>Ga0099364_10002696_pt1 | contig 28140 bp, 21 predicted proteins | sample TergutTh196P3_FD_73070 | JGI IMG/M metagenome (GOLD analysis project Ga0099364, IMG submission 73070) | Microcerotermes parvus P3 segment gut microbial communities from Pointe-Noire, Republic of the Congo - Th196 P3 | ecosystem: Host-associated > Arthropoda: Insects > Digestive system > Gut ... | reverse complement strand
TTTTGTGGGCTTCGTCAATGACTTTTGCAATTGTATTGACCGGCGCCAATGCCGAAACGACAACCGCATCTCCGGCAGCGTCGGCAACCATTCGGGCTTCCAAGTTGCCGGTATCAAGCGTCTTTAGGTCGGCGACAATGAATGCGTCGGGTCTGACTTCGCGGATTTTTGAAATCACATCTGTGCCAAAGCGTTTGATAAGAGGTGTTCCGGCTTCGATTAACAAGTGGTCGTTTTGCGGGAGCAGTTTGACGGCGCTGAGAACAAAGTCAAGGCTCGTTGTGTCAAAAGCCACTTGAAGGTACGGTGGGTTCCAGAGTCTGGAAACTTTGAATCCCATAATTGCGTGCGTGGATTTGTTGCTTTCCTCAAGCACCTTGTCAATGCTTGGGAATTTTTCAAGTGCTCTTTTCAAAGCCAATTTCGTTGCACCGTAGTTGTATCTGTAGATTTTGTTGTAGTCTTCTGCGTCAGGAGATATGAAAACACTGGCAACAATGACAACGTCGTCTGCAAATTCTTTTGGGATAATTCCTTCCTCAACAGCGTCAGCGACCGCTTTTGCAACGGCAGATTGGGCAGGACCGAAGATTTTTGCGGTGTCAGCGCCCTTTTTTAATGTTACTTTCGGGACAATTAAAGTCGACGGTTTTGTCGGCAAATTCGGGCGAATGACGGATAAGAGTGGGGTGTGTCCGGCGGAAAGCTGGGTTAAGCCGGTTGCAAAGGATTGACCGACGGGACCGTTTTTGACACCAATCATTAAGTCGACGTGTGCAAGCTCTGCACCCGTTCCGATAAGGGCTTCTCCGATTTCAAAATAAGGTAATTTTGTCTCTTTTGGCATTTATTATATCTCCGATTAGGGATTTTGAAGAATGATATTTGAAATGACATTGAAAAATGTTTGAAAAATGTCATAAAATATGGAACAAAAAATAGAAGACTTCAAACATAAATAATCTTTACCATCTTCTCATTTTTTATTTTATTCCGGCAATTGGCAAATGTGGGATATTGCGCGGTAATAATGGAAAAGGTCGTTTCCCCAACGAATTGCACTTTTGCATTCGCTGACGAGGTCGTGGTTGAAAAAGCGTCCGTTTTCCATGAAAAGGGTGAGGGCAACGAATTTGTCTGTAATTGTACAAGACGCCAGTGCCATATCGGGGCAAATAAAGAATCGGACGTTTTTGAGTCTCATGTATCTGTAATAGATTTCGGGGTACTCATTTTCTAATCGGTCGATGACGTTTTTGGTTAATACAAATGAGACGCCGATTTCTTTTTCGGCAATTTTGACATAATCGGCGATATAATCTTTTCGAAAAACGGATGAAATTTCAATGAGCGATTCTGTATTTTTTATTTTTTGCTGAACGACTTTTGTTCTGTCAAAAATATTTTCTTTTTCGGGGAAATACAATTGGATGTCTTTTAAATCACCGATGCGGTTGAGAAGATGGGACGGGATTGCGGAAAAATCAATGTCCACCCAATATGCCGGTTCTTTATCCAAAACCGAAAACATCTCTAATATGCTTTTCATATCTTGGACGGCATGTTTTCCCGGGGCGGTTAATGAAAAACCCTCCTTTCCTTCCCGAACCATGTGATTTCGAATCAAAATCCGAATTTGGACCATCAGGGGGCTTGATTTGGAAGCCAATTTTTCTTTGATTTCATCAATTGTTTTGGGTCCGTCTAATAAAAAAAGCAGAATCTGTTTTCTTTTTTCTGAGAGAAAAAGAATATCTGTCATGGATTCGTCTTTCATTTTTTATGCCTCTCAAATAAACATTTTTCTTTGGGACATGTTTTTTAAATATTCAAACAATTCGCTGCCCCATTGAATCGCACTCGGCGTTTTGCTGATCAAAAACGAATAATCGCGGTTTCCGGCGATTGAATATAAGACCAAAATCAATACTTTATCTGTTATGGTGACTCCTGCAATCCGAATTTCTTCGGGAAAAACATGCAATTCGATATTTTCTCGTTTCAAAAATTGATTGATTTCGCTTTTGTAATCATCGGCTTTTTTTATGATGTTTGCATTGGTGATAACCGTCATCGGTGTGTTTTTCATCAGGTATTCGTAATATACGGGAACATATTCCGGTGCATAAAATGAAATGAATGTTTTAATGGACGCGGCATTTTGAATGTTTTCTTTGATGAACGGGCTTGGTTTATAGTTAACGGAATGAAGATCCATTTTAATGACTTCAAAATCTCCGAGGTCAAATATCTTTTTTATTAATTTTTCGGGAATTTCGCTGATGTCATGTTCGTTCCAAAAGGCTGTATTTCTTTCAAAGGCTTGCAGGTTTTTTATAAAGGGACCGGTCTTTTCAACAATTATTTCACCCAGTTTGGTCAGCTGATAAACGCCGCTGTTTTGAATAATTAATTTTTGGTCAATCAATATTTTAATTTGCGGCAGGATGGAAACGGATGTTTCGTTTAATTCGGATCGTATCATTTCAATTGTTAACGGTCCTTTTTCAAACAATAAAACCAAAACAGACTTACGTTTTTCAGAAAAAAAAACGGTTTCGATGAATGAATTCATAAACCAGATCCCTCCCATTTTGATTGATAGATTGATATATTCAACTCGTTATTCTTATGAAGTTCTATAAAATATATCCTTATTCATACGAAGTTCTATATTAATAATTTACTATTTTAATTCATTCCTTTTTAGTAATTTTTATTACTAATGAAAAGAATAATTAAGTAAAAGCACGTTTAGAATATGTGTGTTTTACATGTCTCGTTTAAATCAATTTCATCAATTACCATTTTTGGTTTATTGTTGATTTTTTGAATTTTGCGGACAAGATGTATGTATATTAATTATTAATAAATAAAAAATGTGTGGTATAACATGAAAACAGGTGTTGCAATTGACCTGGGAACCAGTGGTTTTCGGGCACAGAAAATTGATTTGGATACCGGCGAAATCCGAAAAACGGTTGTTACAATGCGTAACCCCCTTCCGGGCGCCAATGTAATGGATCATATGGATTTTGCAATTAGTTATGGTTTAGATAAAGCGCATCAATTGGTTGTTACAGCCATTTTGGTCGTGATTGAGCGTTTGGGTGTTTCGCCTGAGGACTTATATCGTCTTTCTGTTTGCGGAAACCCGATTCAATTGTCTCTTTTCCAAGGGATTCCGATTGACGACTTGGCGTATGCCGGCGAAAATAAGCGCGAAAAACTCAATATCCAAGAACAAAAAAGAGAATCGGCTTTGCTGAAAAGCTCTGAAATTTCCGGTTTGGAGAAATTTGTGAATTGTACGGTTGTTATTCCGCCGGCAATTAAACACGAAATCGGAGCCGACGCTTTGGCTTTGATTGTCAACTCCGGAATGCTTGAGAGTGACGAAATTGCGATTGCAACGGACTTTGGAACAAATGCTGAAATGGCTTTGAAACACAACGGCATCATTTATACCGGTTCTGCTGCTGCCGGACCCGCTTTAGAGGGCCAGCAAATCAGCGGCGGCGTCTTGGCGTCTCCCTATGCCATCAGCGATATTGAATGTGAAGCCGGAGGACTGAGATGTTATGTTTTAGACGGCGAAATGAGAAAGGTGAAGGGCGATTTGGTCGATCCAAATGACGGAACCGTTCTCGAAGAAGGATCCATCCGCGCAAAGGGAATTACCGGAACGGGCGTTATTGCCCTTTTAGAAGAAGGAATGAAATGCGGTCTCATCAAACTGCCTCTCATTACAACGCCGGACGGACTTGTCCACCTTCAAGACGGCGTCACTTTTTCTGAAAAAGACCTTACGGAAGCCGGCATTGCGATTGGCGCTCTTCGTGCAGGTCATATTACGCTGTGTCATGCTGCCGGCATTCAGATGGCAGATTTGCACATTTCTCACATGTCGGGAGCTGCCGGAACTTATGTTGACGCCAAAAAAGCGTTGATGGTCGGCATGAATCCGTACAATGCTTCTTTGATCACTCAGATCGGGAATACTTCTTTAAAAACGGCTCGTGAGATATTGCTTTCTGATGAGCGCCTCAAAGAGCTTCAAGAAATTGCGACACAAATTGTGGGAACGCACGTGATGTTTGCGACAAGCCCGACGTTTAAGGAAGCTTACATTTTGGAGTTGGCTTATTGGAGCGAGGGCATGGACTTTAAGATGCTGAAAAAGTTCTTGAAGAAAAAGGAGCTGCCGCAGATTGACGAGCCGACCGGTGAGGCGACCATTCAAAAAACGCATGAGCGTGATATTCCGATTTTCGGTGATGAAGGATATGAAATGATTCGTCAGACCGGTACGTTTTTGTCGATGAAAATTGACAATTGTTCGGAATGCGCTGAAAAGATTCGGGAATGTCCGACGCATGCGATGAGTTATAAAGAGGGTGTTCTTCGCATTCGATCGGATTTATGCGATGGTTCAAACTGCAGAAAATGCACGCGCTTCATGCCGAAAGAAATTTTCGGATGGGACAGATTGTCTGTTGAGCAGCCGAGTTTTGAAGAGTCTGAATAACGATTGACGGAGAGATATTTTGTTAGATATTATTGTTGTCGGCGGATTTCTCGGAAGCGGCAAGACGACGGCGGTTATCCAAATCGGGAAGTATTTTGCTTCCCAAGAAAAACGCGTCGGAATTATTGTCAACGAAATTGGCGAGGTTGGTATTGACGGTGATTTTATTTCCCAATACGGTCTTGAGACCAAGGAAATCACGTCGGGATGTATTTGCTGCAGTATGAAGGTGTCGCTTCGCGCGACAATGGCGATGCTGATTCAGGGAATGAATCCCGATGTTTTGATCATCGAATCAACAGGACTTGCCTACCCCGGTGTGATTCGGGATGAAATTATGCTGATGAATCTCCCTGCCGAATTTGAGATGTCGCCTCTTTTAACTCTTTTTGACGGCAGCCGTTTCAAGCAAATTTTAAAAGAGATTCGCAAATTTGCCGCCAATCAGCTTGCCGAAGCCGAAGTGATTGCGATCAGCAAATCTGATTTGATTGACGCAACGCTGCTTCCGATTATTAAGGAAGCTGTTCATCAAATCAATCCGAAAGCTGAAATTGTGACGCTGTCTTCAAAAGATGCAGACAGCATTGATCAGATGATTCGCATTCTGGATCGTCAAAGCAGTGCTGCCGAGCCGTCTTCGACGGTTGAAAAAGACGGTTCGCTTTTAATGGCAGCCGGCGGCAAAGCCATCGATTCGGTTGCAGAGTCCGGCGTCGGCACTTTTTCAACAGAATATCTTTTTGAAGACGCCCCCGTTTTTTCAAACACGGATTCGTTTTTTGAAGAAACGGTTCGTGAAATGATGTCGCGCATTCAAGAGAAAGTTTTGAGTCAAAGTCCCGAATTTTTAGGGCACATCAAATTGTTTTTTGAAGTGAGGGATACTTTGTTTAAAATCAGCCTGACGACTTCCAACGAAGCGCCGGCATTTGATTTGGTCAAAGATCCAAACGCCGAATCAAAAGCGCCGGTATTAAAAATTCTGTCGGCGGTGACCGGAATCGAAGCTGATGATCTTCAAAAATTGATTCAAGAAACTGCCGAGAGTGTTTTAGAAGAAAAGAACATCCCTTTTAAGTCAAATAAATCATAAACAGTCGGACGATTCAAAAAATTTCATCAGTTGGCGGGTTCAAAAAAACCGCCAGCTGATTTTTTTAACAAATTGTCTTCGTCTTAATTGTCTTCGTCTTAATTGTCTTCGTCTTAATTGTCTTCGTCTTAATTGTCTTCGTCTTAATTGTCTTCGTCTTTTTAGCAAAAAAGAAAATATAAGAAATTATTAAGGAATAATGAAAATGAAATCAATAATCACATACAAGACCGCAATTGCTGTCTGTTTGATGATTTATAGGCGGCTGTTTTATTTTCATTTTTCAATTTGTGAGAAGCTTTCTCACAAATTGTCATGGTCGCATTATTTTGAGTTAGGGAAAATTGATGATGAATTAGAACGCTCGTTTTGATATGCTAAAGGGGATGAAAAGTATGTGCAAAACAGAAAAATAAGAAAGATTTATTGGCAGATTAAGTATTGACCACGCTTCTTAATTTGATTTTAAAAACTGCAATAAACGAGAAAAAGAAAACTTATCGTTTGACTTTTTTTTAGCATAATTTCTTTTCTTGCCATTATTAAAAAAACTGCCTGAAATCACTAAAGAGGCGTATTTTGAAGAATTGAATATCTCATCCGCAGTCGGGTTTGAAGCAGATTTTGATGTATTCTTATCCGTCATTTTATCTTGTTTTTTTAAAACCATAACTCTTCCCCTCTTTGAATGTTACAATGTGTATAAGTCATAATTTATTAAGAAGAATATCAAATAAATAAGTATGCAAAGAATTGAAAAGCCGAAAGAAATTGTAGAAATTTTCATCACTTTTTCTTTTTTATTATTCAATTTCCTTTTTTCATTACAAAAATCATTCAAATTTTTAAGCCACCACCAATTAAAATCGGCTAATTGTGAATTACACATTGAACGATAAATTGATTCCATGTCCTCAACGCTTGAACCACCGTATCTCCAATGAGCGATGATCGTTCCTAATAAACTGACAATTAAAAAAATAAGAGCAAATCCAAGCAAGGAAAATACATATTTGTTTGAAACTTTTGTATAGTCTAATAATATTGGAATAGTGGCTAATAACATAACAGATACAATAGAAAAACCTGTCAGCATGTGCCCCGATTGAAGAATTAAACGCTGTTCTTTTTTTTCTTCTGCGTCATATGAAAATGTACCGATTTTTATAAATTCGGTTTCGTTTCCGCCCTTCCCTTCTATTCCGCCAGGATTTTCTTTCAGGTACCCATCCATTTCAATCGTTTTTTCGTCCATAAATCCTGTAATTCAAACAATTTATTTAATTGATTCGATTTTTTTAAAATCGGAATGTTTATATATGTCGTTTTTTTGTGAAAACCAACATTTTGTGCAAAGCTTGGAACTTACACCACTCCGATTGGTATCATTTTACCAAATTCTGTTGAAATCCAAGCGGCAAACTGAAAGCAATATCTTTGTGGGCAAAAACCGCCGCATAACGTCCTTGTTGCGCCATCATTCCTATTGCATTCACACTCTCAATCCATTTTTTTGGTGTGAGTACGAAACTATTTTTTCCCGTTTCTTTTTCAATTGCCTCGAATTCGAGGTAATTGAAATTGGGGTTTGTAATCCTCTCCCATAATCCTAAAAATTCCGATGTACTTTGGTATATCCCGATAACGATTACTTCTCATAATTATTACAAATTTACAAAGGTGATGTTTTAAAAGTTTGTTAATTATTTGGGACATAAGTGGGGCAATTGGATGTGAAACAGAAGCACCATTGTTTATAGGACTTTGTGAACAATTCAACAATCCTGAGTTTAATTCCATCGAATTCGATGGAATTAAAAATGGTCGGTTCAAACTTTATTCGTTGATCGAAAATTCAGATAAATTTAAATAATACGCATATTTACATTCATACCGAAATTGTGTTCAATATCGGTATAAATGTAAATATTCGAGGTGAAGCCTATGGATACTGCAACTCTTGTTAATAAACTGCTCCGCGAAAATAACGGCGTTTTACGGACGGCGGATGCCGTTTGTGCCGGTCTTTCGCGTCCGACTCTCGGATTGCTTGTCAAACATGGCAATCTAGAGCGAATTTCTCACGGCTACTATATCCGCCCGAATGATATGCCGGATGAATTGTATTTATTGCAGCAGCACTCCAATAAGATTGTTTTTTCTCATGAAACGGCTTTGTTTTTGCACGACATGGCTGAAAGAACGCCGATTCGACACTCTTTGACAATTCCTTCCGACAGCAAATTGTCTTCTTCATTGTCCAAAGACTGTAAGGTTTACTATGCGAAATCTGAATTATATGCCTTAGGCAAGTGTTTTGTCGTGTCAAAGATGGGGCATGAAGTGATTGCTTACGATGCTGAACGGACGATTTGCGACATCCTTCGAAGCTGCAGTCGCATTGATAATCAGACAGTTGCGGCGGCGATGAAAAATTATGCCGCACGTAAAAATAAGGATTGGGACAAGTTGAGAAGCTATGCGGAGGTTTTTCGTGTCACAAAACTTTTACAACAATATTTGGAGGTGCTGTTATGAATGCAAATGCAATGAGTCTAAAAGCACAAATCAGAAATCTTTCAAAGAAGAAAAATATTGTTTTGTTACGGGTTTTGTTACTCTTATCTTCAATCAAAAACAGGGGAATGATTTTTTTTTGATTTTGCTGTCGGCAGGAGTGGTTAAATAGGCGACTGATCTGCTTTTTTGAGTGAAGGGGGGGTTTTTTGATTTTTGCCGATATTTATATACCATCTAAGCGTATGTGCTTTTATAAGATTTTATGGTTTGTGTGTTTTTATGGAGGAAGCGCGATGACAAAAACAAAGGAACAAGCAATTGAATTGCTGCATGATATGCCGGACGAAATGGTTGTTTATGTAATTGATATACTAAGGGGGATGAAAGGTATTTCAGAAATCGAAAAATCTAAGGTCAATGCCGGAAAAAAACGGAAGTCATCTATGGGCTTTTTAAGTGAATACGCAAATGTCGGTCTGATTTCGCAGGAAAAAGAAGCTTGGGGTAACGCGGTGAGGGAAAAATATGCTGATCATTGACGCCAATGCAGTTCTTCGATATTTACTCCACGATAACATAGACATGGCAAAGACCGTTGAGGAATTGCTTGTAAAAAATGAGGTCACTCTCAGATACGAAGTCGCAGCAGAGATTGTTTATGTGCTTGAAAAGGTATATTCTCTGCCGAGAGACAAAATAAGGGACGGTATAAAAGCGTTTATCGAGGAGCCAAATGTAAAAACCGAAACTGTGAATGTTTTGCTTTTGGCATTGGATACTTATGCTGATAAGAAGCTGGATTTTGTTGATTGTCTGCTTTACGGATTCAACGCGAAATATGGCTATGATGTATTTACATTTGATAAAAAGCTAAACGTGCTAATGGGAAAATAATGTTTAGCATACTCGGTCGTTTCATAAAAAAGGGCGATGAGTGAGATACTCAAAGTCCTTTTTATAATTCTGCTGTCGGCATGAGTGGTTAAATCGGCGATTGGTTTGTTTTTTGTGAATGAAGAAAAAACGAAATATCATTTTTTAATCATATCAATGAAAGCGCGATACCCTCTCCAAAAATTAAAAAGTTGTTTGGAAAAACGTACTCTTCTCTTTACTGTTCGGAAAAAAATGCGTTTCAATTGAAGAAAAATAAAAAAACAGGATTGATGAATTAATCATCAACCCATCAATCAATCCATTCCTGAAAGGGCATTCATGGCGTTAATCAAAGCTTCAACAGAAGCAATGACAATATCGGCGTTGGCAGATTTGGCGGTCACGGTGTTTCCGCGTTCATTTTGAAGGACGATTGTCACACGTGCCAAAGAATCCGAGCCGCCTGAAATTGCTTCCATGCTGAACTCCTGTATCTTGTACTTGGAGTCGCCGACGATTTCTTCGGCGGCGCGAAGGGCGGCATCTACGGGGCCGACGCCTGTTTTTGCGGAAATTGTTTCTTTTCCGTTGACATCCGCACATATGACGGCGGTTGGCGTCAGTCGGTTTCCGGTCATCACGGAGACTTCTTTGAGTTTTATTGTTTCGCCAATTCCTTTTTTGCCAAGGACGATGGAGGCGACAACAAACAAATCGGCGTCGGTAACTTGTTTTCCGCGGTCGCCGATTTCTTTGATTTTTGCCAAAATTTCAAGCAGCTGCGGTTCTGTCGGGTAGATTCCGACATTTTCCAAGTTTTTCAAAACGGCGTGTTTGCCGGCGTGTTTGCCCAAAACAATGCGTCTTTTTTGTCCGACCATTTCGGGGGTCATGACGCCGGGCTCAAAGGTTTCGGCTTTTTCAAGAACGCCTTGCGAGTGAATGCCGGATTCATGGGAGAAAGCATTTTCACCAACAATCGGAATTGTCGGCGGCATTTTGATGCCTGTGATTCTTTCAATCATTTTTGATGTTTCTGTCAAATACTCTGTTTTGATGTTTGTTTTCATCCCGTAGATTGAGTGAAGCGCCATGACAACTTCTGCAAGCGAAGCATTTCCGGCACGTTCTCCAATTCCGTTTACGGTCACTTGTATTTGAGATGCGCCGGCTTCGACAGACATTAAGCTGTTGGCGTTTGCCAAACCAAAGTCGTTATGGCAATGGGTATCGTAAGGGATATCAATTTCTTGGTGCAGCACATTAAACAATTGATACATGGAAGAGGGGACCATGACGCCGACAGTATCGGGGATGTTGACAATATCGCAGCCGGCGCTTTTGGCGGCTTTGATAATTTCTATCAAATAATCCAAATCTGTTCGGGTAGCGTCCATTGGTGAAAACATACATTGGAAGCCATGGCTTTTGATGTATTCAATCACTTCAACGGCAGCCGATATTGTATCTTCGCGTGATTTTTTGATCGTGTATTCTCGTTGAATATCTGACGTCGGGATGAACGTATGGATCAAATCGACATCGCAGTCAATACAGGCATCGATATCTTTTAAGACAGCGCGTGCGAGTCCGCAAACTTTGGAATCAAGACCTAGGGAAGCAATAGTTTTGACGGCTTCTTTATCTCCCGGAGAGGAGATTGGAAAACCCGCTTCAATGAAATCGACGCCAAGTTTGTTTAATTGAGCTGCAATCTCAATTTTCTTTTCAATCGGAACTGTGACTCCGGGGGTTTGTTCCCCGTCTCGGAGGGTTGTATCAAAAATAGTTATTGTTCTGTTCGAATTACAGTTTTTCCGGTTGGGGACATAAAAAACGATTCCCCGCATTTTCATTGTTAATCATAATGATCAACACGCATAAGGCATATGCTTCTATTTATATGTATCTCTTTTTTAGAAAAAAGAACGGGCCGAAGGGAGGGGGAGGAGGAGGGGAAAACCTATCCTCTCCTCGCGATTATGAAATCTTGTATATATCCTTTTCGTTTTTGAAAAAATCAAACTGTTTATTATCCAAAATATCTGTATTGAGAGTTATGGGCAAAAACGAAGACGAAAATCAAGTCCAAGAAATAACGAATCGGGAAGAAGATTTTCAAACGGAAGAAATGAGTGAAAAAAAGAAAATAGGGCGGGATACTAAATTTTATTGCCAGCTAAAATAGGTCGGTGATTTTGGATTCCAAACCGAAGACCATAGAGAGAAAAGTTTAGCTCGGCAGTCTTATACGATTTTAACGATCATTTCAATTTGTTCATTGATAGCGTTATATGTTATTTCGTTTGATATATTTGTGTTGAACAGCTGCCGGCTGATTCTTTTCTTCAGCTCCGCTGGTGTGTGTTTACTGCTTTGTCTTTATTGTGTTGTTCGGACACATACCACTTTTCAACATGTTGATATGGGAACGATATACGAAATAGATAAAGAATACACAAAGGCTTTGGCAGATGGCATTCCTCTTGAGGAATTATACCTTGCTGATTTAAGTAAAATTCATATGTTGAGAAGACAAAAAAATGATGTAAAGGATAGATATATATTCCGAGCATACATAATGCTTGTTGTATCTCTGTGTATTTTAATTATTTTAGGCACAATTTATATTTTATAGGATTTGCCTTTGGGCAGCATAATTAACACATTGGAGGGAATTGTATGAAAAAAACTCAAAAAACCGATGAAGTCGTTTCTGATGAACCAAATAGTGGCAGCAAAAGAGATACTAAAATTGATTATACTCGAACAAGCTCGTGCATAACGGTATACACCCCATTTACCAGAAAAAGGGAAAAGGTTTGATTAAAATCAATCTCTTAGGCACGATTTATATTTTATAGGATTTGCCTTTGATTGATATAATTAATGTACTCGGGGGAGTTGTATGATTAAAAAATTTCTGATTAAAAGATTTTTAACAACTGAAAAAATCGTTGCCGAAAAATTAGATATCGACAGCAGCGGCACTACAATTGATTATACGCGACCAACCCCGAACATAACTGCCTATAATCCAATTACCGGAAGGAAAAGAATCAACCAATAATTTTTTTCTTATTTTAGGCAAATTCCATTAAAATTTGCCTTTGGAAACATAATCAATGCCGGGGGGAATCATATGAAAAAAACTCAAAAAACCGATGAAGTTGTTTCTGAACCAAAAACCGACTGCACTTGGGATACTAAAATTGATTACACGCGAAGAAGTTCAAGTGCATCTGTATTTAATCCTCTTACTGGAAAGAGAAAATAGATCAATTAAAAATTTCTTTATTTTTTAAGTTGAAACCATTATCATCTGCCTTCTTTTCGGACTCTTTTTTCCGAAAAAAAATCATTTTTTCCGAAAAAAATTATTTCCCCGCAAATTTTGCATGAAAATTACGTTCATTTTACGAAATTCAGAACACTTCAAAAAGACATAAAATTTCATCCAACAATAAAAATCTATTAAAAACATATAAATGTAAATTTTATATATCTAACCTATCCATTTTTATCATTTACAACTGACCATTCCCAAATACGAATTTTTTCTATTGCATATAAAATCTATTCCAAACATATAAATATACCAATAATCTATCAATATGTTTGTAATCCCGTTCATGTTATTCATAAACGGAAGGCACTCTAAACATCTGATATTTGATGGACAATTGTAAACAACCCAATGCTGCATTGCATTACCGGTTTTTTTACACTTGCTTTTTTTCCATCCCCTTAAATTTCATATTTAAAATATTATATATCTTAAAATTTTCATTCGTGGTTGTGTTGAAAATGATTATGGCAATATTTGAAGAATCCCAAAGAACGAATACGAACCGTCTTTCTTTCACTTTTTTCAATCCTCCGGATTCAGATTTCTTCAACAGCCCGACCTTATTAAATTCTATCTGATAAATTTTATTTATTAAGCTTTTTTGCTTTCTAAATTTTATATTTCAATTTATATATTGGTGGTACTCTATGGTAAAATCTTTCTTCCAAAAATCTACATCATTAATCATGATATTTGTCATGCTCTTATCGCTCGTCTCCCCCGTCCTCGCCGACGACCTTTTTCCGCAAAACGAGGGGCAAGAGAATCCTTTAACCGATGACCCTTCTAATTCTGACCCAAACTTTGATCCAAATTTTGACCCTAATTCTTTAAACTCTTTTTCTGACCCTTCTTTTTCTGATCCTTCTCCTTCCGGTTTTCAAGGTTTTTCGCCATCTTCTTTTTCTGACAGCATATCAGGATTTTTGTGGGTTGACGGCAACGGAATGCTTCCAACGGATTGGAATGGTCTGTATGACGGAAGCGAGTATCCTCTCGCGGGTTTTACCGTTTACCTTTATGCGTCAAATGATTTGACGACTCCTATTTCTCAGACTCAAACCGGATATGATGGTGTATATATATTTGACAACCTTGCTTCGGGAAGTTATGTTCTTGGTCTTGCTTTGGGTACGGTAAATGGGAATGAGTATCTTTTGCCAATGATGACTACATCGGAGAATAAGTTTGCCATCGATTGGAGCAGTGATCCACTTATGGCTTATACGGGAGCTATTATAATTACTGTGGGACAATCGGTTGAAGATATTAATGCGGGGATGAGGTTACCGATGGGGATTGTGCCGACGGCCGGGCAGACCTTAGATGTTTTAACCACGGGTCTTGGGCTTGGTGTAACAATTGTGAATGCTGTTGGCAACAATGCAACTCCCGTTACCAATTCGTTTACACTTCAACCGGGTAAAATATACAAATTTGAGGTTTGGGGAGCTCAAGGAGGCGATTATCTTTATCCTGGTCCCATTTATGAGATAGGCGGACAAGGAGGTTACTCAATAGGTTGGTACGATACAAGAGGGGAAACGCAAAACATTATTGCTTATTATTATGTTGGCGGCAAGGGGGGCAGTTCAGTTCAGGGTACTAATGCACCCGCAGGCGGTGCCAATGGCGGTGGTGCCGGCGGCTTAGGTAGTGCTTCCGGTGTATCTGGCTCGGGTGGTGGAGGTGCAAGTGATATTCGTATTGGCGGTTCTAACCTTAACGATAGGGTTATTGTAGCTGGTGGCGGTGGCGGCGCGGGTGGTTTTACGGGCATCGCAAGTGGTGGCGCAGGTGGGGGTTCTATCGGTCAAAATGGTTTTCCAGGTATGGGTGCAAGTAGTGGATTTCCTGGTGGCGGCGGCACACAAATTGGACCTGGTGCAGGGGGAGCAGGTACAGATGGCGCTCCCTCCGGAACTTCAGGAGTGTTGAATATGGGCGGTGACGGCGGTGGCCCATCTACAAATGGGATTGATCCAACATCTGGCGGCGGTGGCGGCGGCGGCTATTTTGGCGGTGGTGGTGGTGGTGCTGCTTCTGATATAAGTTCTGCCCGAGGTAGCGGCGGCGGCGGCGGTTCCGGTTACATCGGCGGTGTAGACAGCTTAATGGACTCCCCCGCATCAACACAAAGCGGACTCCGATCAGGTCAAGGAATGGTGACCGTTACAGAATATACTCTCCTTTTTGCAACAACAACTGCCTCTAACAAAGTCGTAGAATTTGACGGGAACCCTCAAAGTATAGACTTCCCGACAGCAACAGACGATAATACAAGCAACCCTCTCGGTCTTAGCTGGTCTGACTTCATAATAACATATACAGGAACAGGTTCAACAACTTACGGTCCGTCTACGACAGCACCAACCGATGTTGGCACATATGACGTCGAAGTCCGATTGAATTCTCCGGGGTATTATGCACCCCCCGTAACCGTTCAACTCTCAATCACCCCCCCGGCATGGCTCGCCATCGATCTCGCAAACAGCGACGGCTCCAGATCAGGTGGCATAGCATCCTATTGGGCTCCTTATTATTCATACAGTGGAACGACGCTTACAATTTTACAGGATGCTCCCGGGAGTGAGGGATATAGGATTTGGCAGAGTGGAAGTCATCCGGTGACGAATATTACGGTAAATCCCAGTGTAACAACGACTATTACAATTGTTGGAATTACAATCCCCGGAAATATTAACAACACCGGAAGTCTGACTTTGCTTTTGAATGGCTCGAATACGGTTACTCAGGGGATAAGAGTACCATCGAGCGCTGCTTTAACGATAGATAGCTCTGACAGCACCTCCTCAAATCCGCATAGCATCATCGGTTCGCTGTTGATAACAGCACCGGGAAACAATAACGCAGGCATAGGTGGTTTTGACACTCAAACTACAGCCGGCGCCATAATTATAAACGGTGGAACTGTGAACTCAACTGGTGGTAATTATGGTGCAGGCATTGGTGGTGGGGGTACTACCGGAGCTGCACATCCCGGCGGCGGCAGTGCTGACATTGCGATCAACGGCGGCGATATTACTGCACAAGGTGGCAATCATAGTTCAGGCATCGGCGGCGGAGGCACTTCTGGAACTGCCGGCGGTGGCACCGGCAATGTTACGATCACCGGAGGCACTATAAGGGCAACAGGTGGCACTAACAGTACGGGCATAGGTGGCGGTACCGGTCCGGGTGTCGTCGGCAATGCAACCGTTGTAATTTATGATGGTACTGTGTATGCAAATGGCACCGGCAGTGGGTCCAATTACGGCGGCGCAGGTATTGGTGGTAACAACGCAAACATTACAATATGGAACGGTACCGTGACCGCTAGAGGCGGAACCGTTGTTAGTCCCGTCGGTAGTGCCTCCGGCGGCGCCGGTATAGGAAGCAGTTATGGTGCATCTGTGAGAAACATTACAATTGAAAACGGAACTGTATACGCATACGGTGGTCACGGAGGTGCGGGAATAGGTGGAGGCGGCCTGGCTAATGATACTGGTACAATCGTTATCAATGATGGTTTGGTTCACGCGGAGGGAGGTATATCTGCAGCAGGCATAGGTGGCGGTGGTCCGAGTTCTGCTAGCCGTATCATAAATATCACGATAAATGATGGAACTGTGACCGCAATAGGTGGCGGTCAAAGTGAAAACAGCGGCGGTGCCGGTATAGGCACTGGCAGTTCCCCAGGCGTTGGCAACAAAGATATAGTGATAACAGGGGGAACTGTGGTTGCCTCCGGCGGTGTCGGCACAGGTGCTGGCATCGGCGGCGGTCAAGCAGGTGGCGCAAACATCACAATAATCGGAGGCAACGTGACCGCTACTGGTGGCAGTGGTGTTATTAGTAGTTATTACGCTTCAGGAATAGGCGGGGGCGGCTCTTCCGGTGGTATTAGCGGAACTCCCAATTCATATGTAACTATCGGTCCCGCGGCGGAAATCACGGCATATTCTCGTGGACAACCCCAACCAGCCATAAACCGCAACACTTCCTCTTTAGGTGCCGGTTTTATTGTGAATGCACAACTTGATGTAGCACCCTCAACCACGACAGACACAGCATTAGAAATACATGCCAACGGCGCAAGCACCCCATCAAAAACTTTGATCCTTCCTGCGAACTATACATCCTTCGCCTACACCACAGGCGCCGCATCATCCCAAAATGATACCATTCTTGCCTACGATACTTCAAATGTTTACATAGGCAATGTGCTGCAAAGAGGAGGTGCAAACGATAACAGTCCAAACATCACTTCTGCAAATACAAATGACACTCTACCCGTCAAAATTGGAAGTATTATCGGCATTATCTATGACAACAACGGCGGAAGCGGCGGTCCGGCAGACGAACTCGTTGGTCCCGGAACTCATACCTTAAACACCACAGCCATTCCAACACGTTCTCCTGTCGGCGGAACCAATGTCGCCTTTATCGGCTGGACAGCAGCACAAGATACCACGATCTACACGATGAACAACACTGCCCCAACCACAATTACACAAACAACTGTTTCAACTTCTAATGTTACAGTTTATGCTGTTTGGGGCTATGATGAAAACAATGACGGTAGGGCAGACATTTTGGAAACAAAATATAATTTGGCTTACAATTTGAACGGCGGTACAGCAGGAACAGGTCCGACACCGAATCCGGTTACGACTTTGGTTAATGGTACTTATACGCTTTCAAGTGCCGTTCCGACACATGCTCAAGTTGGTGGAATTGATGTCGTCTTTATTGGATGGACAGCAGCACAAGATACCACTCTCTATACGATGAATGATACTGCTCCGGCAATCATCACCACGCCTATTACGATTTCGGGTGCCGGTGTTACAGTTTACGCTGTATGGGGCTTGGACGAAAACGGTGATGGCAATCCTGATGTGGGAGAGTCGAAATACAGTTTGACTTATAATCTCAATGGCGGTACTGCCGGAACAGGTCCGACTCCAAACCCTGTGACAAACTTGGTTGACGATACCTATGCTCTTTCCACCACCGCTCCGGCTCATGCTCAAGCCAGCGGCATTGATGTGGTCTTTATCGGCTGGACAGCAGCAGCAGATACAACCATTTACAGTATGAGTGACACTGCTCCGACGACCATCTCACAGGCGACCATTTCGGGTGCCGGTGTTACAGTTTACGCTGTATGGGGCTTGGATGAAAACGGTGATGGCAATCCTGATGTCACTGAATCAAAGTACAGTTTGACTTACGATTTGAATGGCGGTACGGGCGGTCCAACCCCCAACCCCGTGACGAATTTGGTTGACGGTACCTATGGTCTTTCCGCAACTGCTCCAACGCATGCTCAAGTAGGCGGCATTGATGTGGTCTTCATCGGATGGACGGCACAACAAGATACCACGCTCTATACGATGAACGACACGGCTCCAACCACCCTCTCACAGGCAGTCATTTCGGGCGGCGGCGTTACAGTCTATGCCGTATGGGGCTGCGATGAAAACAGTGATACTGTTCCCGATGTCCTGGAATCAAAGTACAGTCTGACTTACGATTTGAATGGCGGTACAGGCGGTCCGACCCCCAACCCCGTGACAAACTTGGTTGACGATACCTATGCACTTTCCACAACCGCTCCGACTCATGCTCAAGTCGGCGGAATTGATGTGGTCTTCATCGGATGGACAGCAGCAGTAGATACAACCGTTTACAGCATGAGTGACACTGCACCGACCACCCTTTCACAGGCCGTCATTTCAGGCGCCGGTGTTACAGTTTATGCTGTATGGGGCTTGGATGAAAACGGTGATACCATCCCCGATGTCTTGGAATCGAAGTACAGTCTGACTTACAACCTCAACGGCGGCACAGGCGGTCCGACTCCAAACCCTGTGACAAACTTGGTTGACGGTACCTATGGTCTTTCTGCAGCTGCTCCAACGCGCGTTCAAGTCGGCGGAATCGATGTGGTCTTTATCGGCTGGACAGCAGCTCTTGATACCACAATCTATACGATGAATGACACCGCTCCAACAACCATTACACAAGCAGTCATTTCGGGTGCCGGTGTTACAGTCTACGCCGTATGGGGCTTAGATGAAAACAGTGATACCGTTCCTGATGTCTTGGAATCGAAGTACAGTTTGACTTACGATTTGAATGGTGGCACGGGTGGTCCGACCCCCAACCCGACAACGAATTTGGTTAACGGTACTTACACCCTTTCCAACACCGCTCCGACGCATGCTCAAATTGGCGGAATTGATGTGGTCTTCATCGGCTGGACGGCAGCAGTGGATACAACCATTTACAGCATGAATGACACTGCTCCAACCACTCTTTCACAGGCAGTCATTTCCGGTGCAGGTGTTACCGTCTATGCCGTTTGGGGCTACGACGAAAACAGCGATGGTAACCCAGATGTGAGGGAGTCAAAATACACGCTCACCTACGATCTCAACGGCGGCACGGCAGGCACCGGTCCCACAACAAACCCTGTGACAAACTTGGTTAATGGCACCTATGCCCTTTCTGCCGCTATTCCGACACATGCTCAAGTCGGCGGCATTGATGTCCTTTTCATCGGCTGGACAACGCTTCAAGATACGACCATCTACACGATGAACGACACCGCTCCAACGACCATCACGCAAAGAGCCATTTCAGGTTCCAATGTTGTTGTCTACGCCGTTTGGGGCTATGACGAAAACGGCGACGGTACTGCCGATGTTGTGGAAACGAAATACACGCTTACTTACAACAGAAACGGCGGAACGGCAGGCGGTCCAAACCCAAGCACGGTCAGTTTGGTTGACGGCACTTACCTGCTTTCAACCGCTGCTCCGACTCGAACCGGCGGCATCGTCTTCATCGGCTGGTCGGCACAACAAGATACCACCATCTATCGAATGAACGACACGGCTCCGACAACCATCACGCAGATCACCATTTCAGGCGGTAATGTTGTTGTCTACGCTGTTTGGGGCTACGATGAGAACGGTAATGGAGTTGCTGACATTTTGGAAACAAAATACAGCCTGACCTATGACCTCAATGGTGGCACAGCCGGAACAGGTCCGACGCCAAACCCCGTTACGACTTTGGTGAACGGCAACTATGTCCTTTCCACCACTGCACCAACACATGCTCAAGTGGGCGGCGTTGATGTCGTCATCGTCGGCTGGACGGCAGCTCCTGACACCACCACTTACCTCAGAGGCGACCCTGTTCCGACAACCATCACAAGCGCCGCTATTTCCGGCGCCGGTGTTACTGTCTATGCCGTTTGGGGCTTTGATGACAACAGCGATGGTATTGCTGATGTGCTGGAACAGCCCATTCGAACACCCGGTACCGGCTTTGGAAATGCAACGATTGTTCCATTCGGCGGCGGCGGTGCAATGCCTGACCCGCAGCCTGAACCAAATCAACAGCCGCAAAACGACCCCGCACCGCCCGGACCCAATGTCAGAGACGATGACGACGAGCCGGTTTCTAAAATCGGCTGGGGAACGTATGCAGTCGTTGTCATGCTGATTCTCATTGCCGTCATCTTGTTCGCATATCGGAGGATGTATGGGGATAAAAAGAATTGGTGAAAAATGATAATGGGAAAAGTTGATGATTCCTTCTTCATCTTCTTTTCTCATTCTAAAAAGGTCCGAAAATAACCAAACAAATATAACCCCTCGTTTGGTTGTTTTTTTGGGTCCTCAATAAAAACGATGATGGGGGAAGAAAATGTTTTCATCTTCTCTCATTCTTAAAAAAGGCCATTGGAAAATAACCAAATGAAATACACCATAATTTGGTTATTTTTCATGATCTTTAAAAAACAATGCAACATAAACAGAGACGAGAGAAGAAGTTGGTTTCTTCTTCTCTCAAATTTGAAAAGGCCATAATGGGAATAACCGGACAGAAACACACCACCGTTTGGTTATTCCCCTTATGATCCGGTCAAAATTGATGATGAGCGAAGATAATTTCTTCTTCTCTCATTTTAAAAATAAGGTTAGGACGGGAATAACCAATTAAAATACACCACAGCTTTGGTTATTCCTTTCATAACCTTTCAAAATAGGGAGTTTTTATTTTTATCTGTTTTGGTTGCGATAAAAGCATGATATAAGGTTAGGATGGGAATAACCAAATAAACATACACCACAGCTTTGGTTATTCCCCTCATAACCTTACCAATTCTCAACATCAACATATCGTTTTTTATAAAAACTGCCCCAAAAAAATAAAAACCGTCATAAACACTCCAAAAGAAATCGGAATCGTCAAATTGTCATCGATTTTTATCTGTTTGCTGTAAATTTCAATGACGGCAACCAACGGGATCGATAAAAGAGCAGCAATTGTAAAAGCAGCCCCCGAATCTAATACAACATAAAATCCGGCGGCAAAAAGGCAGGAAATGATAATGAATGCAGCGGATCCTTCATAGGATTTGCCGTTTTTAAATTTGTGCTTGCCAAATTTCATTCCGACGAGGGCGGCAAAGGCGTCTGCAAAGATGAGGATGGAAATGCCAAGCATTGCGATGTGCTTGGAAAAGAGAAGGACGGATAAGGCACATCCCAAAAGAAACCAGTTGGAGCTGATGTAGCCGGCTTTTTCGCTGTCTCTGAGGAGGAATGAGAAATACTTGATCTTGATGTTGTTTAAAGAGGAAATGTTTAAAATCAAATAATTGCCGATGAAAACAACCAAAAACAAAACGAACAAAACAACAACAGCAGTCTGTTTCGCAACGAAATGAATGAAAATGACAATCAGAAACGAACACATGTGAAGAAGTTTGCGGGAAACCTCATTGCGGTATTTGTCGGATTTCGCTTTTTCATCTTGTGTATTTTGTGCATTCTGCATTTTTTTAAATCCTGTTATTTTGTGTTTGCTTTTTTGGGCCAAAAATTTTCATTTAATCAATTTTATTTGATTTTAAATCAACAAAAACGATGTCAATGAACAAAACCTATTTATTGGAATTCGAATATTTAAAGCAAAATAATGTGCTTTTATTATTTTTATTTGTGCATCATTTTATTTGGTTAATAAAAACCATAACAACTATAATAATTTTGAGAAATGAAAAAAAAGTGACAATTATGAACATGATGATTATCTTTGGCATTGTCTTGGCAATTTACGTTCTCGTTTTACTCTCCATCGGGTGGTACTACAGCAAAAGACAAAAAACCGTTGTCGACTTCTGGCTTGCCGGAAGACGTATCGGATACATCCCCCTCGGCTTTTCCGCAGCAGCTTCCTGGATTACGGGCGGCGGCATTTTAGCCGTCACGGCAATGTATCTCATAATGGGCGTTGGCTCTATTTGGCTTTTTGCGGCTCCGAATGTTATTGCTCTTCTCGGTATTGGTCTTTTGGTTTCAAAAATTAAAAGCCTGCCTGCCATTACCCAGCCGGAACTTTTAGAACAAAGATATGCCGGCTCGATTCGACTCCCTGTGGCAATTATTATTTCAATTGTGATGATTTTATTTGCAGCCGCCGACGTTTCAGGGCTCTCTTTAATCTTTGGCGTTTTCTTTGGAATTGAGCCGATTTATGCGGCAATTCTTATCGCGGCTTGTGTCTCGGCTTACGTTTTGATGGGCGGCTTGTCTGCCGTCGTTTGGACAGACGTCATTCAATACGTCCTTTTGGCAACCGTTACAATTTTCTTAGCCGTTGCCGTCCTTTTCAACGCTTCCGATGTCAGCGCCCTCTCAATCGGGCAATTTGTTACAACATCCCAGCCCTCATCGTGGTGGAATCCGCTGACGCTTGGAACCTTCTATGTCATGGTATTTTGTTTTGCCATTATCCCCGGATGGGTTTCGGAACACGACCAATGGCAAAAAGTTTGGGCTGCCCGTGACGAAAAAAGCGCAAAACGCGGCTTTTTACTCGGCGCCTTTTTGATCTTCATCATTTTTGGTATTTGCTGCTGTCTTCTCGGTCTTGGCTTAAAAACAATATATCCGGGAATCACAAATATGGGCGATGCTGAAATTGCCATGCTTCTTTTTGTCCTTGAAAGCTACTCTGCACCCATTGTCATTTTCTGCGCCCTTGGTCTGACAGCCGCGGCAATGTCTTGTGCCGACACATTTGCAACGTCCGGCGGATCCTGTTTGTCTCGCGACGTGTATCAAAGATATATCCATCCCGACGCCACAATGAAAGAATTGAAATACGTCAACAGGTTTGCCGTTTTGATCATCATCATCGGCGCAACAATCGTTTCATTCCTGCCGATTAATATTATCGACTTCATTCACATTGCGACATACATCGCCAGCGCCGCTTATTTCTTCCCGATGATGGGTGGTCTGTTTTGGAAGCGCGCCACAAAAGAAGGGGCAACAGCTTCCTTAATCGTCGGTGGTGTTGCACAAATCGTTATGATCGCAATTGATTTGATTAAAACGCCTGCCGGTGCAGAGGTTGCCTACTTAGAAACATTCACCATGGTTTTAACAGCACACGGCGTGATTCTTGGTATGGCTTTAAGCGCGATTACGTTTGTTGCTGTTTCTTTGATGACGCAAAAATCCTCTGTCTATAACTTAGCCCCCTTCTTCCCCGAAGAAGCAAAAACTCTGGAAAGAGATGAAATGTCAAAAGTCAACAAAGGTTCTTCTGAATACAGCGAATATTCTCAAGCCGTTCACACCGAGAAAAAGGGAGAACGCAATCATTTGCAGCTGGAAATTAAAGCCTCGGCACCGCTAAACTGGGAACGCTTTATCGCTGAACTTCGAAAAGTCAATGAAGCTTGGTTTACATCTTCCGGCAGAAACACCGTCTATCGTTTAACACACGCCGATTTGTTGTCTTGTCCGGTTATTACGCGCGGCAAAAATGAACAAGAAATTTGGATTTCTGCAGAACCAAAAACAGACGGATCTGAGATTGCAGAAGTTGAAGTCTTCCTCGCGTATGGTGAAATCACAAACATACTCAAATCCATGGGCATCTTAATTGATTTACAAACAGAACATAAAGCCATTTAAAAAAAACAGAGAAAAACATTAAAAAACATAAGAGAAAAACATGACGCTGATGGGAGACTGCAAAAAGGGATATGTGAATGAAATCATTTCACATGTCTCTGAAGAAGAAGGGATCCGTCCGGACAAATTATGCCGATTGGTTGCAAAAGGATATGTCGCCATTCCAAAAAATGCGACTCGAAAAACACAGCCAAAAGGCATTGGAAAATTTATGCGGACAAAAATTAATGCCAATGTCGGAACATCACGCGATTATATGGATGTTGAAGAAGAAGTCCACAAAGCCAAAACGGCTGTGAAATACGGCGCCGATGCGGTCATGGATTTGTCAACCGGCGGAAATTTGGATGAAATTCGTCAAAAAATTCTCCACGAAATTTCCGTGCCGGTTGGCACAGTTCCTTTGTATGACGCCGCCGCCTCTGCACCAATTGTTGTTGAAATGACGGAAGACAGTATGTTTAATGCTGTCCGCCGGCACGCAAAACAAGGCGTTGATTTTGTCACAGTTCATGCCGGAATCAACAAAAACACAATGGATAAGCTGATGAAAGCCGGAAGGATAACGGATATTGTCAGCCGCGGCGGGTCTTTTACAGCCGCCTGGATGAGCCATAATGATTCCGAAAACCCGTTTTATGCCGAATTTGATTATTTGCTTGAAATTGCCAAAGAATATGATTTGACCCTCAGCTTGGGTGACGGCATGCGCCCCGGATGTATTCATGACGCTGCCGATGCGCCGATGTTTGAAGAAATTTTAGTCCTCGGCGAATTGGTACAGCGCTCTCGGGAAGCGAATGTTCAAACATTTGTCGAAGGCCCGGGTCACGTCCCAATGGATAAAATCGAAACAAGTGTCAAATTCATGAAACAGGTCTGCCATGACGCTCCTTTGTATTTGCTTGGTCCGATTGTAACGGACATTGCCCCCGGATTTGATCATATCACATCTGCAATCGGAGGAGCTGTCGCCGGTGCCGCCGGAACAGATTTTTTATGTATGGTCAGTCCGTCAGAGCATTTGGCACTCCCCACCGCACAAGACATTAAAATCGGAATGCAGGTCGCTCAAATTGCGGCACATGCAACCGATTTGGTCAAAGAAGGCGTCAAAGAAAAAGCACAAGAACGAGATAATGCAATGGCTGCTGCCAGAAAAACACTTGATTGGGAAAAGCAGTACAGCCTTGCAATAGACCCCCAGCACGCCCGATCTGTTAGAGAATCGCGCGGTTCCGGCTCGGAAGCATGTTCAATGTGCGGCGACTTATGTGCCATGAAAATTGTTGAAAAAGAATTGGAAAAGGGACGCGAAAAAAAGAAACAGTGAAATCGTTTTTGATTCAAAATTTTTTGGAAAAGTTTTAATGATTGAAGATAGGAATAGTAATGCTGTTTGATTTATAATAATTTTTAACGTGAGAACTATGTTTCCAAACAAAGCAAAGAAATCCAAAGAAGATATACGAAAACCACCCGAACCCTCCGACGCTGCGAAAAAGGCAGCAGCTGAAATATTCGGATTGGACAAACAATCTTCTCTTATCATTAAGCCGGGATTTGAGAAACTGAGAAAAAAAAAGTTAAACGCTAAGTTTTCTTATTCTCTTTTTGACAGACTTTTCAATCGAAATTAAGAAGATCAATACTTAATTGACCAATAAATCAATTTTCTTATTTTTCTGTTTTTCATTTTCTGTCATAACCCAAAATTAAAAAGAAGCAAAAAACAACTTCAAGCGATTTATAAAACTCGGGTTATTTGAAAAATCAACTTGCGCCTTGAATTTTTTGTATTTCACATGATATTCCGGTCCATCGTATGTATTTGTATCATCGTTTTTTATCATATGACCATCGTAATAATAATTAAATGAATTGCCGCTGGGTTGTTGCCCGATGAGGAAAATACATTCATCACCTTCTTCAAATGAAACACTTCTGTAATTCGTAATGAAGAGGGCTTGATTTTTATCGAAATCGCCTTTTAAAACAGCATTAACTTGCATTAAATATTCTTTTTCTTCATAATATTTCATTGGATCCAAGTCATAATCTGAAGGATAAGTTCCGTCCGGTGTGTTCCAATGAATCTCCTCATTTGTAATTGTTGCCTGAATGATAATAAGATTCGACCTCTGAATTAATTCATCCAAGGGGAGGAGGGGAGTCATATCATTAACTGTTCCCGGCTGATACATATGATAAAATTTTAAGCATTCGGATTCATCAACATCCGTCCATATGCCTGAAGAAATACCGGAAAATAAAATGAAAAAGATGGATAAAAAAAGAAAATATTTTATTAATTTTTTCATAATTGGACAATCTAAATCAAGAATAAATAATTTATTAAATTTAAACAATTTGTGTTATTTTTTTAATATTTATTTTCAGAGTTATTTTGTTATGCCATCATGACCCAAAAAAAATGAAATCATTTTTCAATTTCATCTTTTAATTCGGCAGCGGTTTCTAAAACGCTTGTATCTTCCGAATCATGTTGTCGAAGATTTAATTCGGCAGCGGTTTCTAAAACACTTGTATCTTTCGAATCGTGTTCTTGAAGATTTAATTCGGCAGCGGTTTCTAAAACGCTTGTATCTTCTGAATCATGTTTTTGAAGCTTTAATTCGGCAATGATTTCTAAAACACTTGTATCTTCCGGATCATATTTTTGAAGCTGTTCAAAAATGGAAAGAGCATCGTCGTAACATCCGAGATTTTGAAAAGATTCGCCTAAGAAAAGCAGCACTTTTGAATAGGAAAGACCGGCGTCCAAAGCGTTTTGTTTATAAATGCAAGACAAGCATTCAATGGCTTTTTCATAGTCTTCTGTTTTGATATGAATCAGGGCTTTATTGTAAAGAGCTTTGGCATTTGTCGCGTCCAGCGTGGCTGCGCGGTTCAAATACTTTAAAGCCGCTTCATTTTCCCCTTTAATGGAGTAAATCACACCGATGAGATTCATCACTTCATAATTAAACGGGTCTTTCACTTGCGCTTCATTTAAAATAGAAAGAGCGCCGTCATAATCGCCGTCATTAAATTTTATTTTTGCCAAATCCTCAAAAACAGGCACAAAAGAGGCATCTAAATGGAGAACATCGTTAAAGGCACAAAGAGCTTTATCTTTTAATCCCAATGCCAAACTGATTTGACCGATCTTATAAAGAACACTTGAATTTTCAGGCTCGCTTTCAAAAACGTGTTCTAAAACAGACAAAGAGCGTTCATATAATTCAAGAGATTCGGTTGCCTCTGTTTTTTTGCCGGCAGCTTTTTCTAACGTCAAACCAAGATTGATTTGAGCCGCCGTAAATGACGGGTCTAATTTCAAAACCTTTTCATAAGAACTGATTGCCTCATCATACTTTCCAAGAGCGGTTTGAACCAAACCCAAATAATAATAAATTTGTGATTCGTCAGAGGCAAAAGAGATCTCCTGATACAAAATATCTTCAGCCTGCTTAAAAGCGCCAATTTTCATGTAAGCAAAAGACAAATAGCCGTAAAGGCGATGAATATCTTCTTTTTGAAGTGAAATGGTTTCTTTGCCAAACAACTCGCTGCCGTCATCGTCGTCCTTGGGATTTGAATCAGAATTCTGTATTTGCTTTTCTTTTTTCAGGTCGTCGGAATCCTCTTGAATAAAACATTTAAACCGCTCAATAAATTCCAAACTGGCATAAATGACTTCATCATAAACACCCAAAGCTGTCAAACACACACATTTATAGTCTGCCGCGGCGAACAAAAACGGATCGATTGCAAGCGCGCGGTCAAACCAAAAAATGGCTTCATTATATTTTTTCATACGAAAATGGACATACCCGTTGGAATACAAAAATTCGGCATTCTTTGGCTCAATTTTAAGTGCTTTGTCTAAAGATTCCAATGCTTTGTCATGACGGCCGGCTTGATCCTCTAAAACTGCCTTTTGATAAAACGCCGCCGCATCCTTTGGATATCTTACTAAAATTTCATCATAACACTGAATCGCCTCTTCCAAAAGATTTTGGCCCAAAAAAGAAAAAGCGAGCTTTTCCCATGCTTTTTTATATTTTGGCATTTCCGCTGTTAACTGCTCAAAAATAACAGCAGCTTCAGTGAAACGCCCTTCCTGAAGAAGAGCCTTGCCCTGTTCATATCGTATATCTGTTTGATTCATTTTATAAACCTTGATGATGCTCATTTTTTGAGGCTTGGCTGAGATATAAGCTTAACCTTGTAAATATAGATTTGTCAGCTGTAAGAATTTGACTCAAAAGGTATTTATTTTTAAACTTGTCTCTCTTATGGGCTCAATTTAAAATTGATCTGAAAAAGAATATTATATAAACCACAACAACAGCCATTGCATGATTTATAAAGGCTGAGTTTTCAAGGTGATTTTTTTGGTTAAAAGAGCACTGATCAGTGTTTCCGACAAAACCGGCGTATCAGAATTTTCAAAAATGTTAGTCAAGAACGGATTTGAGATTATTTCAACCGGCGGTACAGCCGCATTTCTTAAAAAAGAAGGCATCCCGATCAAAGATGTTTCGGATGTGACCGGATTTCCGGAATTAATGGGCGGGCGCGTCAAAACGCTTCATCCAAAAATCCATGGCGGAATTTTGTGTATTCGCAGCAGCCAAGACCATATGAACCAAGCCGAGAAGAACGGCATTTCTATGATTGACATGGTTGTCGTCAACTTATACCCGTTTAAAGAAACGGTCGGAAAGGAAAATGCGACTTTGAATGATGCAAT
>Ga0099364_10002695_pt1 | contig 28142 bp, 23 predicted proteins | sample TergutTh196P3_FD_73070 | JGI IMG/M metagenome (GOLD analysis project Ga0099364, IMG submission 73070) | Microcerotermes parvus P3 segment gut microbial communities from Pointe-Noire, Republic of the Congo - Th196 P3 | ecosystem: Host-associated > Arthropoda: Insects > Digestive system > Gut ... | reverse complement strand
GTTACTGAACAGGAACTGGAAGTTTCGGAACCCCACCCACCTGCTGTTCATAATGCTGTAGATAAAATTGTCCTGGAACCTGTACTGCTGGAACGCCATAATCGCGCCCAGCATGGGCAGGTAGTTGTTTACCACCAGCACCGCGATCCCCGGTATCATCATCACCAGGAACGGCAGTGTGACGGTTTCCTTGATGCCCTTCTTTTTTCTAAAGGACAGCCTTGCTTTGTTTTGCAAAAGATCACTCCCCATCGACTTAGATGCGCCGTGCCCTGCGTACAGCTATGCCGTCGATTGCCTTTGTATTAAGAATATGAGCGTATTTTACAATAAATTCGCGAAAAACACAATATCTGTTTAGTAAAAATGCTATGTTACAAACAATATTTTTACATTTTTAACATATTGGCGGGCAATATAATAATATTTTTATGCATATCAACTAACCAGCCACGGCGGCGCCTCCGCCCTGACAAGCTTATTGGCATCTTGTACCATACCCATCATCGCGAACATCCAGCCGAGGTCGGCGGGCGTGTACGCCTCATCAAAAAACTCATCCCGCTCGTTTTGGGGAACAGCGGCCTCCCGCGCACACTCCCACGGGTATTCGCGTATCCAGCGGTAAACAGACGATTTAGAGCATGAATACTCGCCGGAAAGCTGCTCCACGCTTTTCCCTTCGTAATACTGGCGCACGATCTCCTGCTTTTTTTCTATCGGTACACGCTTTTCAGCCATGTTATTCAACTCCTTCGTAATGTTGGGGACAAAACAAGTATAGCAACAGCGGCGGCGGTTGTCAACGGCGGCGCGAAGCGCCGCAGGTTTTAGGATTTAGGTTTTAGGTTTTAGGGAAAGGACGGTACGGCAATTTTCTTCCCTTCCTAAATCCCGGGTCCTAAAACCTTAATCCTGCGCGCAGCGCAAAACACCCGTCACAAAACCGAATAAATTCGGATTTGTGCCACCCTCTTTAAAAAAGAGGGTAAGGCTACAGCAAGATTTATTCGTTCACAATAAAAACACAAAGCAACCGTAGGACGTACCCTCTTTTTTAAAGAGGGTGGCTTCAAAGCGGCTTGCCGCTTTGAAGACGGGTGTTTTGGTGTTTTGCCTTCGCGCAGGATTGAGGTTTTAGGATTTAGGAAGGGAAGGAATTTGTAGGGGCGGGCTTCCATGCCCGACCGTTACTCCCTCCGGCGTCTGCGGACGCCACCTCCCTCAGAGAGGGAGGCAAAGTCCCCCTCTTGAGGGGGATGTCACGAAGTGACAGGGGGAGTTCGTAGGGGCGGCCCCATGTGACCGCCCGCCTAAAATTGTTTCACGTGAAACAATTTTAGGCAAATTATCACCCGCAAATTACCGTAATGCATCGTATAATGCGGGACGTCGAGGACGCCGCCCCTACGGCGCTTCGCGCAGGTTTTAGGATTGAGGTTTTAGGATTTAGGTTTTAGGTTTTAGGGAAAGGACGGTGCAGCAAATTTCTTCCCTTCCTATATCCTCAATCCTAAAACCTAGATCCTGCCGAAGGCCGTGTTAAGTAATCTTTCAGCACCTGCATAAGCTCGTCAATATTCAGCGGCTTGCCGATATGCCCGTCCATGCCCGCCTCCAGGCATTTTTCGATGTCTTCCTTGAATACATTCGCGGTCATGGCGATAATCGGCAGGCGTTTGGCGCGCGTGTCCTCCAGCCCGCGGATCCTGCGCGTCGCCTCCAGCCCGTCCATGCCCGGCATCTGTATATCCATCAGCACAAGGTCATAGCGGCGGGGGTCCGCTTTGATCATGCCCAGCGCCTCACTTCCGTTTTCCGCCTCGTCAATTGCAAGCCCCGTGCCCTCCAGCAGCGATATTACGATCTCCCTGTTGATTTCCACGTCCTCGGCGAGCAGCAGCCTTTTGCCTCTGTACTGTTCGCGCGTCTGTTTAATGAAATCCTCTTCCGTGCGGCTGCCTTTTTCAGCCAGGCAGCTATTGACGCACTCGATGATGGAGGATGCGAAAAATGGCTTCATCATCCCCTTGTCCGCGCCGGCTTCAAACGCCTTTGCCTCGCTTACCTGCCAATCGCCGGAGATGACTACTACGACCGGCTCCCTGTCGTGTTTGTATGATTTTATTCGCCCGCAAAGCTCGTAGCCGTCCATGCCCTCCATATACCAGTCGACAAAATACAGGTCATAACCGCCGCGCGCCTCTATCATCTCCAGCGCCTCTGTGCCGTTTTCCGCCATATCGCACGGGATGCCGATATACCCGAAAACATATTTGAAGTAGTCCCTTGTGACAGGGTCGTCATCCACAACCAGTATCCCCAGGCTGCCGTGCAAAACGCCCGGGTTTAAAAGCGAAATAAGCTGCTGTTTCCCCCTCTGCGCATTTACCGTGAAGATAAACCGCGAACCTTTGCCAAGGGCCGACTCTAACCAAATCTGCCCGTCCATCAGCTCTACGATACGCTTGCTCAGCGCAAGCCCCAGCCCCGTCCCGCCGAATGTGCGGCTCGTTCCGCTCTCCGCCTGTAAAAACGCACGGAAGAGCCTTTCCTGCTGCTCCGGTGAGATGCCGATCCCGTTGTCGGTCACTTCGAACCGCAGCCTGCAGGTATCGCCATCCTCGCTTTCCAGCGAGATGCTCAGATGTATCTCGCCCCCCTCGGGCGTGAACTTGCTCGCGTTTGTGAGCAGGTTTGTCACAACCTGGGAGAGCCGCTGGTCGTCCCCGACGATGAAATGCGGGATCTTGGCGTCCAGGTCCATCTCAAACTTCTGCTGCTTTTCGTCCATTCGGAATTTTACAACAGAAAGCACCTTTTGCAGCATCCACTCGATATTATACTCAATGGGCGAAAGCTCCAGCTTATTGGCTTCGATTTTCGCCATATCCAGCACATCGTTTATAATGCCCAGAAGGCTTGTTGACGCCTCTTCTATCCTGCCCAGCGCGTAATCCCTCCGCGCCGCGTCCTGCGCGTCTTTCCCGATTGCCGTCATGCCGATGATGGCGTTTAGGGGCGTGCGCATCTCGTGGCTCATGACAGAAAGGAAATTGCTCTTTGCCTCACTTGCCTGGTGCGCTTTCAGCGCTTCTTCTTTTAAGATGCTGTTTTTGCGGTTAGAAAAAGCCCCCGCAATGATCGAGCCCGCCATTGTCGCCAGCCTGAACTCGCCCTCCGTCCAGTTTGCCTGCTCGAACATCGTAAAGAACACAAGATAGCCCGCGCGCTCCCCCTCGACCATCAATGGGATATAGCAAAAGCTTTTTTCGCCCAGATCCATCGCGGGATATTCCTCGAAGTATCGCGCGGCGTTTTTTTCGTAAAAGCACCCTGTCTTCTCCGCCTGGTCAAGGAGCGGGTTTGCGACCTCATACGCCAAAGACAGCCCCAGGACTTTGGGCGTCTGCTCGTTTATCACGCTTTCGTAAGTACACCGCAGGGAGCCGTCCGGCTGAAGCTCCAGTATAATCGCCCTGTCTGTCCCGGTAAAGCCCCGCAGCTCGGACAGGGCGTTGCCGATAAGCTCATCAAAGTCATACGGCCGCGTGAACGGCATGGAAAAGCGGGAGATAAATTCCTGCGTGCGCGCGTTCCTGGCGACGAAGTTTGCCTCCTGCAGGGCATCCTCCATCAGCTTCTGCTGTGTCACGTCCCTTAACGCGCCCGCCACCCTTATCGGCACGCCACCCGGGTCGCGCAGGGATTCACCGAAGGCGTGGAACTGCCGGTACTCCCCGTTTTTGAGCATTAGGCGGAACTCCCTGTTGTAATGCGTATTCCCGCTGTAGTCGTTTAAGTGCGCGGCGAAGGCTTCAAGCGTTTCTTCCTTGTCCTCGGGATGCAGCCGGTCGCTCCAGCTGGACAGCAAATTGGGGAAATCATTTTCGTCTTTGAACCCGAGCATATGGCGAAGCTCCTGCGACCACCAAAGCTCGTTTTCGCCCATGACAGGGCTGGCAGGGTTTACCCACATATCCCACATTGCCACGTTCAGGCTTTTCAAAAGCAGGTTAAGGCGCAGGTCGCTGTTTACCAGCAGGTCCTCCGCCAGCTTCCTCTCCGTTACGTCACGGATATAGCCGGAAACGCGGATAGGCGCGCCCTCACTGTCCCTAAGTGTCTGCCCGAAGCCGTCGTAATATCTGTATTCGCCGTTTTTGTTTTTCAGGCGGTATTCAAGCTCGTAAGGCGTCTTTCCCGTGCGGTCGTTGAGGTGCGCCTCAAACTCCACCACAGACCGGTCCTTGTCGTCGGGGTGCAGCCGGTCGTACCAGCTCCGCAGGACATTCGGGAATTCGGTTTCATCGGAAAAGCCCAGCATATGCCGAAACTCCTGCGACCAAGTAAAGCGGTTGTCCAGATTTACAGGGTCGTCCACGACGACCTCCATGTCCCATAATGCGGTTTTCATAGCTTCGCTTGCAAGCTTGTAGTTCATCACGTCGTATTCTATTGCACGCAGTTTGCCCAGCATAGTCAGCTGGTTTTCCACGCGAAGCTTCACAACTGCCGGGCTGAACGGTTTGCTTATGCAGTCCGCCGCGCCCATAGACAGCGCCTTTTCCTCGTCGCTCGCGCCGCTCAAACCCGTGATGAAAATCACGGGGATATTTTTCGTGCGCTCATTTTCACGAAGCGCCGACAGCACAGCATAGCCGTCCATCTCCGGCATTATGATATCCAGGAGGATTAAATCCGGCAGGTATTTTTCCGCCGCCTTTATCGCGCCCTGCCCGTTTTTCGCGGCGTAAACATCGTATTTAGGGCTTAGTATATGCGACAAAGCCAATATATTCGTGTTTTCGTCGTCTACTACAAGTACGCCGTACTTTTTTGCGTCATTCATGGTAGTCCCCCCTGTTTTGTAAAAATCCTAAAACCTAAGCCCCGGCGAAGCCGCTGTCCTGGGCGCCAGCGAAACATCGCGGATATTCGCCATGCCCGTGATATACATAATCAGCCGCTCGAAACCCAGCCCAAAACCTGCGTGCTTCGCGCCGCCGTATTTGCGGAGGTCCATATACCATCTGTAATCCCCGGGGTCCAGGCCGCACTCTTTTATTCGCGCCGCCAGCACGTCATAACGCTCTTCCCTCTGGCTGCCGCCAATCAGCTCGCCCACGCCGGGCACGAGCAAATCGGCGGCGGCAACGGTTTTTCCGTCGTCATTCAGGCGCATATAGAACGCCTTAATTTCCTTCGGGTAATCGGTGACAAACACCGGGCGGCCAAAATGTTTTTCCGCCAGATAGCGCTCATGCTCGGTTTGCAGGTCACAGCCCCAGAACACGGGGAACTCAAAACCGTCTTTATTTTTCAGCAGTACATCAACCGCGTCTGTATATGTTATCGACGCGAAATCGGAGCCTGCCACGTTTTCCAGCCTCTCTAACAATCCCTTGTCATAAAAGCCGCTGAGGAACTCCAGCTCATCCGCGCAATGCGACATGACGTATTTCAGCACGGATTGCAGCATATCCTGTGCTAGGCGCATATCGTCGTCCAGGTCGGCGAAGGCGATTTCCGGTTCTATCATCCAAAATTCGGCGGCGTGGCGCGGCGTGTTGGAATTTTCCGCGCGGAATGTGGGACCGAAAGTGTAGGTTTTGCCGAAAGCCAGCGCCATGCACTCGGCCTCGAGCTGGCCGGAAACGGTAAGCTTTGTCATCCCGCCGAAAAAATCCCGGGAGAAATCGGGATCGCCGTTTGCGGTCAGCGGCGGGTCCTTTGCATCCAAGGTCGTAACACGGAACATCTCCCCCGCGCCCTCGCAGTCAGAGCCGGTTATGATCGGCGTGTGCGCGCAGACAAAGCCGTTGTCACTGAAAAATTTATGGACCGCAAACGCCGCCGCTGAACGCACGCGCAGCACCGCGCCGAATGTATTTGTGCGCGGGCGCAGATGCGCGATCGTCCGCAGGAATTCCAGGGAGTGGCGCTTTTTTTGCAGCGGGTAATCCGGCGCGGACTCGCCCTCTACCTGTACATCGCAGGCGTGAAGCTCAAACGGCTGCCTTGACTGCGGCGTCATGACAACCTTCCCCGTCACAGCCAGCGCCGCGCCCACGTTTTGCTTTACAATATCCCTATAGCACGGGAGGGCGCTCTCCTCCAGGACGACCTGCAGGTTTTTAAAGCAGGAGCCGTCGTTAAGCTCAATAAAACCGATGGATTTAGAATCCCTCAGTGTTTTTATCCAGCCGCATACGGTAACGGTTTTGCCGCCCCAATTTTTCGGCAGGGCGAATAATTTGCTTATTTCGGTGCGATACATACAGCCTCTTTCCCTAAAATTAAAATCAATCCTTTTTAGTATATACCAAAACAGCCCTTAATTCAAGTTGACTATATTATATATATTATGTAAAATAGATACAGTGAAGCCCTGTGCCGTGGAGGTGAGCCGTAATGCCCAAGGTAGAGCAGAAGCCAATGCGTGAAAAGCTGGAAGAAATCGCGTTTTTGCGCCAGCAGTGCAATTCCCTTACTATGCGGGGGCGCTATGTGGACTGCGCAAAACTCATCGAGGACAACATGGCGTGGGTCTATTCCGCCGAGCGCTGGCCGGAAAACTTTATGGCCTTTATATTGCCGTACCGGCGCTGTTACCCGGTGCTGGGAATCTCTGAGGAATTTGAGGGTTACATGGCGGGGCTTCTTACAAGGAAGGGCATCCCGTCAGTCATGGCGGCTTTTTTCGGCGAACCGCCCAAGGCATGGAGCGCGGAGTATTTCCGTATGCGCGCGCTTGAGCTTCGCACCGCCGGAAAATTTGAAACCGCGCTGGGGTACGCGGACCTGGCAATAAAAATAGACGGAGCCAGCTCCAATATGCACCTCCTGCGCGGCTGGATACTGGAGGACATGGACCGCGGGAAGGACGCGATAGAGGAGTTCAAGCTCGCGCTGGAAATAAACGGGGGCAACACAAAAGCGCGGCAGGGCATCGCGCGGCAGTATGGGGTCACGAACCTAAAGCAAGCGCTTTCCTTCATCGAGGAAGCTATATCGAAATATCCCGATGAAGCGGGGTTCCAAGCGGAAAAGGCCGGTATACTTATCAAGCTCGGGAAAAAGGACGATGCTTTACTATGCTACGACAAGGCCGCGGAAATGGACCCGTACAGCGCCGATTATGTCTACGGCAAGGCGGAGCTTCTTCTGGCGGACGGCAAAGAGATCGCGGCTATACCGCTCTATAAACGCGCGGTGGCTTTGGACGCGAAGCACGTGCCGTCGCTTATGCGCATGGCGAAGCTTCAGGCACAGCGCCGCCCTTCCTCCGCGCTGGAGGCGCTCACTACTGTAACCGGGCTGGAACCCGCCAATATGGAGGCGGGACTGCTGCGGGGCGGTCTGCTCTCACGCCTCGGCGACAATCCCGGCGCAATAAAACAGTACCGTGAGCTTCTCGCGCTTGATGAAAACAACGCGGACGCGCTTGCGGGGCTTGCGCTTTGTATATTGGTCAAAGACCCCGACAGGGCAATGGAATACCTCGACAAGGCGCTTGCCGCGTCGCCGGAAAGCGTGCCGCTGCTCATGGGGCGCGCCGGGGCATATGAGCGGATGGGGCAACCGGAAGACGCCGCGCAAACCTATAAAACCATAACCGGGCTGGATAAAAAAAGCCACCGAGCGCTTTTCCGGCTGGGGGCGCTGAGTGAGGAAGGCGATAAAAACGCCGCGCTGTCCTATTACGGCAAGGCAATAGCCATCGCCCCGGAGGAGGGCGAATACCACAACGCGCGCGCGCGCTTATTTTTGGAGCTGGGGCGCGAGAAGGAAGCTTTGGACGATATGGACCGTGCCTGTGAATCCGACCCCGGCAATGCGGCGTATCAATTCGGGCTTGCGCAGTTATTAGACAAATCGGGCAACCGCGCGTCGTCCATACGGGGATATCTTCAGGCGATCAGCCTTGACCCATCCATGACGGAGGCGCACCGCCGATTGGCGCAAATGCTGCACTACTCGGAGCCTGAGTCCGCTTTTTTACATATAGGCGCGGTGATAGAATCCGGCACCTCCGTCCCCGATGATTATTTCCTCAAAAGCCAAATTATCGCAAGGCTCGGCGGGGACAGCAGGGCGATGGGTGCGCTGCAAAAATACTTCGATGAAAAAACCGAGAGCGGCGCGGACAGCACAGACGAAAACCTCGCCGAAATAAAGGAAATTCTAAAAGGCGGCGCATTGGCCGCGGCAATGGAGCAGATTGAGCGCGCGGCGGAGCTTTCCCCGTCGAATACTTCCTATATGTGTTTTCGGGCGCATCTGCTTTACCGACTCGGGCGGCAGGGGAAGGCGCTGGAGCAGTACCGCGCGCTGCTGAAAAAAGACCCCGCAAATCACGAGGCGCTGTTCGGCGTCGGGGTCATTTTGGCGTCGAAGGGTGACAGTAAGGCGCTGGAGAATTTCGACAAGGCAATAGCGGCGGCGCCCGATAAACAGGAATACCACGCGGCAAAGGCGAAATTCCTTGCCGCCGACCCGGATATGTACGAGCAGGCGGTGCAGTGCTATGACACCGCAATCCCGCTGAATATATGGAATTTTGAGCCTATACTTGAAAAAGCAAAGCTGATGGACCGCCGCGGCGACCGGTTCCCGGCCATCGCCGCGTACCGCAGGGTCCTGCTGGTAAATCCAAACTGCCCGGACGCGGCAAAACGCCTGGGCGAAATGCTCTGCGATATGCGCCCGGACGCGGCATGGCATTATATAAACCACGCGATGCAGCTCCTGCCCGAAGATTGGACCACAATGATCCGCGCGGCAAGGATCCTAATGGCGCAAAACAAAACGGAACAGTCGGAGGAAATGATGCAGGCGGCGATCGCGGCTTCGGGGAAGCCGGTAACCGCGTATATCGGGCTGGCGGAGGCGTTCGCGGATGTATATCCCGACGTAGCCCTCAACTTTGCGGAGTGGGCAGTACAGAACGACCCGCAAAGCGCGCACGCGCATTACATCCTGGGGGCGGTCTGCCTTGAAATGGACGACCTGGACGGGGCACAGGGCGGGTTTGAGAAAGCGGCGGATCTGGGCTTTCGGGGCGGCGCAAGGGAAAAAGCCGTGGAGCTTCTCTACCGCCGTCATGACCCAAAAGCCATAGAAGCGGCGAAGAAGCTGCCGAACAATCCCGCCGGTACTGTTCTGAAAGCAAAAATCTACAACGAAATAGCCGACCCGCCCATGACCGAACAGGTCATAGAGATCCTGAAGGCGGCGAAAAAGAAATTCCCCGACGACCTGCCGATAAGAGAAATGTATGTAAGTATGCTAAGGCGCGGGCGCTCGATGCTGAAGGTGCCGATTGAGGTCATAAAGCTGGAAGCCCTGCGCAAGCGCCTGGAGCGCGAAAGGGAAGCGGTTTTCCGCGTGGATGAGGTCACGTTTGAGAGTGAGGCGGAGGGGGTAAAGAAGGAAATACTATAATAGTGGCGAGTGGCAAAACGCCGGGCCGGGCATATAATAAGTATATAGGACATTTTGCCGTTAGGAATAATGCACAAATTATTGTAGTTTCTATTCGTATTTTTGTATACACCAACATCTTTTTTTCTTTTTAGCAATTTTATAGTATATTCTGCTTGTATTATTGGCATAGACGTGTTATCATATGCATATATGGAGATACAATGTGTACCTGCACACCTATCTCCTATATGATTTTTACAGTTAGGAGGTAATGTTAATCATGGATCATAACCCTGATAAAGAGAATTACGATGATGTGAAGCTTAGTGAGTGCGATGATGTAAACGATGTTCCCAACATTTTAACAACGCTGGGAGTTCCGGATGACACCCGCTCTCGAATAAATTTCTTATATAAATTTATGGGAGTTGAGAGTGTGTTTACCTGCGGTCCTTTTACTGTCGATGAGGAGTACGAAACGGCAATATATGAGCTTGTTTATAATTACAACAAGAGCATTCGCATGGTAAAGAGCTAGGTTATTAATCATTCAATAAATAAAGCCAGCGGCTAGGTTCATTCTTGCAACTGGCATTATTTATTGTGTGTTTGTCGACAAAAAGAGAGGAGTTTCTACAAATATGGACGATAAAAGAAAAAGAGAGATAAAAAATAAGTTTAGTGAAGTATTTCCTGATTCAAGCCTAGAATTATGTCACTTGGATTATCTTAATTGTGTTTTATGTAATTGTTTCCCTTTAATTCAGAAAATAATTACTAAAGGTAAGATGGATGATGATATTTTATTTATGAAACTAGTGGATATAACTTTAGAAGCAGCTAAAAGTGTTTTAATTACTGACCCCCACACAGCAATATCGCAAAAGCAGCTTCACTATTTTGTGAAAAAATTTCTAATGCTTTATAAAAATATGGATAATGGTACTTTTTCACGGAAAAATTGTTACAATTATGATAGTATCATTTCAGATAAAATTAATAGCCTTTGCGACTTGAAAGAATTTGAGAGTAACCGCAATTGCGAAAGACCAAAATCATATGTTAATAAAATATTCAACAATATTTTTACGCAGGAAAAAGTTCCCGCAGAATATTTGTATGATGAAAGACAGGACATCAATAAATATCTTGAAACGACCGATTCACGGAATTCTGGGTATAAAATAGAAAATATAGAAGAATTTAATAGCAAGCTACCCTAGTTAAGCTCAGACAATCCAAGCAAACCAATTCTTCCTAAAGGTAAAACAGATAAGGGAAATAATAAGATATGGGGGAAATATTACCGTATATTGTATACGCCAAAAGATGTAATTAAACAATTTTTGAGGAACGATGAAAAGTATCGTGACGAAAATGGGTTAGTGCTAGATGAGAAAAGTGTAATAAAACTTATCCTTGCTCATGAATTTTCCCATGTTTTTTTATCCCATACAAGTAGTTATCCTGCCGATAACACTGCCGAAGAAGAACTAGAAGCTTTTTATGGTGCATGGCTTCTATTGCAGAGATGTGAATACCGATATATTAAAAACAAGAAGCACTCCATTTATATTGGCGCAACCAATAAGTGGAAACATTACATAAAAACTTTGTATAAGCTATACCACGATGATGACAATGAGAAATACCCATATGCTAATATAATAGATTCTATTTTTGAAGAGGTTAATTAAAAATCTTTATAACAAACCGGCGGCTCCAATTGAACCGTCGGTTTATTATGTCCCCTTTAAACTGTATACACCGCCTTATCCCATTCCCCGGCATCCACAGGCCCATATATAACAGGCGGATGTGAAGCCGCGATGATTTTTCGTGCGTCCCATATGCCGGGGATATCGCCGGACGCGATGAGCTGTACGGCGGCGTTCCCAAGCACAGTGGCTTCGACAGGGCCCGCCGCCACAGGTACATTACAGGCGTTGGCTGTCATTTGGCAGAGCAGGCTGTCCCTCGCGCCGCCGCCCACCAGATGTATAACAGGATAGCTTTTCCCGGTACAGTCCCGCAGGGCAGCCAGCGTATGGCGGTACTTCATCGCGATGCTCTCGTAGATACAGCGGATTACCTCGCCGTCTGTCTGCGGGGGGCGCTGCCCGGCTTTCGCGCAGTATTCCCGCACACGCCCCGGAATGTCGCCGGGTGATGCGAAAACGGGGTCATCGGGGTCGATAAAGCAGCCGAAGGCGGGGGCGGAAAGCGCTGCCTTTTCCATCGCGGCATAGCTGTAGTCCCTTCCCTCGCGCGCCCATTGGCGGCGGGATTCTTGGATTAGCCAAAGTCCGATGATGTTTTTCAGGAACCTCACCGTGCCGCCGACGCCGCCTTCGTTTGTGATGTTGTACGCAAACGCCTTTTCATCTGTCAACGGGGATAAAAGCTCCGTGCCGAACAGCGACCATGTCCCGCAGCTTATATACGCGAAATCACCGCGGTCTGCGGGTACGGCGGCGATTGCGGACGCTGTGTCATGCTCGCCCACGGCTATTATCGGCACGGGCGGCACACCAAGCTCTTCGCAAATTTCGCGCGAAAGCCTGCCTGACACCGTGCCCGGTTCTATAATTTGTGTGAAAAGCCCCGGGGGCAAATCCAGCCCGCCGATGATATCCCATGCCCAATCGCGCTTTCCGGCATCCAAAAGCTGCCCCGTTGAAGCGATTGTATATTCCGTGCGTTTTTCCCCGGTGAGCATATACGCGATAAGGTCGGGCATAAACAGCAGGGTTTCGGCGCGTTCTAAAATATCGGGGCGCTCGTTTTTTAAATAAAACAGCTGCGAAACCGTATTTATATCCATAAATTGGATACCGGTCGATGCGTACAGCTTTTCCGGTGTGATAACGTCACAGGCTTTTTTCATCCAACCGGAATAGCGCCCGTCGCGGTAATGCACCGGGTTTTGCAAAAGGCCGCCCCATTTATCCAAAAGGCCGAAATCCACGCCCCAGGTATCGATCCCGATGCTGTCGAAGCCGCCGCTGCCCCTCGCCTTTACAATGCCCTGCTTGACCTCATGCAAAAGCCGTGGGAAATCCCAGTACAGCACGCCGCGCATCATGACCGGGTCGTTTGGGAAGCGGTGGATTTCCTCAATGCTGATTTTTCCGTTTTCATATGACGCCGCCATTGCCCTGCCGCCGGATGCCCCCAGGTCGAATGCCAGCACGCGCCTGCTCATAAGCGATGCCCCTTTCATGCCATCCCGCTGAAACCGGGATGGCTTGTCCATTTTAATTATAATGTTTTATATGTAAAAATCAAGGGTTTACGGGTTTCGCCAATTGACATATCTGCCTGTGTATGATACCATTTTTTTATAAACTAAATGGATGGAGGGGCTAATATGATACAAAAGGTTAAATCCGCAATGCTGGCTATGCAGCGCCATTCCTGGGAGCAGGCGGTCTGCGCGCAGTCGCTGCTTGAGTCCGGCGACTTTGAAACCGTGGTGCAGATGTGCTACGAAGCGGTAAACCGGCAAACCGAAGACGGCCGGCTGGCAAATATCGGCGGGCAAAACGCCGTGACCGACCCGGTGGCAATTGTCCCCGCGATGGTAAAAGCCTGTGAAATTACCGGGGACCCTGTTTTGAAAGCGGCTTTGGAAAAGGCAGTGCGGTGGATGCTCGAGGGCGCGCCGCGCTCATCCAAGGGCATTATCTATCATATGGACAACGCGTCTGAATTCTGGGTAGATTCCATGTATATGCTCCCGCCCTCGCTTTTAAGCGTAGGGTACGCGGACGAGGCGGTAAAACAGGCTGACGGCTACATTGACGCGCTTTGGGACAGCGAAAGGCACCTTTTCCGGCATATTTGGGACGACGCAAAGCAGGAGTTCCGTGTCGGCGAATACTGGGGAGTCGGCAACGGCTGGGCGATAATGGGGCTTTCCAGGCTGATTGAATACTTGCCCGAGAAGATGGCGGCGGACCGCGAACGCTATATCGAGATTGCCGGTAAAACTATAAAAGCCGCCCTCGCGCTCAAAAACTCCGAGGATTTGTTTTATAACTTCTTAGATAAGCCGGACAGCTTTTTAGAAGTTGGATTCGCGATGACGCTTTGCTACACAGTGGCAAAGGGCGTAAAGCAGGGCTGGCTGCCCGAAGCGCTGCTTAGCGAGGTCGGGCCGATCCGCGCCGCCGCCCATAAGCATATCAGCCCATATGGCATCGTAACCGAGGTATGCGGCGCGCCCCATTTCGATAAATCGGGCTTCGCGCCGGAAGGCCAGGCATTTTGTGTGTTGATGGAGAGCGTGGCTGCAGCCACGCAGGATTGAGGATTGAGGAAGGGGTGTAGGGGCGGGCTTCCATGCCCGCGCGCAAATTACCGGACAATCAACAGTATTGCATCGTAGGGGCGGCAATCTGCCGCCCGAAAATTCCCCTCCTTTGGAGGGGTGGCGCGGAGCGCCGGGGTGGTTATAACGCGATTTCATCTTCGGTTATTTTTCACCGCTCAAGCCGCGGAGGCTCTTCTTTGCGCGCGCAAAGAAGCAAACGCGCCGGGGAGACCCCGGACCCCCATTTCGACAAACCGCATAGCTTTGTACCCTTCATCGCGCACGTCAAATGCTTCGCCCTATAATCCGCCCAATCGCTCAGCCGAGCCGAGCTCCAGGTCTCGAACGCGAAAAAAGGTATTAGGAATAAAAGATATCTAAAGACTTTTTCCGCTGTTATTACGTGCGCGGGCGCTTCCGGTGTCGTTCCCTGTTTTAGGTTTGTGCTTACTTGCCTTTTGTAGATTTGCGTTCTGTCTTTTAATTATGAATTATGAATTGTTTCGTCCTTTCCCTAAAACCTAAAACCTAAATCCTAAAACCTGCCAAAGGCATAACGCCCCATAGGGGCGTTATGCAGGGCGTGCCGGGATTGCCGCCGTTTTTCATGCGGGAGGGAGGATAACCCGTATGTATGCGCTGGCTCCCCGGCGCTGCAAGGCTGATATGTCTTTAGTTGCAGCAGAAGCACAGGACAAGAAGGATGATGATGATCCAGCAGCAGTTGCCGCCGAAACCAAAGCCGCCACCGTTGCAGCCACAGCCACATTCGTTATTGCATCCGCAGTTTCTGAACATTACATTGTCACTCCTTAAAATTAAGTAGCCTTTCGGTCTGCCGCAGCCTGGAAAGGACCTTTCCCGGCGCTAATCAGCCGAAGTAATACATCCTATGAACCTGTAAAACCTTTTGTGAATAGCATAGCAGCGCCAAATTCCGGGTTTTTCGGCTGTTTTGCAGAAAACAGCGGGGCGCGCACAGCCGTTTAGTGTGTTTTATCATAAAATACGATAATTAGATAGATTGGGGATTCAAATGCAAAAAAGTAACCGCCCGGGCAGGCGCGCGCAAACCCCGGGGACAGGAAAAGCAGGGAATTCGGCGGGAAGGCAGCGGATACCGGCGGCACAGGCCGCCCGAAACCTGACCGCGCCGACGGGGCAGGGGGAAGACAAGCGCTCCGACCTGCCGAAAAAACCGCAAAAGCGCAAAAACCGCTGGTTTGTCGCCACACTTATGGTCCTTGCCACATTGGCAGGGGCGCTTGTGCTGTCTGTGTTTATACTGGAAAGCTTGCAGGATTTATTCGGGCTTAACCAATCCGACCGCTGGATTGACGTTACGATACCGGAAAGCGCATCTACAGTAAAAGAAGTGGCAGACCTGCTTGAGCAAAAGGGCGTGATCTCCCAGAGTGTGACGTTCCAGGCGTACGCGTGGCTTAAAGTAAGGGGCGGGGAGCCGATGCGTTTCCTTCCCGGGGACTATAAATTTAACGCGAACTACGGCTATGACCAGCTTATGCTGAATATGCAGACCCGCAACATCAAGCTGGAAATTGTGCGTGTCACTCTTCCCGAGGGCCTGACGGCTTTGGAAATTGCAAAAAGGCTGGAGGAGAGCAAGGTCTGCGGCGCGCAGGAATTCCTCGACTTTCTTGAGAGCGGTAGCTTTGATTATGAATTCATGGACAGGATGCCCGATGACCCGCTGCGCTTCAGGCGCATGGAAGGCTACCTTTTCCCCGACACCTATGACTTTTATGTAGGCGAAGCCGTCCCCAATGTAGCCATGAAATTCTTCGACAACTTTGAAAAAAAGATCACCCCGGAATTAGAGCGGCAGATGCTGAATATCGGGCTTACACTGGACGAAACGGTTATACTTGCTTCTATCATCCAAAGGGAATCGGGGGATGAGCAGGTTTACAATGTTTCCGCCGTGTTCCACAACCGCCTAAATAATTCCGCAGTGTTCCCGCGGCTGGAATCCTGCGCTACGCGCGATTATGTAGATATTCATATAAAACCGCATATACGGTACACGAATGAAACAATGTATGACGCTTACAACACCTATGTGTCAGAGGGGCTTCCCGCGGGGCCGATCGGCAACCCCGGGCTTGCCGCAATCCGTGCGGCGCTGAACCCCTCGGAAATGCGTGAATCCTTCTTTGTAAACGACGGCTGGGGCGAATATTACTACGCGATGACCTATGATGAGCATCTGGCGAATATCCGCGTCGCGCGCGCGGCAAGCTCTAACCCCAACGACGCGCATGGTACCGGCGTCCGGGGATAAAATTTTATGGGAGGAATATGGCTATGTCTTTGCCGCAAGGGAACCGCTCCTACACTTATGAGGATTACTGTAAGTGGGATACGAAAGAGGGCGAGCGCTGGGAACTGATTGACGGCGTGCCTTACGCAATGTCGTCGCCGGAGAGCGAGCGCAGGGAACTGATGGACGGCGTTCCCTACGCGATGTCGTCGCCGTCGGAGCGCCATCAAGATGTCAGCGGCGAGTTGTTTGTCCGGCTCCATGCCTTTTTAAAAGGGAAACCGTGCAAGGTCTTCCACGCGCCTTTTGACGTGCGGCTCAACGCCAATGAAGAGGACAACACTGTCGTACAGCCCGATTTACTTGTAGTATGCGACAAATCCAAGCTGGACGGCAAAAGCTGCAAGGGCGCGCCTGATTTAGTGATCGAGATTATATCCCCATCCTCCCTGCGGCATGACCGTATGCTGAAATACGGGCGCTATATGCAGGCAGGGGTCCGCGAATATTGGATCGTAGAACCTGACACAAAGCTTGTACAAGTGTGTACCTTGCAAAATAACCGGTATGTTGTTGAAGTGTACGACGAAACGTCCGGCATCCCGGTGAAAGTTTTGGATGGCTGTATAATTGAAATGGCGGATGTGTTTGGGGAAGATGAAGAGTAAACGGGCAAACGGCGGATTTCTGCCCGAGCTGCTTGCCCCCGCCGGGGATATGGAGCGGCTGCGCGCGGCTGTGCTATATGGTGCGGACGCGATTTATCTGGGCGGAAAGCATTATGGGATGCGGGCGGCCCCGGGCAACTTCAGCCCGGGGGAAATGGCGGATGCGGTGCGGTTCTGCCATGGGCATGGCGTGAAGGTATATGTCACCTGCAACATCCTGCCCACGAATGAAGAGGCCGATGCCCTGGCGGATTATTTAAGGCAAGTCGGGGAAATAGGCGCGGATGCCATAATCGCGGCGGATATCGGCGTGCTTATGCTTGCAAAACGCACTGTGCCTGATATGGATGTGCATATTTCCACACAGGCAGGGGTGACAAATTATTTAGCGGCGCGGGAGCTTCACGCGTTGGGGGCATCCCGCGTTATTTTGGCGCGGGAGCTTTCGCTTGGTGATATAGCCGTAATCCGCGGCAGGACGCCGCCTTCATTGGAATTGGAGGCATTCGTCCACGGCGCGATGTGCGTGTCTTTTTCAGGGCGGTGCCTATTGTCGCAGTACATGACGGGCAGGGACGGCAACCGCGGGATGTGCGCGCAGCCATGCCGCTGGAAATACGCGCTCATGGAGGAAACGCGGCCGGGCGGGTACTTCCCGGCCTATGAGGAAAACGGGCTTAGCTATATCCTTAACGCCGAGGACCTGTCCATGCTGAATTATCTCGATAAGCTGGCGCAGGCAGGGGTTCGCGGCATGAAAATCGAGGGCAGGGCGAAAAGCGCGTATTATACCGCGGTTGTGACCAACGCATACCGCATCGCGCTGGATCTGTACGAAAAAGACCGCGAAAACTTCAGCCCCCCGGCATGGCTTTCCGGGGAGCTTGATAAAGTGAGCCACCGCCCGTATTCCACGGGCTTCTACTTCCCTGAAAAGCCGCCCGCGCAGGAAACCGAAAACGGCGGATATATACAGCAGTGGGATGTAGTTGCCGTGGTTGAGGATTGGCGGGACGGCGCGCTGATATGTACAACGCGCAACCGATTTTTCCCGGGGGATGAGCTTGAGCTGCTGGAGCCCGGAAAAATGCCCGAAGCTTTTATCGTAAAAGAGCTTCGGGACGGGGAAGGCGAGCCGATAGAAACCGCGAACCACCCGATGATGGCAGTGAGGGTGCCGTATCCCTCGCCTGTTCGGCAAGGGTCATTTTTGCGAAAGCGTAAACCCGCAGGCCTTCATGTCAACGCGCCCGTCGGGTAAAAACGCCGCGCCCTCTAATTCCAGCGCGGCTTTTCTTATATCGGCATACGCGCCGCCCGTAACACTGCCGTCCGCCATCACGACCCGCTGCCAGGGGAGATGCTCCGGGCAGTGGCGCATGGCCCACCCGACTTGGCGCGCCGCGCGCGGATTGCCGAGGATGCGCGCGATCTGCCCGTAGGATATGACTTTGCCGCGGGGTATCTGCCCGACGATTTCGTAGACTTGCTCATTGAAGGTGTGCATTTTACGTCCGCCTTATTTATATAGCTGGTCAATCCAAAAAGTTAAAGCCAAAAAAATCAATTTCAAGCTGCTGCGCGGGGATTGCGAGCTTTAGCAGGTTCCCGCTTTCCGGGTCTATGCGCAGGGTAAACGCGCCGTTTTCCATGATGCCGTTTAAAATCAGCGCGCCCTCGGTATACTCCACCTCCAGCCCGTCGTCCCGCATGGCTTTGTTTATGGCGGCGACCGCAACCTTGGCAACCGCGCCGCCCGGCAGTGAATTCGGCGAAAATGTAAACCCGATGCCTTTATACGCGATATCCACAACACCGTCGTGGAAAACGAAGCTCATGTCGGCAAGGGATGCGGGGGATGTAAATGACACGGAACACGCCCCGGGGGTCTCACGCGTGATTGTTGCGGTAGCGTGCAAATCGCGGTATTTTATGTTCGCGGTAGTATCAAAATTCCCGGATTGCTTCAGCAGCGGGTTTTGATGCTTTACCGCGGCTTTTTGACAGGCGCTTATGCTTACCGCCAGGGTTATCGAAATCAGGACGGCGCATAAAATTTGGTATATCCGTGTTGTTGACATAGGGAGCGCCCTTTCTAACGCCGCTCGGACGCCAGGATCTCACAGAGGTCCCGAAGCAGCTCACTGGGAAGCATGGCGCATTGCGACAGCCTTTTCGCCGCCCTGTCCCCCGCAAGCCCGTGCAAGTACGCCGCGGCACTTGCCGCAAGCCCGGGGCTTGTACCCTGCGCGCAAAGCGACGCCGTCATACCCGCCAGGATGTCCCCGCTGCCGCCTTTGGCAAGCCCGGGGTTCCCGGTGTGATTGGACAGGACACGCCCGTCCGACAGTGCGGTAATGCTTTCACTGCCTTTGAGCAAAACGGTCACATTATGCTTCGCGGCGAAGTTCATGGCTGTACCAAAGCGGTTTTCCTGTATCTGCTGTGTCGATACGCCGCACAGCCGCGCCATTTCACCGGGATGCGGGGTCAAAACAACGGGCGCAACAGCTTCCTGTAGTACATATATATTGCGTGCCAGCGCGTTTATTCCATCAGCGTCTATTATAATCGGGACCTTTGCGTTTTTCACAAGATATTCCAGCAGTATATCCGCGTCTTCTCCGTCGCCCACGCCGCAGCCGAACAAAACCGCGGTTGCGCCGGGAAGTGCGCCGGCAAGCACAGGAAGGGCCGCGGACGCGTCTATCCCCCCGGCGCTGTTTGCGGCCAGCGGAAGATAGACCGCCTCATAAACGCTTGCCGCCATAGCACAGCAGACAGCCTCCACCGATGCCACACGCACTATGCCCACGCCCATCCGCAGCGCCCCAAGCGCCGCTAAAACCGCCGCGCCCCGATAACGCGAGCTTCCGCAAACCGCAAGCAATGTGCCGAAGTCCCCCTTATGGGAATCCACTTTGCGGATAGGCACCGCTTCCAGCGCCATTTCTAAATCGGTGCTGACAAACACGCTTTCTATATCGGCATAAGCCTCGGGCGGTATGCCGATTTCCACAACCTCTATCGTGCCGCAGTATTTCTGGCCCTCGGGCATGACGTGGACAGGCTTCCGGCAATCGAATACGACGGTGAAGTCCGCCTTTACCGCGTCAGGGTCACTTTTAGAAGTGTCACAGGCAACGCCGCTCGGGACATCGAGGGAGATAATTGCGGCGATCGCGTCGTTGATAAGCCCCGCCGCGATTTTCCCGCCGCCCCTAAGCGCGCCCCTAAAGCCCGTGCCGTAAAGGGCGTCCACCACGATATCGGTCTGCTGGATACAGGCAAGCACATTCTCACTGTCCCGTGAAAGGTCGAACACAGGGACCTCCATCATAATGAGCATATCCAGCATCGAAGAGGCTTCCTGTGTTTTCGGCTCGCCCTCAGCCAGCACCGCCACGACATTCGCGCCGTTTTCATAGAGCTTTCGGGCGGCAACAAAGCCGTCGCCGCCGTTGTTCCCGCTGCCGCAGAAGATCATGCAGTTGCGGCCTTCAACCCGAAAGGTCCTTCGGATAAAGGCCGCCGCCGCGCTCCCCGCGTTTTCCATGAGCCTTGCGTATGTCAGGTCGAACGCCAGGGAATTTTCTTCCACACGCTTCATCTGGGCGCCGGTGATTACTCGCATAAGTTTAACTCCATGTCAGCTCAAAACCTGTTTTGAAAAGCCCTGTGAAAAATCGGTCTGGGCAAAAAGGGCTTCGCGGCACCGAGCATTTTCTCGTTCGCGTTGAATACCAGCAAGGTCGCGCCCTTGTCCTTGTGATGAACAGACGCAAACCATAAATCCCCGCCCGTCGGGTCATCACAGGCAAATATTTTTTGCTGATAATTTCTGCTTGCCTGCTCGGCGGCTTTATACTGCCCGAAATCCTCGACTTCGCGAAGCTTTATAGAGATCAGGCGCTTGCGCCTTTTTTGCGCGAGGATCTTGTCCACGTCCATCTCACCGTTGGTCAAGGTGTATTCATATTCGATGTTAAAGCCTGTGATGAGTAGATACGCGCCGTAAACAGCCCCGAAAGCAATAACAACCCCAAGAAACCCAAAAGGCCCCAGCAGTGAGGAAAACGAGAACGCCGCCAGCGAAAGCATCCCGCCGCCCAGCGCAATGCCAAGCTTGGCAAGCATTACCGCAGGTGTGCGCCGCTTTTTTACCATATATTCGATGAATACGTCTTGCATAATCGGTCGCTCCTTATACCAAACTGCAATCAAAACTTTGTTTTGATTGCGAAACGGTATTATTTCGCCCCTGTGTAGATTGCCGCCATATCATCGCGGCCCAGCGCCTTAAAGCCGCCGATTGTCCTTGTGCCGCCGCGGCTGCACTTCTCCGCCATTTCCGCGATTTCAGCGTCGGTTGCCTGTATATCCATATCGCCGATGGAAACGGGCATTTTAATGGAGCGGAAATAATCCTCCATCGCTTCAATCCCCGCGATAGCTGTCGCGCTGTCGTCACCGGTGCATTTTACGCCCATGACATTTTTGGCAAACTGCGCAAAACGCGCGGGCTTTTCTTTATAGACATAACGCGCCCAGGTGCCCCAAATCGCCGACAAGCCAGCGCCGTGGGCGACGTCATACAAACCGCCAAGCTCATGCTCCATCTGGTGGGAGGACCAGTCGCCGTTGCCGTTGCCGCAGCTGGTCAGCCCGTTATGGGAAAGGCTGCCCGCCCACATAATTTCCGCGCGGGCATTGTAATCCTCGGCGTCTTTTAAGGCAATAAGGCAGTTCTTCATGACAACGCGCATCAGACCTTCGGCTATTTCATCGGTAAGCTCCAGCGTGTCATCGAGTATAAAGTACCGCTCCATGGTGTGCATAAGGATATCCACCACACCGCTTGCGGTCTGATAGGGCGGCAGTGTGTAGGTAAGCTCGGGGTTAAGGATAGAAAACTTCGGGCGGCCCAGCTCCGTACTGCAGCCGCGCTTGAACCAGCCGTCCTCGTTCGTGACGACTGCGGAGTTGCTCATCTCGCTCCCCGCCGCCGCAATCGTAAGGATAGTGCCGACGGGCAGGGCGCTTGTGACTTCGCGCTTGCCCTCGAAGAAATCCCATACATCGCCGCCGCAGGCCACGCCGTAGCTAATCGCCTTGGCTGAGTCAATGGCACTGCCGCCGCCAACCGCCAAAATGAAATCCACGCCCTCTTTTTTGCAAAGCTCGATACCTTCATTCACCTTGGAAAGCCTGGGGTTCGGGACCACGCCGCCAAGGGATACATAAGAAACGCCTGCTTCATCCAAAGACGCATATACCTTGTCCAGAAGACCGCTGCGCTTTACGCTTCCTTCGCCAAAATGCACGAGGACCTTCTTGCAGCCCTGTTCTTTTACAAGCGCCCCTGTCAGCCCTTCTGTGCCTTTGCCGAAATAAACGCGGGTTGGTGTGTTGTAATCGAAATTTAACATTGAACACTCTCCTCTTATTATTGTAATATACTACCATTAGTATACAGCTTTTGCGCGGGAAGTACAAGTAGCGGGGAATAATAATTCATAATTCATAATGCATAATTAAAAAACGGCATAATATATTCCTTCCCTTCCTAAATCCTAAATCCTCAATCCTAAAACCTGCGCGAAGCGCCGGAGGGAGTGAGAAAGCACGGAGCGCCAAAACACCCGTCATCACTGCGAAAAATCGCAGTGATGTACCCTCTTTAAAAAAGAGGGTACATCCTACGGTTGTTTTGCGTTTTTTATGTGAAAGAATAAATCTTGTTGTAGCCTTACCCTCTTTTTTAAAGAGGGTGGCGCGGAGCGATTTATCGCTTCGTGACGGGTGTTTTGCCTTCAGCAGGATTCTGGTTTTAGGACTGGGGATATAGTAAGGGAAGAAACTTATCGCTTCTTCCCTTACTAATTCCTAATTCCTATTTTCTAATTTCTCCCTCCCCCCGCCGCACAAGCGGCGGGGGCTGTCCCATTTATATTACAGACACTTGGGTCCGTCCGCGTCGGGATGGTCAAGCTTGATGTCAAGATACCTCGCCGCCTCGCGCAGTGCGGGGAACAGCTTGCCGTACATACCGCCGATATGGTGGATGTATGGGCCGTACATCAGGCGCTCTTCCCATTTTTTCCAGCAGTCCACTTCCATCCAGACATATGTGCCGGTGGTTGCGGGGCCGGTGGTTGTGCGGCCTTCGCCGGCGAAAAGATAGTATTCGCCGTCAATATCGTCAAAGCGGCACAGTGTAAGCTCGCCCTGCCTAAGCTCGAAATTCTCCTGCCCGCCAACCAGCGCGGCTTTGCTGTCGCTTGCCTTGAGGGAATACGGGAACGGGCCGCAATGCCAGAGCAGCTCGGCGTTGTCGTTTTGCGGGTGGCGTATTGTAAGGTCGGCCAGGAAACAGGCCTGCTCGCCCAGAAGCGCGGCGCGCATGATCGCCATTGTGATCGCGCCGTTCACATCTGTTTCGCAGGAAACCGGCATACCGCGGTCGGTAAGCTCGCCCAAAATCATGCAGACCGGGACGCCCAGTGCCTGTATACAGCCCGGCCAGCACTCGATTGCGGCGGCGGAGCATCCGTTGCGGAGCATAAGCTGCTCCACTGCAAGCGTGGCTGCGCAGATTTTCATAACCTTTTCGGCTTCCATGGAGCTTGCATCCATGCGTGCGGTTACGTCTTTGTAGTATTCCTGAAGCTCCGTGCCGTTTTCCTCCAGCAGTTTGTTTGTAAGGTTTGCCACGGCCGAAGGGGATATCGGCACTGTTGTTATGCCGAAGCGCTTAATAAGATTGGCTTCGTTGGTCATGACGCTCATGAAGGGACCCGGGCGCTCGCCGATTTTCGCGATACGCAGGCCATCCAGATCCTTGAGGATGTTCGCCGTGCGGATGAAGGTTTCCAGCCCGTTCCTGAACTCTTCACTTTGCGTTTCACAGTTGAATATATAGCTGAATTTCACGCCATGGCGGCGAAGGACTTTTGTTGCCGCAAACATTCCGCACTGTGTGTCGCGCCCGCGGGTGACCGCTGTGTTGACGGTTTCGTCACGGTTGCCCCAAACAAGCACCGGCACGCAAAACGCCGAAGCCACAGCCGCAACCACAGATTCCTCGCCGAAGTCGCAAAATGGGATGAACAGCGCGTCTATCTCCGCTTTTTTAAGCTTGTCGACAATCGCGGGCACTTTATCCATCTCGAAGGCGATGCCGTTCTCGCAGATATCATCAACATCCACAAGCTTGACGGCGTCGGGCTTTACCCCGCGCACGACCTTCATGAACATATCCTTTTGCCGCTTTGCCTCGTCCATGGGCAGGAAACCGCGTTTGGTGGGCACAACGCCCAGTACCACCTGTGCTTTATACATTGTCCAGACCCCTTTCATAATGCTTTACGCGCTCGTCTATTTCCGTGTAGTCAATAAACCCGTCCTCGAGGAAGCGCTCCACGGTTTTTAGATCCGGGATACCCGCGCGCCCGCCGATCCTTGTGCATTTGATGGATGAAACCGCGTTCGCGAACCGCGCGGACTCCGCCACAGAACGCCCGCTGATAAGCCCCGCTAAAAATCCGCCGTGGAACACGTCCCCCGCCCCCACCGTATCAACTACGGGAAGCTCGAGGAAAGTCGGGATGTTAAAGAAGCCTTCTTCGCTCACGCCGATACAGCCCTTCGGCCCCATCGTGAAAATTACGATGCGCGGGCCTTTTGCCATGACTTCGCGGCAGTTTTTCTCGAAGTCCTCGTTGCCGTACATACGCTTGTAAAAATATTCGGACGCCACAAAAATGTCGATCTTCGGGATCAGCTCGATGATATCCTCGCTGTAGCTGTCCGCGTCGATAAAGACCTGCACACCGGCTTCGCGGGCGGCGTCCACGGCTTTTACGGTTTCCTCGCCGCCGTTGCTGATAAACAGGTATTTTGCCGATTGGATAAGGTTTAGGTCAAGCTCTTCAAATTTAAAGCGCGGGGCGGTCCCGGGGGCAAATACAAATGTACGGTTCCCGGATTCCAGATCGCTTAAAACGCAGGAAAGCGAGGTTGTGCTGCCTTCCCTTACCATCATGCCCGAGGTATCGATCCCGTGCCGCTGAAAATCGCCTACAATAAACCTGCCGAAGATATCGTCCCCGACACAGCCCATGATCGCGCATTTCGCGCCAAGGCGCGCACAGGCCACCGAACCGCTGGCAACTTTTCCGCCGCCCTGCCAGCTGTACTGGTTTATCCTGTTGCCCTGCGCGACTTTAGGGAATTCGTCCATGTTCAGGTTCAGGTCAATACAGGGCATTTCTATGCCTACCACATCGTACATATAATCGCTCCTTTTTTATTTATATGTTTCGGGCTATGCCCGGAATGTCCATGTCCGCGACCAGCTTTGTTTTTCGCCGGGCTTGACGTAAATCCCCACAAAAACCTCCGGGCAGATGCAGTGTTCAATCCCCCAAAGCGCGAAACGCCTAGGCGCGAAGGACACCGTTTCCTCCACGGACGCGGGGGAGTTTTCGTGCGTGAGCTTCCAGAAATACCGCGCCATCGGCAGGATGTCGGGGCTTTCTGTTTCCTTGAAAAAGGTGCGGCCATCCATGCCCTTGCCCCATGCTATGGTTTTATTTTCCTGCGGGAGCATAAGCCCGGGGATAACTTCCCCGCGGCTTTTTTGCGTGAAGCCGCACTGCGCTATCTTTTCAAGCGTGCCGTCAAACGGGATATGCAAAAGGTAGCCGGGACCTACGGGCAGTCCATCGATCGAAAGGAAATTATGGTTGTATTCCGCAAGCTGTAAAACCCGCGCGCCTGTGTTTTCGATCGTGGTGTAAATCGTGAGCATATTGTCCCGCACGGAAGCTTCGCGGTAAATTTTCGCCCCGGTATCCATGCACAGCGGTATATCGTGGCAAAACCGCGCAAAATCCGCGCCGGTTTCCGCCGTTATCGGATACGCCTCCAGCTCATAATCCGCGAACATACGGTAAGGCGCATTGTCCTCTATTTGCGTCAAAAGCCCTGTCCCGAATTTCGGGAACTTCTCCCCCGCACGCACATCGCCGGAAATTTCCTGCCAGACAAATTCCGCGCAAATCCCCGCGCCGAAGCTTGTCACGCGGCTTTGGTCGTACTGCTCCGGCACGCAGAATTTGTGCTTGCCGTCAAGAGTTACATCCGTGATAAAGCAGGAGCGGTCAAAACGGTGGCTGACAGGCGTATCGTCCGCGCAGAGCATTTCCACACGCAGCCTGTCAGTGGAAATGGTTATCGGCATATGCATCTATCCCTTAACCCCCCCTGCCATAATCCCGTCTACAATATACCGCTGGGCGAAGATATACACAAGCACCAGCGGCGCCGCTACAATGAACAGGCCTGCAGCGCGTATGGTCACGTCGAAGGCGTAGTTGCCCTGGAACACAAACAGCCCGCGCGTGATATTATACAAGTCGGGGTTTACCAGGTAAATCGTTGACGTGATGATGTCGTTCCAAACGCCGATCATCGTAAGCACGCCCATTGAAGTCAGCGCCGGTAAGATCAGCGGCGTAACACAGGTAAAAACATACCGGAAATACCCGCAGCCGTCTATGGACGCGGCCTCGTCTAAATCCCTGGGCAGGCCTTTTATGTAATTGTAGAAGAAGAACACGCTGGTGGAGTTTACCCCGGTCATAACAAGTATGTAACCCGGCCGAGTGTTATAAAGCCCGAGGTTCAAGATAAGCTGGAACAGCGGGATCATGCCGGAGGGCAGGAAGATACCGCACAGGAACATATAATACAGAAATTTTGAGCCGGGGATGTAATTCCTCGATAACGGGAATGCCACCAGCATTGACAGCATCAGCGACAGCCCCGTTGCTATAACCGTATACAGCACCGAGTTGAAAATATAGTTATGGAACCCCGCCATCCCCCATGCCGTGGAGTAATTTTCAAACGCCCAGGTGGTGGTCAGCCCCATTGGGTTGCGCAGATAGTCCTCGCGGGTCCGGATAGATGTGTTGAAGGCGAAAAACAGCGGGTAGATATAGATAAACAAAAACAGGAACGCGATAAAATAACAGAAAAACTTAAACACTGTTTTCGATCCTGCTGTCCTCATCAGTTGTCACCCCCTCTTTTGTTCATCACATACTGTGAAAAGAGCGTGACGGCAAATACGCCAAGGAACAAAATCATAGACATAGAAGCCGCGTAGCCCTGCCTCAGTGACGCGATTGAGTCGCCGCCCGCCGTTGCGCCCCGCCCGCCGAAAGCCGTAGCAAAGACCATCATGCCCAGCGTTGTAGTGTTAAACTGCCCCTGGGTCGTGGTATAGATGATCTCGAAGCTTTGCAGTGAGCCGATCAGCGCTAAAAGCACATTGACCGTGATAATCGGCCAGAGAAGGGGGAAAGTGATAAAGCGGAACGATTTCCACTCATTACAGCCGTCTATGTACCCCGCCTCGTAAAGCTCCAATGAAATATTCTGCATCCCCGCCAGATACAGCACCATGGAATATCCCATGTACATCCATATCTGGATGCCGATAACGGCAGGGAAGGCATAGGTGAAGTTGGCGAACAGCGGCGCGGGGTTATTAAGCACCTGCTGCATAAAGGCGAAGATCGGGCCGTCGATAGAAGCCAGCAGCTTCCATACCGAGGTTACGATCGTTACGCCTAAAATAACAGGCAGGAAGTACACCGCGCGGAAAATGTTGCGCCCTTTTATAAATTTGTTGTTGATTACCACCGCAACGAACAGCGCCAGCGCGTTCTGGATGAACGTGACGCTCACCGAATACATTATGGTGCGGCTAAACGCCCTTTGCAGGTCGCGCTGGTTTTGCAGCATGAGGAACTCGCGGTAATTGTCAAGCCCGATAAATTTCCACGGCGTATTGGGCACGCCCGTGATATCGGTAAAGGACAGTATGGCGGTCATCATCGAAGGCCCGATGCGGAACATCAGATAATGCAGCAGGCCGGGAAGCATACAAAGAAATACTATGTAGACGGGCCACGTCCTCCCGGAGCCGGAGACGCGTCGTTTTCTAACACCTTTAGCGGCAAGCACGGCTATCTCCCCTTAGATAAGTTTGACGTAGGGCGGAGTTTTTGCCCCGCCCTACATTTAGAAACTGTGTTATGCTTAAGTTGCGTTATTCACCCGCGGCGAATGCTGCCCTGGCGGAATCCCAGTCCTCCTGGGCCGCCGCCGCGAGCTGCTCGTAGGTGAACGGGCCGCCGATTACGCTGTAAAGGAACGCGTTCGAGCCGCCGCTTCCGCCGTACTCGCCAACGCCCTTCGGTACATAGGCGCCGAATTCCTGCGACGGGCTCTGCATATAAACATCCATTGTCTTCAGGAATTCATTGGTGTGGTTGACATTGGGCTGTGTGGGATAGAAGCCAACCTCGTTTGTGAAATTGATATACTCGTCGGGCTGTGAGAAGAATTCAAGCACTGCGAGCGCGCCGTCACGGTT
>Ga0099364_10002694_pt1 | contig 28147 bp, 24 predicted proteins | sample TergutTh196P3_FD_73070 | JGI IMG/M metagenome (GOLD analysis project Ga0099364, IMG submission 73070) | Microcerotermes parvus P3 segment gut microbial communities from Pointe-Noire, Republic of the Congo - Th196 P3 | ecosystem: Host-associated > Arthropoda: Insects > Digestive system > Gut ... | reverse complement strand
TAATACGATCTAGAGAGTCGTTCAAAACCTCATGAGCGTAATAGCAAATGCAGGCAATATGGACAAAACCTTTGTAAGCAATCAGGTTGCAATCCCATCGCACCGCCACACGGCGAAAGTTTTTTAATCACGCATTTGTTCGCTCCACTTTCCAACGACAACGATAACAACGCAATTTTCTACTATCCACATAAGGACGATTCACTCGGTTGGCACGATAAGGAACAACAAAATCTATACCCTTCAATGCAAACTTGGCTCGCAAACCATCATCATCGTAAACCTTATCCGTAATCACCCGCCTCGGCTTCAATCTTCTACTTCGCTTTTTCTTACTTCTACTATGTGTTCTATGTTTTTTTCCTTGATCTCATCGACTGTTTGTTCTGCAAGATGACCCTCATGAGTCGATGCACTCTCCATTTCGACATTCAATGCTATGCTATTACCATCGACGACTAACATCATCATCGAACCCTTCTCGACCTTTGTTTTTCCGGTATAAATGTACCATCCAGAAATGTTTCATCGAGCCGTAACTTGCCCTGTTCATCTAACAATGCAAGTAGATGTTGATAAACACCTACTAACACGCCTTGCTCTTCCCATTCGAGGAATCGTCGTCGACACGTACTCCAACTAGGAAAGTTTTTAGGCAGATGTTCCCAAGGACATTCTGCACGTGCAAACCAAATAAATGCTTCGAAGACTTGTCGGTTATCGACGTGTGGACGACTGCCTTTCGGTCCAATAATTTTGATGGGAAAGATATGTTGAATGCGTTGCCAATCGGCATCGTCGAGTGTCCAGGCAACTTTTTTGGCTCGTTTGGAGGGCCGATGTTTGGGTTTGGGCTTCTTGTGTTGTGGCATTGCTGATCCCTTTCAAAAGGGACAGTATAGCATACAATATCTGATCGTGAAAAAAACAAGGTTTTGAACGGCATTGGAGACACGCTATCTCTTTTTGTGTTTGTAGCACACCATCATCATCGTAGGCAACAATCGCATAACTCTGCCGATATCGTTCTTGAACTTGCCACTTTCCCGGCGTGTGTTTCGTTTCATTTGTCATTGGTTTCTACTCATTCGTTAGTAGTTATCCTTCATGTATTCGCTCAAACAGCACTGTCCACGCAGCGGCGGCACACAGCGGCACTTGGGCATTGCCAAGCCCTCTAGATCGTATTAAAATTTAGAATGTTTTTTTCTCTGGTTTTGTATCTGGCGTGTTTGAAATAATTTTTGCATTCATCATGTAAAAACACATCGCACAGTTCACCAAGTCTTTGCCATAGTGCCTCCATCGTTCGCAATTTCAAATTGCGTACCAACGACTTCAACTTCAAAAACACATTTTCTATCGGATTCAAATCAGCACTATAAGGAGGCAGATCGACTACTTTTGCTCCTACTCTTTCTATCGCTACTTTCACACCTGCCACTTTATGCGAACTCAAATTGTCCGTTACGACAATGTCTCCTTCTTTGAGCGTCTTAACCTATTCCTGTTCTACATGCGCCAAAAACAATTTTCCATTGATCGCTCCATCAACTACCATCGGTGCTCTTAATCCATCACTCCGCAATGATGCGATAAAAGTAGTCGTCTTCCAATGGCCATGAAAAACATCATCCACCACTCGCTTGCCTCGTAATACACGGCCATACAATAGCGACATGTTCGTTTTAGTCCAGTTTTCATCGATGAAAACCAACTTTTCTATATCGAAAACTTCTTGTAGTCGTTTCCATCCATTTCGTTGTTCTACTACGTCTTCACGCTTCTGTTCTGACGCAACAAGAGTCTTTTTTCCCATGTAATCTTCAAATGCTTCAGAAAATTATGAAGGGTGACTACTGTTACATTGTCTTTATTGGGCAACAAGGAATGAAGTTCAACGAGCGTCGCATCGCGATGGTCGGCAACGAGTTGTCGGACTTCTTGTTTGTAGGGTGCCAGTTTGAGATTGATGCCTCGTTGTCGTTTCTTGGGAACGATGCTTCTGGTTTACGGCATTGCTTACGCAATGAATAGACTCAAGAGGGACTGACGCTCTATTTGTTCGCGACGGCATCGCTGGAAAGACCGTTATCACAATCTTTCAACACGCGTTCTCGCAAATCCAATGAGTACGCTCGCGGCATGGACCCCTCCCTGAAAATAAAATGCTACGAAAAAATACAAATAGAGTATAGCAAATTGCAAAAATAACTCCAGAGTAAATTTTAATTTAATCTAATGGAGCGGCCATTTTTGCAATGTTAGCACTCTACTTTTATCATCGTTGGAGAAAGAACCGACTGTTGCCCTGATATGAAAATGAAAAAACCGTCATCCCGGCGCAGGCCGGGAACCAGAGGCATCGCCGGAATGACGAAAACGCGTCCAGAGTAATTTGAAACTCGCTCTAATGCTGTTTATCGGGATTCGGCACAACCTCTGCGTCACCGGGCGTTCACTCGCCGCCGATCGCTCGGAAATCGCCCCGTAACGAACAGTATAGCCGCTGATAAATCGGCATCGACGCATTGTAAACCCTCTGCGATTTCACATTCGGCTTCGTCTCCTTGGCAATCTTAATCGTTGCCTTGCAGGCTTCCTGAATGTTTTTGTACTCGCCCGCTCCAACCGCCGCTAAAAGAGCCACACCAAATGCCGGCCCCTCCTCCGAATTGACCGTAACAACCTGCTGGCCAAAGACATCCGCCTGAATCTGCCGCCAAAACGGGCTCTTTGACCCGCCGCCCGATGCCCGAATCTGCTTGATCGGAATGTCCAAGCCCCGGAATATCTCCAAAGAATCCCGCATTGAATACGTCACGCCCTCCAACACGCTCCGCACAAGGTGTCCCCGACGATGGGACAAGGTCAAGCCGATGAAACATCCCCGAGCAAACGGGTCGGCATGCGGGGTGCGTTCGCCGCTCAAATACGGCAGGAAATACAATCCCTCGCTGCCAGGCGGCACGTTTGCGGCCTCGGCAGTCAGCAGATCGTACACATCTTTGCCCTTCTTTTTCGCTTCCGCCAAAAGTTCGACACACAGAGCATTACGGAACCATTGAAGCGAGCCGCCGGAAGATAAATTCACGCCCATCAGATGCCAACGATCCCGAACGGCATGGCAAAATGTATGCACTCGGCCAAGCGGGTCAATTTTGACCTCATCGCTATGCACGAACATCACGCCGGAAGTCCCGATCGACGTGGACAAAATGCCCGAATCCACGATCCCATTTCCAATCGCACCGGCAGCGCAATCGCCCGCTCCGCCGACAACGATGCAATCCGTTGTCAAACCGAGCAATTTGGCCGATTCGGGCGTCAGCGTTCCGGTAATGTCTTCGGATTCATAGACTTTGCCGAAAAGGGATTCATCCAGTTTCAGGGCGGTAAGCAGTTCCCGCGACCAGTTTCGATTGACCACATCGAGCAGGAGCATCCCGCTGGCGTCGCTGACTTCGGTCGCATATTCGCCGGTTAATCGGCGTCGGATTTCGTCTTTGGGGAGCAGGACTTTTCGGAGTTTATCAAAATGTTTGGGTTCTTTGTTCCGCAGCCAAAGGATTTTCGGAGCGGTAAAGCCGGTCAGAGCGGGATTGGCAACGAGTCGGATAAGATTTTCGCGACCACCGACGGCATTTTCTATTTCCGAGCATTCCGCGACGGTGCGTTGGTCGTTCCACAAGATGGCTTTGCGGATTACTTTATCATTTTTATCGAGGAAGACGCTGCCGTGCATTTGGCCGGAGAGCCCGATGGCTTTGACGGCGGTGGGCTTGAGTTGTGCCTTTTTGATCACGGTTTTAACGGATTTAACGACGGCGTTCCACCAATCATCGGGATCTTGTTCGCTCCAGAGCGGTTTTGGAGAATGGCAGGGATATTCGCGGGTATCGCTGGCCAGGATTTTGCCTTTGTGGTTGATAGCCAATGTTTTCGTGCCGGAAGTTCCGATGTCAATGCCGAGAAATGCCATAGGGTATGAAAATGCAAGGGAATACCCTATGATACTCTATTGTGCAGCCGAGGGGAAGCGGGGGGCGGCCAAGCCGCGTGAGCATTGTCATCCCGGCGCAAGCCGGGACCCAGAGGAACCGGCATTGCTCGCAATGTCTGGATTCCGGCTTGCGCCGGAATGACGGTAGGTGTGCCGGAATGGCGAAAAAGTGTCCAAAGCATGGACACGCTCTGAACGCGATCATCAAGTCATGCCGTCAATTCGCGGAAGCGGTCTTGAATATCGCCGCCTTTTTCCTTGAATTCGGCAATCGTTCCATTGAAAACCAACTTGCCTTCGTTGATGAACAATACCCTGGACGCGACTGCTTCGACTTCCTGCAAAATGTGCGTCGAAAGCAAAATCGTTTTCTCTTTGCCGATGCGGCGAAGCATTTCGCGAACCCCATGAATCTGATTCGGGTCGAGTCCCGCCGTCGGTTCATCCAAAATCAACACATCCGGCTCGTGCAACATCGCCTGTGCCATCCCGACGCGTTGCCGAAAGCCTTTGGAAAGTTTGCCGATCGGCTTGCCGTAGACCGATTTGAGCGAACACAGTTCGACGACGGTCGCGATGCGTTCGTTAAGAGAGCGGCCTGACATTCCCCGGGCATCGCCGAAGAAGCGGAGCAGGGAACGCGGTGTCATATCGGGATAGAGCGGTCCGTTTTCGGGCAGATAGCCCAATTTTTTTGCACCGGCAATTCGGTCGCTTGCCATATCATGTCCTGCAATTTTGGCGGTTCCTTTTGTTGCGGCGAGGTAGCCGGTCAGCAGTTTCATGGATGTACTTTTCCCGGCCCCGTTTGGCCCGAGGAAGGCGGTTACTTCGCCGCTTTTGATGCTGAAGGAGACGTCATCAATCGCCGCGAAATTGCCGTAATACTTGGTCAAACCGACCGCTTCGATCATCATGTCGGACATTCTGGATTGGCATAGCGTACTGGATATGTTGTATGGATTATCCTCAAAAGCGGAAAAAAATCAAGGCGTGAGGGCGTTAGCCGAGGTGCGTGCACAAAGAGCCGTAACCATTTTGCAAATGCTATGGTAAAATGTACAAAAGTTTGCCGTTTTTCGCATTTCGTCCCATTCCAATGCCCTCCCGAAGAGATTTTCTGAAATACTCCGCTCTGATCGGTGCAGCCGCAGGATTTCCCGTACATCTCGCCCTCACACAAGAAAATACCACAAAACCCGACCCGCGATTCAGTGCCTCGCATAACATCCGAGCACGAAATCCAAGGCCACGAACCATCACCATTCCCGACGTCGGCCCCTACAAAGTCCTCAAAGGCGATTTTCATATGCACACCCTCTTCTCCGACGGACATGTCATGCCAAGAGACAGAGTGCTCGAAGCCGTCCAAAACGGACTGGATTGCATTGCGATTACCGACCATATCGAACACCGTCCCTACTTTGGCGGCAATTTACTCAAACTCGCAGAACGAAACGATGACCATAACATTGCTTACACACTGGCCAAGCCCGACGCGGAGCGGAATAGCCTGATTCTCATCCGAGGCACGGAAATCACCAAATCCACGCTACCGCCGGGACATTTCAACGCGATTTTTATCGACGATGCGAACAAGATTGCTGCTGCCGTCAGGGACTGGAAGCAAATGTTGGCCGTCGCTGCCGACCAGGGTGCATTCATCTTTTGGAACCATCCCGGCTGGGTCGCACCGAATAGCGGAGGCCTCGCGCCCGGCGTGCCGATGTCCTTTACCGACGAACACGAAGATGTCCGCCAAAAAGGCCATCTGCACGGGATCGAAGTATTTAACGATTCGAGTCTTTATCCCATTGTTTCCGATTGGTGCAATGAACTTGATTTGGGAATTCTTGCGGTCAGCGACATCCATCAGCCGGAACTGCAAATGTATGGTCTGCAAAACCCTCATCGTCCGATCACATTGGTCTTGGCCGAGGAAAGGACGGAGGCGTCGATTCGGGAGGCGTTTTTTGCGAATCGAACCATCGGTTGGGTGGGGGATATGATTTTTGGCCGCCCGGAATGGGTCGCAAAACTATTCGCCGCGTGTACTGAAATCAACAGGTCCGGCGAAAAGGTGCGTATCAAGAACACGAGCGATATTGCGATTTATCTGCAAACGCAGGCGAATACACCCAGTTTGGAATTGGCATCGCAGAGCGAATGCGAGTTGGTCATCCTCGGCGATGGAGTCCTCCGCGTAACGAATTGGTTTGTGGGAACGAATACACCGTTGGAGGTTACGCTTTGATTCGTGTGCCAACCCTGCTCGGAAACAGTCATTTCGGTTTACGGGAATGACAATTTTGAGGCTTCTGAATAAGTTCAAAGAATTATGCCCAGCGCGACGCCCCTGTTTGATTTCAATCATACCGAAGTACCCGAAACGATTGCCCCGCAACCCGCCGTGCCGCTTTCCGTCAGCGAATTGACCGCTCAAGTCCAATCGCTCATCGAAAAACAGTTCGACAACATTTGGGTCGTCGGACAGGTCTCCAACTTGACCTATCACCGTTCAGGACACGTCTATCTGACGCTCAAAGACGATGGAGCACAACTTCCCGCCGTCGTTTGGAAAACATCCGCCGCAAAACTCAAATTCCGATTAAAAGACGGTATGGAAATCGTCTGCCAAGGCAGATTGACCGTCTTTCCGCCCCACGGAAAGTATCAAATGGTCATCACCGAATTGCAGCCCAAAGGCATCGGCCCTTTAGAACTCGCCTTTCAACAACTGCGAGACAAACTCGCCGCCGAAGGGCTGTTCGAGCCCGCCCGAAAAAAACGCTTGCCCCCAACCATCCGACGCGTTGCTGTCATTACGAGCCCGACGGGCGCCGCCGTCAAAGATTTTCTGCAAATCCTGACCCGGCGGACAAAATTGATCGACGTTCTCATCGTTCCCGCCAAAGTCCAAGGCGACGGTGCCGCCGAAGAGATTGCCCAAGCCGTCCGACGGGTTCAGGATTTAGCCGGGATCGACTGCATCGTCATCACGCGTGGCGGCGGCAGTATGGAAGACCTTTGGGCTTTCAATGAAGAGGCCTTGGTTCGTGCTGTTGCGGCTTCGTCGATTCCCGTCGTGTCCGCTGTGGGGCATGAAATTGATGTTACGTTGTGCGATTTTGCGGCGGATATTCGTGCAGCGACGCCGAGTGAAGCGGCGGAGCGGTTATCGCGGGAAGATGCCGACCGGTATAGGGAATTGCAGCAAATCAATCGGCATTTGAATGATTTGATCGGTCGGCAACATCGGATTGCGTCGGAAAAGTTGAAGTCAGTCGTTCGGCATCCTATTTTTCGCCGACCGGAGCAGATGTTGGAGGGTCGGCGATATTTGTTGGGCGTGTACGAGGAGCGTCTTGACCGTTTGATGGAGCATCGTCTAAAGAGCGTGCGGGAGCGTTTGGGCAAGGCATCGGCGTCGTTGGAAGCGTTGAGTCCGTTGTCGATATTAGCGAGGGGATATACATTAACGGAAGATGCCGAGGGGAAGTTGCTATGCAGTGCGGGCGAATTGCGGTCGGGCGATGTGTTGCGGACGCGTTTCGCCGACGGCATTGTGGAGAGTCGAGTTGTTTCCGAACGCCGTTAGAATCGTTCGGAAGCCTTCATTCCGGCGAAAGGCGGAATCCAGTCGGGCGGCTCGTGCCCCGGTTGACACCGCAAACGCATTATGGTACAATCAGAATGTTTAAATCTAAAAAAGGAGACAAAATTATGAAAAACAATCGCCATAAAATGTTAACTTGGGGGGGGGGGGCTGTTTAGTGAAAAGCGAACCGCTCGCTTACGCTTCCCGATCCGAGCGAAAACACGCTTTTACCCTCGTCGAACTCCTCGTCGTCATCGCCATTATCGGTATGCTCGTCGCACTCTTACTTCCCGCCGTGCAGGCCGCTCGCGAAGCCGCAAGGCGTATGCAATGCACCAATCACCTCAAAAATGTAGGGCTGGCCGTCCATAATTTTCACGACACGCACAACGGCGTCGTGCCGGGTACAATCGGTGCTTATTCCCGTGTAACATTTTGGTTTCTCATTTTGCCCTATATTGAGCAAAATGCAGCGTACGAAAGACTGGCCGGACACCGCAATCCCGACAACCTCGCAAATCAAAACGGATTAGGAACCAACATGGAACAGCCGGATGGAAATAGTACCAATACCGAACGCGTCCGCAATGATTTGCCCGGTGCAGACCAACAGGAAAGGCTCGAATATGCCCGACAGTTGGCAAGGATTTCGCTTTATTATTGTCCTTCCCGCCGTGCCGCGACGGGACAACTCAGCAATGGTAGTCGGCCAGCCGATTTGCGTTCTGATCCTGGTGCCGCCCGTTGCACGACAAATAATTGGGGCCCCAAAGAGAGGTGGTGGTTTGGGCCTTCATCGGACTATGCGATTCCTGCGGTATTTTATGACGGCGACAGACGCGACACCGCGATCAGTGATTTGACCAACGCCAGACCTCTGCACCATGACGTATTTACGCCCGGGCAGTATCAAGCCAGTCTCGAAGGTTGGGATCGATATGCAGGCCGAGAACGCGCTCCTTTCCCCGCCGCAATGCACACGTCAAGGGAACATAACACAAACGATGGACGCACCGCAAGCACCTGGAGACCACGTGCCAGTATGGCTTGGTGGCAGGATGGTGCTTCCAATCAAATCATCATCGGCGAAAAACACATGCTTGGCGGCGAAGTGAATGATTCGCATTTTGACGCCACCTGGCTATGGTCGCATAGCGATGTCATTCACGGAACGTACCGTGTATTTCACTATTACGTTCCCTTTGCCCGGGGCAATGCTCGGGAAACTTTTGAGTGCCATCACGCGCACAAGCGTTTTGGCAGTTCGCATCCGGGCATCGTACAATTTTGCTTTGGCGATGGTTCCGTACGGGGCGTGCCGCCAACGGTGCCCTTGTCTATCATGATTCCGCTGTGTCACGTAAACGACGGTAATATGGCATCGTTGCCGTAAAGCAGACTTGTTCGGAAACCCTTAAAATCGCCATTCCGGCGAAACCGGAACCCAGAGAAACCAGCATCACAGGCAGTATCTGGATTTCGCCTAATGCCGGAATGACGAAAATTTCGTCCGGCGTAATTTGAAACACGCCCTAACACATTAACACAATGAAAAAAACATTTGCACCTTTCATCCTCCTTGCTTTCGTATTCCTGCTCGGTTGTTCGGACAAACTGCCGCTTGGCGGGACGGTAACATTTTCTGATGATGGAGAACCCGTTCCGATTGGAGCGGTCTATTTTGAGACGCCGACCTTCTCCGCAATGGGGTCAATCAATCCAGACGGAACTTACACGGTCGGCTCGATGGATATTGCCGACGGCATTCCTAAAGGGACTTACAATGTTACCATTCGGGGAGCGGAGGAAATTACTCTCATAGAAAATCCGGACGGAACCAGGGTTGAGCGTCGGCGTGCTTTGATTGATTCCAAATATCAGAGTGCCGACACATCGGGTTTGTCGTTTACAGTGGACGGCACGACACGGCGATTTGACATTCCGGTTGATCGAGCGACGCGGTGAACGCCGCGACCACCCCCTGGATAGCGGTTGTATGGGCTACGTCGGGCGAGATGCTTGACGTTTCGACGCCTGTGGAGGTGTACGCTTCCACGGGCAGATCGAGGATGATTTGCCAGGTCGGCGTTCCGTCGGGAACGTAATTGACGGTTACCTTCTCGTCGTCCAGCGGCGTGTAGGTGATTTCGGTGCTGGTGGCGGCGGCACCGCGTTTCCACCCGATGAGCCAGTCGCGTTGTTGTTGGGCGGTCGGGCCGCTGCCGTTGGCATTGAAATAATTCGCAGGAAAGATGCGGCTATGGAACGGGTCTATTTTCGACTCTGTCGCTCTGTACGGGTTGATAGTTTTTCCGCATTTCTCCGTTGACAACAATTTCGGCAAAATAGGATTTCACGCCAGTCGCAATGTTCATATCTTCCACATTTTGGACATGAAAGTGCAAATGTGCCTCGGAAGAGTTGCCAGAATTGCCGCATAACCCCAAAAGGTCTCCCTGCTCGACCTTCTGGCCCTGCGTCACCTTGATGGAATGCTGCTTGAAGTGAGCGAAGACAAGATATTCAAGGTTGTCCGTCTTCAAGATGACCGTGTTTCCCGTCGGAAAGAAAGGATTCATAACTCCGGGCTTGTTGTCTTTGATGCCGTCAACGACCAAGACAATTTCCCCTTTGCATGGGGCGATGAGTTCCTTGCCGAAAGCGTAAAAATCTTCATTACTCTCTCCCGAAGTCTGATAGGAGCGGCCTCTTTCGTCTTTGATCACGAAATCAACCGCATGGCGTTGCGACGGATGAGCAGTTGCGTGATAGTTTTGCTCCGGCGTATTGCCGCCCCAGACCAGCGTCCACTCGCCATAGAAAGGAAGGATGAGGTCGGTCTTGGTGCGATCCATCTTCGGCATTTCCACTTCCACGAAAGGCCTGACGTAGAGACCGATGATTTTTCCGTCCGCACCGGCAGTAATGGTGAGAGTAAAAACTCCCTGCTCGCAACGCGTTCTGTAGAAGGCGGTGGCGTCTACTCGTCGGACGAGTTCACGCCCGACAATCTTTCCGTACTGATTTTTCAGGCCGGAAAAAAAACTTGTCGCTTCGGACATCGGCAGAGCATATTGCATGGTGCTGCCAAATTCGGCAAAGATTGCTTCATAATCTCCAGCATTGTAGTGCTGTTCAAATTGTTCGGCAACCAACCTGTGATTATCCATTTGCAACAGAGGAATTTGCCCCACCGAAATTGGAAAGGAAAGCAAGCAGGCAATGACAACAAAAAGACATGCCGTTTTACTCATCATGTTTATCATGTGTGCTACGGAGTTAAAGGTTAGGCGGTGCCGCCATTGTTGCTCATCTTGGGCGAATTTACTGAAAAAGCAAAAAATGGACAACGCCAGTAATGCGCTCCCCATTTTACCTCCAATCCCGGCACCTTTCCAGTATTTGCAGCCAAATTTCAGAAAACAGGCCAAAATGGAGACCGATTGTGCCAGTGTATTTGTCGTAACTTATGTCTTCCTCTTCCAGCACAACGGTATGGTATGTGACGGTGTCATCCCCGTCATCGAGCGAGTACATCAAGGTCATTCCGGACACCAAGGCGACGCCGTTGCCGTCGGGAATGGTGATGATCGCGCGATTGATGTTGGCATCCGCGGAAACCTGTGTAGCAGGCGAAATAGCAACTGCAACGGTCGGGACGACTCCCGTGTCGTCGAGGATTCTCACGCCGAGGTAGGTGATTTCGGAAGTGGCGAATTCGATATCGCCGGGCACAGCGCTGAAGTCGATTTCAATTTCCCAATGCGCCGGGACACCGGCGTTTGCCGCAACCCATTTTGTCGACACGCCCTGCGTGCTTGCCCCAGCGGTCGTTGGCGTCGTTTCGTCTTGGATGACATTGAACCACAGGTCTTGGCCCCCGACGCTGATCCCGACTTGATGCACGGTTGTTTCTTCATCATCCCCCAATTCGGTCCCGTAGGTGTCGTGATCGAGCGTTTCGAAGACGGCAATGGTGGCACCGCGTTCGCCGGCGACAACGGTGTTGCCAGCGGCCAACCCAGCCTCGTTTGCATACCAGCTTGCGGCATTGGGAACGGGTTCCCAAGCTTCGGGATCAGTTGGATCGGTTCGGTATTCCAGGACGTACACAACGCCAGTCCCGAGCGTGTTGTTTTCGGTGATATGGTTTGTTCCGCCTGTCGGAACCCATTTCATTTTTGTGGTTCCGAGGGCATCGGGATCTTCGGCCAGTTCGGCATTGGAGGGCGGAATGAAGGAGATTTCGAGGCGGAAGCCGCCGTCACCGGATTTGGTAACGGAGGGGCCTTTTTGTATTTCTTCGCCGTTTTGGTTGGCATCGGTGCCGGCGGCTTGCGGAGCGGCGGCGGCTTGCGGCAAAGCGGGAGCAACGCGTCTTCAAATTTTTTGGAGCCAAAATGCATGGGAAATAGCATGTGTTTTCCGAAATCGTGGTAAAATGCCCGAGGTTTTGGAATTGTCCCTGCTCACGCCCCCGGATTCTACTCCGTTTCCAGCCTTTGGGTCAACGTAATCGTCAGTTCCCGTTCCTCGCCTTCCGCCATCTTCGGAATCACCCGCTCGACTACTTCATAGCCCCTGCCAATAACATACAAACAAAGTTCCTCGTCCGGCAAAATGCCTTCATAGTTCACCCTCGCCGCATCCGTGCCGAAATCCCGCCACGCAAATACGACATCCGCATCAAAAGCGATACCCATTGCGAGGATCGCATGCGCCCAGTACCAAATGAATCCGACGGCACGTTGCGGCCAACCGTCAACCGTTACCGTCCCAGCATCCGTGTCCTGTGTAATTGTGACCGTTTGCTCCCCCCGTCTTGAGTATAGAGCGGCAGCAAAGTATTCCTGAACCGGCACGCCAGCCTCGTCAACAACATGAAGCGTGATTTTCGGCGACCTGTAACAAATAATTTCGACGTTTTTATCGCCATCAAGTATTCCCAACGGAAAATGCTGGGGATAAATCGGAGGGATGACCTCTTTCCCGTCAATCATACAGCGGTAGGACAGTTCGTTGCTAATAGCACGGGGCGGGAGGAATCTGTTATCTTCTTTCAACTGAAGTTGGGCATCCGCCAGTCGTTCCGGGACCTCAAACAGGAATTTTCCTTCACCGATATGCTTGCCGCGATAGTTCGAATGCACTACCACAACGCCGTTGACGATGGGAATCAAAGTCTCCCCCCCGATAATGCTGATTTGCTGCTCCCTATCCGGGGTCGTCTGTTTGTCCGAAAATTGGACGGTAACATTGACCGTTTTCTCCGCGAGAATCGTTACGGCCCGCAATGTACGCGATAGTTCGACACGCGTCGTTTTGTACACTCCTTTGACGGGTTTGGCCAGGGAATCAATCTGTGTGCGATCAAAAACGCGGTCGGCGACACCTTCATGTTGCGTTCGGAAAGGCCAGCCATTGGGTTTTTCGACGATGGATACGGTATAATGTCCCGGCTCCACGGGACCGAAGGTTGCGTATCCCTGGGCATTGGTCAGAGCGTATTCCGGGTCGACAAAACTAACAGGTGTTTGTGTTTGAGAATCCAAATCCGCTTGCGAGACGGTTATTAAAAGTTGTACCCAAACGTCGTTTACGGGCTCGTCATTCTGGTCGAGAACTTGGATTGTCGGACGAAAACCGTTTTGCAACACGATGTCCCCTAATGCGATTTCTTCGCGTGCATCTTCTTGTTCTTTTATTAAAATTGTTTTGAGAACAAAATCTTTATGCCGAATGAGCAATGCCGATTTTTCTCCTCTGCCGACCGAAATGGAAAAAGTTCCGTCGTCATTTCCCCAAATGTGCTCGCGATTTGTGATCGTAACACTGGGATTAGTGATTTTTATTTCCTGATCGGCAATCATCGAAACATTCGGGATGGGTTCGCCGGATTCCAGTACGAAGCGTCCGGTGATAAGGGTGGATTCGTTTTGAGCGGATTGTCTGGCTTCCGAGATGATGTTCGCCATGTGTCGCGGGTCGGCAGCGGATTCCATATTCACCAAAGCGGAGCACAGAATCGCAACGGAACCTAATGCGAGGAGAGTTTTTTTCATGGGGGCTATCCTTATATGAGAGACCTATTCACTTTCGCATTGTACAGCGAACCGGTGTGGCTGTCAATGGAATGTAAGAGCGAGTGATGCGCACGAGCCGGAGGCGTCAGCCTCCGGGTTCGTTCGATGTGGATTTGTTCGATAGACTCACCCGGGGGCTAACGCCCCCGGCTCGTGTGCGACACAAAAACGACTCAACTTCCCGATGCAAACAATTCCAAGCCGATCATCGCGGCTTCGCTCAATATCCGCTGCTGCGACTCCGCTTGGGCCGGCGATTGCACCCAACGCTCCTTCGGTCCCTCATCCTCGGCGTCCACAATCTCATCCTTCACCTTCTCCGCCAACAAAAGACGCTTCACCACTTCCTCATACTCCCAATTCTTCGGGATGTATCCGCCCAAATGAATCAGTTCCTCCGAATCACTCTGAAAATGCTTGACCGAACGCAAAAAATCGCCTAAAATCGTCTGCTGCTCGTAATACGCTTTGGGAAGTTCGTCCGGTACAAGCACCGATAACGACGCAGACCACGTCATCGGCTCCTCCTGGCCATACAACGCTCGAAGTTCACTCAATAGGTCGCTCGCCAATCCGCTCCGCCGAAGATGATGCGCAAGATGGCACGGCGGAATGTCAATGAGCCAATTTATGCACAAATCGTCGCCCTTCTGTGCCTCCCGATAATTTTTGAGCCGTTGCCGAAGTTCATCGGCCAGTTTGCCCGCATCGTCCGATGCCTCCAAAACAACCCGATCATTGACCCAGCGGATCGGCGACGTCGAAAAATACGACAGCACCGGCTCTTCAATCGGCCTGCCCAACTCATCCAACGTAACTTCGACAAGCGTTGCCCCGTAATTTCCCGTATCCGCCGGCGTTCGGGCAAGCGTTGCCCCGGGATAATGCACGACATAGGGCTGCGGCAGCAAGTCCCGTTTATCTCGCTTCTTATCCCGGCTTGTATCTAGATGCTCCATCGGCAACGGTTGGCCGTCGGGCCCTTTCCTTCGGGGATTGCCTTGAAAAATGTATCGCCGATTGGAGCCGCCCATCGCCCAATAATCCGTATAGCGTTGCGACAGCGATTCCGGGTCCACGCCGCCGTTGGCAATGCCAACCGAAAAAATTTCGTTCGGCTCAGCGGGGAATTCGGAACTGCGAATCCGCCGATTCTGATGGTTGCGGCTCATCCCGACGAGTTTTGCAATCGGCAGCGAGTCTTGTCCCTCTTTACGGTGATAGTAAAACTCTTGAATGGTATTGCTGGGAAATCGCAGCACATTATTCGGCATGGGAAAGGCGTTGGGCATATCTTCGGGCGAGTCGAGTTCCCCGCCGGCCCAATAGACGGCGATACCGGCTTTTTTAAGGCGTTCAAATTGTTCGATGAGAAACAGGAAGAGGCGTGGCGGAGCGAGGTTGGCATTGAGTACATTTCCGCTCAAGATGAGGAAATCGACTTCTTCTTCGACGCATTTTTGGAAGAGTCGTTCGGCAGCGCGTCGGGCCACATCGAGCATGCGTTGTTCCCAGTGTACGGGGCATTCGGGCACGCCTTCGAGGGTACGATCCAGATGCAGATCGGATGCGTGAATGAATCGCAGGATTTGTTGGTTAGCGGCAATGAAATGGGAGTGCAACGGATTTTTCGTATTTGTACAAATTGCCCAGAATGCCTAGATTGTACCATTTTGCGGAGGAAAACCAAGAGCCGAGGAGCGAGCACACGAGCCGGGGGCGTTAGCCCCCGGGTTGTACGCCGGGGCCAATGGCAATTTTTGCAAAACATTGCTATACTTGGTGCGGAAGATCTGAAAAATGGCCGAATATGCTGATATACGTGCTTCTGTTGTTAATGCCGCTACTCATCGTGTTTACGGTATTTAACATTGCATTAGGCTGCTACATTGCCATTCGGCTCGGCTACGGTCCGCCTAATTGGCAATCAGCACTCAATTTGATAGTCCGTCTGACTACCTTGCAGAATTGTCTCAATGCAGGCCGATATTGGCTCGACGACAAATATCCCAAAGCGGGAGCGTGGCTCGACCGGTTGCGTATTCCAAAACCGCTTGTCATAGTGGACACAACGCCCATTGAGGAAGAGCCGGAATCCGTCGCGGAAGAAGAACCGGAGCCCGTCGCGGAAGAGCCGAGCGAGGATGTCCGCGAAAACGACGAAGAGGCGGAAGACGATGAAGACACCGCGTAAGGGCGCGCGGCTAGAACGTATTTCAATTTACTCTGGACAAAAAACCGTCATCCCGGCGCACGCCGGAATCCAGCCGAGCGATGTGCTCCCCGTTTCCCTGGGTCCCGGCCTGCGCCGGGATGACGGAAGAGCGTCCAGGCCACGCTCTAACGGGCACTCAGCCGCACACTCACCGCTTCTTACGCTTTTTCTCCTTGTGCTTGTTCTGCTGGCCCAACTTCTGCTGCTCGGCAGCCTTTTCCTGTACCTCCCGCCACCACTTCGCAAAACGACCCTCCGGCTTCGCCGGCTGCTGAACATCCCGAGACCTCGACCCACGCTTCATCGGCGCCGGCTTCTTCGATTCGACCGGCTTTTTCTGCCAATTACTCGGCCCCTCTTCAATCTCCAATGTGTCGCCAGGCCGCTTTTGCGGCTTCGGAATAAATCGACGCTCCGCCAATCCCCACGTCGTCGATACTATAAAATATAAACACAATCCACTCGGGAACTTGAAAAATAACAGTCCCATGAAAATCATCATGTACTGAAATACCTTACGCTGCAGCCGACTCTGATCATCCGTCGGCGGAGGCATCGTTATCATCATCTGAATCAAAAACAATATCACCGTCAACAACGGCAACAAATTAAAATATGGCCCCAAACCCGTCTGGCCCGTATTAAATCCCGTCCAGCCAAGCCAGTTCCAAAATGCACTCCAATCAACCAACATATCCGGTGCGGAAAGATCCCGACACCAACGAACCGTCGATGAAATCATCGGCGAACCATACAAGCCTGCATCGACCGTCAATGCCTTGTACAACCCAATGAAAATCGGCAACTGAATAAATACCGGCAAACAGCCGCTCAACGGGTGATAATTGTGCTTTTTGAACAGCGCACTCTGCGCTCTCGACCGAGCGTGTATATCATCCTTGTACTTTTCCGCCAAGGCTTTGAGTTCCGGCTGGATTTCCGCCATTTTCATCGCCCCGATTGCCTGTTTTCGGCTCAAAGGGAACAACAGCAACCGCACGCATACCGTCAGGGCGACGATTGCCATCGCATACGGCATGCCGAGGCCGTGGAAAAAATGCAAAATCGCCAAAAGCGGGATGGCCGCAAACCAAAACCAACCGTAGGAAATCGTATCGCCCAAATCGTGTTCCGCAAGGATTTTGACATCCTTCGGGCCGGCAAAAACCGTGTACGTATGATTGATTTCCTCGCCGGGTTGCAATTCGTGAGACTGACTCCACATTCGGAAGGAGATATTCGTCAACTGCCGCCAATCGGTATTTTTTGTGCCAACTCGAATCGGGAAAATCCGGCTATGCCACGGGTCATTTGCCGCGGATTGGTCGGTTTTGAGCGTGCATTGGAAATACAGCGAGTCCACGCCGAGGTATTCCGGCGAAATATCGAGCCAAGGATTGTCGACTCGGTCGGTATGAACCACATTATTGGAAACGACCCAACTTCTGCCGCCGTGCAGCCGAACGACGATGTCGCGGATTCCATACCAGCCGAATTGCGGCCCCATCTTCATCGCATACCAACCGCCTTCGACGGGTAAACCGGTCGGGCCGTCGAGTTGATAGGCCAGCGTTTTCGGCAACGTGTCCAAATTGCGGACAGTGATATTCATCGTCAAATCGTATCCCGCCCCGACGGTCAAACTCGCGTCGGTCTCGCTCCGTTTGGTCAGGCGATAGGTTTTGAGGACTTCAAGATTATGGGCAGGAACCGTCCGGCGGAATACGGCTTCGTTTTCCGGCGCACCGGGATTGCGGACAATTTCCCAGTATTCATCCCGAAGGGCAACGCCCGGCAACTCATCGGCGAGCGTTTGGTCGATCGGAATCATGCCCCGCAGGCCCGAATTGTTGATGGCTTGACTGGCGGGTACGTCGAGCGTCATGCCGTCTATTTGCTGCAACGTCATCAGGAAGGACAGTTGGTCGGAACCCTGTACTACGCCGCGAAGGCCGCCCATCTGCTGGTATTCTTCAAAACTGCTCGGTACGGACTCGGGCCGAATGATGTCTTTCGGATGTTGAGCGAGTTGGATGCGTTGTTCCGGGATTCTGGCTCCATTGCGAACGATGGTGAGGTCGATAAAGTCGCCCGGTTTTGTGTTTAGGAGCGCATTGCGGAGGTCGTCGAATGTTTTAATATCGGCTTCTCCGGCTTGGACGATTTTATCGCCGACTTGCAGGCCGAAGCGATGAGCGGGCGTGCCGGGACCGACGACTTGGATGGTAACACCGTCGCCGGATTCATCGGCAAGCCGTTGGTCGGCAATGATTTGCCCGAGGTAGCCGGAAAGTTCATTCACATCGCGGAATTGCCGGGTATTGAGTTCGATTCGGCTGGGAACGGCACCGCGATTGGTGAATGTAATGAGCATTCGGTAATCGCTGTTGGGGTCCATGGAGCCGAGGGTGGTCCATTCGGGCAATGCGATGGTTTCGGCGAGTCCATCTTGTTCATCGTCGGCATAATCTCGGGGGGCATCGCCTTCTTGTGCTTCCCATTGTGCATTTTGCGGGTCGTCTTGTGCTTGGTTTCGTTGTAGAATGGGATCATCGATATTTGGAGCGGGCGGTCTGGGCGCGAGGAACATGAACCAAACCAAGAAGAACATCGCCAGCATGAGGTAGAAGGTGGTACGATCTCGGTTATGTCGATTTTGGTCGGGAAGCAGTGATTGCATTCGAGGCGGCTGGAGAATATGGAGCCTCCATTCTAACGCGTTTGCGATTAGTTGCAAGGATGATGGGGCGCTCCGCAGGGCTCACTCCGCCCTCCAAACACGGCGAATTCACATTTCCGTCGACAATCCCGCATAAATCCGCAACTTCCGCGAACGTACCGGATGCCGTAACTTGCGAAGCGCATTCGTCTCGATCTGACGAATCCGCTCCCGCGTTACCGAATACATCTTACTCAATTCATCCAACGTGTACACAGAACCATCAAATAAGCCATAACGACGCTGAATGATATTGCGTTCCCTGTCCGAAAGATCATTCATCACATCATCAAGTCTGTCCCGAAGCGACTCGCCCTGCACTCCGTCCTCCGGTGCTCCGCATTTTGTGTCTTCCAAAATATCACAGTATGTTTTCTGTTGGTCCCCCTTCACGGACGCATTAAACGATATTGGCGAACAATCACAACGCAATATCTTGATGACATCTTCCTCCGAAATGCGGCACGACTCGGCCGTTTCCTGAAGCGTCGGCACCGTGCCCGTCTCGTCCCGAATTTGCTGCACGACTTTGTAAATGCGAGCAATCGACTCCTGCACGTGAACCGGCACGCGAATCGTTCGGCCATTGTTTGCCACCGCTCGTAATATCGCCTGCCGAATCCACCACGTTGCAAAAGTCGAAAACTTTGCATTCCGCCGCTCTTCGAATCGATCCACGGCACGAAGCAACCCGATGTTCCCCTCTTGAATCAGGTCAAGCAAACTCAGGCCGCGGTATTGATAATTCTTGGCAATCGACACGACCAGCCGAAGATTGCTGGACGCAAACCAATTTTTGATGTCGATATACCGCTGATTCGCTGTTTTCACGCGACGCAAATACCGCCGGGCCGTTGCGGGTGTTTCCGAAAACGACTGCATTAACTCGTTCCGCGTTTGGCGATCCGGTTCCTGACGGATTTTGGAAGCAATGCGGTAAAATTTATGGAGGCATCCTTCAATTTTCGGCATCCGAAAGTGCAATTCTTGCAGCAATTTGGAGGCGTGTTTGCGACGCTGCATGATCTGTTTCCAAAGGTCGCGTTTTTCTGCCGTTGTCGTGTCGGGCAATAAAAACTGTGCAAAATCTTTTTTGTTTTCATCCAAGATATTTTGCAGCGTGTTGGAATGGGTTTGGCAAATATCGAGCACACCTTCTTTGCGTTTGACTCCAAGATAGGAAAAGTCGATACAGCGGTCAAGCCGACATTTTCCCGAAAGGGCGGCACGCAGCAATTCCAAGCATTGTTCGATGACGTAATCGGATGCAAAAAACTGATTATAGAACCGTTTCCTGCTTTTGCATATTTCAACTGCCGCCAATTTTTCCTCTAATTCCGTCAAGCAGGGCGTTTCTCCCATTTGGCGAAGGTAAATTTGCACATAATCCGGTGCGGATTGCCGACTCTCCAAATCGAGCGGCACATCGACACTGCTTGCAGATTGATTATTTCCTTGGAGTTCATGTCCCCAGGCGTCGAGTAGGTGTACAATCAGGGGCGTTCGGGTCTCCAAAAACGACGTCGTGGTGTGATATTTACGAGAAAACATTGGTATAACTCCTAATTATTTTTACTTTAATCTTTTAGGAGAGCAAATACCGTGCCGAATAACCGGAAAATCCGATAGTATTGCTATTGCTTAAGTTGTACAATTTTTCCTTTGCGACGGGGTGTATCATTTGGCCTGAAATTCATCATTGCCTGTACTGTTTTGATGCATGTTTTCTCCCTTCCTGCCCCAAACGAGCGTTACGATGCCGAGCGTCATCGGCAACATCCGCACATCGCAAACGCCCTGCTGCTGTAAACGCTCCCCAAGTTGCTCCGGCTTGTCAAACTGCAATACACTCGCCGGCAAATAATGATACGCCTCATCCTGATTTTTGCCGAGCCATTGTCCCAAACACGGCAAGACCGTCCGAAAATAAAATCGGTAACATTGCCGAACGATGGGCAGCGTCGGCATCGAAAAATCCAACACCGCAACCAGCCCGCCCGGCTTGCACACCCTAATCATTTCGGCGAGACTTCGCTGCGGATCGCAAACATTCCGCAAACCGAACGCAACGGCAACGACGGCGAAACGATTGTTTTCAAACGGCAAGTGCAACGCATCGCCCTCCGCAAAATGCAGACCGGATTGATTGCGAGTTTTCGCGTGAGCAACGGCGATCATTTCGGGCGAAAAGTCGATGCCGATTACATTTCGGGTGGTCGAGCAATTTACGGAGTTGCGAGGGGCAGATTGCGGGTCTTGCTGTTTAGGATGCCGTTTAACGATGATTTTGTGAAAGGCGAGTGAAAGTTCGCCGGTTCCGCAGCAAACGTCGAGCACATCGCCTTCGCTGGTCTGTTCGTTCAGGAGCATTTGGGCGGTATTTCGTCGCCAGCGGGAGTCGATACCGAGCGTGAGGATTCGGTTGATGAGGTCATACCGTGGGGCAATCGTTCCGAACATACGGCGAATGCGTTGCGGCGATTTGTCTACGGAAGGCAAAGGCATAGCGAGGAGCGTAGGGCATTATACCAGGATTGAGGGGCGTTTGCCATCCGGGAATCACGTCGCATAACCCGCGGGGCTTACGCCCCCGGCTCGTTGTAAATGTTTTTTGCCACAGTTCCTTACGCCGTTGACAAAACAACCTCCATCGGCAATAATTCCTGCACTTTAACAACGGCATTTCCAATCTACATGAAAAAAAGCCTTATCGCACTACTCTGCATCATCATCGCCTTGACCGCCGGATGTCCCGCTCCCAATCATCGACTTATCAACGTTTCCTACGACCCAACCCGCGAACTTTACCGCGAATTCAATCAAGCATTCATCGAACATTATTACAATGAAACCGGCAAAACCATCCGCATCGAAGTTACGCACGGAGGCAGCAGCGCACAGGCACGAAACGTCATCAACGGCCTCGAAGCCGATGTCGTAACACTTGCACTCGCCTACGATATTGACAGCATCGCACAGCATACCGGCCTGTTGCCGCCCGATTGGCAAGCCCGACTGCCCCATAACAGCACGCCCTACTCTTCGACAGTCGTTTTTCTCGTCCGCGACGGCAACCCCAAAAACATCAAAAGTTGGGAATGTCTCATCCGGCCCGATGTAGAAGTCGTCGTTGCCGACCCGAGAACTTCCGGCGTCGCACGTTGGGCTTATTTGGCCGGCTGGGGATACATTCTCAAACGGGAACTCGCGGAACACGGCAATTTGTACAAACGGCTTCACGATCCCGACGCTGCCGCAGAACTTGCTGCCGCTCAAGCAGATATTGACGCGGCCCAAGAAACCGCCCGGGAATACATTTCGGCAATTTACCAAAATGTCCGAATTCTCCCGCAGGGTGCTCGGTCGGCATCCCAAGTCTTTGTACGACAAAATACGGGCGATGTCCTGCTTGATTGGGAAAATCAGGCCAAACTGACGATTAACGAATTTGGCAAAGGCCAAATCGAAATCGTGGTTCCCCCAATCAGCATCCTTGCCGAACCTCCGGTCGCCCTGATTGACGGAAATGTCGATAAACGCGGAACTCGCGAGGTTGCCCAAGCGTATTTGGAATTTCTGTATTCGCCCATCGGCCAGGATATGGTTGCCCGGCATTATTATCGGCCGCGGGATGCGGAAATTTTGGCAAAATATCGGGATAATTTCGTTGAGGTCGAAATGTTCACGGTAGATGAAGTGTTCGGCGGTTGGCACAAAGCCCAGCAGGAACATTTTGAGACTGGCGGCGTGTTCGAGCGGATTTACATTCCCGTCCGGTAAGTGCAGCGCGTCGTAGTTAATGCCGGAGCAATCGCGTTGGTGCCGTCCGACCAGCCGCAATGGCGGGACCGATCGCCGCAAATACACAGCAAATAATCGCAACGCCCAATCCGATGGCCAAACGATCCATCGGTATCGTCAACGGCGATGTGAAACCTCCAAATATCGCAACATATTTCATCAAACCGATAAAACACCAACTGCCCAACACGCCAAAACCAATACTGACGGCAATTACAACGAACGCAATCAACAACGACTCCGCAACAATCAAACGAACCAACCGAAAACGAGTTAATCCCAAACTCCGCAAAACGCCGAATTCGAACCGCCGGGCACGAACCGAAGCGGCAATCGTTCCCATCATCGCAAACGATGAAATCGCCAGCAAAATCAACGGCATCTTGGTCGCCGCCCGAATGACGTCATTCGCCCGATCTCCGACACGCTCCCTTAAGTATTCCCGCGAATTGACCTTGACCATTGACCGAGGAGCAGACATTCCCCGGTCTGTCGCCAGTCCATCGGCAAGGCGTTGAAGGGATTGTTCCAATTCGGCATCGGAAACCGTCGGCCTGCCCGACGCGTCCAGCGTGCGGTCAAACCAAAAAAATGCCGCATCCGTCAGACCATAATCGTCCTTCACCGCATTGTACGGAGCCAAAAGCATCGCTCCCGACCGATAGCCCCGGTTGCGAACGCCGCTGATTTTGTTCATCCAAAGCCAACCGTGTATCGACACGATGCCGCAGATTTCGTATTCGATGATTACCGGAGGGCTAACGCCTCCCGTTCTTGCATTCGGCAACACCAATTCGAGTTTATCGCCGATTTGAACGCCCGTCCGAGCGGCAAACGAGTCCGGTACGAGGCAATACCGACCGCCGGTTCGCAATTTTGCAAGGGCCGACTCCAAAGTTCCTTCCTGAAACGGCAATTCCAAGAGCGGACGGCTGCCGTCAGGCCGATTGCCGAACGCTTCCTCAATGTCGATACCAAACACGACTGCACTGGTCTGCATCCGAATCAGGCCGTTTGCCATAAAACGTTCCGATTGGGCTTGCGAAAAATGCGATTGGTCGATCGCAATCGGCAAAAAACGCGTCGAATCCACGCCGGGCGTGTTCCGTACGGCATCAATTTCCGAATACGGCAAGCCGGTCGGCAGGAACGTAACGAGCGTATCTGGGATGGTTTTCGACTGCATATAGGGAACGAGCATAGAGTTTCCGGCAATTTCCAAAAACGCATAGACGCTCAAACCGACGCTCAGGGCGAGCGTCGTCCCGAGCGTACGCCAAAAATTGCTGCTTAACTGCGAAACCAACAGGAGTTTCGGCAACCGCAACAGCCGGGCGATGATCGGTGCGGCGTATTTTTCAACGAGCAAAATCATTGCGGGCACCAAGAGCAAACAGCCGATTATTTGCGTCGGCAAGCCGATGTAGGTATACCAAGCGAGCCGGTCTGCGGCAGCGATTCCGTTGCCGTAAACGAGAATCGGATTGATGAACAGCAGGGCCATTCCGAGCACTGCGGCGGGCAGGAACCAGCGTGTGTTCATCGTTTGGGCAAAGCCTTGGTTCATGCCTTCGAGGGGGCTGATTCGGCTTGCCCGCCAGGCCGGGAGAATTGCCGCCAGGATTGCACCGAGCAGTGCCGCGATGCCCGCCGTAACGACGGGAGCCAGGCCGAGCGAAACGGTTTTGCCGGTTCCAAAAACTTCCGGCTGGAGCCAAACGGAAAGTTGCAGCACGCACCAACCGGCAGCCGTTCCGCAGAGCCAACCGAGCGAGCACAGGATGATGCTTTCGCCGAAAACGAGCACTGTCATTTTCCATCTCGGCATTCCGACGGTTCGCAGCATCGCGAAAGTCCGTGTCCGTTCCGTAACGCCCATACTTAAGGCCGTGAAGACGATCAAGATGGAAATCAGGGCCGAAAAAATGATGATCGAATTCAGCGTTGCCGGACCGCCGACCAAGCCTGCCGTATCCTGCGTGCGGATTCGGTTGAGCCGTTCTTGAATGTTGGCAACGTCCATAAATTGCACCTCGATATTCTGTTCGGCAAAATGTTTTCCCCAAGTTTCCGCAAACCGGCGTGTGTCTGTTCCTTCGCGAAGTTGCACATAAACGAAGTCAATTCGGTCATCCTGCACGATTTGCCGAGCGGTCGGCATCGAAACATAGAGTGCTCCGACGGCGGGATCAATGGTGCGGCCGCCGCCGGCGAGATTCTGCTCGACGAGTCCGACGATTTGAATGCGGTAATCCTGGGTTCCGACCCGGCATATTACGAAGTCGCCGACTTGTACGGGCTCGATGGCGGCGTATCCCCATTCTTGGAGACTTTGAGCGGCTGTTGTGCCCAAAACGCCTTCGTCGGCGTTTTCAAACCAGCGGCCTTCGACGAGAATGAAGGGAGATTCGTCCGTTGCAATGCCAATAATGGAGGGACTTTGCGTGGGCAAGCCCGTAATGGAGCGTTGCCGTCGCACAGCGGCATCGGTATCGTCATTATGGAGCATTTTGCCCATCGTATTTCGGATTTGTCGGGCGTGTGTAATTTGAACGACGAAGTCGTCATTTTCGAGGTCGGCAACGGCGGATTGGGGAAAAGGCGTATCATTTTCGGGAACGAGTGCGAGGTGGTATCGTCCGAGGTAATTTTCGGCATCTTCATCGAACCGGAGCATCATCAGATCGAGGCTTCCGATGAGCCAGACGATCGTGCAGGACATCGCGGTGGTTGCGAGTACGGCAAGAGCGATGCGTCCCTGGTGATACCGAGCATCGCGGAGGATGAGTTGCAACAAGAGTTTCATAGTCGCGTCATTGTACCAAAAAGCGTACTCCAAAGAGCCGTTCGGCACGTCGCAGAGCGACGCGGCTTACGCTAAACTTTTCACCGCTTCCAAATACGCACGGTAAATCAACGCCGTACTGACCGCTCCCGCATCAAGATGGCCTCGGCTACGTTCGCCAAGATTTCTCGCCCTGCCAAACTTAGCAACCAAATCCTTCGTCGAATCCGCTCCCGTTTGAGCCGCATCCGCCGCCGCCGAAAATATATCGACAAGCGATGCAGACTGCCCTTTCAACGCACCCATCGCCCCAATCGCCGGAATCAGAGCATCCATCGACGTTTTGTCGCCGACCGCCGCCTTCGAGGATGTTCGCATATTGGCCAAACCAGCCTCAAACATGTTGGCCGTCTGATCGGAATCCAGCCCATCGCCGGTTGCTGATTGAGCCATCCCGATGAAAAACGAGCCCAACAGAGCACTGGTCGAGCCGCTGGTATTGGACATAATTTCCCAGCCGATTTTTTCGAGCGAGTCTTTCAAGGTTCCTTCGTTTTGTACGGCAGCGTTTGCGGCTTTCATCGCGGCCAGTATGGCAGTGCCGTGATCGCCGTCGCCGGTTGCGGCATCGAGTTGGTTAAGCATCGCCAGTTGAGATTCGATGGCCGACAGAGCGGCTTGCAGCATTTTTTGGAGCAGCGGTTTGGTGAATTGCATAGTTTTTGACGTTGCGGTTGGTATATCGGTACTATTGTCCCAAAAAACCGGGGCAATGCAAGCGTGAGTGCGAGAGCGAATCATTGACACACGAGCCGGGGGCGTCAGCCCCCGGGTTCCGGCAAACTCAATCCCGTTCCCGCTCCAGCCACTTTTCCAGTGCCTTTCGCAAGCGCTCCGGCTCGACCGGCTTCGTTAAATGATCATTCATTCCCGCTGCCAAACTCTTCTGATAATCCGCCTCCAAAGCATGAGCCGTCATCGCCAATATCGGCAATCTGTCCATTCCCGGCTTCTCCAACTTCCGTATCGCTCGCGTTGCCGCAAGACCATCCATCTCCGGCATCTGAATGTCCATTAAAATCAAATCAAAATCATTGTGCCTCGCCGACTCCAACGCCTCCAACCCGTTGCTCGCAATCGTCAATTCCACGCCCAAATTCGCTAACAATTCCGATGCCACGATCTGATTGACATAATTATCTTCCGCCAATAACACCTTCGCCCCGCGTATGTCCGTCCGGTTTTCCGGCGACTCCGACGGCAAGTCCGAAACATTCGCCTTGGGACTCGAGACCGTTCGGAATATGGCCGAAAATGTAAATACCGCTCCCTGGCCCGGCACACTCCGCACGCCCACTTCTCCGCCCATCAATTCCACAAGATTTTTCACGATCGTCAAACCGAGGCCCGTCCCGCCGTAAATTCGCGTCGTCGAACCATCGGCCTGCGCAAACGAATTGAAAATCTTTTCGACGTGTTCCGGCTGCAAACCAATGCCCGTATCCTGCACATCGAAAATGAGACGGCTACCGCCCGGCACCGACCTGCTGTCTTCTTTCACCGTAATAAAAACGCCGCCGTGCGTCGTAAACTTAATCGCATTGCTCGTCAAATTGAGCAACACCTGCCGCAATCGCAACGGGTCGCCAATCAGGGTGTCGGGAATCTCCGCAGCAATTTGTGTGAAAATTTTTAATCCCTTACTCTCGACTTCCGCCTGTACCGTACTGACAATATCATCAAGCGTCCGCTTCAGCGAAAAGGGAATCAATTCCAATTCAAACTTTTTCGCTTCAATTTTAGAAAAATCAAGCACCGCATTGAGAATCCCCAACAAATTCGTAGCGGCCGTCTGCGTCTTGGTCAAATAGTCCCGTTGTACGGTATTCAAATCCGTCTGCAAGACAAGATAAACCAAACCGAGAATCGCATTCATCGGCGTCCGAATTTCGTGACTCATTCTTGCGAGGAATTCGCTCTTGGCTTGCGTTGCAATTTCGGCATTTTCTCTGGCTTGAATCAACGCAAGTTTCGTTTTATGGCGTTCGACAGCCGCCGCAATTAGAATTCCAGCCGACCGCAAAATGCTGACTTCCGCATCGTTCCAAATCCGTTCATGTCGGCAATCATCAAAGCCGATAAAGCCCCAAAATTCTCCGCGAAACTGGATGGGTGCAATCAGAATTGAGAGAATTCCTTGCAGTTGGAGGTGTTTTCGTTCTCGTTCGGCCATATTTCGGACAATGCCGTAGAAATTTTCACCGGCAACGAGGCGCCCGTGTAAATGGGGTAAATCGCCGTTGTATTTGGCTTTGATGGTGTACTCCTTTCCTTGTTGTGGAGTGACGTGCGGCGACCATTCAAGGATTTGCGTGCATCGCAGTTCTGCGTTGATCATTTCATTTTTCCAAATATAGACGCGGTCGACGCCCGTTGCGGTTCCCAGGGTATGCAGGGCTTGAGAGACAGATTCTTCGAAACAATCGGTCGTCGCTTCAAAGAGGATTCCGGCAACGGCATTGACGGCGGCGAGTAGGTCATCGCGGCGGTGTAATTCAATTCGGGTAAGTTCCAGGTCGGTAGCGTCTTGAATCACCGTAGTGATTCGTTGCATTTTATTTTCAGAATTTGGGGTTTCGCGTCGTTTTTCGCTATCGGAGTGTTTTCGGGGAGTCATAGTGTCTTTGCAAAAATAAAGCATTGTGGGGTGGGCGATGATTTAGAGTCCGCGGCGTGAAGCCGGGAAGGAGTTTGTAACAAACGTAATGGTTTTTGTGCGTACTGGCCATAAAGAATCGCGAAAGCGATGAAAGAAAAGGCGTTTTGTGTCGACGCAAGCCCTTGTTGCATAAGAGTTTACGTGCCCCCCCCCCCCCCCCCCCCCCCCCCCCCCCCCACCCCCCCCCCCCCTGCCCCTCCTCCCACCTCACCCCGTCTCGCCCT
>Ga0099364_10002692_pt1 | contig 28159 bp, 25 predicted proteins | sample TergutTh196P3_FD_73070 | JGI IMG/M metagenome (GOLD analysis project Ga0099364, IMG submission 73070) | Microcerotermes parvus P3 segment gut microbial communities from Pointe-Noire, Republic of the Congo - Th196 P3 | ecosystem: Host-associated > Arthropoda: Insects > Digestive system > Gut ... | reverse complement strand
CGTGATGGAAGAACGCTGCCAGTCTCTTCGGATCAGCGTTCACTAACTCCGCTGCCTCATAACACTTTGCATGTAAATCATTTATGCACATCGGCACATAATTAGCCATATACACATTCTTCATGACATTCCAACATTGCTCCACCGGATTCAACTCCGGCGAACAAGGAGGAAAATACTCAAAGAAAAACCAATCAGGATGCTCACACTCAAAATGTCTCTGAGCAGAAACATGTGCAGGCAAACGATCCCAAATAATAATCACCCGCTTACCATAGTAATAATGGATCATCGTTAAGAAAAATATCAGATCTTCCGTGTTAATGGCACCCGCAACTATCGAAAAACGAAAGTTTAGTTTCTGCCGCACAGGAGTCATCGTAATAAAACCTAGTCCCGTCTGCGATTCTCTAGAATAAGTCTCACGTATCACCGTCGGCTTGCCAATCGGAGCCCAAGTGGTGCCGCGAATCGGAGTCAGTGAAAAACCTGCCTCATCCAATAATACTAAGGGAATACCGAGTCTTTTCGCTTTTTTTTTATGCGACTCCATTGTTGAGTTGCCCAGCGTAACACTTCTTCGTCATTGTGTTTGTGCGACTTAACGACAGGCATCTGCGGTGACAGACCTAGAGTCGGCAATAGGTCTCGAACAGTACGCGGTGCCATCGTGATACTAAATGTTTTTAGTATCAAATTAGCAACTATATTAGAAGTCCAGCGTTCTGCGGTATAGCCTGCTTTTCTTGCTCCTTCCACGATGATTTGTTTGAGTTGTTGTTTTTGTTTTTCATCGAGTAAAGGACTTTGTCCTGTGTTGCCGAAAGAAAGGAGAGTAATTGAATGGCAACACTAACAACAGAGAGACGTTCCGGTAAAATTGCCGCCCATAATAGTCAACACAGTAATGTCCAATGGTACGACGGCAAAAAGCGTTTCACGATACACTTGGGCGGCAAGCGGTACACGAAAAAGACTGCGGAGCGGTTCAAGGATATTGTGGAAGCACTTCTGTTTTACCAGCGGAACGGAATCACGACACCGGAAAAGACGGTAGAAAACTGGTTGCAAAGCGCACCGGTCGAACTTCGGTCAAAACAGACGAAGGCAGAACTGCTCGTCGTCGAGGAGGCGAAGACGTGTCAGCAACTTTGGGATGCGTTCCTGAAGTTTAAGGCGGCGGAGGTACGGTTGCGCTGGAAAGACGTTGATTGGGCGCAGAACCGATTTTTGGTACACTCGCCGAAGACGGAGCGAAGCGAAAAGCATAGTCATCGGCTTGTGCCTTTGTTTGACGAATTGCGGACGGAACTTGACAAGAGTGGCAAGACGACGGAGTTTGTGGTGCAGAGTTTTCAGGGTACGGCTTGGAATGTGTATGAGCCTTTTCAGGAGATTTCGGAGCGTGCTGGTTTGGGCAGAATTGTTTGTCCATTTCGGAACATGCGTCGGAGTCGGAGCAATGATGTGTCTCGTCGTTATGGTGAGACGAAGGAGTCCCTTTGGATTGGATACACGGTGGACGTGATGGAAAAACATTATCGTCTGCATTTGGACGAGGATTTTGTTACATGCTAAAATCCATGCGATTGGTCGTGATTTGGCGTTGCGTGTGGTGCGTTGTCTGATTTGGAAAATGGGCGAAGTGCTTGTTTTGCAAGCGTGTGCGACGATATGCAAGAGACTAAAAAGGGCGGATGCCTTCCAACCTGTAACCGACAAAGTCGTCGAAGTGCGGACTCCAAATTCCAGCACACGGTTTCACGCTCCAAACGACAGAGTCGAACTCGAAAGAGAACTACTCGAAATGTCAGTACACGATTTAGTAACAAAGATACAGAAGAGTATCGTTTTCGACCCTAAATTCTTTGGAATTTGGGCAAGATACTCACGCCGTACTGTGGTTGTTTTGCCGCTGTAAATAAGATAAAAATGAGGTTCACTTTCTGCAAGTACGGAACACCATACCAAGACGGAAATACCAATAATGTTTTTTTCATTAACGCTCATCCTTGCCAGCGCCTCGCCTCGCCGAAAGCAACTCCTGACAGAAGCAGGCTTTGTATTCGAAACAAAAGAGCCAGCCGACGAAGCCGAAGATGAACGACTCCCTAATGAACTACCCGATGAATATGTGAAGCGGCTCGCTTTTCAGAAGGCAAAAAATGTCGCAGATCATTTCAAGCAAGGAATCATTCTCGGCGCCGATACCATCGTTTTATGCGGTGAAAACATTCTTGAAAAACCGAGTGATCGGGACGACGCACAAAGGATGCTCCGGCAACTTCGCGGCAATATCCACGAAGTGTTGAGCGGACTCTGTCTCATCAAAAAAATCGCAAGTACGGAAACGGTGACTCTGGCAACAGAAAAAACTCGGCTGATGATGCAACCAATCTCGGATAATGAGATAGAATCGTATCTTGACACGGAACGATGGCAAGGCAAATCGGGAGCATTGGGTTATCAAGACGGCAACGAATGGATCGACATTATTGAAGGAAGCGCATCAAATGTCGTCGGACTGCCATTGGAACTGCTCCATTCGACATTAACTTCGACATTAACAGAGGTGTGTTCGTAAAACCGCATATGAACATTTTTCATTGTGTGCGCAGACGCCGGTTAACATTGTACTGACATCGTGGTACAATAACCGCCAGTGTAAGATTTCTCTTTACCCCCCGCTTTCATGCCGAAGCGTGTCAATACTGCCGAAGACCATCCTAGCGGGAAATTCGCCAATCGGAGTATGGTTCGTACCGTTCTCTTCCAACTGCTCTATCAAGAAGAATTGAATCCCGGCTCGCTGGATCGGCTCTCGGAGTCTTATATTGCACAAGAACTACCGCAACACAAACCTCTCCGCCATTTTGCCAGGGAATTGTTGAAAAGCTCTCTCGAAAATCGGGCGGCAATTGACGGACAGATTTCTGCTCTTTCGCAGAACTGGACGCTTGCCCGAATGAGCCCTACCGACCGGAGCATACTGCGGTTGGCAGCAGCGGAAATCTTGTTCACAGATACACCGAAGCCGATAGTGATCAACGAAGCAGTTGAATTGGCAAAAAAATTTGGCACAAAGGAATCCGCTGCTTTTGTCAATGGCATACTGGACGGTGTGCGCATCCCATGTTAACAAAATCCGTAATGTAAGGAACTCGTGCGCTATTACAACCCCGGCAGTAAAATTGCGGCTATACTCTAAAACAGCAAGGTGCTACACCCGTATCGTTTGAGTCCGATCAGGTCCTACCGACACCATTGCGACCGGCTTGCCGACGAGTGCGCCGATCCGCTTGACGTAATTCTGCGCATTTACCGGCAAGTCATCAAAATTACGCACATCGGTAATCTCCTCCGACCAGCCCGGCAACGTTTCGTACACCGCTTGCACACGCCGTAACACCTCAGAACAACTCGGAAAAGCACCAATCCGTTTGCCGTCCAGCTCATAGCCGATACATATTTGCAACGTGTCGAAGGTACTCAACACATCCAACAACATCAAAGAGAGTACGTCAACTCCGCTAATCCTTGCCGTATATCTTGCGGCAGGAACATCGAACCAACCGCAGCGTCGGGGACGCTGCGTTACCGTACCGTACTCGTTACCGCGATCCCTAATTTTTTGACCGGTCTCGTTTTCCTGTTCCGTTGGAAATGGACCGCCGCCGACTCGGGTTGTGTAGGCTTTTACAATGCCGATGATTTTGGTGATGAATCGGGCAGGTACCCCGCTGCCGCTGGAAATTCCTACTCCGCTGCTGTTGCTGCTCGTTACATAAGGAAAGGTGCCGTGATCAATGTCCAAGAGTGAACCCTGGGCTCCCTCGAAAAGAATACGTTTGTCCGCATCAACCGCATTCAACAAGTAATCGGTGGTATCAGCAACGTAAGGTCGCAGCCGTTCTGCGTATTCGGCGTAGTCTTTGTAAACCGCCTCGGCATCGAAGTTTGTGTCGAGACCGGGAACATCGCTTGCTAAACTATCGAGCATACGTTTTTTTGATTCAACGATGTTTTCGATACGTTCTTTAATATCCGATTGGTAAATGTCGCCTAGCCGAACCGCAAATGAACGTCCGACTTTATCCTGATAACAGGGACCGATTCCTCGCATCGTTGTACCGATGGATTCTCTGCTGCCGACCTTATTGAATAGAGCGTCTTCGACATGGTGCCAGGGGAAGATGACGTGTGCCCGGTCACTGATCATTAGGTTCTTGCCGATGGTAAGTCCTTGTGTTGTAAGAGTTTCGATTTCTTTCAGAAAGGCTTCGGGATGGATTACCACACCTCCGGCGATGACGCACTGGACGTGCGGACGGAAGATTCCGCTGGGAACTAGGGAGAGTTTGTACTTTTTATCTCCGAGGACGATGGTATGACCGGCATTGGCGCCGCCTTGATAGCGGACGACGATGTCGTTCTGTTCTGTGAGCAGATCGACGATTTTCCCTTTGGCTTCGTCTCCCCATTGGAGACCGATAATGGCAGTACCCGGCATTGTTTCCGTTTTCAGAACAAAAGCGAGTCGATTCTACACGATTACTAAGGTAATGGCAAGCCGGTCAATTTGGCGGCTGTTGATATGGGGTGTGTAAAAATTTGTTGGTATTTTCAGCATAGCACAAGCGAGTGGGCAAGTGTGCAAGCGAGCGGGGGGCGTTAGCCCCCCGTTGGGTTGCGAAACGTATGGGTGCCATCGGGGGGCTAATGCCCCAGGGCTGACGCATTGATTTTTCCAAATCCCTATTTTACAAGCGTATAAACGCAAAAAATGTGTCACTTTTGATTTATAGTATCACACATATCGTGGACTCGATCCTCGCAAACTTTTGGCTCGCTATTTGTTGTCTATTTTTCCTAAAACTCGCATTTTGCCATAATAATTGCCCGATGTGAACAACAAAACACGAAAAAAATCATTTTTTCGTCCTCGGACACCGGAAATAACGGCACTTGAAAGATTCGGTGCGTCAGCCCTGGCTAACGCCCCCCGCTCGCTTGTGCACTTGCCCGCTCGCTTGAAAATACCCACAAATATTTGACACACCCTTGACACCCCCCTCTAACATACGCTAGAATGGGGCGGGGTTCGGGTATGGTTTCCCCCAGTCATTGTTCCACTGTCTCGCCGATGCCGACTTCACTATTCCAATATGAAATGTTGCCGACGACATGGTTCTACATTTCGGCAATCATCATACTGGCAATTTTTTTCAAATTCAACCGAGTCTGGAGCGTCCGAAACTTCGACCTCGTCTGTCTCATCCTCCTCACGCCCGGCTTGCTACTCATCGCCGGCTGGAATAATACGACCGGATACGCCTGGCTCTTTTGCGTCCAATGTCTATTAGCCATACGGCTCATGCTCGATACCATTATGGTACGACGCCCCCTTTTAGAACCAAACCTCTCGGCAGAAGGACTCACATTCGCCTGCTTTTTCCTCGTCTTTTTCCTGATCGCCGCTCTCGTCGTCAATCGCGGAGAACAAATTGGTACCGCAAATACACTCAGACTCGAACAGATATTAACTGCCCGGCATATTCACGCCAAAGGAGGAATGAATCCCGAAACGTTGACCATCCCTAACGACGAATGGGATAATCTACCGCCTGGGTTTCGTCCCTTCATCGCACTCACTGAACGTGCCAATCTGGCTTTCGCCCCGCCGAGTCCCATCCAAAAAGAAATCACCAATGCGGCGGACACCGATTCCGACCTTTATCCCATTACCGTCAATCCTGACTCTCACACTCCTGCCGATGAAGTCCCCATCATTCCGAACACACCAGAGCTGATCACGGTAGAAGTTGTTCCGGCACCCGTCCCTTCTTCGGAATCCGTTGCACTGCATCCCAAATTGGGCGTTTGGCTCCTCATTTTAACGTTGGTCATCGGGGGACATTTGGTTATCGTGTTGCAGTTCGCCTACATCGGCTATCGGCACTTTGGCAAACTGCAAACGGGCATTGCTTGTGCGGCTCTTTATTTGTTTCATCCTTATTCGGCTCAAATGATTGGTCGGCTTGACCACGTCATTCCGGCGGCGCTGATTTTGTGGAGCGTTGTTGCCTACCGTCGTCCCTTCTTTGCCGGTCTCGGCATCGGAGCCGCCGCCGCACTCGTTTGGTATCCTCTCTGGCTCATTCCGCTCTGGTGCAGTTTTTATAAACAGAAGGGTTGGATACGATTCCTTTCAGGAACCGCCTCGGCACTCCTTCTGTTTGTCCTGATGTTGTTATTTTCACCGGCAGGCTGGGGGACGTTCTGCGAACAATTGTTCCACATGGCGGGCAAGACGGCGTTTCTGGTATTTAGTCAACCGGACGGCTTTTGGACAGCGGACGATATGTTCTACCGTATGCCGATTCTCGCTCTTTTTGTGGTCGTTTGTTTCGGACTGTTTTTAGTACCTTCGCACAAGCATCTGGCGACGTTGATCAGCGGCTCGGCACTACTTATGCTGGGAGTGCAATTTTTTCAGTTGTACCAGGGCGGTCTGTATATGTCTTGGTATTTACCGTTGTTGATACTCACGATATTTCGTCCGAATCTCGAAGACCGTACCGCAAGGGCGGTCGTGGTGTGAGTTGGGCGGAAATTTACTGCTCTGGCGGGGAAGGTACACAGAGTCCGCATCGGAAGCCTCTAATAATACAAATTCCTTGCGTTCTTTACGGATTCTTTGCGTACTTTGCTGTTAGACAAAAAGACTTAACCGCAAAGTAAGCAAAGAGCCGATTCGTTGCGTTTTCGACACACATCAATATAAATTTTTTTAGAGGTTTCCTATTCTAAACTCTCGGTTTCAGCACGGAGATTCCCAGCGGCGGAAAATAAGCGTCAATCGAAGCCGGTCTGCCATGAGAACACTCGTCCGTCGCCATCACACCCGGTCCATTGCCCGTATTGCCGCCGCCGTAGTATTCCGAATCACTACTAAATATCTCTTCATAGTAACAGTTCATCGGTACACCCAACTTCATCGTCCGCGGCACCGGCGTAAAATTGCACAACACCAATAAAAAATCAGGCCAATCCTTCGCCTTACGAAGGAAAGCAAACGTACTCGTCTCCCAATTATGGCAGTCAATCCATTCAAAACCGCGTCCGTCAAAATCATGCTCATACAAAGCAGGCTCATTCCGGTACATCTTGTTGAGGTCAGCAATACAACGCTGCAATCCCTGATGCGGCTCCCATTGCATAAGATGCCATTGCAAACTTTCGTCAAAGTTCCACTCGTTCCACTGACCGATTTCGCAACCCATCATCGTCAACTTTTTACCAGGATGCGTCCACATATAACTGTACAACAGCCGGGCATTGGCAAACTTCTGCCATAAATCGCCGGGAACCTGATCCAGTATCGACCCCTTGCCGTGCACAATTTCATCGTGCGAAATCGGCAAAATGAAGTTTTCGTGAAAAGCGTAAATCAGACTAAAAGTCAGTTCATCGTGATGGAACTTTCGATGGACGGGATCATGCCGCATATACCGGAGCGTGTCATTCATCCAGCCCATGTTCCACTTCATCGAAAATCCGAGTCCGCCGAGGTACGTCGGACGTGACACGCCAGCCCAAGCCGTCGACTCTTCCGCAATCATCAGCACATTCGGATATTGAATACCGACTTGCTCGTTGAGCATCTTGATAAATTCAATCGCCCGAAGATTTTCCCGACCGCCGAACTCGTTGGGAATCCAATCCCCTTCTTCACGGCTGTAATCGAGATAGAGCATTGACGCAACGGCATCGACACGGAGTCCGTCGATGTGATATTTATCGAGCCAAAAGATCGCATTGGAAATGAGAAAGTTGCGGACTTCGTTTCGACCGTAATTGAATATGAGCGTTCCCCAGTCTCGGTGTTCTCCTTGTCTCGGGTCGGCATGTTCATACAGGGCGGTGCCGTCGAACTGCCGCAGTCCGTGTCCGTCGCGAGGAAAGTGTGCCGGCACCCAGTCCAGAATGACGCCGATGTCGTTTTGATGACAGAGGTCAATGAGGTACATAAAATCTTCCGGTCCACCGTATCGGCTTGTAACGGAAAAATAGCCGACGATTTGATAGCCCCAGCTTGCCGAAAGGGGATGTTCTGCGACGGGCAGAAGTTCGATGTGCGTATAACCCATCTCTTTGACGTATTCGACGAGTTGGTCGGCGGTGTCCCGATAGGTCAACCAGCGGCGCGGTTCATCGCTGGGGCGGCGCCAGGAGCCGAGGTGCACTTCGTAGATTGACATCGGTTTGTCGAGCCAATCATTTTTTTTACTTTGACGTTTTTCTAGCCAGTCAGCGTCGTTCCATTGGAATCGGTCGAGATCGACGACTTTGGACGCGGTATAGGGGGGCGTTTCGGCGAAAAAGCCGATGGGGTCGGTCTTTTCGAAAGAGTGTCCGCCGTTTCTGATGAGGTATTTGTATGTCGCCCATTCTTTGACGTCTGGAACGAACACTTCCCAGAAGCCGGAGAATCGGTTATTGTTCATAGGATTAGCGTTTCCGTTCCAGTTATTGAATTCTCCGACGACACTGACGGCGTCGGCGTTGGGCGCCCAGACGGCGAAGTTGACACCTTTTTGTCCTCCGACTTCTCGGAAGTGTGCGCCGAGTTTTTCGTAACTTTTCCAGTGGGTTCCTTCTCGGATGAGGTGTAGGTCGAATTCGGTCAAAAAGAACGTGGACGAAAGTTGGGACGAAGGCATAGTTTGACGGTAAAAACGTTTCAATAGTAGCGATAATTATAAGGGGAAAGTAAATTTTAGCAAGACAAGCCGACGAGCAGCGCAGACGGTTGACAGGAGTCAGATTTGGAGCGGACAGGTCATTAACCGACCGCCGAGCGGCAACCTGCCTTTGCAAAGTGATAATTTGAACCGTCAGACCGCCAGGGAAGTGTAACGTTTTCCCTCTTGCATTTTCCGTACCATTTTTCTACCATTCCCTCTGAATGACGGACATTGAAGTAAAAAGGATACCAGTAACAATCGAACAGCCGGTAGTTTACATTACCGGTTGGAATCGGCTCCTCAACCGGAGCGTCGAAGTAACAGTACGCTCCGACCTGCTCAAACCGACGTCCGTCATTCAAGTCATTTCCGGCAGCGTCAGTGCACGAGTCCGTGTACACTCCCGAAGTTGGTACTTCACACCGCCGCAGGAAGAGACAACAGACGACAGACAACAGACGGAAGTAGAAGAGACGTCAGACGGCGAACCGACGACTATGTCGCCGGAAATGGATGATGACCTAATCCTACAAAAAAAGGACATCGAAACGCTGACCCGCATTCGAGTTCCTGGCGATACCGTCAAGATACAAGACCGACTCAATTACATTTTGCAGCCGCCGATAGAGTCCCTGTTAAATCTTCGGTCGCTGGATATGCCCTTTGAACCATTCCCCTTTCAGCGAGAAGGGATCGCTTTCCTGTACGGTGCGCATTTTGCGATTCTCGCCGACGAAATGGGACTCGGCAAAACAATGCAAGCGATCACAACGATACGCTTGCTCCTTCGTACCGGCGAAGTCCGCAGTGTACTGCTTGTGTGTCCGAAACCGTTGATCACCAATTGGCAACGGGAGTTTGAAAATTGGGCACCGGAAATCAGTGTGAAACCGATTGACGGTTCCCCGCGTCGCCGAAAATGGCTTTGGCAGTTGCCGAACATACCAGTAAGACTCGCCAACTATGAACTGTTAAGCCGAGACAGAGAATTTTACGATCCGCCCGAAGGAGAAAACGCCCCGATGTTCGATTTAGTTGTGCTGGACGAAGCACAGCGGGTAAAAAATCGAGGCAATGCGACTTCGGAAGCGGCGAGAGCGATTCCTCGGCGGAGGAATTGGGCACTCACCGGCACGCCGGTCGAAAATTCGGCGGAAGACCTCGTCGGTATTTTTGAGTTTCTCTCCACCGGCTTTTTACAGTCGGGACTCAAACCGACCGAAATCCGCAACGTCGTCGGCGACCACATTTTACGCCGGACGAAAGGGGAAGTGCTTACGCAACTGCCGCCGAAGTTAATCAGCGATGCACTCTTGGAACTGTCGCATGAGCAAGCCGAAACTTATAGAGTGGCGGAAGAAGATGGTGTACTGCGTTTATCACAAGCGGGTGAAGAGATTACGATTCCGCATGTGTTCGAGTTAATTTTGCGTTTGAAACAGATTTGCAATTTTGATCCGGCGACGGGACAAAGTTCTAAACTGGAGCGGCTGCTTGCCGATATGGAAGAGATTTCCCAGAGCGGACACAAAGCGATTGTATTTAGTCAATGGGTGGAGACGTTGTATCGGCTCAAGGGGCCTTTGGATCGTTTTGGATTTTCTGAATATCATGGCAAGATACCGTCTGGTCAGCGGGACGAGATGATTCGTCGGTTCCGCGAGGACAAGGACATTCATGTAATTTTGATGAGTTACGGGGCGGGCAGTGTAGGTTTGAATTTACAATTTGCCGGTTATGTTTTTTTGTTTGATCAGTGTTGGAATCCGGCGACGGAGGATCAGGCGATCAATCGTGCTCATCGGATTGGTGCGTCGGGTCCTGTAACGGTAACGCGTTTTATTTCGTCGAACACGGTGGAGGAGCGGATCAATCAGACGCTTGAAACCAAGCGGAGGTTGGCGGAGTTGATTCTTTCCAATGCCCGAGGATTCAATTCTATGGGAGAATTGAAATTCAATCCAGAAGAGATATTCGGACTCTTCAATTTACAGGTTCCTGCCAAGTTGAAAAAAGCGGCGTAAAGCTTCCGCTAATAAATACAGGATTGGCGGGTAAATGTTTTGTTCAAAACAAGCAGAGCCGCAATCGTAAGATTGCCGCTAACACTGTTCACAGAGCCCGGTGCGGAAGATACGGAATCAAAATACCGGTGCTACCGCACCGGGCTCTGTTAACTTTTCCGCCAGTGCAGTAATTTTCGGCGAAGTCTTTACCGTATTTCCCGATAGAGCGGCATAATGCGGTAAGGCGTTTCCAATATCATAATCGCCAGAGACGTGTTGAACAATCTGCCGCCGACATCACAGTAACGATCCGAAAAATGCCAACTGCCCGACTCACAGTCCCAAAACGATTGCGTCCGAATCAATAACTCCCGAACCTCACCGTTCCAAACATCCCAACGCTCACCGCCGTAATGATGCAACGCCAACGTCGTATAATAAATGTAATACAAATTGACCCTGCCCTCATTCAAAATGGGGCCCCAACGGACAAGTTGCTCAATACCCGCATCGAGAAACGGATCGCCCGGCTTCCAACCAAGATACATCCGCATAAGAAGTCCTATGGCAGTACACGTTTGCGGAGAATCTCCCATATCTCTGCTGTCCCAGCCGCCCGACGGCAAATAATTGTACCGCACTCCGCCGCCAATAGAGACCGAGTCCAAAAAATCCTGCGCCGCATACAATACCGATTGCGATACGTTCAATCCGCCGATCTTGCCGCTTTTCAACGCCATCAACTGCCAAGCAAATATCGAGGTATCGCCGCCCATTCTCACGCCGTCCCGGTCAGTCTGCTCCGGTCGGTAGTTCCAGCCGCCGTACTCCGAGTCTTGCGCTCTTTCAATGATCCAGAGCGACCGTTGCGCTGCTCTGCCGAGTTGTAAAGCCGGATTTTGCTCCCTGCTCATCGCATACGCTTCGCACAGAGCCATCGCGGCGAGTCCGTGCGAATACATTCTTAATGCGTCGCTGCGAATGGCTGTTCCGTCATATCCGCCCCTAGTGTCCTGTTGCAAAAACCGCAATCCTCTTTCAACATTAGGTCGGTAATCGCTTGCCGTTTGGTGTGTGTATCCCGCCCCTAAAAAGGGAAGCAGTGCTAATGAAGTCGCGGCGGCACGGCGATTCTCCGGGCTGGTGCCGCGATCTCTACATCGGCAGGCGCCTTCGAGATGCAGGCTCCATCCTCCGTCGCTTAATTGGTGCTGGGCAAGCCAAGCCAGCCCTCGCTCGACGGCATCTTCGCCTCGTTGACATGCTCCGCCGCCCTGCATTGCACCCTGTCGACCGGCGGGTGTTCGGTTCTTAAATCCGCCGCCGTCGACGTTGCTCTCTACAACATTCGCCGCCGCCCCTGGTGCATCGGTGTTCGCCGCCGTATCTTGTGCGGTTTTGTTAGCGATTGCATCTTGTGCAACAGATTCGGGAGGCGCAACTTGTTCTTGCCGAGCATCCTCTCCTGACTCCGGTTCCGGCTTCGGTGCAGCGACAACCACTTTCTCAACGCCGGGAATATGCCAATCGCCCAAAATGTCGATACCGGCTACGCTGCCCAGCCGGGGTATCATCATAAACGCTAGTATGACCAGAATAAAAGCGTGCAGAATCATACTAAATAGTGTTCCTGTACCGTCTCGTGAAGTCAAGAAGAGGAAGATTGCGGCAAGGATTCTTTGCCAGGGAGTCGGTTCGTCATCGTCTTTCCGGTCGATCCAGTTCGGAAAGAAAATCTGCCGCAGAAAGTAAAGGATGTCGCCTAGCCGATCCATAAGGAAAGTGTAGCGGTAAAGAACGGTAAAAACAAGTCTATTGTTAATGGGAACCTCTAATAATAAAATCCCCTTACGGTAAAAAAAGTTTAACCGCAAAGTACGCCAAGAGTCGATTCGTTGCGTTTTCGGCACACATCAATATAAAATTTGATTTTTAGAGGTTCCCTTAAGCAACAAGGCTAAAGGGAATCTCCGGGTGAATTGTGTTTGACACAATTCAAAAATGGAAAGGTTATTTTGATACGCTTCCGAAGTAGTCCGCTATCATTTAGCCGGCACTCCAGTGCAGCAACCGGAGTAGCGGCTAAATCGAAAAATTGCAACTTCCGCCCTTGCATACGTCTAAACTATTCCAAGACTGCGTTCTATCGTTTCGATTTTCCCTAACCGCCGCTCGTGCCTTCCGCCGTCGAACGCAGTGTTGAGCCAAATATGTACTATATGAAAAATTTGTTCTTCGCTCAACGCATCATTGGGGAGACAAAGAACATTCAGGTCGTGATGCCGACGACAAAATTCGGCGGAAAGTTCGTCAAGAACAGGCGCTGCCCGAACCTTTGCGAACTTGTTAGCAGCGATGCACATGCCGATTCCGCTGCCGCAAATCAAGATACCTCGGTTTGCTTCACCGCTGCTGACACACCTCGCTACCACCGCTGCAACGTCGGGGTAGTCGGTAGGCTGCTGAGCAACAATTGTTGGACCAAATTCGTTGACGGAGTGTCCCGACTGTTGTAACAGATCGACAAGTTTGATTCGGATAGGAACACCATGATGATCGCTCCCGATAGCAATATTCAGGGACATCTGACAGTTAAACTCCACAGGACTCCGAAAATTGTACCAAAAAGAAGCGATTGAAAAAGAGAGTCCCCCGGTGCTGTAACTTTTTCCGCTAGCATTGCAACTCACTTTAATTTTTCACACGCCAGTGGGTGTGTCCAGCACCGGCGGACGTGTCGGAGACGTCGGCAAACTCGGCGTCGGCGAACTGTCATCAAATAGACCGCCGCTAGATTCCCCAGTACCCTCTGGCGTTGCGTCTGAAGGTGTCAATGACGTCTCGTCACCAAGTTCCGTTGCCGGTTGTAATACCGTCCCTTCTCGTGCCGCCCTTTCGGCGGCGACTGCTTCCGCGACACCCTGGGGGTCCATCAGTTTATTAACATCACAGATTTCCGCCGCACACGCACAAGGATTACGGTTACAAAACTTACAAGCATAAGCATAGGCAACCTGTCCCGCCAATCCCGGCGTGTTGCAACCGCACGGATCGCGGAAACACAATGCACAGGAATATCGGTGCACATAAGGTCGGGCATACGCCGTGAACATCGACGGATTCCACGTCGGTCGGTAATACGGCGCCGGATTGTAATAGACCGGATACTTTCTCGCATTATTATTGTAAGAATCCAAAAGAGGTCGCGGAATCACCGACAAAAACCGCTGCTCATTATGCGGATTGTACTCACCTCGAGGACCATATCCGCTGTCGGCATGTTCACAAGGATCGCTCCGATGTTCCCGGCAGGAATCGCAGGTTCCGCACGGTTCATCTCCTGCCGTCAAGTCGCAGGAATTTTTCATATTTTTGCTTCGCGGCTGGATGCAGTGCCGACAGAGCGTCTTTTCGCAAGGAAAGCCCGCTACACACATTTTGCAAGTCCGGCAAGGCGTCATGGGATCATCGATGCAAAGCGGACACTGCGGTTGCTCGGGCGGCTCTTCACCGAGTGTCCGCAGGAGTAGTTCGAATTGTATCCGTTCCAGACGTTCTTGCTCGGAAATACCAGCGTAACGGTTAGGTGTTACAGCACCGGCAGGTCTCGGCTGCATCACGTAAGGGTGAACGCCCACTGTCCGCGGGTCAGGATAGAGAAACGGTATCTCTTCTTCCTGCTGTTGAGCGAACAACGCTGCACTGTACGTCAGTGCAACGACGGTCAAAAAAACGGCAACGAAACTTTTTTTAGCAAGCGGCATTGTTCCAAAACGGTTGGAGGCTTGAATCCCAAATTTGCAACAGAGGTACATGTGCAAAACAGAGAACGCCCTATCGAATACGTCGGCAATCGAGTGTACCACACAGGGAACAAAAAGCGGGCGAATCGAGTATATTTTGGGGAAATTTTGAGTCGGTATCTTGGTACAATCGGTACGACCGTTTTATTTGACCTGTTCCATAACCCTTGTTTTCGATGGTTTCAAGGGGCTAAAGCCCCCTATTAATTCCTTTTATTGCCCTAACAAGGGGATTTATCCCCTTGCTTGCGAGGTTACGGAACAAGTCTAGTGTATCGTTTTGCAAGAGTGTATCGTTTTGACACAAAAAAACCGCAATCTTACGATTGCGCAAGAAGAGCCGCAAGTGTAGGCGGACTTCCTCAAGAGCCGCAAGTGTAACGAAGTGAAACTTGCGGGTGCCACGCGTGTTCGATATGCACCCACAAGTTACGCTGCGCTACACTTGCGGCTCTTGTTGTTTCAATTACTTCCTGCGTCTCGCTCTTGCCAGTCCGAGTCCAGCCAAGCCCAATCCCAACACCGCAAGCGTCGTGGGTTCAGGTACAGCTACGGAACCGTCGCCAAGGACAAAGTCGAAGAAATAACCGGTATTCTTATTGCCTTGCGTCGTAATCTCAAACCTTGAGAGAGAATTTCCTTCGGCAAAAATGAACCCTGTAAAACCAAAAGCGATACTTTTAATCGTTTGGACCGCATGCCCACCAGTATCATAAAAGGTGATGTCATACATTCCTTCAGTGCTGGATTCGTTAGCATGAGTGCCGACATTGAGGTAAAACGCATTGATGTATCCATCAGGAACCGCAATGCCGAACTGGTTCGCACTGTTATGGGAGAAATGCATTCCCGTATCCATCCCCGGCGTTCCATGAAGAGTGTGGTTATAGCCTGCTCCCATACCGTCCCACGAATTCATCCTATACGTTCCCTGTAGAGTGCGGACTTCGCTTCCGTTTCCATAGTATAGTTCAAATACATTGGTCAACGTGAACGAATTCTCATACGGAGCTTTCTTTTTGTCAAATTCCGCTGATCCGATCAGAGCCCATTCGGACGGTCCTGCCAGTTCCTTGTAAGTGTCCCAGTTGGTGTAACTGGTAACAATTTCCGCTCGCACATTCACAGCAACTAAAAATGCTACCGCCAAGATGAGGCTGATGATATAGTTGGTTTTCATTTTGATTTTCCCTTCTCCGAAGTAATCGGATTAAAAATTGTTTTTGCTAATAATGTATTAGCAACTGTCGTGCCAAACACGAAAAAATTATTTTTCTCCAAAATTGCCGGGATTTCTTTATTATTCAAGAAGGACTGAAATTTGATAAATCACGAAAAGAGAGTTGAAAGTGTATCATTTTGCAAAAAGTGTAGTGTTTTGATGCAAAAAAGGAGGAACAGAACCGCAATCGTCAGATTGCGCAAAAAAAACCGCAACCTTACGATTGCGGCTCTGCTGATACCGCTCTGTTTTGCGCCGGAATAGCGACTAAATTACTTTCGTCGGCGTGCTCGTGCTAGTCCGAGTCCTGCCAGACCCAATCCCAGCATTGCAATCGTCGCAGGTTCGGGAACGGCTGCGGGATCGCCGGGCGGAATCATTGCAATACTCGTCTGCAACGAGCCTTCGACAAACAGCCCCATCGCATTAAGTTTAATGTTAGTGCTACCGAGATCGGTATTGTGAACCACAAACATAAGATTGAGAAAACCGTCTTTCAAGTCAACGTCAAACTGTTTTTCCAGCACCCCTGTCCATCCCGATTCCGTTGCCGTATCACCGACTTTAAGAGTGTTGCTATAAAGGAGTTTGTCGTTGGCGTAAATCGCCGTAATGTAATCATCTGCCATAAGGTTCAGGTCTAACAGTCCGCTCACCGCCGATTCGCTTCCTGTCGCTTTGAGCGTGTAATTGAAAGCATAAAAACCGTTGTCGATACTGTTGTTGCTGTTATTACCAGTGCCGTCCCAGGGGTTGCCGTGATTGACTCCAGCAACCCACCCTTCGCCTCCATAAACCCATGTGTTCCGTTCTCCCTGCGCGGCTCCCGCCCAAGCGGTCCCTTCCCAGTCCCACGTTCCTGCAAGGCTATTCCATGTTGTGCCGACACTCGTGTACGTATTGTTGCCGCCGCGCACCGGATTTACGTAACCTCCACTGTCTTGCGTAAAAAGCGCCGCATACTGCCAGTTTGATGTATCTGTAGTGGACAGGGCGTACTGGTACCCCAGAGTAACCACATCGGCTTTGGCGACGGACACCGTAAACATGACCGCCAACCCCAAAATTGCAATGGTAAGTGTGTTTTTCTTTTTCATCTTCTCTCTTTTGTCCTTTCTTCCGCTAATCGGAAATACAATGGTGATAATGGTGACTGCCCTTTCCTAAAACCGTGGCGAGGGGACAACACTGAACCCCCGCAATGTAATTAAAACCCCTGTATCTCAAGCGTTTCAACCGCCTGGATTTTTAGGAAAGTACAGCGGTAATAAATGTCGTAATATATTATGTAGCAATGTTCGTGCCAATTAATGTGTTTTCTGTTTTTTCCTCAAAAAACGAGAAAACTCCCGCAATTCAAAGGTTGGAAGGCCCCACAAAATAAAGGAAACCTCTAAAAATACCTTTCAGTACCGCGACCTTCCGGTCGCGGCTCTGATGCGAATAACTAGAGGTGCCCTAAAGCGTCAATAGTGTATCATTTTTGTACAATGTGTGTATCATTTTGCAAAAAGTGTAGTGTTTTGATACAAAAAAGGAGAAACAGAGCCGCAATCGTCAGATTGCGCAAAAAAACCGCAATCTTACGATTGCGGCTCTGCTGATATACTGTAAACGGTATCAAATTGGTCGTTTTTTCTTTGCGCTCTTCCATGCGTTCCTTGCGTGCTTTGCGGTTAAAAAAGGATTTAACCGCAAAGTACGCAAAGTCCAATTTCATGCCGTTCCGAGTATATCGCTCTGTTTTGCGCCGGAGTACCGGCTAAATTACTTTCGTCGTCTTGCTCGTGCCAGTCCGAGTCCTGCCAGTCCCAATCCCAGCACCGCAATCGTCGCAGGTTCGGGAACGGCTGCGGGGTCATACGTTCCTGTTACCGCAATGAGCGGCTGACTGGTATAATAGTTCGGTGCCGTGTAGTAGAAGGTGAGTTCGTAAAAAGACTCTTCCGCAAAGTCTCCTTCCCAAATTCCCGACAGGATGCTGTCAAACCAACTGTTCGTCAAACCCAATAAGTCGTTGTAGGCGACATCGGCGGTCGGTAAGTAAGGATAGCTTGTTCCCCATTGCTTATCAGTCCATCCCCAGTTCTTATCGAAAGTCGGATTGAAAGTCTGGGCTACGCCGGATGTAATGTCCCAATCATCCCATGATTCGTGAACAATTTCCCACAAGGCTAACTGGAGTGCCGAATTGAGAATGGTAGCCTCATACCAAGCATCGGTTGCTGCCTGCCGTCTTGCCGCGTTGCCTGACCACAAATTACCGCTAAGTTCAACAGAGAGGGATTGTGCCTCAAGGAAGGGATTATAAACGTGGTTGTATAGCGACTGGATGGCATCTATTTGTTGCACACTAAAATGGACTGAATCCTGCAACAGAACGGATTGGAACGCCTGTCCCGCACCTAAAACATGCCCGCCATCCCATGTGCCGCCAAAATCACTCGACCCCCAGATGTTTGCACCGACACAATAGAAGACCAAATTATCGCCGGTTGTTAAATTTTCTCCGGTCATAGTGCTCAGCGTCATATTGCTCTCCGAGTGTGTCCGATAACCCCTGGGGTCGGAAGGGTTATTGTATTGGAACTCGAAACCATAAGGTGCCGTGATGTAATCTGGCTTGCCTAAATCTGCCCGAAGAACTACTGTATCCGCCTCGACGCTTGCCGTGACCAAAAACGAAGCCGAAAGAACGATGGTGATGATGTGTTTGTACATTGTTATTTTTCCCTTTCTGTTAAAACCCGGAATAAAATTGTCTCCTCTGCCTATTGTAATTTAGCAAATACCGTGCCAAACAGAGAAAAATTGTTTTTCTAAAAATTACGGTATTTTCTCTGTAATTCAAGGGTTGAGGAAATCCGGTGTGCCACGAATAGTGCGTCAAAAGTGTATCATTTTGCAAAAAGTGTAGTGTTTTGATACAAAAAAGGAGAAACAGAGCCGCAATCGTCAGATTGCGCAAAAAAACCGCAACCTTACGATTGCGGCTCTGCTGATGTCGCTCTGCTTTGTGCTGGGGTACCGGCTAAATTACTTTCGTCGTCTTGCTCGTGCCAGTCCGAGTCCTGCCAAGCCGAGTCCCAGCACCGCAAGAGTCGCAGGTTCAGGAACGGCATTGGCACTCCCGCCACTCTCTTCTACACCAAAGAAGACCCAATTACCGCCTGCGTCGGTGTGTTTCAAGCCGAAATCCATATACGCATCTCCGCTGCTCCAAAGGTCGTAAAACACCACGTCGACCGCTTGAAACTCATAGCCCAGTCCCGACCAATCACCCGTCAAGGCTGCCATAATTAAGGAACCATCGGGACTATCACTAAAATCCCCCTGCACATCTTGTCCATAAAGAATGGTAGAAAGGGTCAACGAGAAAAGAATCGCATCCGTGCCGAGGTTATCGAAGCCGTTGCCATAAATGGCATAGTAAGCATTATCGAACAACGACTGGATTGCGTTCTTCTGACCATCTGTAAGAGTAGAAGTGGCAAGCGATGTTTTCGTTCCTGACCAATCGGTGAAGTAACCTGGACCGAGTTCTGTTTGGTTGATGCCGACACTTTCGTCTATTCCCATTGTATGCCGGAGTCCGGCGGCGGGATTCCGAAAGTAGTTCTCATGCACGGTTGTCGTGCCGTTGGGCTGCGCATAACTGTTGGTAAAGAGAGTGTTCATCATGGGAGCCACCAAGTCGAGTGACATGCCGGTCTGAGAATCGACGAACCGTGCGTTCCCCGCGATGATGTTGTGTCCCGCCCAGGCACCATCCGCCGAACGATCTTCGTCGAATTGTGTCTGAATCGTCGCCAAGCGTCCTAACTCGTAGGCGGTGTCTATTTTGAACGTGACCGTGTCGGCTTTTGCGACGGACGCCATAAACAGGACAGCCAAGCCCAAAATTGCGATAGTAAGTGTGTTTTTCATTTTTCGGTTCCTTTCCTCTGTGAAATGTAAGTGAATTAACTTGTACTGTTATAATGTATGGCAATCTTTGTGCCAATCGGCACATTTTTTCGTTTTTGTGTTTCCCCTACAAACAAAGGAGTCTCCTCAATTCAAAGGTGGGAAGGAACCACAAAAGGAAACGTCAAAAATGTATCATATTGCAAAAAGTGTAGCGTTTTGATACAAAAAAACCGCAATCTTACGATTGCGCAAGAAGAGCCGCAAGTGTAACGAAGTGAAACTTGCGGGTGCCACGCGTGTTCGATATGCACCCGCAAGTTACGCTGCGCTACACTTGCGGCTCTTGTTGTTTCAATTACTTCCTGCGTCTCGCTCGTGCCAGTCCGAGTCCTGCCAGTCCCAATCCCAGCACCGCAATCGTCGCAGGTTCGGGAACGGCTGCCGGACGCATATCTACTCCAACAAACGTTTGGCTAATATGGCTTCCCCCTTCTGCCACCCAAAGAGTCAAATTCACAGGATTGTAATTATAGCCATATACATCCCAGTTGTCATTGAGAATCGCATCATACCAAATGTCCAGTGTTTCGCCGATTAGATTAAATGCCGCAGTGTTCGGCAGGTACCCGCCGGTTTGCACTGTCGATCCGCCTGTCAGCCGGATATTGCCCGAAGTGCGGTCTAAATTTCCGTTGTCGTGTATGATTTCCCAGACAGCCACTGAAAAAATACTGCTGAACAGCGGATCATTCAGAGTGTAATCGTCATTGTATGCTTTGATATAGACGTGGTCAAACAACGATTGGAGTTGCGATTGCTGCAATTCCGAGTAGATATCCGAACTGGCAAGGGAACCTGACACGTACGCCTGACCTTCACCAGAAAAATGTTCACTGACTGGGGTGTAGAAGTCCGCACAAAAGACACGTAGTGTGTCGTCGTTCTCAATCTCTTTTAAGAGTATCCCATCGCCCCACTGCGATGCTCCGCCATTCAGCCGGGGAGCGTACTGCGGCCATGTATCGCGGTCGCGGTCTAATCCCACAAAAAGGTCGGCTTGTGCGACGGATGCTGTCAGCGTAACCGCTAGCCCTAAAATTGCGATGGTAAGTGTGTTTTTCATTTTTTACTCCTTTTTGTCTGTATTGGAAGTATAACTTTTACAATATACTATCTAGCAATGTTTGTGCCAAATCGAGATATTTTTGTTTTTTTTGTTTCTTCCTAAAAATCAAGGAAATTCCCTCAATTCAAAGGTTGGAAAGATTCACAACAAACATCAAAAGTGTATTATTTTGCAAAATGTGTAGCGTTTTGATACAAAAAAGGAGGAACAGAGCCGCAATCGTTAGATTGCGGTTTTGTGCGCCGCACAAGTGCGGCGGCTAAAAGTGCGCAACAATAGAAACGAAAATCTTGCTTGTGCCAACCTCGCTTTTTTCCCTCAAGTTCCGCCGTTGGAATTGCCGATGTCCCCAACGTGAAAGGCGTCCGCCCCGGTATGGATGCGCAAGGAGTATCAAATGTTACGATTATCTGCTTTATGCCATAGACATGTACAAATTGCCCACTCGTTCTTTGCGCCCTTTGCGCTCTTTGCGGTTAAAAGAGGAGGATTTAACCGCAAAGGGCGCAAAGAACGCAAAGGCTTGTGTCACGCCGTTTCATGCCTATCGCTTGCCGCTCTAACATTTTGCGTTTTATTTCTGTTTAGCAATTCCGCCCAGGCAGGGTTTGCCGGCTCCGGCATCGGAGCATGCGCACCCGTTTCAGAGTGCGGCGATTTCGAACCACGAACCATTACACGAATCGCACGGAGAATCGTCTACGAAAAACAACAGGTTGCATGCTACCGGACAGTGTACGAAAAAATCCCCACCGCCCGAAAAGTTACCTACTGCCAATACGTTCCCGAAATCCGAATGAAAGACGTCCAACATACCGTCTATAAGCCGGTCTGGGAAACGCATACCAAACAGGTTCCCTACACCGTCCGCAAGCCGGTCTGGGAAACGCATACCAAACAGGTTCCTTACACCGTTTACGTTCCCGAATATGAGGAACGAGTACGGACTTGGACGGAATACGAACCGGTCTATGAAACGCGCACAAAACAGGTTCCTTACACCGTTTGCAAGCCGCACTGGGAAACCCGGCAACATGTGTACACGGTGAACAGAGTAGTATCCGAAATACATCAAAAAACAGTTCCCTATACCGTTTGCAAGTCGATACCGGTACAGCGGGTGCAGACGTGGACGGACTACAAGACGGTTTATGAAACGCATTCAAAACAGATTCCCTACACGGTCAATCGACCGCACTGGGAACTCCGTGAGCGGCAGTACACTGTTTGCCGACCGGTCAAAGAAATTCATACAAAAGAGGTTCCTTACACCGTTTGTGAGCCGGTGCATTATCAAAAGACGATTCAAGTCCAATGCGGACGCTGGGAAAAGCAGGCGTACCAAGTACCGGGTCCCGTAGTCTATAAAAGGGTTGCCGTTGTCGATCCGTGTGAACCGGTTGCGGATCCGTGCGAACCGGTGCCGCCTTGTGAAGTCGTTGCCACTCGGAAGACGAAGTACCAACTGGTCAAAGTGCAATCGCCGCCGGTAACGTGCTATCGTAACGTTTGGGTTCCCGAAGTCAGGGAGAAGGTTATTAACTGCGTCAAATATGTTCCGCAGCAGCGTGTCAAAACGGTGCAGTATGCCGTTACTAAAATGGTGCCGGAGACACGGACGCAGCAGTACAATGTGTGCAAGATGGTACCGGAGACGCGGTTCAAGACGGTAACGTATCAGGTATGCAAAAAGGTTCCTGTTGAAAGAAGCCGGACGTACACCGAGTACCAGACCGTTACGGAGGAGCGGGAAAAGGTTGTTTCGTATCGGGTATGCAAAGTCGTCCCGGAGCGTAAGGTTTGTACTTATCGGGTCAAGCGAATGATCCCGGAGCAGCGGTTTAAGACGGTAACTTATCGGGTGTGCAAGATGGTGCCGGTGGAGCGTAGTGCGGTGTATCGTGTCTGCAAGATGGTGCCGGAGCAGCGTGTGAAGACGGTTCGTTATCAGGTATGTCGGGAGGAGATTGAGCATCGGACTCGTCAGGTTATGTACCGGACTTGCCGGCTTGTTCCTCATCAGGAGGTACGGCAACACAAGTACACGGTGTTAAAGCCGGTTGTTCGTGAAAAAGTAGTCCAGGGCTATCGGATTGAGGCGAGAGAGGTTCCTTACACGGTAACACGTCGGGTGCCGAAGGTGGTGTTCTACGAAGTGCCGGTGCAGGTGTACGGTTGCGGCTCTGCTATCCCGCCATATTGAAGAGCGGAAGCATTAAGGAAATAACGAGCCAAAGAACGACGGTGCCTAGTAGAATCAGCATGATCGGTTCAAGAAACCTGACCGCCAAATCCAGTGCCCGCCAGTTTCGGCGTTCCAACGATTCGGAGATTTCTACTAAAATCGAGTCCAAAGTGTTCGCTTCTTCGGCAACGGAGATGATTTCAACCACCGCCCGGGGAAAACAGCCCGACTGTGCTAATGGTTCCGCCAAACGTGAACCGCCACTGATGTTCTCCGTCGCTTTATGAATCGCATCGGATAGAATTTTATTACCCGTAGCGTCGCCGGAGATTTCCAGCGACTTCACAATTGGAACGCCGTTTCGCAACAGGGTTCCCAGTATTCGGCAGAATCGGGCGACTGCAAAACCTTCGTAAATTTTCCCCGCCACTGGAATTTTCAGTCTGAATTGATCGACGATTCGTCTGCCCCGCTCGGTTTTCGACCAGAATCGGTACCAAGCGCCGGCGATGACGATAATCGGAGCGGCTACCGCCAAAAAGTAGGGCGTTTTGTCAGAAAGAACCAGCAAAAACTCCGTTGACATCGGCAGAGTACCTTGCTTCCGCATATTGTCAAAAAGAGGGGCGAACCACGGAACAACGAAAACCATGATGGCGGTTACGATGGTAATCATGAAGAGCAAAAGCAGTACTGGGTACGCCATTGCACCGATGATTTTTCCTTTCAGGTCATCTTGTGCCTCGGTGTAGTCTGCAATATGATTGAGTGATTCTTCCAAAAACCCTCCTTCGCCTCCTGCTCTGATCATTTGGGTTCCCATTTCGCCGAAGACGTTTTGATAACGGCTCATCGCTTCGGCAAGAGTTTCTCCTGCTTCGACTCGGCGATAGACGTGATCGATCACAAATTTCAGGTTGGTATTCGACGTTTGATCGTGCAGGATTTTAAGCGAACGCAACAGAGGTACACCGCTTTTAAGCAGGTCTGCCAGCTGAGAATAAAAACCGGCAAGTTGTTGTCCGCCGACGCGTCGGACTTTGCCGGTTGCCGCCTGCTGTAAAACCGGTTTGACCTCTAAGGGAAACAGACCGGCGGACGTAAGAGACGCCACGGCTTCCGCTTCGGTAGCCGCGTCGGTTTGACCTTCGATTTTCGCTCCTAGTTGATTTCGGGCGATGTAACGGTAGCTAGGCATAACTGTGTCGGTCGACTCTCAACGAGTCCATTCTAACACAAGAGGAGGCAAAAATCAAACACAACCGAGCCTTAGTTACAAGGGTTCGCAGGGGAAAAATTCACTGAGCCCGTAACGTCTGTTATTTTCTTTTGTAGGGGATATAATGTGCTCAAAGGCAAGCAAACGTTTCTTTTCCAAGCAATGCAAATTCTAAATGGCAAAGCAATCGCCGAAGAAATTCGCCGAGAAATAACGGCGGAGACCGCCGCTCTCAAAACCGACCGAGGTGTCGTTCCCTGCCTCGCCGCCCTGCTCGTCGGTGATGATCCGGCAAGTCAAATCTACATCAATAATAAAGAAAAAGCATGCGCACAAGTTGGAATAGAAAGCCGAATTATTCGACTGCCGGGTAACACAGTTACCGACACTCTTCTGCGGCGCATTGAAGAGTGTAATGCTGATCCTTCAATCCACGGTATTTTAGTACAACTGCCGCTTCCAGAAAGTTGTGAGGAAGAAGTAATTCTCGATGCGATAGATTCTCGAAAAGACGTCGATGCATTTCATCCGCACAACGTTGGTCTGCTGTCGCAAGGGCGTCCTCGGTTTTTGCCCTGTACTCCGCACGGCATTCAACAGCTTCTCATTCGCAGCGGGATTCAAACGGCAGGGCAGCACGTCGTCGTGATTGGACGCAGTGATATCGTCGGAAAACCGATGGCGCTTATGATGATACAAAAAGCAGCCGGTGCTGACGCAACGGTAACGGTCGTGCATAGCCGAACAAAAAATCTTGCCGACCTAACCAGGCAGGCGGACATACTGATCGTCGCTATCGGCAGAGCAAAATTCCTGACCGCTTCAATGGTGAAACCTGGAGCAGTTGTGGTCGATGTCGGTATCAATCGTTTGCCGGACGGAAAAATATGCGGCGACGTAGACTTCGATACAGTGAAGGAAATTGTTAGTGCGATTAGTCCTGTCCCAGGAGGTGTTGGACCGCTCACAATCGCGATGTTGCTGCGAAACACACTGGCAGCAGGAAAAAATTTGAGTCAAAACATTACGGAAACGCATCCGTGAGCCGCAATCGTTAGCATACAAGATTGCGGTTTTTTTTGCGCAATCTGACGATTGCGGCTCTGCTTTGTGTCAAAATGATACACCCTTGACTCCCGGTAAAAAATGATCAAAGAACAAACAGAGCCCGGTGCGGTAGCACCGACGTTTCACAAGTGAAATTGCTAAAACCGTATCTACCTTATCGGTTGGCACGACAGTTGCTATCGTACTAATAATGTTAACAAGTAATGTTAGCAAGAAACAATTTTTTAGTCCGGTCAGTTCGGAGAAAGGAGAGTCAAAAATGAAAAACACACTCACTATCGCAATTTTGGGGTCGGCATTCATGTTTGCAGCATCCGCAGCAAAAGCCGACGTGGTTGCCAATCCGATGGGCTTGTATGTTGATGGTTATCTCTCCACGAGCATTGTCATGGTTTCGCCCGGCGATACTAGTGTCGTTCCTGAACCCGCCACGCTGGCGATTTTCGGACTCGGAATGGCAGGACTCGGACTGGCAAGAGCGAGACGCAGGAAATAATTAAAACAACAAGAGCCGTAAGTGTAGCGTAGCGTAACTTGCGGGTGTGCATATCGAACACGCGTTGGCACCCGCAAGTTTCACTTCGTTACACTTGCGGCTCTTCTTGCGCAATCGTAAGATTGCGGTTTTTTTACGCAATTTTACGATTGCGACTCCGCTTTCACTCCAGTCCCCAGCCCTTGAGATGTGCTAAAATCCGTATGCAATTTGCCGAGATTTCCCGTCCGTCGATATTCTCAAGTCGAGTTTATTACCGCCGATGACAGGATTGCCCAGCAACTCCGCCTTAATGTCCGGCGGGCTCTCCGCATACGGAACAACTACCGTAACAAACCGAATACCCGACGCATCCGACTTGGAAACCCGATACGTTGCCCTGTGTGGGCGTGTTTGTGTTTTAGCAGGGAAAATACCGCTCTGCCTTTTTGACGCAACGTGGGGCAACGTGAACGAAATAGAGGCATTTCTGATGGGTAGAGGGTGGTCGCTGGCGAATCGCCAAAAATACTCCGTTTTCGGCGAAAAAGTGACGATAAACACATTGAAAGTGAACGGGCAATATCGGCGGGAAATTTGTCAGGGGCGTTCCCTCTTGCAATTCTCCAGCGGCGGGTTACAATCGGGGCGGTTCCAATTTTCGGTCTTGCCGAAAACTTCGGAAATCGGTACTATTCCACCGTGATTTAGCCGTGTTTTAGAAAGGAGGAACAAACCATGTCCATTACAGATGTTGAAACAATTCGGAGATCGGTTGCCAATGAGCCGCTCGGCGATATAGAAATTCATCAGGAAGACGATAATAGGGTACTGCGAATCCTTTACTATAACGGCGACGTGGCAGAGACGACTCCCAGAGATATTGCAGACGTTATCAAACGGTTACATATCAACCGAGCGAATGAGGCAAAATTGAGAAAGAACTTTGAAACCCAACTTACGCAACTCATCAATCGGTTGACGGCGTGGTGCCATGCCAACACAAAACACATTTCGATGGCGGTCTGGGTGCCACAGGACAATTACTCCGTCATTCATTTCCTTGTTGTCCAAAACGACAACGTTTACAGCGAGGAATTTTCTCGGAATCTCACTCGGCTTGAAATCGAAATCGAAGATTCAGAACCGTTTAGTCATTTTATCGTGAAAGTGATGGAATTGCCCCACATGGATGAGGGTAGCGTTGACCAGTTTGTCCAAAATTACGCATCGAACATTTAATTGAAATGTCCAGTAAAAACCAGCACATCGAGATAGCCAGAAGGCACAAGCATTTTATTGCTTTGACCGTTCATGCGGTTGATACTTTTCCAGAGAAATGCAAGCCGGAGATTTTTTGTGTCTGGGCTGTTGTGGCTTCTTATTACAGGGCGATCCACCTCATTGAAGCCGTTTTCGACCATCGTGGGCAAAACCATGTAATTCGTGAAAATGATGGTGAGGCGGATCAACGGCGCAATGCTTTGTTCCGAAAATTGCAACTGTCTCAACTCAGAGAGGAATACAAGGAACTCCGTCGATTTGTGTTACACGCAAAATACTTTCCCGGCGATTCCGTTTTTGATTACGATGTCGTAACGCAGTTGGACAAGACTCGAGAATGGATAGTGGATGGACATCTTGCTCGCATTGAGCGGCTAGTTGCTGATGAGTTAGGTGTTGCACCGGAGACTCTGGATTAGTCTGCCCATCTGCCCCGCACAATCCCCCTAACCCGCACAAGGCAAACCGAAAGGAACGAATCGGACGAAAAAGCAACGGAAATGTCTTGACCAGAAAAAAAGGAAAAGGCAAACTCAACGCCCCGTGAAGTCCGTGCGAGGCAACGACCGATGGCAAAATACTTCTACTACAACGAAAAGGGAGAGAAAAAGGGAGCGTTCTCCGGCAAGGAAATAAAAGCGTTGGCAAAGGCGGGACTCATCAATCCCCAGACCATTATTGAAACCGAAGAAGGAAAACAGTATTACGCTCACGGGATTGGAGGAGTGGAATTTGGTGCTGTTCCTGTATCGAACGAAAACAAACCAACAGAAGAACGTCAAGATTCAAACACCATTGCACCAAAACGGAACAATACGATTTCCATAAAACCGCTTTCTATACCTAAATGGATTGATGATGTGTATGAAAGGAGGAGTCCGGGCGGATTTGTGGGTCTATTGGTGCAAATATAGGGTTGGCAAATTTTGTTTTTGGTATTCTTTTTCTGGTAGGTATTTTGAGTCTTGTGATGGGTGTTTATATGATAAAAAACGCTGGTCTAACCTGCCCCAATCTTGACGGACAATGATTTCCCCAGATAATTCCAGAAAGGAGATTTTTCTATGTCCAAAACATCAGGCACCAAATCGTATCCCGACGAATTTCGATCGAAA
>Ga0099364_10002691_pt1 | contig 28163 bp, 24 predicted proteins | sample TergutTh196P3_FD_73070 | JGI IMG/M metagenome (GOLD analysis project Ga0099364, IMG submission 73070) | Microcerotermes parvus P3 segment gut microbial communities from Pointe-Noire, Republic of the Congo - Th196 P3 | ecosystem: Host-associated > Arthropoda: Insects > Digestive system > Gut ... | reverse complement strand
TCAATTTGATGATTATTCTAAATACGCCGCCGGGGTATTTGATGTTTCGCATAAAGAAAAAGTACGCAAGGAACAATTCCCATTGGATTGTGAAAAAGCGTTTGAAATAGGAGCAAGACTTGCTAAACCATGATAATAAGCATTTCAATTAGCACATTATCTTTACAAATCAACGAACAGTATCTACATTAGCCACACGAACGGACACCATAAGCTTGATGTGAGGTTAGGTGTGGGGAGAGAAATTTATATTTTACATAGGGGGAAGAATTATGTCTAAGGCAATCATTCCATTTGAAACTTTTACAGAAACTGCCGGGGTGGAACATACCGACTTCATAAATTCATTGCACGAACATTTAGTGAACGCCAACTGCAAGGCAGAAATCAAAGAGGCGGCAAGCGGTTACGTCGTTTCTTATATCCATATTCCAACGAAACGCACGGTAATCAATTATGTATTTCGCAAGAAAGGGCTCATGCTCCGTATTTATGCGGACAATGTCCCTCATTATATGGAAATACTTGAAACCTTTCCGAACACCATGAAAGACCTCATTAAAAAATCCGGGTCATGCAAAAGGCTACGGAGTCCCGACGATTGCAATGCGCGTTGTCTTATGGGTTTTGATTTTATATTAGACGGCGAACGTCAGCAAAAATGCCGTAACGGCGCTTTTATGTTTTTCCTTGACGATGAAACAAAGCCGTATGTGAATATTCTGGTATTGCGTGAAATGCAACTGAGAAATTGAATATTAAAGGGATTTCAAATATGATTGAGGTTAAAATCGCGGGGAGCAATAAAAAGGATTTTCTTGATTTACTCTTATTAGCTGATGAGTCGGATAATTACGAACACCTAATGTTTGAGGACGGTTTTCAATTAGTGGATATGGTTTATTTGAAACGAAATCTTAGCTAATAATTTAAGTATTAAGCACATCAACCTACTTTCGCAGGGTTGCGAATAAAATTTATATACTATGCAGGAGATGCTTAAATGCTGACAACACATATTTACTTAAATGGTAACTGTAAAGAGGCTATAGAAATGTATAAGAGTGCTTTGGATGCCACCGTAAAAACACTCTTTGAGGATTCTAATTCACATCTTGTTGTTCACGCTGAAATTGTGATTCACGGTGAGTTGCTTATGTTAAACGATTTTGGAGATAATGATGGGATTTCTAAGTCGGGTGGATACCAGCTTTCTGTTCGTTTTAACAATGAGGAAGACCTAAAAAACGCCTATTCAGTTATGCAGCTTGAAAGTATTACAGTTAGTCCAATGCACCCCACAAATTACAGTCCTTGTACCATTAGATTTATTGATAAATTCGATGTTAGATGGGCATTTTGGGTTTAGTCAATCGTAACGAATAAGCATTAAACACATCAACCTACTTTCGCAGGGTAGTGGATAAAATTCATATTATCGGGAATTTTCCGAAGGCATGACGGCTGTTTGCGGTATGTAAAAGGTTAATAACAAGCGGTACGCTCGGAAAAAACGCCCTTAAACGAGTAAGGACGTGGTTTCCGAGTGTTTTCGAGTGTTTCAGAGCATGTATAAAATTTCATTTGACAAAAGAATAAAATTGTGTTATAATCATGATAAAATTTGTTGAGTTATGGAAGAAATTATCATGACTGAAAATGTTCAAACTTCCGCTATAATGAGTGCCGGAATGAAAGTCTTGCGTGAAACGCTCGGAGTGATTGAAGCTGAAATATTTATAACAAATATAAACAGAAATCAGTCCGATTATACAAAGTGGCGTGAAGACTTGTGGGAGGATTTAACTCTCCATGAGTTGTTGGAGCGTGCCGCAAAAGCGGAAGAAAAATATGGCGTTCCGAAAGGCGTTCAGATTATATAGTATGTTGAAAAGGCTCCCAATTTGCAAATCTCACCCCGGAATCCGCACATTTGCCCGAATCCCGCGATAAACAGAGTAAAGCTTTTCCCACGTCAGCGGACCTACATTACCCGTTTGCGGTATATCGAAGGTTTTTTGAAACTCAATAACGGCTAATCGGTCGCTCTCTCCGAAAACACCATCCATAATAACAGGCGGTACGCTCGGAAAAAACGCAGAAACAATATTCATAATAAACTGCATTTCAAGTACGTCATGTCCCCTTGAACCTTGCGACAAGGTGACATTCGGCGGGACAAGCCCGACAGTGTACCTTATTCCCTCGCCTCCCAACTCCGCAAGCCGCGTAACTGCTGTAAAAATGCTCGAAATTCTGTTCCATGTCGCCTGATTTACGATACCGTCAGCGGGTAAATTAAACACCCTCTGAAATGTAGTAACGGCATTTTGGGTCTCGGGCGTAAAAACGCCGTTAGGGTTTGTAATCATGGGAATGAGAGGATAATTCGCCCGTATTCTGTTGAGGTCGTTTTGAATACGTCTGACGTCTTCCCCCTCGCTTCCGACGGTGAGCGGCGTGCCGGGGTATGAGTTTTCTATGCCCGCTATATTATCTGTTTGAGTAAGCATAAGGTCTTTCGGGTAATAATAGCGCAGAATTTCAAGTGCGTTTTTGCCTTGATTAGCAAGCGTTACCGTCCCCCATTGCGACATTCCGGGGCAAGACACGGTTCGCCCGTCACAAAACTGAGTAAAATACGGATTCCTAAAACCGAAGCGATGAGCGTAGACGTTAAAAATCTCATCGGTTATATGGCTTATACTTTCATAAATCGGACCGTCGTATCTGAAATACTGGTCATAAGAGGTAGAGTTGGTTATATCGAAATTATAGCCTCTGTTGGGATACCATTCTGTGTAAACCCTGTTGAGGGCGAAGCTGACAATTGCGTGAATATTAGCTCTAAGTGACTGCTCAGGCCATGTTGCATAGATTTCGCTTGAAGCCACGTTTTTTATGTAATCAACGAACGCCACCCTTACGTTTCTTGCCGATGAGTCTTCGGGACGTCCTAAATGAACCGTGATATAATCAGGAATAACAACCTCGTTCTGTGAACGCACAGGAGACGAGGCTTTTATTATGTAGTCGTCGGGGTTTAATTTCCCGTTCGGCGGAATCTCGGTTACATCTTCTTGTTCGGGATTTTCTTCATCTGCGAGCGGCTCCATATGTACGGGCAGAATCGCGGTTTGATTATAAAGAATTTCTACGCCCCGAATATGCCGCGTCACAAAGCCCTTAGCATTAACGTCCACATCGCACAGCGCGTAGACAGGGTTTGCGTAGTTATCGCTCTGCGTGCCGTCGTTGCAATAATCGGGCAGGGGAAAATCATCCGTTGTCCCGTTACTGTCTGTGTGTGTTTTATAAATAGTCGGGCTGTTCCTTTGTTTTATAACTACGTCCGCGTCAGCGATTGGTATTGCTTGGTCTCCTGCGGTTGCCTGTACCCGTATATGTCCTTTAGCCATTCCGAGCGTCCCCCTTTGAAATATTAAACTGTCTATATTATATGAATGTAGGGGGCGACAGGTGAAAAAGCCGGAAAAGGTTTCCCTCTTCCGGCTTTTCGGATTTATTTTCTTCTTAATTTCTATCTTACCTCGGTAAACTTCTTACCGTTTGTTGAGCGGTATACTATCTCTTCTCTACCGTCCTCGCCTATGGCATAAACAGCTAACGCGTCTACATAAATTCCCTCTACATCCATATTTATACCGCTGATTCTGGTACTGCTCCGCCCTGTTGACGAAAAGAGTTCGCCGTCTTCAACAAAGAACAGGGTGTTTCCTTTATATAATGCGAAGCTCATACCTACTCTACCCGAGAAGCTGTAGGCGATACTTACGGCTCTGCCTGTTCCTTTCTGGAAGTTAATGTCGTAATGGTCGTCAATGAAGAAAACAGCTTTTCCGTCACCGGTCGGAACAAAATGATATACGTTATCACGAACAAGCTCGACAGGGTTTGGGTCGGAGGCTTTACCGTTCACTTTGAAAATGCCGCCATTCCTCAAATATGTGAGCGTTTTACCATCGTTTGCGAGGAACGCCGAATCGACACCCCTCATAACACTATCGGTATCGAATCTACCGTTTTTTATGCGTATGATAGAACCGTTATAATAATATGTATCGACAAAACTGCTTACTCCGTACATTGTTCCGCCGCCTAAATAAAACTCTCTCGTCCCTTCCGGCATGATGAATCCGTTTACTGTTCCGGACAGTGCTACGGCATCTCTGCCTTTACTGCTGATTAGGCTTCTCGAACCGGACGAAAGCACCACCTGCGATAAATCATTGTTGAAAGCGACTATATAAGCACCCGTTCCGAGTCGGGTTCTCGTGTTTTCATTAAGCCCTCTTTGAACAAACAAAGAACGGTCTCCATCGAAATCCCTGTAATAATAGACATATTTCGCGCCGTTTGAAACCGCGGCGGGAACAAATAACTCTCTTCTGTCGAGTTCGTTTTCCTTTCCACCCGTCCAGACTATACCGATAAAATCGTCGCCGCCTTTATCGGCTACAAATCCGACCGTTTTTCCGTCGGGGGAGATTACACAGTCATATGCGGGATATTTACTGTACCAACCGTCACGAAGAGCTAAATCGTTCGAGATTTTTTTAGAAGAGCCGCCATTCCAAAGGAAAAGCTCTCCCGCTTCGTCATCGTCGTAGTATTTTGAATATACAACTCCGCCGCCATTCGGCGCGAACCAAAAGTCCCGAACATCTCTGTCGATTTTTTCGACCTTGCTGCCGACTATATATAAGGTGTATCCGTCTTCGCTATCCTCGTCCCGGACGGTTATCGCCGCTTTGGTTCCGTCAAGGCTCATACTGTAGCCGTAAACCTCGCCTTCAACCTTTACTCCCGCTTTCTTATGAGGGAAAATGATAGAGGTCTCAGAATCAATCGGGAACGCAAACACCGCACCCTTTACGCTCTGATACTTAGACGGACCAATCGCAAGAAACAGAGCGACCGCCAAAATCAGAACGAAAACCGCCGCGACAGCCGCTAAAACGACTTTTTTCATATCAAAGCCCAAAATCTTTTTACCCGTCATGGCATCACCGAGTCCTTGCGTCGCCGATGCTACAGCATGGGTCGCCGAGACCATAGTTTGGGTCGCTGTCGAAACCGCTGTTGCCGCATAAGCCGCCGCTTGAGATTGGAGTGTAGAGTCAGGAGCGGGAGCCGCTTGCGCTGCTTGAGGTTCAACAGGCACGGCAGGGGCAGGAGGCACGGGGGGCGGGGGTTCAACTGCTTGTACTACCTGCGGCTCAACGGGTGCAGGGGGCGGGGGTTCAACTGCCTGTATCACCTGCGGCTCAACAGGTGCAGGGGGCGGGGGTTCAACTGCCTGTATCACCTGCGGCTCAACGGGTGCAGGGGGCGGGGGTTCAACTGCTTGTATCACCTGCGGCTCGACAGGCACAGGCGGCGGGGGTTCAACTGCTTGTATCACCTGCGGTTCTATCTTTGCACCGCAACTTCCGCAGAACTTTGTTGCTTCGGGAATATCCGCGCCGCAACTGCATTTAATCATATTCATAATCTAATCCCTTCCCTGTAATTTTCTTTGGGTAATGTTTACATTTAAACATTACCTGAATTTTATCATAAAACGACATATTTGTCAAGCCGTTTATTTTATTCTGAGAGGATTTGGGCGATAATAAATAGTATTTCATAAAACAATACAGCAAAAGAAGCTATTTGATAGGCTTCTTTAAAATTTCCATAGACCGAGAAGCGCAAGCTTTTATATTTACATCTATATTTATATATATTTCACATATTGCCCCGTAATTATTAATTTTCGCATATTTTTTATTGACTGGTAAAAATTTTTATGGTATACTATTATTTAACGTCTTAAACGAACAAGTATAAGGAAGGAATTATCGGCTTATGAAAACCTATAAAAGCGCGAGCATTAGAAACATTGCCCTCGCAGGTCACGGCGGAAGCGGAAAAACAACCCTCGCAGAGGCTCTTATTTTTAAAAGCGGCGGAAGCGACAGGTTCGGAAAGGTGGCGGACGGTAACACAATTACCGACTACGACCCCGAAGAAATAAAGAGAAAAATCTCACTTAACACCTCTCTCGCCTACGCTGAGTGGAAAAACACGAAAATAAACATCGTAGATACGCCCGGGCAGTTTGACTTCATCGGGGGTATGTACGAGGGTGTACGCGCCGCCGAGACTGTTATTATAACCGTACCCGCGAAGGACGGTGTTCAAGTAGGCGCAATTAAAACATATAAGGAAGCCGCCAAGCAGGGAAAAGCACGGGTTTTCGTCGTTACTAAGACAGACGAGGAAAACGCCGATTTTACCAAAACCTTAGAGGGGCTGAAATCTCGTTTCGGCGGCTCTGTCTGTGAACTTACAGACCGTGCGGCGTTGTCGGAGCTGATAGCAGAGACGGACGAATCACTTATGGAAAAATTCTTTAACGGTGAAGAATTTTCAGACGAAGAGTTTTCTAAAGGTCTGTGCAACGGTCTGATTCAAGGCGCGATTACCCCTGTCGTATCCGTTTCGGCACTTTCGGGTGACGGCGTAGAAGCATTACTTGACCTGATTGTTAACGTGTTTCCGTCTCCGTGTGCGACCGACGGTGAAAAGTCGGGCGACACGCAAATCAAGTATGACGAAAAATCGCCCTTGTCGGCGTATGTATTTAAGACCTTAGCTGACCCGTTTGTAGGAAAATTAAGCTTCGTAAAAATAATTACAGGCTCGCTCGCGGCGAAAACCGAGCCGACAAACGCCCGCACGGGCGAAGTTGAGCGGTTCGGAAAAATTCTCGCACTAAAGGGTAAAAAGCAGGACGAGCCGTCTGAGGCTTTCGCGGGTGATATAATTGCCATTACAAAACTTGACGCGACGACAGGCGATACCCTGTGCGACGCATCAAAAATTGTGAGTTTTGAGCGTTCGCAGTTCCCCGTTCCTTGTTTCTTCCAGGCTGTAGCCGCAAAAGGCAAAGGAGACGAAGCCAAGATTTCTAACGCTCTCGTTCGTATAATAGAAGAAGACCCGACCCTCTCTTACGTCAACAACACCGAAACCCGTCAACGTGTTCTCGGCGGACTCGGAGACCAACATCTTGACGTTGCCGTGAATAAGATGAAGACGAAGTTCGGTGTCGAGGTTGAACTTTCTCCCCCTATTATCGCATATCGTGAAACAATACGTAAAAAGGTAACGAATATAGAAGGCAAGCATAAGAAACAATCGGGCGGCGCGGGTCAGTTCGGCGTTGTAGTCATGGAGTTTGAGCCGCATACCGAGGATGGATTAGTTTTTGAAGAACGCGTATTCGGCGGCAGTGTACCCAAGCAGTTCTTCCCCGCTGTTGAAAAAGGTCTGAAAGAAAGCGTAGAGCATGGCGTGCTTGCAGGTTATCCCGTGGTAAGGCTGAAAGCAACGCTCGTCGACGGAAAATATCACCCCGTAGACAGTAAAGAAATCGCGTTTGTACAGGCGGCACGGTTAGCGTTTAAAGAAGGTGTAAGGGCGGCGTCTCCCTGTCTGCTTGAGCCTATTCTTTCTATGAAAATATTAGTCGGCGATGAAAATACAGGCGACGTCATGGGCGTAGTTAATAAAAGGCGCGGCTCGGTACTCGGTACAAACCCCACGGGCGATGGCATGACCGAAATAACGGCTGAAATGCCTCAGGCGGAAACGTCGGACTTCGCACTCGTAATTTTACAGATGACAAAGGGTCTCGGAAGCTATACAATGCAGTTCGCAAGGTATCAGGAGCTACCGCAAAATTTAGAAGCGGAAGTCATCGCAAACGCGCCTAAGGTAAAACACGAGGCATAAAAAGTTCTTAATCGGCTTCCACTATCGCATATGTTCCGTCCTTTTCGCGCCGCAGTATTTGACCGTTATCTGTTTCGGGAATTATGACGCTCGCTATAACATTTCCGTATCTATCCGAAAGCAAGAGGGTTTCGCCCGCTTTCAGACTGAAATTCGTCTGCGGTTTCATGAGCGTATCGGCAGAATCGTTATTGCTCATTGCTATTGTTAAGAACCCATCCGGCTGCACATTAATTGCAGGGAATTTCCATTTTTTCAGGTCTTCCGGGTCATCGGAAAGAAAATACGCTCTTGTTGAAATTGCGACATTATTCGGATTATACAGCGTAATCCAATCCGCACCATTTCCGGTGTCGAGTTCGTTTATGTAGAGCGGCTGACCCTCGGTCAGTTTAAGTGTGTTAAGGCGTACAGTAATTTTTCCGCTCGCGTCTGCCATATCGAAATTTAACTTAATTTCGGGTTCGGTATAAATCGTTCCGTTGATTTCCCAGTTCTCAAATTCATACCCTGCATAGGGATAAACGCTAAGTTCTACTTCATAAGGTGAGAAATACTCGGCTCGTATAGTCTGCGTCTCGACCACATGTCGGGTGTTAAGACGAGCCGATGCGCCTTCCGCCCCTATAAGCTCAATACTGTAGGACAATGTATCTTCGGGTAGCTCAAAAACAGTGATTATCTGCGCTTTAACCGATTCCGCACGACCTTTTGAAAAGCTCCTGATTTGCTCTCTTTTTTCAAATATGCTCTGATACATCCATGTCGGAAGGGTTTGCGCCATTACCGCCCGTAAAAGTTCGTCGTCCATTGACTCCGATAATTCTTTAAGTACCCGTTCGGCATTTTCGTGTGCGAATGCTCCGTCGATTAAGTCACATATCGTATTCGCAAATTTCTCACGCATGTCCTCCCGTTGAAGTAACGCCCTTAGAATCATTGAAGAGCCGCCCATGTGATTGGTTCTCGGCATACCGAGAACCGCCGCGAGGGTGGTTTCTTTAAATGTAGTTCTGCCATAAAGCCCATAACTGAACTCCACATCGAACATCAAAAATCTCCATCTGCCGTCATTAAAGGGGTTGGTGATTATTTCATCGTCATCTGCGTAATATCGCCACATCCTCATATTGTTGCCGGGCCAGTCCTTGTTGTCAATGTAGACTTGAATCGCATAGTAAAGCATTAAATTGTCTATATCAACCAAGCGGCAAAATTCCTCAAAAACTCTGTCGTTATTAAACCCCTTATCAGAGTCCGCACCCTCGGAAACAGCGTCAGAAGCTATGTTGTAGACATATTTCCAGTCCTCTACGGCGTGAGCCTCTCCCGCTTCTCTGTCTCCGTTATCGCCTCTTTCGTTGTTTTGAATTATCCGATAATTTTCTCTTATTCCGCCATATCTTTGTTCAAGATACCCATCGCAGTACGCCTGTTTTAACCACGCAAAGCCGTAATATGAGCCGTTAAAGAAAACTGCGGCGGGTACACTTGATTGTGTGTCGGGGAATCCCGCTTCATGTGCGAGCGTCAGCACAAATTCATCGCGAAGCGCGGCTTCTGTACGGTCGTTTCCGCCGTTACGCAAGGTAAGACGGTCAAAACGGGTAATCAGCCGACCGTCTGAATTAAAAGCATCATCGAAGAAAGGGTATCTGAATTTTCCTCTGCTGTATTCTCTGCGTGCAATAAGGCGCAGGGTTTTTTGGTCGTTGCCGCGTGACCATCCCCCCGCCACCCTGACCCCTGCGGCTTGGTGAACGAGCAGGTTGCCTGAAGAATCATAGACCTCCACATACAAAGGGCGTTCACTTTCGCGTCCCCTCATGTTAAAATTAGCGGGTACGGTCGGGTTGTGTACTTGTCCGCCGGCGGCGATATACTGCTCACGCATAAAACCCTCGACAAAAATGCCTCTGTGATGGTCAAAAAAATCGTCAGGTTCGCCCGAAAGAACAAAAATATAGGTATCGGGTGAAAATCTTTCATACACGTCTTCGCCTAAAATATAACTTTTCGTAACTACGGCGGAAATTACCTCTTCGCCGTCTTCGTCAATACTGAGTGCGGCGGCTTTTATAGTAGTCGCTTTTGCCGTCTCATCCGCCGTCAATATAATCGGGATTGAATACACCCGTGAGTTTCTGTTCGGAGCAGAACTATCAAGGGTGTAAAAAATCACCGCATCGGGGTCGTCTGCGAATATCTCAACGCTCATACCCTGCTCATAAAATGTATCTGTATGCGAAAAATATACGGGGGGGTGAAGAAGCACAGACTCAAGCACGGCTTCAAGCACCCCATCGGGTATGCCTTCTGCCGTTTCGGGTTCAATGACAGTTACAGCGTCAATAGCTTCGTCTGCCTGTTTTGCCTCGGCGAGCATGGCGACCATTCCGATAACGCCGACAGCTATTATGGCTATTAGTATGATTATTCTGTCCATAGGCACCCCCCTATATATTTTCTATATAAAGTATTCTACCCCCGCTTTAAACAGCGGCATTTCTTTATTTCCGGGTATATTTTTGGCTATATCTGCGGATATCCGCTCGTTATGAGCCATTTTCCCGATAATCCTGCCATCAGGGGAAATAACACCCTCAACGGCGTACATTGAGCCGCAGGGGTTGAATTCGGTTTTCATGCTCGGTCTGCCGTCTGCACAGACATATTGAGAGAAAATCTGAGCATTGTCCTCAAGGCTCTTCATGACCGCCTCGCTCGCAGTAAACCGCCCATTACCGCAGGATATAGGTGCGGCGTAAATCTCACCTGTGTTACAGAGCGACAGCCACGGCGATTTTACGGAGCTTATGCGGGTATATACAATTTGCGACTGATGAACTCCGATTTTGTTAATCGTCAGCGCAGGGTCGTCGGACTTTAATGCAGATATTTTTCCGTGCGGTAATAATCCGAGTCTGAGCAATGCCTGAAAACCATTGCCTATTCCGAGCATAAGCCCGTCCCGCGAATCAAGCAGTCCGCTCACAGCCTCGCGAACCCTTTCGTTTTGCATAAAAGCGTTTATAAACTTCGCAGAACCCTCCGGCTCGTCACCCGCCGAGAACCCACCCGCAAGCGCGATAATATTGCTGTTTTTCACAAGCTTTGCAAATTCAGCGAACGATTGCTCAACATCGCGTTCGGAAAGATTTCTCACAATGAAAAGCTCGGCTTCCGCCCCCGCTTTGATAAAGGCGTTTTGCATTTCAAATTCGCCGTTTGTACCGGGGAAAACGGGAATTAACACACGCGGCTTTGCGGTTTTATGCGCGGGATTACAGACAGTTTGATTTTTTTCAAGAGACGTAATTTCAATCGGCGCAGGTGCTTTATCAAGTTCGGTTTTTGTAGGGAATATGGGTTCAAGCGTACTTTCCCGCTTTTTCTCAAGCTCTGCTATATCGATTTGTAAAGCGGTACCGCACTTAATTAAATATTCGGGAATAGTTTTTCCTATGCAGACTGCTCCCGTAAATTCTTCCTTCGCTTCAAGGATAAAGCCGCCGAATAAAGGCTCCTCCGAATGGTTCAAATACGCGCCTATTTTGTTTCCTATGCACATCTTAAATATAATATCAAGTATGTCGCTATTCACAGCCCATGCAGAAATTACATTTTTACGCTCTATTTCGTTTTCTACAATCTCGAAGACTTGTTTTAAACTTTTATAATCGGGCAGATAATTTTCGTCATAATCGGGTTTTATGTACATGATTTTATTACCTGCCTGTTTAAATTCGGGCGAGATAATATTTTCGACTTTTTCGGTCGTTATTGCAAACGAAACCAAGGTCGGCGGCACATCAATATCCTCAAACGAGCCTGACATCGAGTCTTTCCCGCCGATAGACGGAGCTTTAAGCTCTAAACATGCCTTATACGCGCCGAGCAGTGCGGCGAAAGGTTTTCCCCAGCGTTCGGGATAATTTCCGAGACGCTCAAAGTATTCCTGGAACGTCAGACGAATACCCGTACTTTTTCCGCCTGCCGCAACCACCTTCGCAATTGATTCAATCACAGCAAACGCGCCGCCGTGGAAAGGCGATTGTTCCGAAATAAAAGGATTGAATCCCCATGCCATAAGGGAGGCGGTTTTAGAGTCTCCGTTTTGAGCGGGAATTTTTGCCGCCATAGCCTGTATGGGGGTTTTTTGCGCTTTACCGCCAAGCGGCATTAAAACGGTTCCGCCCCCCGCCGAGGAATCAAAACGATGAACCAATCCGCTCTGAGAACAATAGTTAACGTCTTTTTTATCCTTAAAAATATCAGAAGAAATTTTCGGAGGTTTATTGACTTTTACGCATACGTGTTTAACCGCACCGCTTGAGTTTAAAAACTCGCGTGACAAGTCGACAATTACTTCGCCTCTCCATTTCATTTTAAGGCGCGGTTCTGACGTCACCTGTGCCACTATAGTCGCTTCAAGGTTTTCGGCGGCGGCGAGTCTCATTAATTCTTCTGCGTGTTTTTCGCCGACCACTACAGCCATTCTTTCCTGTGATTCGGAAATGGCAAGCTCCGTACCGTCAAGTCCCGGATATTTTACGGGGACTGAGTCGAGGTTAATTAAAAGCCCGTCTGCAAGTTCACCGATTGCCACGCTTACGCCGCCCGCGCCGAAGTCGTTACAGCGTTTAATAAGCCGTGCGGCTGAAGGGTTTCTGAAAAGTCTTTGATGCTTACGCCCTTCTACGGCGTCACCTTTTTGAACCTCTGCGCCGCTTTTTTCAAAACTTTTCGAGTCATGCGATTTTGAAGAGCCTGTCGCACCGCCGCATCCGTCACGTCCTGTTTTACCGCCGAGAAGAATAACAACGTCGCCCGCTTCAGGGGATTTACGTACTACGTTTTCTGCCTTAACCGCGCCTACAAGCGCGCCGAGTTCCATTCGTTTCGCCATATAGCCGTCATGGTATATTTCTTCAGCAATACCACCCGCGATACCCACCTGATTCCCGTAAGAGGAGTAACCCGCCGCCGCAGTCGCAGTGATTTTCCGCGGCGGAAGTTTTCCGGGAATCGTCTCTGATACAGGCAAGAGCGGGTCTGAACACCCTGTAATCCTCATAGCCTGATAGGCATAAGCGCGTCCCGAAACAATATCACGAATCGCACCGCCGAGGCAGGTCGCGCCGCCCCCAAAAGGCTCTATTTCTGTCGGGTGATTATGGGTTTCGTTCTTAAACATTAAGAGCCACTCTTCGCCGTCAACATCTATTTTAACAGAGCAGGCGTTAATTTCTTCGCTCTCGTCAAGGTCATTTAACAACCCGTCGGCTTTCAGCTTTCTCATACCTGCCGTTGCAAGAGACATAAGGCTCACGGGCTTATCCGCACGTCCGAGCTTTTCATTGTTTGAGAGATATTCTTTATAAACATCTTCTATATAATCGGCGTCTATCTTTACATCTTCTATATGGGTCAAGAACGTGGTGTGGCGGCAGTGGTCAGACCAATATGTATCGAGCATACGAATCTCGGTGATTGTGGGGTTTCGCCCCTCGCTTTTAAAATAATCCCTGCAAAAAGATATATCATCGAGAGCCATAGCTATGCCGTAGTTTTTCAAAAAATCAGCAAGTTCATCGCTTGAAAATTCATTAAAGCCGTCGATTGTTTCAACTGCGGACGGGTTTTCGTATTCGGTTTTAAGACTTTGTCTCGGTGTAATATCCGCTTCCCGCGCCTCGACAGGATTAATAAGCCATTTTTTTATTCTATTAAAATCAACATCGCTTATTTCTCCCTTTAATATATATATTTTGGCGCATTTCACGTCAATATCGGAAGAACTTGAATTCAATAACACTTTTAAACACTGCACCGCGCTGTCGGCACGTTGGTCGTATTGTCCGGGTAAAAACTCAACGGCAAGCATACGCTCGTCTTCTTGTAAAAGAGGGAGCTCGTCATAAACAATGTCTGTAGCCGATTCTGAAAAAACCTCCGCCGCCGCTATGACGAACTCGGCTTTTGTAATTCCCTCGGCTTCATAAAGATTGATGATTCGGACATTTTTTACACCGCTGAGCAGGCAGGAATCTCGTAATTCCGTAAGGATATTGCCGCCCTGCGCGGAAAATTCGGGTTTTTTTTCTGTGAAAATTCTGTAGACTGCCATAATTTGTTTTTCTCCTTAAATTTTTAATATTTCCCTACGCAAAAACCATCCCGTGTCTCGGTTATTTTCACGTTTAAAATTTCGTTTCGATTTACAGAGTCTGCTGTTTTACTAATTATTTTTACGGGTGCGTAGTTCTCGGCGTGTCCGAAAACTTCATTTGGAGTTGTCCGCTTTTCGACTAAAACGCTGAGGGTTTTTCCGATTTGCGCAGTGAGGAAATCCTGCCTCATTTGAGCGGCGGCTTGCATAAGACTGTCACGGCGTTCAAGCTTTATTTTTTCGGGGATTTGGTTTTCCATTAACGCCGCAGACGTCCCCTGTCTCATGGAAAAAGGGAAGACATGAATCTTTGAAAAACCGATTTTATAAGCAAAGTCAAGACTTTCTTTAAATTCCTGCTCGGTTTCACCCGGAAAACCTACAATCATATCTGTCGTAAAAGCGCAATCCTCTCCGAAAAGTGAGCGTATTTTCTCTATTCTCGCATAATAATCATCGGCTGTATAATTCCTGCACATACGCGCTAAAACGCCGTCACTCCCGCTTTGCAAAGACAGATGAAAATGCGGCGCAAGTCCTGCCGCCAAGGCGAGAGCTTCGAGCAGATTATCTGAAAGTAAGTCAGGCTCGACAGACGAAAGGCGTACACGCTGAACATGCTTTGAAACAACCTGTACCGCATCGGATAAAGTAAAAGAAGACGATGTTTTATATCTCGTGAGGTTTATGCCTGTCAGCACTATTTCTTTATACCCTGCCTTCGCCGCGGCACGTGCCTCGGCTTCTACATCATGAATCGGTCGGGAACGCGGAGAGCCGCGTGCGGCGGGTACTATACAGTATGCACAGTTACAGTCACAGCCGTCTTGAATTTTTATGAACGCTCTTGTTCTGCCGCCGATAGGTTTAAATCCCGGAAAATCCTCATATTCGAGAGGGTGCGGCATGATTCTTTCGACTGTCTCGCCGATATTCCTTCTTTTCACAAACTCATTAATCATTTCGGGCAGTTCTTTTCGATTTGACGTACCGCATATTATATCCGCGCCGAGTACACGGGCGGCTTCAGGGAAAGCCTGCGGCAGACAACCCGTTAAAACCGTAATAACATTCGGGTTTTTTGTTTTAGCGGCGTTTATGAGTCTCCGCGTTTTCTTATCGCTGTTTTCGGTGACTGTACAGGAGTTCAAAATAAAAATATCCGCCGTCTTATCACCCGATACAGGTTTAAAGCCGAGCCTCAAAAGCTCGCTGTATAACCCTGAGCTTTCATATTGATTAACCTTACAGCCAAGGGTGGTTAGTATGAAGTGCATAAAATTATACCGTTTTCTTTGTGCAATTTTCACGAAATATTCAATCCTATATTTCTATTATACTTCAAAACTCCGAAATTTGCAATATTCTCTTGACGTTTTTTTTTATTATGATATAATGGTATATGTGGAGAGGTATACTGATTTATTTCACAGACGGTGAAATAGGTATAATCAAATCCTGTCAACCAACTATAAGGAGGAATTATCATGACAGAAGCAAAGATTAGGTTAGACACAATTAACGATGTTAAGAAGTTCGTTAATATCGTCTTCAGGTACGAGTACGATGTTGACGTTGTTTCGGGGCGTTATGCAGTTGACGCGAAATCCATTCTCGGATTATTCAGTATAGACCTTTCAAAGGATGTTGTACTTAAAGTCCACAGCGACAATTGCAACGAATTGCTTGCGGAAATTAAAGAATTCATTGTTTAGTGATGTTTAATGTTAAAAAACCTTTCGGTATTTCCGAAGGGTTTTTTTCTGATTAGATTAAATCGGGTCAGATTAAACATGTGCAGACAAATAGCGGTGGTGCAATGCGCCGCACTGCTGTCCGGGTAATATTAAGTATATTGACAAAAACAGCTTTTCGCGTTATAATGTAGTCAGTGAAAGAAAAACTACCGAAAAGCAAGGAGGGTTGCATAAAAATGGCTAATGTTACAAAAACAAGCGGCGATTATATATCAAATCGGGCATGGTTTAGAGATGTTTTAGGGGGTAAGGATTTAGTCCTGTGCCACACTTCCGCATTGGAGCATTTACAACTTTTTGTCGGCTATATGAACGAGAAAAGCATAGATGTTTATGCAAAAAAGCAGGGCGAATATGATAATATAAACTATCGTGTTGTAAATAGTTTTGACGGGTTAGATATTGTTAATATCGGTAATGTTTTATGCACTACCTTTAATCAGACTATTAACGATATATTAAGCGATTTTGATAACGCGGACGAACAAGCTCTTGCTGAATCATTGAGTAGGTATTATCATGCAAACGGTAAAAGTTTTTCCGGGCTTGCAATTAGCCCGGAAAACATGAAACACTTTGAATATATGAAAGATTGGGCAATTGACTACTATAATGAAGGGATGGGCGGACATGACACCAAGAGAGCAACTCATGTACAAAATCATAGGTAAATTGTCAGAAATGGACGCGCCGATAGTCTTCAAAGGTGCTTTAATAACAAAATTAGTTTTATCGGAAAACAGCTACACCGCATTAGAAAGAATGACGATAGACATTGACGGAGATTGGGTTGATGTTCCACCTACTATGGACTATTTAATTGAAACAATAAATAAATCGTTAAGCGGTTTGCAAGAAGAATTATATGCCGCGGCAAGCCGTGAATATGAAGATGTGCAAACGGCGGGTATCAATATAATTGACAAAAATACAAATGATGTGCTGATAACAATGGATATAGGCATAAGACCTATAATCGGCAGCAGAATATATTATTATGGCGAAGCTGAAATTAAGGGGGTTCTACCGGACGAGATATTGGCTGATAAAATTACGGTCTTGTCAAGCCGAATGATATTTAGGCGTGCAAAAGATATTATTGACGTCTTTGCACTCTCTCATTGTGTAAAAATAGATATGGCTGAAATACTCGGTATTTGTGAAAAATCGGGCAACGAAATAAAATCTTTTGATGAGTTTCTTTCGAGAAAAGCAGATATTGAACACGCATATAACAAATTAAGGGGAGTTGAGGGGAAGCCCGATTTCGAGGTCGTTTATTCCCATTTAAGCAAGTTTTTACGCCCTTTTATTGAAAAGAACATAAAAGGGGAAACGTGGGACAACAAAACCCTTAAATGGAGCGAAGGACATACAAAAAGTTAAATAAACCTAAATAACCTTATGCTTTAAAATTGAATTCCCAGCCGTGCGATGAGGCTATCATGTATACAAACCATAAGAATAAAGCAGATGAAATTAAAACGGCAAACACTTGACAGCTGTAAGATTTTGGTGTATAATCATGAATATAGTCGAACTATAAAAAAGCGTGCTTTTTTATAGCGGACAGACCGTACCCCAAGGAATGGGAGTCTTAGAGGTAACGCTAAATTATAGGAGGTTTTTTACAATTATGAAAAAACGGATTATAGCGATTCTCTTGTCGGCTGCTCTCATATTGAACATGACCGCTTGCGGCAGTAATCCTGCCATTTCCGCAAATGCGGGAGATATAATAGAGTTCGGCGGCTATGACTGGCAGGTACTTGATGTACAGGACGGAAAAGCGTTGGTTTTAAGCGTCCGGGTTTTCACGAGTCAACCCTACCACGACGACGGCGGCAAAATAACATGGGAAAACAGCAGTATACGGGAATACCTTAACGGTTCGTTTATTGATGATATGTTTACATCAGAGGAACAGGAGAGAATAGCGGAGACGAGTATTTCAAATAAACCAAATCAGCATTATGAAACCGAGGGAGGCATAGACACTGTAGACAAAGTATTCCTATTAAGTATAGACGAAGCAGAAACTTATTTCTCAGACAATTCATCAAGAATAGCCTTAAACGCAGATGACAAGGCTTCGAGGTGGTGGCTTCGGTCGCCCGGCTACATTAGTACTTATGTCGCGGTTGTCTTCGACGTTGGCATCGTAAGCGTCTATGGTGACTTTGCAAGTCACATCGTCGGCGGCGTTCGCCCCGCTTTATGGCTGAATCTGTAATCTGAAATCTTTTATTTTTAAGTCCATCCAACCAAACCCGGACTTTGTAAAAAGGAAATCCCGCACAAATATAACCGCTAATTTAAAAATTTAGCGGTTTTTCATTACAAAATTGTTGACAATAACACATTTATATGTTATAATTAATGCCGAGGTGATACACAAAATGGAACGTAAAATTGTTGAAAGTCTTATTGCATGGAAGAATAACCCCAAAAGACAGCCCTTGCTTTTGCAGGGAGCGAGGCAGGTCGGGAAGACTTATACCCTGCTTTCTTTCGGTAAACAATACTATAAAAATGTAGCTTATTTCAGCATGGAAGAGTCTGTCGGAATCCCCGAAATATGGGGGCGTGACTTAAATCCGGAGCGAATTATAAAAGAGCTGTCTGCCGTCTCCGGGCAGAGCATATTACCCAAAGACACGCTTATTATTTTCGATGAAATTCAAGCTTGTGAACAGGCATTGACTTCGCTTAAATATTTTGCCGAAAAATCGCCGCATTATCATATTGCCGCCGCAGGCAGTCTGCTTGGTGTGGCTATGAAGCGAGAAAAATTTTCGTTTCCTGTCGGTAAGGTAGATATGCTTTATCTTAGTCCGATGGATTTTGAGGAATTTCTGTGGGCGAACGGGCAAAGCGAATTATGCGGTTTAATCAAGGAAGCCTATGCCGGCTTTACGCCGCTGTCACTTCACGAGAAGGCGATGGACTTATACAAAACTTATCTCGTCGTGGGCGGTATGCCCCGCGTGGTTCAAGAATACGCCGATAACCGGGATTTCGATTTTGTGACGGTTTTACAACGCACACTGAATGATTCTTATATCGCCGATATGGCGAAGTACGCAACACCTCAGGAAACCACACGAATAATGGCGGCATGGACTTCAGTTCCTGCTCAATTGGCAAAAGAAAACCGAAAATTCCGATACAAGGTCATAAAATCGGGAGCGAGAGCCGCCGATTACGAAGTCGCTTTGGATTGGCTCAAAGCGGCAGGTATGATTAACAAATGTGTTCTTGTCAATAGCGGTAAAATGCCGCTTTCGGCGTATGCCAAAAACGAGATGTTTAAAATTTATATGGTTGACACAGGGTTACTTTGCTCTAAATTCGATATAGCCCCGAATGTGGTGATTAATACACCCCATAGTTTTGACGGCTTTAAGGGTGCTTTAGCAGAGAATTATGTAATGCAAGCCTTAGTAACAAACGGAATTAAGCCGTTCTACTGGGCTTCCGAGGGTAAAGCGGAAGTCGATTTTGTTTTTCAAGACAGGCAGGGTAACATTATACCGCTTGAAGTTAAATCATCCGACAATGTACGCTCAAAGAGCTTGCGTGTGTATTGCGACAATTATAAACCGCTGTATTCCGTTCGCGTGTCGGCAAAAAATTTCGGCTTTGAAAACTCGGTTAAAAGTATTCCGCTTTACGGGTTGGCGTGGTTACGAGTATAGAGTTTTAAAAATCATCAAAAATATAAAAATTTATCCGGTAAACTATTTACATTCAAAGTATTATTCGCTTACCGTTTCTTCCATATACTTTACTAATATATGCGGCGGCAAGCCGAAAGCGTTCGCAATCCGCCATACAGTTTCAAAATTCGGTTGCTTCGCGCCGCTTTCTATCATTGCCAAATGGCTTCTCGCTATCCCCGCAAGACCGCTGAACACTTCCTGCGACAGCTTGCGTTCTTTTCTCAGACGCCGTATGACTTTCCTTACCGCCGCTTTATCAAATTCTATCATCGTAGACACCCCTCTACTATTATGATAACAAAGGAAGTGAAAATTATTGTCTATCATAGTTGACAACGACGCGAATGTATGCTATGATAGACAAAATAAACAAATTTGGAGGACTTATAAACGAAATTTAAGAAAAATTTTACAATTATTATCACACATAGTTGACAATCATGTGAATAGTATGTTACAATAGACAAAATAATAAAGTTTTGGAGGAGTCGCAAATGAAATTAAAGAAATTTTTTACAATTATTACCACAGCGGCGTTAATCTTCTCATTAGCGGCAGGTTTGACGACGACAGTAAGCGCAAGCGGAGGTCCGGTAATATCTGTGAATCCGTATCTTCTTATTAAAGAGCAAAGTCTTCAAACGACTACCGTAGAGACAGATGGCGTTACTTATACTCTGCACATTATAGATGTTGTCATTGACACTCTCACTCAGAGTAGTATAGACACTTTGTTACAACAAAAACCGGGAAATGGCGCTCGGACTCTCAATATCTATGCGACTTTAAGCCCGGGAAGCGATTTCACTTTCGGAAAGACTCATTTTGGTTCGGATAGTGTCGCATATTACGCATCGGCAGAGGGAAACTTTCAAGATAGAATTGATGCTTTAAATACCTCGGCATCGCTTAAAACACATGCAGGCAACACTTATTCTGATGTTTGGCCTTTCTTGGCATGGGTTGAAGTGCGTACAGTAGAAAACGGTGAATGGGAACGCCCCTCCGACCCTATTACGTCTGCCGACAAAACGGTAGAACAAATGGCAAAGGATGCGTCATATTGGACCGACGGCGATTTGGTGTATGGCGAACATTATCAAATGCGTATTCCGGATTATTACTCGTTATTTGCTATTTGCGAGGTTGACACCTTAAATCAAAGTTTAAAAGCGGGAGTAGATGAAAGAATTTTTATTCTTACGAGATTTGAATATTTCGACCCCGAAGAAACCTGCCCCGACTGTTATAAGCCTTTATCGGAATGTGATTGTGACGTTGTAATCGTACCCCCTTCTCTTGAAGACCTTCTCGAAGATGCTCTCAGCGGAGAGACCCCCGTCATAGTTCTTGACGCGGATACGGGAAGCGTTCTATCCGAAGAAGCACTCGAATTGATTAAAGACAGCGGCAAGGTTGTAGAAATCGTGCTTGAAAACGGTTTGGTTATAACAATAGACCCCGACAAAATTACAGATGACGCAAAAGCGATAGACTTAAATATTGATATAACCGTTACGAGCCAAGGCAATCAAGAACCCGGTATTCCTGCAAACAGCATAGTGATTCAGCCGGCGGCTCACGGCGAGTTCGGGTTTGAAATAAGCTTTGATGTTTCGGCGGCAGAGCTGAGCGAGGCGGGATTAAACGGTAATAACGTGAGCCTGTTCTACATAGATAATAACGGAAATGTTACCGATATGGGTAAGGCAAAGCTTAACCCCGATGGCTCTGTAACTGTCGCAATCACTCACGCTTCATACTATATTTTATCCGAATTAACTCCGGGTATACCCAACCCCGACCCCGACCCCGACCCCGACCCCGACCCTGATAACGGCGGAAATAATTACAACCCCGGAAATTATATCCCGTCTGCCCGTTCACCTGCGGCTATTAGTCGGATGCCCACCGCCGCAACCCCCGGGACGACGCAGATTAAAGGCGATATAAACGGCGACGGTGTAATTAACGCAAGCGATGCACTCGCGATTTTAAAGTATGTATCAGGCGTTGAAGAATTAGACGACGCCGCACTTGATGCCGCTGATGTAAATGGCGACGGTGTGGTTAATGCAAGTGACGCGCTTGAGGTTTTAAAGATTGTCGTAGGCTTAATTTAAGCGGCTTAAACCCGCAAACCCTCATTAAATAAGAAAAAACCGCTAATTGAAAAAGTTAGCGGTTTTTAGAATATTAAAAAAATTATCAAAAATACAAAAAATTTATCTGATAAACTATTGACATTCAAAAAAAATGTGCTATACTTTATAAGTGTGTAAACAATTCATGGTTGACAGAGGGGGTGTTTTTCATGGCGAAGGATTTTGCGGTCGCTGTATTGCTCGACGTCTACGGTGTTATGCTTACTGACCGTCAGCGTGAAACGATGGAACTGTACTATGAAGAAGACCTCTCGCTCGGCGAAATAGCCGAAATAACGAGCATAACAAGGCAGGGCGTGCTGAATTGTCTCAGGAAAAGCGAGGCGCATTTAAAGTCGTTAGAGCTGAAACTTGGTTTGGTACGCAAACTGCGCGAGCTTGAAGACGATATTTCAGAGCTTGAAAAACTGCTCTTACATTCGGAAATGAGTAACGAAAAAGTGATGGCGGATATTGACGATTTGTTGGTAGCGGTTAAGAAAAAACTTTAGCATTTGGGTGATTTTATGGCATTTGAAGGCTTATCCGACAAATTAGGGCGGGTATTTAAAGGGCTGAAAGGCAAAGGCAAGCTGAGTGAAAAAGATGTACGTGACGCTATGCGTGAGGTAAAGCTTGCGCTTATTGAGGCGGACGTAAATTTTAAGGTCACGCGGGATTTTATAGCAAAACTGACCGAACGGGCTATAGGCTCGGAGGTAATGAACAGTCTTACCCCTGCGCAACAGGTTATAGATATAGTAAACGACGAGATGATAAGTCTCATGGGCGGAAAAGGCTCAAAGCTCGATTTTCCGTCCAAGCCGCCTTGTATAATCATGCTCTGCGGACTTCAGGGAGCGGGTAAAACCACCCACGCCGCAAAACTCGCCAAACACCTCAAAAGCATGAACCGCAGACCTCTCTTAGTCGCCTGCGACATATACAGACCGGCGGCAATAGACCAGTTAAAGGTCATGGGCGAAAAGGCGGGTGCGAGGGTTTTTGAGATGGGACGCGAAAACCCCGTTAAAATTGCCTCGGAGAGCGTTAAATTTGCAAGAGATAACGGCTTTGATGTGGTTATTCTCGACACGGCGGGTCGGCTTCATATAGATGAAGAGCTTATGGATGAGTTGAAAAAAATTAAAGAAATAGCGGCTCCTCATGAGATTCTTCTTACTATCGACTCCATGACGGGTCAGGATGCGGTAAACGTAGCGTCAAGTTTTAACGAATCACTCGGAATCACAGGCGTTATACTGACTAAATTAGACGGCGATTCGAGGGGCGGGGCGGCATTATCGGTGCTGGCGGTGACGGGCAGACCCGTAAAATTTGCGGGTGTAGGTGAGAAATTAGATGATTTAGAACAGTTTCATCCCGAAAGGATGGCTTCTCGTATTCTCGGAATGGGTGATATACTCAGTTTAATCGACAAGGCAAAAGCCGGCGTTGATGAAAAGGAGCAAGAAAAGCTCGCCCGAAGAATACAAGAGAATAAGTTTGATATGAACGACCTTTACTCGCAGTTTGAGCAGATTGAAAAAATGGGTAATATCGGTAATGTTTTAAGGATGATTCCCGGTATGGGGAGCAAGGTGAAGGACGAGGATATAGACGAGCGTAAAATGCCGCGTATGAAAGCTATAATTTCGTCTATGACTAAAAAAGAACGCGCCAAGCCGAATCTAATAGATGCCAAAAGAAAACGCCGAATCGCAGCAGGTAGCGGAAACAGGGTGGAGGACGTGAACGAGTTGCTTCGGCAGTACGAGATGATGAGAAAGATGATGAGTCAATTCAGCGGTAAAGGCGGAAAGAAAAAGCGTATGCCCAAGTTCCCGAACATGCCGAATATGGGCGGGTTTCCGGGATTTTAAAAAGTAATTTAATCTGAGTTAAAAGATTAAAATAAAATTAATTTTCGCAAGAAAGGCGGTTTAAACAATGGCAGTAAAAATCAGACTGAAACGCATGGGAGCAAAAAAAGCACCCTTCTACAGAATCGTAGTCGCAGATTCCCGTTATCCTCGCGATGGACGATTCATTGAGGAAATAGGTTACTACGACCCGACTAAGAATCCGTCGGTCATCAGCGTTGATGCGGAAAAAGCGCGTAAATGGATGAAAGACGGCGCCCAACCTACCGATACGGTTCGTAAAATCTTGAAAATTAAAGAAGTGATTTGACACATCGGAGGTTAAAATGAAAGAACTTTTACAAGCAATCGTGAGCGACCTTGTCGAAAATAAAGACGCAATAGAAATTACCGAAGACGAGGAAAACGCCGACGGCGTCACGATTTTCCACCTGCACGTTGCACCCGACGACATGGGGCGAGTCATAGGAAAGCAGGGTAGAATAGCAAAGGCAATACGCATAATCATGCGCGCGGGTGCGATTCGCCATAACAAAAAGGTTATGGTAGAAATAGATTAGGAGTGTTAGGAACTTGAAAAATGTAAAAAAACCCGTGTTTTTTATAGTTGCGGCGTTTATTCTTGCGATGGCGTATCTGACGATTTTCGGCGTTCATACCTATTATGGCGACGTCGAAACCGTTTGGATTCGCGGCGTTGAAGACATTAGGTGGGGGATTGACATACGCGGTGGCGTTGATGTTATATTCACCTCGCCCGAGGATTTCAGCGCAAATCGCAATCAAATGGATTCGGCGCGTGCAATCATAGAAACACGTATGGTAGCAAGAAATATTACCGACTATGAAATATATGTCGATTATTCCACAGAACGAATCATTGTACGTTTTCCATGGCAGGCGGGAGATGTTTCGTTCGACCCCGAACAGGCGATAAGAGAGCTTGGCGAAACTGCTTTGCTGACCTTCCGCGAGGGCGACCCGTGGGACGAAAGGGGATATCAGGTAATATCTGAGCCTGAAGATTTACCGCTCGTCATATCAGGCTCGGATGTAGAGAGTGCCGCGCCACAGTATTTCGATGGAAAATATCAGGTAGCTCTTGAGCTGAAGCCGAGCGGAAGAGAAGCTTTCTCTGACGCTACAGGCAGACTTGCGGGTACGGGTGTGCCTATTTCGATATGGATGGACGATTATTGCTTTTCCGCGCCGAGGGTTAATTCCCATATAGGAGACGGGCGGGCGGTAATTGAAGGTAGCTTTACAGCGGAGGAAGCCATTTCGCTCGCCACGAGAATAAACGGCGGCGCACTCCCCTTTAAGCTTGAAATTGACAGCTTCAACACTATCTCGCCCACGCTCGGTATGAGTTCGCGTGACGCAATGGGGCTTGCCGGTGTTATCGCTTTTGCAGTTATCGTCATTATTATGGTTTATCTCTACAGACTGCTCGGCGTAGTTGCGGGATTCGCTCTTTTGGGACAGGCGGTCGGCGCACTCGCCGTTATCAGCGGCTTTTTTTCGGGAAACCAGAGCTTCACGCTGACGATTCCGGGAATCGCAGGTATTGTACTGTCGATTGCCATGGGTGTTGACGCAAATGTAATTACCTCGGAGCGGATTAAAGAAGAGCTGAAAATGGGAAAAACCCTTGACGGTGCTTTACAGGCGGGATATAAGAGGGCGTTCGCAGTTATTTTCGACTGTAATGTCACGTTGCTCATTATATCGTTTATACTGATGGGTGCGTTCGGAACTCCCGATAGTCTTGCCGCGATTATACTTACCCCCTTGTTCTTCATGTTCGGACCGAGTGCGGCGGGTGCGATTTATTCGTTCGGTTTTACGCTGTCGGTCGGTGCGATTCTCAACTTTATTTTCGGGGTGACTGCTTCAAGGCTGATGACCTACTCAATATCGAAATTTAAACCTTTAAGAAAAATCTCGTTTTATACCCGCGATAAAGGCACTATCGGAAAACGCGTTGAAAGAAAGGGGGCTGTTTAAGCATGAATGACATGAAAAAATTTGATTTAACAGAAAAAAGGAAGTTATTCATAGCAATCCCTCTTATCTTACTCGCTTGTCTGTTAATTTATATTCCGATTTTCGGCGCGGTGGTTTCTATCGAATTCACGGGCGGAGCGATGATGACTTATACCTATTCCGGAACCCTTGACCTCGGACAGGTTGAGTCGGAAATCAGGGAGCTTAACCTTGCGAATGTGACTGTTACACCCGGTTCTGCATTTAATTCGGATGTTGAGCTTATTAATGTTGCGTTTTCGTCATCACAGGGGCTTTCTGCCGAACAGCTCGCCTCTGTAACCGAACGCCTCACCGCGAGTTTTCCCGACAACGATATAATCCTTGAGAACAACCAAAACGTAAGCCCCGGTACGGGACTGCGCTTCTTTCTCAAGTGTCTTGTGGCGTTTGTATTTGCTTTTTTAGTGTTTGTTATATATATAGCGGTACGCTTTAAGAAGCTCGGCGGTTGGTCAACAGGCGTATTCGCGTTAATAGCACTTTTGGTTGATGTAATGGTCGTCGTGGCGGTATTCGTTTTCTTCAGGCTCCCTATAGACTCAATATTCATGGCGGTCGTGTTGGCAATCATGGGCTACTCCATAAACGGTACGATAATCGTTTTCGACCGTATACGTGAAAATAAAACTCTGCAATCTAAGAAATTGCCTGACCGCGAACTCTTAAACATCAGTGTAAGACAATCATTAAGCCGTGCGATTAATACCACCGTTACGACGGCGGCGGCTCTCTTGGTGCTTAGTATTGTGGCATTGATTTACGATGTAAGTACTATTTTGAATTTTGCGTTTCCTATGCTTATAGGGCTTATTTCCGGTACTTTCACATCCCTTTGTCTTTCGGGTACTTTCTGGGTAATGTGGCGGGAACGCAAAGAAAACAAGTCAAAGGCTTGATTATTCATATCTAAATTGACTCATCACTTGGCGTAGAGTTAAAAGAAAGCATTGATAATTTAGTGAATATTTACAAAAATAATTAAATTTTACGGTCAGAACTTGAAATATATTTTTATATATGGTATGATAATATGGACGTATACACAACACGAAAGGAATGAACCGATATGAGATGTCCCGATTGCGGCTTTGACGACAGCAGAGTCATTGACTCGCGTCCTACAGACAATAAAATACGCAGACGGCGCGAATGTTTGTCTTGCAAGGGCAGATTCACTACTTATGAAATAGTAGAAAACATCCCTCTCATGGTGATTAAAAAGAACGACACAATCGAGCCGTTTGACAGACAGAAGTTGCTTGACAGGTTGCTTCGTGCCACAATTAAGCGTCCCGTGAAGCTTGAAGAACTCGAAAACATGGTTGAGGGCATTGTTACGGAATTGAAGAATAAATTCCAGCGTGAGGTAACTTCTGAGAAAATCGGCGAAATGGTTCTTCATAAATTAAAAGATGCCGACCATGTGGCGTATATTAGGTTCGCTTCCGTTTATCGTGACTTTGGCGATGTAGACAGTTTTATTAATTTTATTGCGGAGCTGTCTTCTGAAAACGAAAGTAAATAATGCTGAACGAACACGTTCCCGTGTGTTCTGATTTATCTGTAAAAAGCCTGATTTATACAGGCTTTTTATATTTTTCTCGCAAATAAAAACAATATTTTTCGATTTATTTTGAAAAATTGCTTGACATGACGAAAAATGTGTGTTATCATTATAAAGCTGTCTCATGAAACCTAAAGGAAGAAGAAGAGGAAGAAGAGAAAGCGAAGCACCTTGAAAATTGAACAATAACTGAACTATGAACCTGAAAATTCCGGTAATTTTATTTGAAAAAGATAGGATTACCAAAAATATTTCGGACGAAAGCGAACTTTTAAACGAGTCGGTTTAAGTGCGAGCAATTGCAAGCAATTGTAAGAAAGTGTAAAAACTTAAAGCACTTGAACAGACACAGAAATGTTAGCGATTCGACGAGCAAGGTATTAGCACATGGGGCGACCTGTGTGATGATATACAAACTTCAAAGAGTTTGATCCTGGCTCAGGACGAACGCTGGCGGCGCGCCTAACACATGCAAGTCGAACGGAGACGAGTGCAACACTGTGTGTTGCACAATTGACAATGGACAATTGACAATGGACAATTAAAGGAGCCGCCCTTGGCGGCAATTTGAAGAATGTCGCGAAGCGACACAAAAATTGTCAATTGTAAATTGTAAATTGTACATTGAGCAAGCAACACAGAGTGTTGCGCGCGTCTTAGTGGCGGACGGGTGAGTAACACGTGAGCAACCTGCCTTCAGGAGGGGGACAACACCGGGAAACCGGTGCTAATACCGCATGAAGTATGACCGCGGCATCGCGGACATACCAAAGATTTATCGCCTGAAGATGGGCTCGCGTCTGATTAGATAGTTGGTGAGGTAAAGGCTCACCAAGTCGACGATCAGTAGCCGGACTGAGAGGTTGAACGGCCACATTGGGACTGAGACACGGCCCAGACTCCTACGGGAGGCAGCAGTGGGGGATATTGGTCAATGGGGGAAACCCTGAACCAGCGACGCCGCGTGAGGGAAGAAGGTTTTCGGATTGTAAACCTCTGTCAGCGGGGAAGAAAATGACGGTACCCGCGGAGGAAGCCACGGCTAACTACGTGCCAGCAGCCGCGGTAA
>Ga0099364_10002690_pt1 | contig 28163 bp, 27 predicted proteins | sample TergutTh196P3_FD_73070 | JGI IMG/M metagenome (GOLD analysis project Ga0099364, IMG submission 73070) | Microcerotermes parvus P3 segment gut microbial communities from Pointe-Noire, Republic of the Congo - Th196 P3 | ecosystem: Host-associated > Arthropoda: Insects > Digestive system > Gut ... | reverse complement strand
TGGTCGCGGTGATGAGGGGTTTTTTGGTGTTTTGTCCTTTCCCCCCCCGGCGCTTCGCGCCACCTCCCTCAGAGAGGGAGGCTAAAGTCCCCCTCCATGAGGGGGATGTCACGAAGTGACAGGGGGAGTGCGATTTATCGCTTTGTGGTGGGTGTTTTGTCATCAACAGAAAAAGGAGTTGAGCCATGTCATATATCCATCACGCGCAGCAGTTCTGCCACGAACATGGGATCGCCTACTCTATGGATGTGCCGCTCAGCTCAAAAACCGGCTTTCAAGTGGGCGGCCCCGCCGATATTTTTACAGAGCCGGAAAATGAGGCGCAGCTGCTTTTGCTTTTATCCTTCTTCTCCCTCGAAAAAATAAAATGGTGCATATTGGGCAAAGGCTCCAACGTGCTGTTTTCGGATGAGGGGTACCGCGGCGCAGTTTTGCATCTCGGCGATAAATTCGCGGAAATAACGCTTATCGGCGAAACCGAAATTTCCTGCCAAAGCGGCGCGGCGCTTTCCTCGCTTTGCGGGTTTGCGCAAAAACACGGGCTGTCGGGGCTGGAATTTGCCTACGGCATCCCGGGAAGCTTGGGCGGCGCGGTGTACATGAACGCAGGGGCATACGGCGGGGAGATGAAGGACGTGCTGGTCTGCGCCGATCACATCGCCCCGATAGGCGATAAATGGGAACGCGGCACATTTTGCGGGGATGGGCTTGGGCTGTCCTATCGGCACAGCGCGTATACGGACACAAAGCTTGTGATAACGGGCGCGCGGCTTCGGCTGAAAAAAGCGCCGCCCGCCGAAATACGCCTTGCCATGGAGGATTTCATGTCCCGCCGCCGCGCCAAACAGCCGCTGGATTTTCCCAGCGCGGGCAGTACATTTAAGCGGCCGGAAGGCGCGTATGCCTCCGCGCTTATTGACAAATGCGGATTAAAAGGCAGGAAAATCGGCGGGGCGATGGTCAGCGAAAAGCACGCAGGGTTTGTGGTGAACACAGGCGGCGCCACTTGCGCTGATATTCTGCAGCTTATGGAAATCATCCGCGCTGAAGTCTTTGAGAAAACAGGGTTTAACCTGGAACCGGAAGTGAGGGTTATCACTTAGCCGCATGAAAATCACGATTGTGCCTATGGACAAAAATTCGGCTGAAGACGCCGCACGGCTGGAGCGGGAGTGTTTTTCCAACCCATGGAGCGCGAAAATGCTCGCGCAAGAGCTTATTAACCCGCTTGCGGTGTTTATTATAGCGCGTATAGGCGAAGAGTCCGCCGGTTACGCGGGGATGCACCATGTCGAAGATGAAGGCTATATCGCCAATATCGCGGTGGCAGAAAAATATCGGCGCGGCGGCATTGCAAGCGCAATGCTGGAGTGGTATATTGAATACGCGCGGGAAAATGGCCTGCGTATGCTTACGCTTGAGGTACGGGAATCAAACGGGCCCGCGCAAAGGCTATACGCAAAATATGGCTTTGTTAGGGAAGGCCGCCGCGTAGGTTATTACACAAACCCACGCGAGGATGCGCTGATTTTGACACTTCGATTTAACACACAACAACAGAAAGGAAGCTAATAATGGCGATGCAAAAATATAACGAAATGGACAGCCATTCCCGCTCCGCGCTGCTTGAAAAGTTACGGGCAGATTACGCCGGTGCCAAAGCGGCGGGGCATAAGCTTGATATGTCCAGGGGCAAGCCGGGGAGAGATCAGCTTGACCTCTCCGAAAAGCTTTTGACCGTAGTTTCCTCATCGCGGGACGCAATCACGGAAAACGGGATAGACACGCGCAATTATCTCCCCACGGACGGCATCGCGGAAGCTAAAAAGCTGTTGGGCGATATAATGGGCACAGATCCCGATTTAGTATTCGTTGGCGGCAATTCCTCGCTTAATTTAATGCACGACTGCCTTACCTTCGCGTATATCCACGGGCTTCCCGGTTTTGCGCCGTGGGGCAGCGGGAAAGTAAAATTCCTATGCCCCGCCCCCGGATACGACAGGCATTTCGCCATGACAGCGCATTTCGGCTTTGAGCTTATAACCGTGCCGATGACCCCGACAGGCCCCGATATGGATATTGTCGAGGAGCTAATCAAAGACCCCGAGGTCAAGGGGATATGGTGCGTGCCGAAATATTCAAACCCCCAGGGCATAACCTACAGCGATGATACCGTGCGCCGTTTTGCCGCGCTTTGCCCTGCCGCAGGGGATTTCAGGATTTTTTGGGACAACGCCTATGCCGTCCACGATTTAGACCCGGCAAACCCCGACAAGCTGCTGAGCCTATCGGGCGAGCTTTCTAAAAACGGGAAAGGGGACATGGCGTTCTTCTTTTGCTCCACGTCAAAAATCACCTTTGCGGGCGGAGGCATATGCGCCGTCAGCATGGGCAAAGATGACTTTATTTGGCTGAAAAAACATAAAGCTTTGCAGACCGTCGGTTACGATAAAATCAATATGCTCCGCCACGCAAAATTTCTCCCGGACAGCGCCGCGCTGACAGCGCATATGGAAAAACACGCCCAACTCCTCCGCCCGAAATTCCGCGCGGTGCTTGACGCTTTGGCACCGCTTAAGGAAGAGGGCATCGCCGCTTGGAATGAACCGCGCGGGGGGTATTTTATCTCACTGGATGTACTGCCCGGATGCGCAAAGCGGGTTATTGAGCTTTGCGCGGGGGCGGGGCTGACGCTTACAAACGCGGGCGCCGCATTCCCGTATGGCAAGGACCCGGAGGATAAAAACATCCGCATAGCGCCGACCATGCCGCCGATTGATGAGCTTGTCCGCGCGATGGGGCTGGTTTGCCTGTGTGTGAGGATCGCGAGCTTGGAGAAGCTTTAACTTGATCTTAAGTTTCGCGGTTGATGTATACGAAGCGCGATTATTTACTTTCTTTTTGCGCCGCCAAAAAGAAAGTAACAAAGAAAAACGCGGCTCAGGGGGCTGGGGCGGCGCGGAGCGCCGCAGGATTAAGGTTTTAGGATTGAGGATTTAGGAAGGGAAGAAAATTGTCGCTTCGTCCTTTTCCTAAAACCTGAAACCTAAATCCTAAAACCTGCGAAGCCCGACCCCCCGCAGAGGTTGATGATTCCACACTTGCCAGCACGGCAAGAAAAGAGCAATCAGTAAAACACATCTGCCTTCCGCTTTCGCCTTGCGAGGCTCAAATGCTGGGCGCGGGGAAAAAGATAATAGGAAAAAAGAAAAAGATATTTTTCCCCGCTTCCAAACTTTCAGTTAGCAGTGTGGCTTTGATGGACACAGAGCAACAAAGGCAAGTAAGCATAAATCAGAAGTAGGGAGCGACGCCCGGAAGCGCCCGCGCACGTAATTACAGCGGAAAAAGTTTTTGATTTCTTTTATTCCTAATACCTTTTTTCGCGTTCAAGCCCTAGAGCTTGGCTCGGCTGAGCGAAATGGGCGGATTATAGGACAAAGCATATGACGTGCGCGATGAAAGGCACAATGCCATGCGTCTTGTCGTAGCGGGGGTCCGGGGTCTCCCCGGCGCGTTTTGGTTACTTTGCCGCGTTGCAAAGTAACAGTCCCCGCGGCTTGAGCGGTTGGGCAGTGCAAAACTACAACGAGAAAAAACCATAATGTAGGCACAGTTTTTACGCCAGAACTAACGGCGGGGGCAAGCCCCCTCCCTACCCTAAAACCTAAATCTTAACACAAAACAGGAGGCCCGCCATGATTGACACATTATCCCTAAAGTGGGACGCAAACTCCCTTATCCCCGCGATAATCCAAGACGCTTCTACCGGCAGCGTCCTCATGATGGCGCACATGAACCGCGAAAGCCTGGAAATTTCGCTTCGGGAGCGGCGCACCTGTTTTTGGAGCCGCAGCCGCGGGCAGTTATGGCGCAAGGGCGAAACCTCCGGCAATATCCAGGAGATCGTATCCATCGCCGCCGACTGCGACAGCGATACCTTACTTGTGCGTGTAAATAAGACAGGCCCCGCCTGCCACACCGGGGCTGAAAGCTGTTTTTTCAATGATATTATCGCGGAAGATGCCGCGCCGTTTTCCATGGACAAATTATACGCGCTGATCGAAAGCCGAAAATCACAGAAAAAAGAAGGCTCCTACACCACGTATTTGTTTGAAAAGGGCGACGACAAGATCCTCAAGAAAATCGGCGAGGAAAGCTCCGAGGTTATCATCGCCGCCAAAAACAATGACCGCGCCGAGCTTGTGTACGAAATCGCGGACTTGGCGTACCACGCCATGGTGCTTATGGCGCAGAAAAATATCACGCCGGATGATATCCGCCGTGAGCTTGCCGGACGCCATGTAATCGACAAGAAAACAAAACAGGAGAGGATGTCCGCGGATGAAGCTTAAATCCAACCTGCACACGCATACATCGTTCAGCGACGGCATAAATACAATGGAGGAAATGGTAACCGCCGCCATTTCCAAAGGTTTCGTGAGCCTTGGCATATCCGACCACGGCCCCGAGCCTTACGACAAAGCCCTGCGGCATGAGGACATCCCCGCTTATAAACAGGAATTTTATCGCCTGAAAGAAAAATACGCGGATGAAATCGAGCTGTATTTGGGCATAGAGCATGATTGGCTGTCGGACTGGGAGGCGCAGGGGCTTGATTATACGATCGGCTCCGTGCATTATCTCAGGGACGAAGAAAGCGGCGGGCATTTTTGCATAGATTATAAACCGGAGATGTTCGCGGAAGGCGTAGAAAAGCTTGCGCATGGGGATGTGCGGCAGTTTATCGCGCTGTATTTTGATACGCTTTGCCAAATGGCGCAAACCCGCAAGCCGGATATAATCGGGCATATGAATATCATCGTAAAGCTTAACGGGGGCGGTAGGTTTTTTGACGAGGGCAGCGATTGGTACCGCGATATCTGCGCCGATACAGCCGCGCGGATCGCCGATGTCGGCTGCCTTGCAGAAATTAACACCGCGCTTGCAAGGCAGCCGGGGCGCGAATTTTTCTACCCTTCGCCCTTTATACTGGAAAGGTTGTGGAAAGAAGGCGGGGGGGTTGTGATATCTTCCGACTGCCACAGCGCGGACAGCTTGGATTTTCGCTTTGACGAAGCTGCAGAAATGCTCAAACGCTGCGGGTTTAAAGCTGTAAAGCAACTGCAAAACGGCAAATTCACTGACATTGAAATTTAATAGAAATGAGGGCAAAAAATGCGGCTGAATATCTCGGACAGCGAAACCCGGCGCATCGAAGCGCTAAAGCGCGAATATCTCGGGGGGCTGAAATCGCCTAAAATTATAATGAATTATCCCGGCACGCCTTTGCCGACAAAGGAGCTTATAACATCGCCGAAGATAATGCTTGACCGCCAGCTAAAGGGCATACAGGCGCATTTAGAAATCGGCGACGATGTCATCCCGCAGGTTGGGATTGCCTTCGGTACAGGGCAGATTGCCCATGCGTTCGGCTGTGAAATGCGCGTCCCGACGGACAGCCCTGTTTGCGCGACCGGGAATTTACAGCGCGGCCCGCGTGAAATCGCGGCAATGGATATGCCTGATTTAGACGCGGGCTGGTTCGCGAAGGCGTATGAATACACCGAGTATTTCCTTGAGAACAAGCCAAGCTGGGTCGAGATGGAAGTCCTTGACCTTCAAAGCGCGCTCAACAATGCCTATCTTGTGCGCGGGGACGATCTCCTGTATGACTTTTACGACGACCCTGAGGGCGTAGAGCTTCTTCTTGAGAAAATGACGGATTACCAGATCGCGCAGACAAAACGCTACCGCGAATTTATCGGCGCCGAAACCGGCGTTTTATACGATTGGAGCGTTGCCTGGAAAGGCGGCGGAAGGGTGGCCGACTGCGCCGTACATATGATCAGCACCGATTTTTACGATGACTTCATCAAAAAGCACGACGCGCGCATTATCCGGGAACTGGACGGCGGGCGCATACATTACTGCGGCGCGTATCATGACGGCCTTGTCGCGTCTTTGGGCGATATACCCGGCATGACAGGCTTTGACTTGGATGGCAAATACCACGACCCATGGCAGATATCCCGCGAAATACCGGACGATATCCCCCTGCTGGTTTATATCACGCAGGAGCAGACTGACCGGCTGTTGTCCGGCGATATACCCGAAAAACGCAACCTCATTTTGCAGGTTTGGACATCCTGCCAAGAGGAAGCAAAAGAGCTTTACCCCAAGCTTAAGAGTCTGTTACACTAATTTCGCGATCCAGCTGTCCCGCCCGCCCGGCAGGAAATCCACGGCGGGTATCTCAATCATCGTGTAGGCGCCGGGTTTTTGCCGCAGTCCCGCCCTCGCGCAGGAAACCATAATTTGGGATGTCAGCGCGGGGTTGTTGATTTTCATGCTGAACTCAAAGAGCTGGTTGTCCGTTTGCCCGGAAACGCCTTTGCGCGTAAGGGATACGCCGTGGCCTTTGTCGGTCAGCGCATTGACATCGTCCGCTTTAAATACATGGGTTTCGTCCTTTACAAAATATGGGTCGGATTTTATATCTTCCGTGATTTTCGCAAAATCCGCGCCGGGCGCCGCTTCGACATAGACAATCCTGCGGTGGATGCCTGTGCCCAGCGGGATTGTCATGCTGAGCGCGCCGTTTACGCCGTCCTTGCCTTTTACCGCGACAGTATGCCCCATGCTCATACCGGGGCCGAAGTTTGTGTAGGTAACGCCTTTTGGCGCCATTGCCTCCAGAAGCGCGCGGATAACTGAATCACTGCCCGGGTCCCAGCCGGCGGCTAAAACGGCGGTAACGCCGTTTTTCTTTGCGGCCGCGTCCAATGACTCCCGCAGCTGCGGTATCTTCCCGTGGATATCAAAGCTGTCCACGGTGCTGATGCCCATTGCAAGGTATTTCAGCGCGGCTTCTTCGACATTCAAGGTCGGCGTACAAAGCAGAGCTGTGTCCACTTTACCCAGCTTTGCGATATCATCAACAACCGGTATTCCGTCTATGTCCCCGCCGCCGCTTCGCCTGACGATCCCCATAAGCTGCATATCCGGCGCGGCCTTCACGGCCTGCACCGCGTATGCGCCGATGTTGCCGTAGCCCACTACGGCGATTTTATGTTTATTCATGCAAACACCCCACTAACCTTTCATAAGCTTGACCAGCACGGCTTTTTGCGCGTGAAGGCGGTTTTCGGCTTCGTCAAAGATTTCAGCCGCGTGTGCTTCAAATATTTCTGTGGTGATTTCTTCCTCCCTGTGCGCGGGGAGGCAGTGCAGTACGATTGCGTCGGCTTTTGCGTGTGACATTAGCTTAGTGTTGACCTGATATCCCGCAAAATCTTTTTGCCTTTGTATGATTTCCTGCTCCTGCCCCATCGAAGCCCAAACATCCGTAACAACTACGTCCGCATCCTTTGCCGCCGTGAAAATATCATCGGTCAAATTAAATTTGCCCGGATACCCCGCCGCGAAATCCAGCACTTCCTTTGCGGGCCCGTAGCCTTTCGGCGCCGCGATGGAAACAGCCATGCCTGTCTTCAGCCCGCCAACTGTCAAGGAATTTGCCATATTGTTGCCGTCGCCGATGTAACACAGCTTCAGCCCCTCCAGCTTGCCCTTGTATTCGCGGATTGTCATCAGGTCGGCTAAAACCTGGCAGGGGTGGTACATATCTGTAAGCCCGTTGATTATGGGGATTGAGCCGTATTTTGCAAGGTCCTCCGGGTCCTGCTGGGAAAACGTGCGGATCATAAGCCCGTCGATGTAGCGCGAAAGCACGCGCGCGGTATCCTGTACAGGCTCGCCCCTGCCGATTTGTAAATCGTTGCCGCTGAGTATCAGCGGGTAACCGCCCAGCTGTACCATGCCCACCTCGAAGGAAACGCGCGTCCGTGTCGATGCCTTTGTGAACAGCATCCCCAGCGTTTTGCCCGCCAGATGCGGGTGCGGGATGCCGTGTTTCAGCTCATATTTAAGCTGGTCGGCGAGGTTGAGGAGCTCGGTGATTTCATCCCCGGTCAGGTCTAAAAGTTTTAGTAAATGTTTCATTGCGGCTGCTCCTTTGTGTCATATAACTCGCACAGTACATCGCGAAGGATATCAAGGCCCCTGTCGATTTCATCATAGCTGATGGTCAGCGGCGGCAGAAGCCTTATTTTTGTTTTAGCCGTGAGGAGGATCAGCCCTTTTTTGATCGCGGCCTTTACGGCATCAAGCGCCGCAATGCCGTCCAAAAGCTCAATGCCTATCATCATGCCCTTGCCGGAAATGCCGGACACGTGTTCTATCGCGCAAAGCTTATTTGCGAAATATTCGCCCTTTTCCGTGACGTCATCCAAAAATTTACCGTCCAAAGAGCGTAGAACCTCCGCCGCGCCCGCGCATACTATAGGGTTTCCGCCGAAGGTCGAGCCGTGGTCGCCGAAGCCCAGCGTGTCTTTAGTTTTGTCCCCGAACAGCACCGCGCCGATCGGCAATCCGCCGCCCAAGCCCTTCGCCAGCGTGACGATATCGGGCTTTATGCCGTAATGCTCACAGCTTAGAAATTTGCCTGTGCGCCCAACGCCCGATTGGATTTCATCCACGATAAGCAAAATATCTTTTTCTGCGCAGAGTTTAGCGACAGCGCCTACAAAATCTTTTTCCAGCGCGATTACGCCGCCCTCGCCCTGTACAGGCTCGATCATGACCGCGCAGGTTTTGCCGCTTATTTTGGACTCTAAATCGCCGATGTCATCCGCTTTCGCGTAGACGAAACCGGCAGGGAAGGGGCCGAAATTTTTATGGAAGGCATCCTGCCCCGTAGCCGCCAGCGTTGCGATAGTGCGGCCGTGGAAGGAATTTTGCAGCGTGACGATTTCGCAGCGCTCCGGCCCGTATTTATCCGCGCCGTATTTGCGCGCGGTTTTGATCGCGCCTTCGTTTGCCTCCGCGCCGGAGTTTGAGAAGAACACGCGCTTCATGCCGGTCTTCTCGCAGAGCAGCTTCGCAAGCTCCATTTGCGGCGTGGTGTAAAACAGGTTAGAGATATGCGCCAGCGTGTCGATCTGTTTTTTCACTGCATCGACCCATTTCGGGTTGCCGAAGCCCAGGCTGTTTACGCCGATGCCCGATGAGAAGTCGATGTACTGCTTGCCGGAAACGTCGCTTGCGCGAGCGTCCGCGCCGGACGCGACATCCAGATCAAAGCGGGCGTAGGTGTTGGCGACGTACTGCTGATCCAGTTTTTTGATCTCGGAAAAATACATGGGATCACTCCTTATTTATGATCATATTCTGCGGACAGGAAAGAACATATATAACTGCATATCTTCTTCGGGGCAAAGAAAATCGTTGATGGCCCCTGCTAACTTCAAGTTATTGGCTTCCAGATATTTCATCACAGCGGGAACAGTTTCCTCCGCCCCGTTTTCAGCTTTAACGTAAAGAAATTCAGATGCGGGAATTGTCCATTTAACCCAACCGTCGGGTGCCTCCGCGCCATCCTTCACTTCCGCCCCCGCGAGATACAGCCCTTTTGACAAGCCGTTTTCCCACGGCATGAAAGAGCGCGAAAAATCACTCATTGCCCCCCAGAACCCAACAGGGTTGCCGTTTTCATCTGTCTTTACTAAATTTGCGATTTCAGCATAATGACTGTTCGCGGCTTCCCATAATTTTTGAATAAATCCATCTCCGTCATTTGTTGAACCTTCCTTGCCGATAACGCTAAACGATTCTTTAGTACATTTTTTTATATCCATTTTACTCCCCGCCAATTGGCATAATTTCTTTGGCCCTGTACAGCGTCCCGACGGGGACGGTAAATCCCCGCTTCTCCCAAAAAGAGTTCCCTTGTACATTATCCTTAAAAACCATGATATAGACTTTGGCTATACCTTCATTTTTCAGCGATTCCAAAGCGTGTTCCAGCAGCGCGCTTCCAACTCCCCGCCCCTTTTCGGATGCATTGACCGCCATATGGTAAATAAGCCCCCTGCGCCCGTCATGCCCGCTTAGGATCACGCCTATAATCCCGCCGTCTTTTTCGGCAACGAAACAGGTATTGGGATTGCGGAGCAGATATTTTTCTATGCCTTCTTTTGAATCATCAGCGGCGTTCAGCCCTATGCCGGGCGTGTTGCCCCATAGATCGTAAACGCTTTCATAATCATCGGGAGCCATTTTCCTAATCCGCATATCCATCACCCGCCCATCGAAAACATCGTGCCGATGCCTTCATCGCTCATCGTCTTTATTCATGCATATGTTCCGGGATATCCATTCGCCCATACAGCAAACGGTGAATTTCTACTATGCCGCTTTGCTTTATGAATTTGTAAAAAATCAAATAATCTTCTACAACAATATAACGAAAAGATGGGAAATCCACGTAAACCGGGTACATTTCCGGCATATTTTTAAGGTTTCCAATGCTTTTATCGGCCTTTGCAAAGATGCGCGCAGCTTTATTCGGATATTCTGCCAAAAAATCTGTAACGGACAGGACATCGCAATAAAAGGTTGAGATATATTCAATCTTGAAGCTCATACCCATACCGCTTTCTCAATGGCAAAAAAATTTCTTCATGCGTGTAACGCTTTGAGGATGGGTCAGCGGCGGCGGCTTCTGACTGAGTTAGCATAGCACGGATCATTTGTTTTTGTGCAAATTCGTTGCCGACCAAAGCGAAAGGCACCCTTTTTTCCCGCACGACAGCTTTTAGGCAAGCGTTGAATAAGGAAGTCATGTTCAGGCCGATTTCCCCCAATATGACCTCTGCTTCCCGTTTGGTATCCTCATCAATACGGACGGTTATAGTTTTAGTGGACAATTACATCAGCTCCTTATATGTACACTATTATACGGCAAATGCTGTATAATAGCAAGTATCCGCTACCCGCCCATCGAAAACATCGTGCCGATGCCCTCATCGGTCATCATTTCAATCAAAATCGAGTGCGGGATTCGCCCGTCAATGATAATGGATTTCACAACCCCGCGCCGTATCGATTCCACACAGCTTTCAATCTTCGGGATCATCCCGCCGGAGATGATGCCCTGGCGGATAAGCGCGGGGACTTCGCTGATATTTACGCCGGGGATTAGGGTGTTTTCATCGTCCTTGTCGCGGAGAAGCCCGCGGATATCCGTCATGAGGATCAGGTTTTCCGCGCCCAGCTCACTGGCGATACGCGCGGCGGCGGTGTCGGCGTTGATGTTGTAGACATTGCCGTCATCATCAAAGCCCACAGTCGCGATTACGGGGATGTAACCCATCTCGAGCAGGTTGAGGATCGGCACGGCATCTACTTCTTCAATCTCGCCGACAAAGCCGAGGTCGTTCTCGCCCACGAGCTTTGACGCTTTAATCATCCCGCCGTCAAGTCCGCAAATACCGATTGCCTTGCCGCCGCTCCTACCGAGCAGCGCCACGAGGTCTTTGTTCGTTTTGCCCGCAAGCACCATTTGCACAACTTTGACGGCTTCGCTGTCTGTGTACCTAAGGCCGCCGATGAATTTAGACTCTAACCCCATGCGGCCCATTGCCTCTGTGATTTCCGGCCCGCCGCCGTGGACAAGCACAACCTTGACGCCAATCAGCGAAAGCAGCACAACATCGTCCATGACAGCCTGCTTTAAGCTTTCGTCTATCATCGCGTTGCCGCCGTACTTGATGACCACGACTTTGCCGAAGTATTTTTGGATGTACGGCAGCGCCTGTACCAGTAGCTGCGCTTTTACGGCATTGCTTATGCCGGTTGTGTTTGCGTTTATCATGACCTGTAATCCCCATTTATTTTAACATAATCGTATGTGAGGTCACAGCCCCACGCCACGGCTTCGCCTTCGCCGTCCCCGAGAACAAGCTGCAGCTCGATTTCCGGCTCCGATAAAATCGCCGCTGCCCTTTCCTCGGTAAACGGCAAGCCCGCGCCGTCCTTGCAGACTAAAATCGTCCCCGCGCCCGAGCTGAAATACAGCGACACGCGCTGCGGGTCGAACTGCGCGCCGGAGTAGCCCATCGCGCATAAAATCCTGCCCCAATTGGCGTCCCCGCCGAACATCGCGGCTTTTACGAGATTTGATGAAATTACGCTTTTTGCAAGCACACGCGCGGAGCTTTCATCCTTCGCGCCCTTCACACTGCATTCCAAAAGCTTTGTCGCGCCCTCGCCGTCCTTCGCGATCATCCGCGCGAGGTAGATGCAAACATAAGTCAGCGCCTTCAAAAAGCTGTCATAATCCTCGCCGGGCGCTTGGATAAGCGGGTTTGCCGCCATGCCGTTCGCCAAAACCGCCGCCATGTCGTTGGTGGAGGTGTCGCCGTCCACGCTGACCATATTGAAGGTATCTTGCGTTACAGTGGAAATCGCCGCACGCAGCATTTGCGGGGAGATTGCCGTGTCTGTTGTGATAAACGCAAGCATCGTCGCCATATTCGGGTTGATCATGCCGGAGCCTTTTGCCGCCGCGCCCATCCTACATTCTGCCCCGCCGATTTCAAAGCAAACAGAGATTTCCTTTTTGAGCAGGTCGGTGGTCATTATGGCGCGCGCCGCGTCCTCCCCGCCCGATCTGTCCAGCAGCCGGACAAGCTGCTTCATGCCCGCGTCTACCGGATGGATACTGAGCGCCTGACCGATCACACCGGTTGACGCGACTACGACATCCTCGGGCGGGATGTTAAGCTCTCTCGCCGCGATTTCGCACATTTGATTTGCGACTTTGTCCCCGTCAAGGGTACAGGCGTTCGCGTTACCGGAGTTGCACAAAAACGCCTGTGCCGTCCCATTCGCAAGGTGGTTTTGCGTTACGCGGATCGGGGCGGCCTGCACCTTGTTGGTGGTAAGCACCGCCGCGCACGAACCGGGGGCTTCGCTGAAGATCAGCGCCAGGTCCTTTTTGTCAACTTTTTTTGCGATGCCGCAGTGGATACCGGCGGCCTTGAAGCCTTTCGGGGCGCATACGCCGCCGGGGATTTGTTTAATGCTTTCCATGCTGTGCCCTCCAATGGAGTTTGTAAAATTTTATAGATTTTTTTCAACAAAACGGATCTTTGAGTTATCCCAATATTCTTTAAACACCCGGTCATTTTGTCCGTCAAAATTAAGTTGATACATTCTAAAAATAACAGGGATATCTTTCGGCTGCCATTGTTCTTCATACGAATAGCAATAAGTCATTCCGATATTTTTCATTACATTACCGCTTCTCGGATTATTAACATCATGAGTTGCGGTTATAAACGGTATATCGGTTTTCCCCAGCAGATTAACTACCGCAAGGCAAGCTTCTGTAGTTATACCATTATGCCAAAATTCTTTCTTTAAGCCATAGCCGAAATCGTAACCGCCGCCGATACTGAGATTGACATAGCCTATTGGTATGTTATTTGATTTTAGGCAAACAGCATATTTGTAACCGGTCGGCTGGTTATATATTTCGGCGTATTTTTCTTTAAAAAACGCCGAAGCTTCGTCTAATGATTTTAAGGGAAACATAGGTAAATATTTGTTTACATCTTCGTCGCTGTAAATAGAAGACAAGGCTTCAATATCATTTACGTCAAACTTTCTTAATAGCAATCTTTGCGTTTTTAGTGGGGGCGTGTTAGTTAAGCTCACAGACTAGGCCCTCCATCTCATCAAAGCCGCACACAAGGTTCATGTTTTGGATTGCCGCGCCGGACGCGCCCTTGCCGAGGTTGTCAAGCCGCGCGATCGGCAATATCTGCTCATCATTTCCGCAAACATAAATTTCCATGATATCGGATCCCGCGATGCCGTTCGCGTCAATCATCGCGCCTTCGCTTGCATCCTGCGCGCCGAAATCCATAACTTTTACAGCTCTTTGCCCATTGTAATACTCAGCGTAATATTCCTGTAAATTATTCGCGCTCATGGGTTTGCTTAGCAGCCGCGAAAGCAGCGGTACCGTTACAGTCATCCCCGCGTAAAAATCGCATATTATCGGGCTGAAATGCGGCGGATTCGTGATACCGGTCAGCTTTTGCATCTCCGGCAGGTGCTTGTGCGATAAGCCCAGCGCGTATTGGCGGGGGGATTTGTAGTAATCCGCGCGTGCGGTATCCTCGTATTTGGCAATCATGGGTTTCCCCGCGCCGCTGTAACCGCTGATCCCCGTGCAGGTGAACGGATAATCCGCGGGCGCGATCCCCGCGCATACCAGCGGGTAAACCAGCGCGATAAATCCCGTAGCATAGCAACCGGGGTTTGCGAGGTGCGCAGCGCCCTTCACAGCCGAGCGGTGGGCTGCCGACAATTCCGGCAGCCCGTAAACCCAGTCGTGCGCAGTCCGATGGGCGGTGGACGCGTCGATTATTTTTGTGCGGGGGTTTGTGATTTTCGCCGCCGCCTCTTTAGCGGGCGCGTCGGGAAGGCACAAAAACACCACGTCCGCCAGATTCGATAGGCGCGTGCGTTCCGACTCTAACTTACGTAACTTAGTGTCGATTGGCATAAGCTCGATATCCTTTCGGCTTTGAAGCCGCTCGGCAAGCCGTAAGCCGGTTGTGCCCTCCGCACCGTCGATGAAAACCTTCACGCTCATTTCATATACCCTTCACTCATTTTTTCCGCCGGGACAAAAGCATTACCAAACCCACAATGATTAAAATAATCCCCGCGAGGTATGATACAGGCACGGCATACCAGCCAATTGTACGGCTGAAAATAAATCCCAGAATACAAAACACAAAACCGGCAAGCAATAATAATTTGCCAATATTCGATTTGCTTGACAACGCTATCACCCTTTACAGTTTATACTTATTCCAGTTAGAAATGTCCCAAAAAATCGGTCGAAAATCGTTGCGTATATGCGATTTTTGAGCGATTTTTTGGTTGACATTTCAATTGGAATTAGTATTGTGCTGTTTTAATGAAATCAGCCAGAATATCCTCCATGTCCGGCTTGCCGATTTCCTGCAAGGCATATTCCACGCGCGTGTTGGGCTTGTCGATTTTTATCACGCGGCCAAGGTCGATCGGGGTTGCGATAACGACGCTGTCGCAATCTGTATTTGCGATTGTTTGCGCCAGATCCTTCATCTGCTGCTCGCCGTAGCCCATCGCCGGGAGAAGGCAGCCGATGCCGGGATAGATTTCGAATGTCCGGGCAAGTGAACCCACCGCGTATGGCCTTGGGTCGATGATTTCAGCCGCGCCGAAGCGTTTTGCCGCCACGATCCCCGCGCCGATTTTCATCTCTCCGTGTGTGAGTGTCGGGCCGTCCTCAACTACAAGCACGCGCTTGCCTTTTATGGCTTCCGGCTTATCAACGCTGATGGTAGACGCCGCGTCTACAACGGTTGCCGATGGGTTTACTTTTTCAATGCTCGCCCTCACTGTTTGAATGTCGTCGAAGTCCGCGCTGTCGATTTTGTTTATCACTACAACATCCGCCATCCTCAATGTCGTTTCCCCGGGGTAATAGGAAAGCTCATGCCCGGGCCTGTGCGGGTCAACGACAGTGACCGTCAAGTCGGGGTTGTAGAACGGGAAGTCGTTGTTGCCGCCGTCCCATAGGATGACATCACAGCCGTCCGGGTCGTTTTCCGCCGCGCGCAAAATCGCTTCGTAATCCACGCCGGCATAGATGACATTGCCGCGCGCGATATGCGGCTCGTACTCCTCCATCTCCTCAATTGTGCAATTATGTTTTGCCAAGTCGCTGATCTCGGCGAAGCGCTGGACTTTTTGTGCCTCCAGGTCGCCGTAGGGCATCGGGTGGCGGATTGCGATAACCTTCAGCCCCGCCGCCATCAATACTTCGGCGATCCTGCGGGTGGTCTGGCTTTTTCCGCAGCCGGTACGCACGGCACCGACGGCGATCACAGGCTTTACGCTTTTGACCATCGTATTTTTATAGCCCATCATTGTGAAATCCGCGCCCGCGGCGTTCACCTGTGCGCCTATGCCCATCACGGTTTTATACGGTACATCGCTGTAGGAGAACACACATTCGTCCGCGCCTAATTCACGGATTAAACGCGTAAGCTCGGTTTGCTCATAAATCGGGATACCGTCGGGATACAATTCGCCCGCCAGCGCCGCAGGATACTTGCGCCCCGCGATATCCGGTATCTGCGCCGCCGTAAACGCGGCTACCCTGTAGTCCGGGTTGTCCCGGTAAAATGTGTTGAAGTTGTGGAAATCGCGCCCCGCCGCGCCGATTATTATTACCTTGCGTTGTGCCATGTAAATCTCCCCTTTAATGTATTTCTTATCATTATATACTATGGCAGGGGAAAAAGCAAGGGGTTTTCCGAATATTTATGCATAAAATATGAATTTATTTACATGACGCAGTTTGTGGGCGTCTAAATCGCGTGGGTGGCATACCAAATTTCCTTTTGAACATACGGGAGAAATTCAGCTCGTCCGCGTACCCGACCATCCGCGCCACCTCGCCCGATGTAAGCCCGCTGCCCGGGAGAAGCTCCGCCGCCTTCCGCAATCTGAAATCCACCAGATAATCCTGCGGCGATTTGCCCATATGGCGGCGGAAAATCTTGCTGAAATAACTGCGGTTTAAATTAAGCAATGCGGCAATGCCCGCGACCGTGATATTTTCCATATATTGGCTTTCGATGTAGTTGCAAGCCATCCGTACATAATGTGCAGGCCCGCCGGGCTTTTCGTTTTCCGGGGCGCCCAAGCGCGAGAGGATCTCGTAGATCCGCCCGCAGACAAACCATTCCGGGCGCGACTCCGTGCTTGCCGTGTCGGGCAGGGAATAGAACAGCGGCCCGCACTGTGGCGCGTCGTAACAGTCATCGGCTAAAATATCGCCAAGCGGCCCGGCGCTTTCAAACCCGACCCAGCAATAATGCCAGGGGTTTATGCCATCGGCTTTGTAAGAGCATAGCTCGTCCGGGCGGATCACGAAAAGCTGCCCCTGTGTGATTGTTTTCGCCCCGCGCGGGGTGGAAAATACACCGCTCCCTGAAAACACATAATGCAGTAAAAAATAACTGCGCAGCGACGGCCCCCAGCTATGCCCCGCCGCGCATTTTTGCGCGCCCAATGTAAGGGGGTTGATGTCCCGGAAGCTTAAATTGCGGAGCATGATATCCTTGCGCATGACAAAACCACCTTACATCATCTTTCTTGATTATACGAGTTTCGCAGTTAATCTAGGATGTGAAATGCTAGTCCTGTGCTTTGTGCCTACAGCGCGTTTACTTCTTTTTTTAGCTACGCACAGCCCAACCGCTCATGCCGCGGGGGCAGTTACTTTGCAACGCGGCAAAGTAACCAAAACGCGCCGGGGAGACCCCGAACCCCCATTTCGACAAATCGCATAGCTTCGTGCCTTTCATCGCGCACGTCATATGCTTTGTCCTATAATCCGCCCAATCGCTCAGCCGAGCCGAGCTCCAGGTCTCGAACGCAGAAAAAGGTATTAGGAAAAAGGGAAATCAAAGACTTTTCCGCTGTTATTACGTGCGCGGGCGCTTCCGGGCGTCGCTCCTTATTTTTAGGTTTGTGCCTGCTTGCTTTTGTAGCCTTACCCTCTTTTTTAAAGAGAGTGGAACGGGTGTTTTGCCTTCGGCAGGTTTTAGGTTATAGGGTAGGGTCGGGCTTCCATGCCCGACCGTCAAAGCCCAGTCGAATATCCGCGGTCGGGGATGGAACCCCGACCCTACAAATTCCTTCCCTTCCTAAATCCTCAATCCTAAAACCTTAATCCTGCGGCGCTCCGCGCCGCCCCAGCCCCCTGAGCCGCGTTTTTCTTTGTTACTTTCTTTTTGGCGGGACAAAAAGAAAGTAAATAATGCGTCGCGGAGCGCGCTTGGGCAGCTATAAAAAGAACTGAGGATATTGCAGGCACGAGGTATGGTTTTTGCATTTCACATTTCCCTGCACTGCGAAACTAGTAGTTTAGTAACATTATGCCATATAAAAGCAACTTTGTACACTGTCATATATTATAGATAAATGGTATTATGAAGGCATGGGATTTAGGTTTTAGGACCCGGGATTTAAGAAGGAAAAAAATTTGGGGGTGCCATCATGGCAATTTTAGTGACGGGCGGCGCGGGTTATATAGGCAGCCATACCTGCGTGGAGCTTTTAAACAAAGGTGAGGAAGTTATCATCGTCGACAACTTCTCTAACTCAAGCCCCGATGTCATAAAAAAAATCGGGCAAATAACCGGCAAAAGCGTTACCGTATATAGTGATGATATTCTGAGCGAAGCTGCCCTGCATAATATTTTTACCGCGCATAAAATCAGTGCTGTTGTACACTTCGCGGGGCTGAAGGCAGTCGGCGAGTCTGTGCGGGTCCCGATGGATTATTATTATAATAATGTGTCCGGCACGCTGTGCCTGTGCCGCGTGATGGCAGCGCACGGATGTAAGAAAATGGCGTTTTCATCCTCCGCGACTGTTTATGGTGCAGGCACGGGCGGGCCTTTCAGGGAAGATGACGCCGTCTCCGCGATAAATCCTTACGGCATGACAAAGGTGATGATAGAGCGGATCCTTACCGACATCGCCGCCGCTGACCCGAAGTGGGGCATTGCGCTGCTGCGTTATTTTAACCCGATTGGGGCGCATCCGTCAGGACTGCTGGGCGAGGACCCGACCGGGATACCGAACAACCTTGTCCCTTACATCGCGCAGGTCGCATCGGGAAAATTGGCACGGGTGCAGGTTTACGGTGATGACTACGAAACGCCGGACGGTACGGGAGTGCGGGATTATCTGCACGTGTCCGATCTTGCGGCGGGGCATATAAAGGCGCTGGAATATGTGGAAAACCATCCCGGAGCAGAAGCTGTGAATCTCGGCACGGGGACGGGCTACAGTGTGCTGGAGGTTTTGGCGGCATACGAAAAAGCGTGCGGGAAAAAGCTGCCTTATGTTATTGCGCCGCGCCGGGAGGGCGACACCGCGGTGTGCTGCGCCGACCCGGCAAAGGCAAAAAGGCTTTTGGGATGGGAAGCCGCGATCGGCTTGGATGAGATGTGCCGTGATTCTTGGAATTACGCAAAAAAGCTGCAAAAGGGGTGAAGCAATGCCTTTGACAACGACACGGCATATGCTCGCGGACGCGCAGGCGAAGGGTTACGCAGTGGGCGCGTTTAACATTGAGAATATGGAAATGGCACAGGCTGTCATCGCCGCCGCCGAGGAGCTTGGCGCGCCGGTAATCCTGCAAACGACCCCGGGGACGCTCCGTTACGCGCAGTTAGAGTTGTACCGCGCTGTTGCCGCGGCGCTTGCCGATAATTCGCCTATACCCGTGGCAATACATTTAGATCACGGCGATAGCTATGATTTAGCTTTACGTGCTATACGCGGCGGGTATACATCAGTTATGATTGACGGCTCGCGCCTTGCGTATGAAGAAAATATCGCGCTGACTGCCCGCGTGGCAAACATCGGCGCACAAAACGATATCCCGGTAGAGGGGGAGCTTGGGGAGATAGGCGGCAAGGAGGACGGGATGGGCGGCGGCACCGGCGGTTATACCGACCCTGAAAAAGCGGGGGAGTTTGTAAAGCGCACCGGGGTTTCGTCCCTTGCGGTTGCGATAGGGACCGCGCATGGCGTATACGATATCGTCCCGAAGCTTGACATCGCCGTGCTGAAAAAAATCCGCGATGCTGTCGATGTGCCGCTTGTACTGCACGGCGCGTCGGGCTTGGGGGATAAAGCGGTCCGCGAATGTATCCGCGAGGGCATCTGTAAGGTAAATTTCGCGACTGAACTGCGCGCGGCATTCACTGAAGGTGTAAGAAGCTGCCTTGCCGAAAACCCGAATATAATTGACCCAAAAGAATACTGCGCGGCAGGGCGCGAAAAAGTACGGCGAGCCGTAAAAGAACGGATCGCCGTTTGCGGTGGATATATAATCAAATAGAATAAGTTTGGGTTAATGCGAAGTTACGCAACGATATTCATGTTTTTTCCGACCATAGCGTCGGATTCGGGCTTTTCTTTCGCGTCGGAGCCGTATCTGACAGTCGTCCTTGCTTCGCCCCCCGAAACATAAACCTTTTTACACTCCGGGCATACGGATGTACGGATAGACACGCTCTGGGAAATTACTTCGCCGCCGCTCCGCTGTGCGTTAGCCTTCTCGTTTACAATATGCTCATTTTCATGCGCCCTTACCGCGCTTGCGGCGGCCTCCGGCGATATTTTTGTCGGCGTTTTAAAGGAGACCCCGGGGTCGTTCGAAACGTCAAAATAGCGGCGGCTGTCACAGGCTTTGCAAGGCTGTGTATTTTTTTGCCCGCCCCATCTGTCAGGTTCTTGGGGCCCGGCGGGGAACAACACCGCATCGAGGGCTTCGAACACATCCTCGGCGGGATGGCCGGCATAATCCGCGCCGCTGTATCCGCCCGCAGGGAAAACGCTGTTATATTGCGGGATACCGGAAAATCCCATCACGGCACAGCCCCCCTTTCAGATGCTGCCATAATTATACACTACACAAACAGATTATGCAATACTTTGTGAAAGTGTATGCTGTTTTGTAAAGGGGCGGTCGGCCGCGAAGCATAAAATAAGGACGCAAACCTAATGGGTTTGCGTCCTTGCGTTTTTTCAGCTTGCTGGCTATTTGCGTGCCAAAGGCCCATCGCTAATCACGACACTGCCGCCCGTTGCGGTGGTGAAATGCACATAGCCGTTTTTGTCCACAACATACTTCGCGTCTTTGATCAGCTTGAAAGTGTTTGTCGCGCTGTCATAAACATAGAAGTAGAGATTGTCGGTTTTCAGCTTGGGGTCGAGCTTTACAGCGATGCGCACTTGCTGGCCGAAACCTACTTTCTGCCCGAGGGCAACAGTCATCACATCATTTTTGAAAAACTTCGTGAATGTGCTTGTTGTCTTTGTTGCCGCCGTATTCGTTGTAGACGCCGACAAATTCAGTGCCGTTTTCGCAAGCGTCGGGTCGAGGGAAATGCGCACGTCAACGCTTTTGCCGTCGGAACTCATGCTGTCGGCTTGGAGTTTTACGGTTTCGATGCTTGAGTTATTCGCCGCCGCCGCGATTGTCTGAAGATTGGCAAGGCTGATATCGCCCGCATTTTTTAAGTTAACAGTCGCTGTGTCATTCCCGGCAGCAACCGCCGACGCTACTGCACTGCGGGTTTCGGTGCTGGCGGTTGTTGCGGTTACGGTTTGCGATGTGTTAACGGGGGTTACAGTTGATGGGATTACACCGCCGCCACCGCCGCCGCCGGATGAGGATGAGCTGGAGGAAGATGAACTGGAGCTGGAGCTGCTGGAGGAACTGGTACCGCTGCCGGAGTCACCGCTGCCGCCGGGATAAGTGAGCCTTATCGTTCCGGAAAGCACAAAGGCGGGGTTTTGGTTTCTGGTTGCCACTTCAAAGTTAGTTCTGCGAAGCGTATTGTCTGAGCTGGTCAAAAAGCCGCCCGAATAGGTGATTGCGGGGTCATCAAATGTCGCCGAGGCGTTCAATGTAATTGCGCCTGTATAAACAGAGCCGCTTCTTGTCAGCGTAAGTGACACGGTTCGTTGTGCGCCATGAAAGGTCGTCAATGCATCATTAGCCGATAAATCCAATGCCGTCAGGCTGTTGTTGTCGCAATCCAATATTTCCAGCGCAGTCAAGTTGGACACGTCCAGAGAGGTCAGGTTGTTGTTGCTGCAACCCAAATATTCCAGCGCAGTCGAGGCGGACACATTAAGCGAGGTCAGGCTGTTGTAGAAGCAACTAAATCTTTCCAATGCACTCAAGCCGGACACGTTCAGCGAGGTCAGGTTGTTGTGTTCGCAATACAAATTTTTTAACGCACTCAAGCCGGACACGTCCAGCGAGGTCAGGTTGTTGCCACTGCAATCCAAATGTTCCAGCGCATCCAAGTCGGTCACGTCCAAAGCTCCGGTAAGGCCTTTGCCACTAATATTCAGTAGCTCAATACGCTTATTTGTGGAGGCACCGCTCCATCTTACGACATATACGCTTGCGAGCGAATCGTTACGCCAGTTGTTTGAGAACCATGTAGCGTCAATAGTTATACCCTTAGCAGCTTCTACAGTCGCTTTAGGCCAATCAAGCTTGTTATTTTCGATTATCTCTTCTATTACCGCTATATCGCCTGTGTTATATTCACTTAATGCCGCGTTTACTACAATCGGCATCATCCCGATTGCCAGCGCGGTTATAATTAGAAATGCAAGGATTTTTTTCATTTTCATAAGCCCCCAAAATTTTTATTTACTATCAAAAGGTGTACCTTTTGATAGTGTGTGTGTATAAATCATTGTACACAAAATATACCGATATTGCAAGTGATTTTTAAGATTCCTCACAATATTTTTACAAAACCCCGGTAAATCCGGGGTTTTTGCATTGCCGATGCGGCTACTATCAAAAAGTACACCTTTTGATAGTGTGTGTTTTTGCGGTTTGTAAAAACCCAAAACACCCGTCATCACTGCGAAAAATCGCAGTGATGCCACCCTCTTTAAAAAAGAGGGTACGTCCTACGGTTGTTTTGCGCTTTTATTGTGAAAGAATAAATCTCGTTGTAGCCTTACCCTCTTTTTTAAAGAGGGTGGCGCCGTGACGACTTGTTCGTCGCGGTGACGGGTGTTTTGGCCTTTCCCCGGTCAATTTGCGTTATGTTGACGATATTGTGTGCGAATCCAGCAAACCGCGCAGGTACCCGATGGCGTAAAGCCTGCCCATGGATTCATATCCGGGGCGGTCGTTGTTCTCGCCGTGCATCGTCGGGACATGGTCAACGCGGACAGGGCAGTTTACACCTGCGTCCAGATATGCCTTGATCGCGCCGGGCATATCGGTCTTGCCTTCATCATGGAAGGTTTCCCGGAACTTTGCGGCGCTGCCGACGACATCGCGGAAATGTATAAAGAAGATTTTGTTTTGCTTGCCGAACTTTGCAATCGTTTCCGGGACATCCTCGCCCATGGTGGAAAAACATCCCTGGCAGTAGGTCATGCCGTGGTATGGGTTTGGCGATATGGACATCGCGCGCTCGAACGCGGCGGCGCTTATAAGTATCCTGGAAATTCCGCGCAGCGGGCTTATCGGCGGGTCATCGGGGTGGAGCGCGAGTTTTACGCCGAGCCTCTGCGCTTCGGGCGCAACCGCGCGGATAAAGTATTCGTAGTTTGCCCACATATCATCCTGTGAAACCTCGCCGAATTCGGTAAGCGGGGCATCTTTTAAGACTTCGTGGTCATAGCCTGTGACAAACGCGCCGCCGCGGGTTTCTATAGCCATTGATGTGCGGAACCAGCCGAAAACGGGCATAAAATTATAGCAAATCGCCTCAACGCCGAGCCGTGCCATGTTGCCCAGCAGCTTTATGAATTTGTCGATTTCTTCATCCCGCCCGGGAAGCCCGAGCTTGATGTTGTGATTTTCCGGCGCGCCCTCCAGCACAGTCACACGGAACCCAAAATCCTTGAATTTGTTGTAGACAAACATAAAATCGTTAAAATCCGTGTAATCGAACCCCGGGCGGTTGTAAGGCAAGCCCGCCACGGCTTCTTTTACGCCTAGCTGGCGGGCAAGGTACCACATCGGGGTGATTTCGCATCCAAGCGCTTCGGCAATTCGCAGCATAATAATCCTCCTCGTATATGATACATCAAGTATATCCATTCCTAAAACCTGAATCCTGCCGAAGGCTACGCACTTGCAATTGGGCCGTCGGGGTCAATCAGCGGGTTTTCGTTGACGGTGAACTGTGCCTTTTCCCTAAACGGCTCATCGGGGTTGACCAGGCGCCCCATTACCACATAGCGGTAGTATGTGTTGGGGTAATTGGTCGAGGTGCCGTCGTCCAGATAATATATACACGTGGACAGGGTGAGGAATTTATCGTCGTCCTTGATCTCAATGCCGTAGTCGTAAATAGAACGGGGCAGAATTTCATCGCGTACCATATTGGCAAACTGTACGGGGTCTTCCGGCTCGAAATTATACTGGACATCCCTGCTATCCGAATTTACCACAAATACAGCAAAAACCTCGTAGGCGAGATAGTCGGTCTTGGTGGAGAAGAAGATATACGGTATCTCCTGCGCGATTTCGGGATTGCGGAAATCGTGGAGGGGGCCGAAGAAGATGGGGTAATTCTGATGCTCCGGGTCGTCGGTCAGGGCGTGGCCGTAGATGCAGGTATTCACGCCGATCTGCTCGCGCGAGCCGTCCCCGAAAACACTGCGGCGGTCGGCGAACAAAACGCCGTGGAACGCACGCTCCCCTTCAAAGTTGCGGCGCAGGTAATAATTGTTGCTCTCCGGGGTGAATACGACGACATCGTCAATCCAAAGGACAGGCACATTCAGCCAGCCCTCGGTATGCTCGTTTAGTTCGTATTTTTCTTCCACGAGATCGCGCAGGTCCGGCGTGTTCTCCCCGATGGTTTCTACATCCTCGGGCGCTGCCCCGGGAGTTGACGAGGATGGGCGGTCGGGCGCGTTTTCGGCTTCATCCTCACCTTCGCCGCGCTTGGAGCAGGCCGCGAAAATTGCGGCAATCATTATAACTGCGAGTAAAAAGGATAAAATGCGTCGGTTCAATCTATACACCCCTTGTTCTGTAAATAAAAAACGCTGTAATCAATCAGTGTCGGATTAAGTCGGATTTATTGCAATCAGCAGAGAAAAATCCCTGCCGCTATCTAACCGCCCGCTTTACCAGGTACATCCATTTGCCGAAACGCTCCAGCAGCAGCCCTTCCAGCAAAGCATGGTATTCATGCGCGTATTCGACCTGTGATTGGGAAGGCGCCGCCTCCGCGAAACGGTAATCCGACACCGCCTTTGCGATAGGCGCAAAGCCCGCCGCGTCAAAGCGTATCCGCCTGTCTACCCTTTGCGGGAAGGTTACAAGCGTTTCGCCCGGCAAAGGCGCCAGCCCCAGAAGGGCAAATTGCTTTATGATATCTGTGTAGTATATGTCCAGGCGGCGGAAATAGTTATCCTCGCGCCCGCAGACTTTGCTTAGTGAAAACTGCCTTGATTTCCTGCCCAGCAGCTTGCGGACCGCATAGCGCGGCAGTAAAATTATTGCGGCAATCCCCGCCGGGATAACAAGATACGGCCAATAGACGGCTTTGTACTCCGGCTCTGAAGCGACAAAATCTAAGCGGGGGGACTCCGGCGCAGCTTCTTGCGGCGGCTCATATACAGGCGCTTGGACAGGGCTTTGGGCGGCTTCACGCTCCTCGGCCTCGCCGCGGTTCAGCGGTGCGGACGCGTCCCAGGAAAGCGGGTCCATCTCCACCCAGCCAATTCCGCTGAAATACAGCTCCGCCCAGGCGTGGGCGGTTTCACCCGTCGCCGTATACATATTCTGCCCCGTTTCCTCCAGCGCAAACCCTATTACATAACGGGACGGTATGCCCTCGCACCTTGCCATTACCGCAAGCGCGGTGGCGTAATATGTGCAGTAGCCGATTTTTGTCCTGAGGAAATGCGCAACGAAATCCTCATCGGCGGGGACAATCTCCGGTTCCAGGGAATATTCGCCGGTTTCGGCAAGCCACTTTACGATTGCCCTTGCCTTGCCGTATGGCGTACCCTTACCCGCGGTTATGTCCGCCGCAAGCTCCCGTACTGACTGCGGCAGGTTTTCGGGCAGGGCGGTATATCGCGCCGATAAATCCTCAAAGCGCTTGTCTTCCAAAGCAGACGCGGCGGCTTCCAACTCTAGGAAGCGCGCGTCAAAATCAGCCAAAGCGGTATTCCAGACGCGAGTGCGCAGCTCGAACCCCTGCCGCGTTGGCATCCGCTGGTGCATATAAACCTCCGAGCGCATATTGTAGAATGCCTCGGGGTCTATAAGCCGAGGGCTGAAGCGAAGGTCACGTATCCTGCCCGCCGTAAAAAGCGTTGTGTAGATGCTCGATGAGTATTCGAGCGCAATGTTTATTTCCCGCGTCAAATTGTTGTACAGCCCGCCTGTATGCCTGCCGCCTAACGGGCGGTCTTGACCTAAGGCTTCGCGGCGGCTGCTTCTCCACAAAATGCTCTCAAAGCGGAGATCCCCATCCGGCGCGCCGATTTCCCAATCCGACCCCGTGTACACATCATATACCCTGCCCTTCAGAAGTACGGGCATCGGGCTTTCCACCGAAAGCGCCTGCCTGCCGCTGAGGTACACCGGCCCGCCAAGCCGCCCGCGGTCCCCGCGGAACCCGACATCATACAGCGTGAAGTTTGAAGGGACGGACGGCCAATACGAATACGGCCCGCGGAAAAAAGTGGCGATATCGTCCGCTAAATTAACGAGTGTGCGGGAGCGCCAGCTGCGGGCGTCCTCCGGCGTAATCAAAAATGCGAGGAGTACGGCAAGGACAGCTGCGGGAATGGCGATCATCTGCATCCTCGCGCGGGAATGGCGGCCGCCGGATTTCTGCGCGTGCCGCGCGTAAATCCCCGGAAGAAGTATAATTACCCCGGCACAGGCCCCGCACAGCGCGGGCGTCATGTCGCCGGGTGCCAATGTGTAGGAGAAAATCAAAACCCCTGCGCTTATAATTATCAGCGCAGGATAGAGGGCGGGGCGCGCAGAAAGCGGGTATATCACCATTGTAACCGCGAAGATGATAAGAAACTGCAAGAAGCCGAGCGCGGCGCCCTCGCTGTAAATTTCATGGTACAACGCGCCGCCGCGGACCCAAATGGCAAACCCCGCCAAGTAATCCGCCCACCGCCCCAATGTGCCAAAGTACAGCCCTGCGGCGAGCGTGCATAAACCGGCAAACCCCGCCGCGCATAACGGTATCCATCGGCGATAAGCGGCGGCGGCGGGGACAGCGGCGGCAATTGCCGCATATCCCAGGGAGCGGAAAAAAGCCCGGTCAAGCTCTGTCAGCGCAAGCAGCGCCACTGAAAGCCCCGTACCTAAAAACAGGCAGGCGAAATAAGCGGCGAGGACCTCGCTTTCAAGCATCCTGCCCCAAAAACCGGCGATTTCACCGTGGGTGCTTTTTTCCCCCGAGATGGGGATGGGTTCGTGCTTTTGCGGACGGCTCATTTTTTTATGCCTTGCCCGCGCTCGCGAACATGGTGTATTTTTCTTTGCAGGCCGCTTTGATTGCCTCAAACCCCGGGGCGAGGACTTTGCGCGGGTCAAACCCCTTGCCCTGTTTGTCCTTGCCTGCTTCTATGTAAAGACGTGTCGCCGCCGCGAAGGCAAGCTGACATTCGGTGTTGACGTTTATTTTGGAAACGCCCAGCCCGATCGCCTTTTTGATCATATCCTCCGGGATGCCCGTGCCGCCGTGGAGGACGAGCGGCATACCGCCCGCCGCTTTTTGGATTGCGGCAAGCGCCTCAAAGTCAAGCCCTTTCCAGTTGGCGGGGTAAACGCCGTGGATGTTTCCGATTCCCGCCGCCAAGAAATCAATGCCCAATTCGGCGATTTTTTTGCACTCCGCCGCGTCGGCTATTTCGCCCGCGCCGATTACGCCGTCCTCTTCGCCGCCGATAGAGCCGACCTCGGCCTCGACAGAAATATCCTTTTCGCGCGCGAGTTTTACAATCTCGGATGTTTTGGCGGTATTTTCATCGAAGGGAAGCTTGCTGCCGTCGAACATAACAGACGTAAATCCCGCCTCAATGCATTTAAGGCAGGCGTCGTAGGAGCCGTGGTCCAGATGCAGGGCAACGGGGACATTGACAGCGAGGTCCCTGTCCATTGCCTTTACCATGGCGGCAACGGTACCGAACCCCGCCATGTACTTTGCCGCGCCCTCAGAAACGCCGAGGATTACCGGGCTGTCCAGCTCCAGGGCGGCGAGCAAAGCGGCTTTTGTCCACTCCAGGTTGTTGATGTTGATTTGCGCGACGGCATAATGTCCGTCACGGGCCTTAGTCAGCATATCACGCGCGTTTACCAGCATTTTTCATCCTCCAATGATTGTTTAAACTGATTCCAATTAAACATAACTGCTCAGCTATCGCTCAAAACGCTTTCTTCTTAAAGAAAGCTTCGCTCTGCTTCGCAGATGTTTATTATTGGAATCAGTATTGTATATCCCAGTATACACAAAATCAGGGAAAATTACAAGTGCTTGCGGGCGCAGGATTTAGGTTTTAGGATTGAGGATTTACGTAGGGGCGACCCTTGCGGTCGCCCGAAAATTACCGCGTCGCATCGTATAATGCCCCGCCCCCTTCGCGCACGAAGGGGGTGCCGTCCGCAGACGGCGGTGGTTGTTCCCGCAAAC
>Ga0099364_10002689_pt1 | contig 28163 bp, 30 predicted proteins | sample TergutTh196P3_FD_73070 | JGI IMG/M metagenome (GOLD analysis project Ga0099364, IMG submission 73070) | Microcerotermes parvus P3 segment gut microbial communities from Pointe-Noire, Republic of the Congo - Th196 P3 | ecosystem: Host-associated > Arthropoda: Insects > Digestive system > Gut ... | reverse complement strand
GTACGGGCGCACACGCACCAGAGGGACACCGGGGACACTCCTGGACCACACCCGACCATGCACCCCAGGCGAACCAGACCACAAGTTTCCCCCCACCATGGTGGGCCTAGGCCGGGGAAGCTCGTCCGGAAGTTCGTCCCTCGGTGCTCGTCAGGCCAGGCGGCGGCGACCCTCGAAGGCCCGGCCCAGGGTGACCTCGTCGGCGTACTCCAGGTCGCCGCCGACGGGCAGGCCGGACGCCAGGCGGCTGACCGTCAGACCCATGGGGACCAGCAGGCGGGCCAGGTAGGTGGCGGTGGCCTCGCCCTCGACGTTCGGGTCGGTGGCCAGGATGACCTCGGTGACCTGGCCGTCGGCCAGGCGGGTCAGCAGCCCGGCGATACGCAGATCGTCCGGGCCGATCCCGGCGATGGGGTTGATCGCCCCGCCCAGCACGTGGTACCGGCCGCGGAACTCCCGGGTGCGCTCGATCGCGACGACGTCCTTGGCCTCCTCCACCACGCAGATCACCGTCGGGGAGCGGCGCGGGTCGCGGCAGATCGCGCAGTGCGCCTCCTGCGTCACGTTGCCGCAGACCGCGCAGAACCGGACCTTGGCCTTCACCTCGGTCAACGCGTCGACCAGCCGCCGCACATCGGCCGGTTCGGCCGCCAGGACGTGGAACGCGATCCGTTGCGCGCTCTTCGGCCCGACGCCCGGCAGCCGTCCCAGCTCGTCGACCAGGTCACCGATCGCACCCTCGTACACGCCCCCAACCCTACGGTGTCCGTCGCCGGGACAGAGCCTGGGCCGGTGCGGGGCCACGGCACGAGAGGCTCCCACGACGGCGTAGCCGGTGCGGGGAGGAACGGTGGGTGGACCCCGCTACTCGGGTTCGACGAGCTCTTCGGCGATGACCTGGCCGCCGAGCATCTGGGCGATGAGCGGGGCACCGACCAGGCCAGAACCGGCCAGGTCCGGATCGTCCGGGGACGGTTCGTCAGGCGCCGGAGGAGCAGGGCTCCGGGTGCCGCGCGGGGGGGCTGGGGGGGCGTCGTCCCAGGGCGGGTCGTCGTCGGGTGGTTCGGCGGGCGGGGCGTCGTCGCAGGGCGGTCCGGCGTCCGGCGGTTCGGCGGGCGGAGCGGACGACGCCGGGGCGCTGGCCTGGTCCGGGGCGGGCGTCGGGGGTGTCGGCCCGGGACGGGCTGGGGCCGACCACGACGCCTCCGCCTGGGCCGGGGTCGGCATCGCCGGGGACGCGACGGGCGACGGCGAGACGGGCACCGTCGCCGCGGCCGGGTCGTGCAGCTCGGCCTCGACACGCACGTCCACCCCAAGGGTCTCGTGCAGCGCCCGGGCCACGATCTCGGCGTGCCCGGACGAGCGGAAGGCGTTGACATGGCCGGGCCGGGTGAAGCCGAGGCGCAGCGTCGTAGCGTCCAGGGCCAGCGGCAGGGCGTTGTCGGCGACCAGCGCCGAGGTCAGCTTGCGCAGGACCGCCACCGTGGCCAGAACCTCCGACCAGCGGCGGCGCAGCATCTCGGTATCCATCGCCTGCCGGGTGGTCCCGGGCGCGGGCGTCGAAGCGGCGGGCTGGGGACCAGACGGTGCGTCCTGCGGTTGTCTGGCGACCGGGCGCGCCGACGGCTCCGGCGACGGCGGCCGGGCCGGGCCGACCTCTGGGTGCGGCGCTGGCGGTCGAGCAGCATCCGGTGCGGCCGGTGGCGTCGCCCTCCCCGCACCAGCGTCCGGGCTGTCGGCGGCTGGACCCGCCGCGGTCCTGGACCGGTCTGGCGCATCCGCGGCCTGTGCCGACGCCGGTGCCCCAGCACCAGCCGATCCCCCAGCCGGGCCTGCCGGCACGAACCCACCGGCCAGGCTGCGTTCGACCCGGTCCAGCCGGGCGCCCAGACCGCGGGCCGAGTCGTCGGCGGCGGGCAGCAGCAACCGGGCGGTGAGCAGCTCCAGCTGCAGCCGGGGGGAGGTAGCACCGGTCATCTCGGTCAGCCCGGTGGCGGCCAGGTCGGCGGACCGGGACAGCTCGGCCGGGCCCAGGTGGGTGGCCTGGGCCCGCATCCGGTCCAGCTGGTCCGTAGGAACATCGCGCAGCACCGCGGTGGACTGGTCCCCGCAGGCGGCGACGACGATGAGGTCACGCAGCCGTTCGGTGAGGTCTTCGACGAAGCGGCGCGGTTCGTGCCCGGCGTCCACCACCCGTTCCACGACCCGGAACACCGCCGCGCCGTCGCGGGCGGCCAGCGCCTCCACCAGGTCGTCGAGCAACGACGCCGGGGTGTAGCCGAGCAGGGCGACCGCCGGGTCGTAGGTCAGCCCGTCAGGCCCGGCCCCGGCGACCAGCTGGTCGAGCACCGACAGGCTGTCCCGCACCGACCCGGCCCCGGCCCGCACCACCAGGGACAGCACCCCGGGCCCCACGCGCACGCCTTCGCGGTCGCAGACCTGCTCCAGGTAGGGCACCAGAACGTCGGGCGCGACCAGGCGGAACGGGTAGTGGTGGGTACGCGACCGGACGGTCCCGATGACCTTGTCCGGCTCGGTCGTCGCGAAGACGAACTTCACGTGCGGCGGAGGTTCCTCGACGATCTTCAGCAGCGCGTTGAACCCCTGCGGCGTGACCATATGGGCCTCGTCCAGGACGAACACCTTGAACCGGTCCCGGGCCGGGGCGAAGGTCGCCCGCTCGCGCAGCTCCCGGGCGTCGTCCACCCCGCCGTGGCTGGCGGCGTCGATCTCCACCACGTCCAGCGACCCCGGCCCCCCGGTGGCCAGCTCGACGCACGATGCGCACACCCCGCACGGCATATCGGTGGGCTGCTCGGCGGTGTTGGTCGCGCAGTTGAGCACCCGGGCCAGGATCCGCGCCGAGCTGGTCTTGCCGCACCCCCGCGGCCCGGAGAACAGGTAGGCATGGTTGACCTGCCCGCTGCGCAGCGCCTGGCGCAGCGGCGCGGTGACGTGGTCCTGCCCGATGACCTCCGCAAAGGTCTGGGGCCGGTACCGCCGGTACAGCGCAGTGCTCACCGGCCCACCCTACCGACTCCGCCAGACCCGCCCCCGGCTCAGCCCCACCCAGCCCTCAGCCTCGACCACCTCCGAACGAAGAACCGCCTCCGCCTCCGCCTCTACCGCCGCCTCCGCCTCTACCGCCGCCTCCAGACGAGAACCCACCGCCGCTCGACGACTGGGGTGGGTTGTATGTCTTGGCGGTACGCGTGCCGGTGACAGTTCTCTGGACCTGAGAGACATCCACGGAGACAGCAGCGATCTTCGCACCGCCCCGTTTCGCCCAGGACATTGAGTATCGGGATCTGATAATCAAGAAAAAGACCGTGATGGTGATGGTCGAGACCATGAATATGGCAATCATGAGAATCGGGGAGAATGCCCCAAAATCGCGCAGCATGTAGATCGACTGGTCTAGCATGGCATCCATGCGATAGTAAACCAGGCGGTCCGTCTCCAGCGGCACGTCGTGTCTTGCTCTCTCAAAGATCTGGTCTTTTACGCTGCCTGTGAAAAAGTGGTCCGCGGTCCAGCCGTGGGAGGCGATTCCGGTGAACGGGACGGAATCTTGAATATCCATGATGAATATCACGCCCTCCGGTCCCGAGCCGCGGTTGTCGGCAGTTGTCCCCAGCGCTTCGTCCAGTATGGCGTCAGTGTAAGCGATGAGTGTGCGCTCGCAGAGGCTGTCAGAGTCCTCCGGGGAGCACTTGTCGTTCACCAGTTCGATCCGGAGATACTCCAGGTTCAGCTTTCTCCCGATCTCGACCGCCCTGGTCGTCAGCGCTGCGACCTCGTCTTCTGTCAGGTCCCTCTCCATGCCGCTGGCGCTCGCCCCCGCCTGCTGCGCCAGCGTCACAATCTCGACGTTGTCGGCAGAGAAGTCTTTGTTCTCAGGGAGCAGGTTCCGTGCGATGAACACGCTGCCGACGACGTAGAGCGCCAGGAAGAGCGCTGCGGAGACCGCCGCGGTGAGAGCGACGTACTGTCCGGTCCGCCTGCCAGAGGCGTTGCCTGATATCTGTTCTAGCGTAATCATCAGCCAGCCAGCCCCCTCAGCCGCAGGTACTCGAGGACGAAGCTGCCGACGGCCATGACGGCCGTGCAGACCACGATGAAGACCGAGCTCTTCTTCCAGTCCACCGGAAGGACTCCGGCCGATCGTCCGTTCTGCCCGTTGACCGCGAAGAAGTAGGTCTTGCGTTCGGCTCTGTCGACGTAGGTCAGGAGCCAGACAGGGGCCATCACGTACCCGATGACCGGGCGGTACCCCACGTTTCGCGGTGACACTGCCACCCCCAGCCGACGGCTCAGCCCAGCAGCGACCGCCGCCACCCCCTCGTCGCCGACGCTCCGCGCGATCGTGTTGAAATCAATATCACGGTGCTCCGCGTTGTACCCGTTGAGGTACAGGTAGTTGAACTGCTTCAGCCATGGTGCTCTCCAGTCGAACGGCTGGATCAGGTCCACGATTTTTTCGTTGACGACCTCCTGCAGCGCCCCACGCTGCTGGTCGTCTATATAACCTCCGGCTCTCCCGCTCAGGCGGAACTGTTCGTACTCCTTGTAGTCATAGTTACCCCTGCGGTAGCTCCGGACCAGCCTCTCGCCGACTGCGTCGACATCAGCACCGATCTGCACGTCCAGCAGGTAGAAGGGGTAGTAGACCGGCTTGACGATGACATCTTCGACGTTCCCGAAGCCCTTCCGCACGAACCAGTGCTTCCGCACCCATCTCTGGAAGCTGTCGACAGCCTGCTTCTCGGAGACCGCGAACGGGATGATCCCGTCGGGCGTGAACTCGTTCGAGACCACGTCCCCGGGAATCAGGTTGCTGCGGCACCAGGAACACTTCGCCGACATGCTGGTGGTCTTGTCGGAGACGACCTCAGCACCGCAGCCCTCGCAGCGGAAGCTGCAGATATTGTCCTCCGGCAGCGCCTGGGCCACACCGTCCGACACGACGATCCCGTTGAGCACCTGGCCGCCCGCGGGACCCGGCTCCTCGGAAAACACTTTACGGCAGTGGTGGCAGATCAGCTGTCCCCGCTCGACCTCCCAGTAGATCTCGGTCGAACCGTCGTTCGGGCACCTGAACTTGAGTGCACCGACTCTTTCGGGCTCTGGACCTGTCGGCTGGCCTGGTTCAGACGACGATGTCATAGCTGCTCCTGGACGAGGGATGCGAGGCTTCGAGTCCACAGCCTAACGGCATGGAGCCAAGAATCTCACCCTGTCGCAGTCTCCTCACCATCTTCTCACCATCGACACCCAGGTGGGCAGCTCAGCCTCCCCTATTCGTCGGTGACGGCGACCACGGAGATCCAGCGGCGGGTGCCGGCGATGGTGACCGGCCACTGGGAGGCGGCCAGCGGCGAGCGGCTCAGGCCCAGGTCGGCCCGGACCGACGGGGGCGACAGCCGGGCGCGGACCAGGCCGAGGTCGAGCAGCACGTGCAGGCCCAGGGCCGAGGCGGCGGCCCGTTTCAGGGTCCACAGCCGGGCCAGGTCCTCGCGGACCTGCATCGGCGCCAGCCCGGCCAACCAGCGGCGTTCCTCCGGGTCGAGCAGGTCGGAGGAGAACCCGAGCAGGTCCTCCTCGATGTCCGAGGAGGGTTCGGCCTCGATGTCCACGCCGACCGGGCCGGACCCGAGCGCGGCCACGACGACGTCCGGTCCCTGCAGCACGACCACCCCGGGGCTGCCGGACCCGCCGTGCACGATGAGCCGTCCGCTGCCGGTGCGGGCCATGCCCCACGACTGCGGCGGCACAGACGGGTCGAAACGGTCAGACAGCAGCCGACGCAGCAGCACCCGTCCGACCGCGGCGCGCACCCGCTGCGGACCGGGCACGGTCTGGGACAGCTCGGTGAGGTCGCCGACGTCCAGCACGTCCACCGCGACCCCGAACCCGGCCAGGGAGTCCAGGTCGCGCGCCTGGTCCAGGCCGGTCTCGGCCAGGTCCAGCACCGCGGTCCACACGCCGAGCTCGGGCAGGTGGGTGGTGGTGCCTGCCACCCCGGCGGCGGTGATCTGCTCGGACAAGGACCACGACGACGCCCGGCGCCCGGTGGGCGGGGCGACGGGTATCTCCCCAGAGGGAGGATGGCCGACGGAGGTGGGATGAAAAGTACCGACGACGGTCATCGCTGACCTCCGGACAGGGGAGCGGACGACGGAGCGGACGACATGGCAGCACAGCCTCTCGACGGGACGGACACCAGCGCGACCCCCCCGACACGAGCCCACCTGAACTGCAGCGAGCGTCGAAGCCGACATTGCGACCCTGGACCCGTGTACCGCGGTTCGCAAGCCGAACGCGGGGCTCGGCCGCGGCCCGAAGGGGGCGAACCGGTAAGCGATCACCCGTATCAACCGATGAGAACTGGTGACAAGTGGTCCCGGAACGGCGCTCACCCGGGTACCGTTGTCGTGCATCAGCTGATGGTCGGGAGGGTGAGATGACGGCCGGTACGGACACGGCCCCCAGTGTCGCGACGCCACGGAACCTCACGCCTGCGGAACAGTCGCGGCTGGAGGTCTCCGTAGACCGGGTGACCAGGCTGGTCGACCCGCTGAACCCGGCGCGCGTCGCCGACCTGTGGGACAGCCTGCTCGAAGCCGGGCACTACGACGACCTGGAAGGCCCGCGCTCGGTCGGCGTCGCCATCGGCACGCTGCTGCTCGACGCCGACCCGTCAGCCCGCTGGGTGGCCTGCCTGGGACCGCGGGGCTGGACGCCTGGCGTCGTCTCCCAGTCGCGCCCGTTCTCACCGGTGCTCCCGGTGGCCGACGCCCTGTCGCGCTGGCCCGGCGCGCCGGCGGACTGGATCGGGCCGTACGTCACCGGGTCGGTGGACCACCTGCTGCACCCCGGCGGCCTGGAAGACCACCCGTGGATCGCCAGCACCGACGACCTGCCCAACCCGCCAGCCCCCGAGGTCGCCGAGCTGGCGACGACGGCGCTGAACCTGGGCCTGGCCCTGGCCGGTAACGAGGCCCGGGCCTTCGCGGTGCTGCCCGGCGCGGGCGGCCCGATGAGCGCCCCCGCCCCCGGCGACCCGACCGACCGGGACGCGGTACGCACCTGGGCCCGGGCCTGGGGGCTGCAGGCCGGGACCCCGATGCTGGCCGTGGCCTGGGTGGAACCGCCGCGCGGTGCCGCCCGGCACGCCGCAGTGCGCGCCGGGTCCATCGCGGTCGAGGCCAGCGAGGCCAACCGGCCCGGCGTCGTCATGGCGCACGAGTTCACCACCGGCCGGGGCGGCACGACCGGCGTCGGCGCACCGGTGATCCTCGGAGCCTCCAACCCCGTGCTGTGACCAGACCCTCCGTCTGAACAGCCCGGCCTGAACAGCACGGGCGCGACCAGCCGTGGCTGGCGTCGCCGTCCGTCGACAGGTAGCTCTCGCTCGGTGGATCAGGGCTCAGAAGGGCACGGAACCGAGCATGTCGAAGCACGGTTCGAGGTGGTGGCGCAGGCTCGGTGCGAACCCGGCCTCACGCCACAGGCGGACACCGGTGAGCAGGGCGGCGATGAGCAGGTCGGTGGCGACGGTGGCCGTGACCAGGTCGACCGGGTGCTCGGTACGCGCGGTGGCCTCGACCAGCTGGGGTGCGAGGTAGGCGTTGATCTCGCGGATCTCGCCCATCAGCCCGGCGTAGACGGTCGGCTCGTCGAACATGTAGCGCACCCGACGCTGGACCGCGTACCCACCGGCCTCGATCACCGGTTCGAGACGGTCCACGACCGCGCGCGCCGCACCGACCAGGCGCCGTTCCGGGAAGTAGGCCATGAGCAGGACGAACATCTGGGCGTCGAAGTCGTCGTGCAGGACGAGACGGTCCTTGGTGCCGAAGTGCCGGTACACGGTGTTCGGAGAGACGCCCGCCGCGGCCGCCACGTCCTCGACCGTGACCTCGGGGTACCCGCGGGCGTCGAACAGGTCGAGGGCGACGGTCTGGACGTGCTCCATCGCTGCGCGCTTCTTCAGCTCGCGCACCGTGAAGTTGGCCGGGACAGAAGCCGGGGACGGGTTGGTCGCTGGGTCCATCAGCCGGCAGTCTACGCCCCTTGACAGTCACTCCCGCGAATGAGAGAGTGACTGCCATGTATGGAAGCGACTCCCAGGATCTGGTGATCCGGGCGGAGGGCCTGCGCAAACGGTTCGGCTCTGTCCGGGCCCTGGCAGGCCTCGACCTGGCAGTCGACCGGGGCGAGATCCACGGCTTCCTCGGCCCGAACGGGTCGGGCAAGTCGACCACCGTCCGGATCCTGCTCGGCATGCTGCGCGCCGACGGCGGTCTGGTGCGCCTGTTCGGCGCCGACCCCTGGGACGACGCCGTCGACCTGCACCGACGCCTGGCCTACGTCCCCGGGGACGTCACCCTGTGGCCCGGTTTCACCGGCGGGGAGGCGATCGACGTGCTGCTGTCGGTGCGCGGAGCGCCGGGCAGACGCCGCGAGAGCCTGATGGAACGCTTCGCCCTGGACCCGTCCCGCCGCTGCCGCACCTACTCCAAGGGCAACCGGCAGAAAGTGGCTCTGGTCGCCGCGCTGGCCTGCGACACGGACCTGCTGGTGCTGGACGAGCCGACATCGGGGCTGGACCCTCTCATGGAGGCCGTCTTCGTCGACTGCGTCCGCGAGGCGGCCGCACGGGGTACGACCGTGCTGCTGTCCAGCCACATCCTGGCCGAGGTCGAGGCGCTGTGCGACCGGGTCACGATCGTCCGGGACGGGGCCACGGTGCGCACCGGGCCGGTCGCCGAGCTGCGCCGGATCGGACGGGTCCGCATCACGGCGCGCACCACCCGGCCGGTCGACCTGGACGGTATCGACGTCGCCGATCTGGTCCGCACCAGAACGACCGTCCGCTTCGACGCCTCCCAGACCGATCTGCCCGCCGCTCTGGCCGCGGTGACCGAGGCGGGCGTCGTCGACCTGACCTGCGCGCCGCCCAGCCTGGAAGAGGTCTTCCTGGACCACTACGCCGGCCGGTCGGCATGAGAGCCACCACGGCCACGGCTCGCCTGACCCGGCTGGCACTGCGGCAGGACCGGTCCTGGCTGGCGTGGTGGCTGCTCGGGGTCGGGGCCTACGTCACAGCGACGGCCGCGGCGATGCGTGGCGCCTACCCCGACCAGGCGGCCGTCGACGCCTACGCCGCCACGGCCGGGCTGCGGCAGACCGAGCGGCTGTTCAACGGACCGGGTCACGCCGTGGACACCATCGGCGGGCTCACCGTCTTCGAGGCCGGCGGCTACCTCCTGGTGGCGGTCGCCCTGTTCGGGGTGTTCACCGTGGTCCGCCACACCCGCACCCCGGAGCACGACGGCCGGGCCGAGCTGCTGGCCGCCGCGCCCGTCGGTCGGTGGGCAGCGCTGGCCGCCGCCTGCGCGACCGCCGGTATCGGCGCGCTCGCCCTGGGCACCGTGGCGACGGCCGGGCTGATGGTCACCGGCCTCGGGGCCCGAGGGTCGGCCGCCTACGGGACCTGCGTAGCCGGTTCTGTCCTGGTCTTCGCCGCGGTCGGCACGGTGACCGCCCAGCTGAGCGACAACCCTCGGGTGGCGCTGGCCGCGGCGGGGGTGGCGCTGGGGGCCGCCTACCTGGTCCGCGGCATCGGCGACCTGCGCGACAACGGGTTGGTCTGGGCCTCGCCCCTGGGATGGGTCCAGGCCGTGCGACCGTTCGCGGACGAGCGCCTCTGGCCCGGGCTGCTCGCCCTGGCCGGTGCCGCGGCCCTGGTCGGCCTGGCGGCGTGGCTGACCACCCGGCGCGACCTGGGCGCGGGTATCCGGGCCACTGGTCCGGGGCCGGCCGTGGCCGCGCCGGCCCTGCGCACCCCGACCGGGCTGGCCGTGCGGTTGCAGCGGGGCACCGCCGTCGGCTGGGCCTGCGGTCTGGGAGTACTCGGCCTGGCTCTGGGTGTGCTCGGCGACGGGGTGGTGGCCGCCACCGGGGAGGTCACGGGTATGCCGTGGGCCGGCCCGCAGGCCGCCGAACTGTACTACGGTTTCGCCTGCCTGCTGCTGGGTGCCCTGACCGGATGTGCCGGTATCGCCCTGACCGTACGGCAGCGCACCGAAGAGCAGGCCGGGCGCACCGGACTGGTGTGCTCCGGTACCTGGTCCCGCACCCGCTGGTTCGCCTGCTGTCTGGGTGTGACCCTGGCGGCGACCGTCGTGGTGCTGCTGGTCGCCGCGACGGGCCTGGCGGTCGGACGCGCCGTGTCGACCGACGGCCCGTTCCTGGGCACCGTGACGCACAGCCTGGCCTACCTGCCCGCCGTCTGGGTCCTCGTCGCCGTCGCCACCCTGCTCGTCGCCGCGGCACCAGGCTGGACCCCTCTGGCCTGGGCGTCCGCCGGATACGTGCTGGTCGTGGCCCTGCTGGCCGCGGTCCTGAAGCTGCCCGGCTGGGCCCAGGACCTCTCCCCCTTCACGCACGCTCCCGGGCTCGACGACGACCTGACCGACCCTCGCCTGCTGGTCCTGACCGGGATCGCCGCACTGGTCACGACCAGCGCCGGACGGTCCTTCCGCCGCCGCAACCTCGTCGCGTAGGGGTCGCTTCGCCACCCGAGCAAACCCCGAAGGCATCTCATGGGTGCTGCCAGAGAGCGGTGATGGGCAGGACGTGGAGCCAGCCGTGTGTCATGACGCCAGCTGCCCTCCGGCGGCGTGCTCCAGCAGCGCGATGTCGATGGCAGCCTGCCGGGCGGCTGCTGACACGGCCGGGCTCGGCGACACCTCGACCTGGGCGATGAACGGCGGGACGGAGGCATCGTAGGAGGTGACCCGTCGAACAGCCCGGTGGCGGGGCTCCCACGGCAGCGTCTCGACGGTGTGCCTCGGGAAAGCCGGTCCTTCCATCGTCCCTCCAACCTGGAAGACCGTCGTCGTTGTTCCGGGTTACGTCCCACAACCCAGAATAGCGCAGACGCAGGGAGGCAGCGCGAGTATCGCCTATGAGGTAGGATAGTGGCATGACGGCTCAACAGCTGACCAGGAAGAAGTCGTTGACGATCCCGCAGGACCTCGTCGACGAGGCTGAAGCAAGGTCGGGGCCGCGCGGGCTGTCGGCCTATGTCGCTCGTGCCCTGGCCACGCAGCTCGAGCTGGACCGCCTGGCCGACTACACCGAAGCCGCGCAGGCCGAGCTGGGGCCTGTGCCGCAGCAGGTGCGGATGCAGGTCTATGCCGATCTTGCCGCGGCGGACGCGGAGATCGGCTTCACCCGGTGAGCCGAGGTCTGGCGGCCGGTCTGGTGGTGCTGGACTGCGAAGGGCTGGCCCGTACCGTGCGGCGTGAGGCATACCTGCGGGCGGTGATCGAGGAAGCGGCAGCGGCACGCACGCCGGTCGCCGTCAGCGCTGTGACGCTGGTCGAGGCCATGTACCCGAAGATCGACCGGGCGGCGCTGCGATGGACCGTGTCTCGCCTGGTGGTGGTGCCCGTCTCGCAAGAGATCGCTGCTGTCGCGTCGGACCTGCTGGCGCAGGCCAGCAGGCACGGCCACGAGCACGCCCTGGACGCGCTGGTCTGCGCGACGGCTCTCAGTCGCCCTGGGCACCCGACGATCTACACCAGCGACCCAAGCGACATGCGCCTGCTCGTGGGAACCCGCGCGACCGTCGTCCCGCTGCACTGACAGGTCCGCGGCAGCTGTGCGGGAGAGGTACAGCCTGACCCAGCCACTCGACGAACCTCACCCATGCCCCCGGGGGTGACGTCCTGACCGGGATCGCCGCGCTCGTCGGATGGTCTTTCCGCCGCCGCAACCTCGTCACGTAACGACCGGTTTCAGTGCAACCGGCGTCCGAGATGGACGATATGAGCGGTGCTGCGGTCGTGGGGATCGCACGCCCACACGACCTGGTACTGCTCGTCCCGTCCCGCGACAGGCACCTCGACGGACCAGGCCGTTCCTCCGAGGACGCGTAGCAGTGTCTCGCGAGACCGTGGCGTCTGGTCGCGGACGGCAGCCAGGGCTTCCTGCAGCTGCGACCACAGCACCGCGTCGTGCTCGCGATAGGTGTCGGCGTTGTGCCGTGCACTGGTGCTGAACAGCAGTCTCATCGATGCTCCCCCAGTCGGTCTCAGCCCACCCTACCACCAGAAGAGATATGCCACTTGTGGGCATCTGCCACATCAGGGTACCGTTGTGGCCTGGCGTCAGGAGCGATCATGGGTGAGCGGAAGAGCGAGGCGATGGCAACGGTCGAGATCGACAGCAGGGGTCGGGTGGCACTCGGCAAGGTCGCGACCCCTGGCACCTACCGCGCCACGGCCTGGGCCGACGGTTCGGTGCTGCTCGAACCGGCGCAGACGCTGACCAAGGCCGAGATCGCCGTGCTGCGCAATCCCGCCGTCTCGGCCGACCTCCAGGCCGTGTTCGACGGCACCGCCGACTCGACCGCCTACGACTGGGAAGACTGAGCCGACAGCAGGTCGGACGGCGGAGGACGAACCCCGCGTAGTATGATATGCAGTATGAGTTCCGGCGAGTACGAGCGTCGTACGATCACCCTGCCCAGCGTCACCGCACGCGGTGTCATGGAACGGGTGGGCCCGCGGGAGTTCTCGGCCTACGCCGCGGAGGCCATCGCGGCCCGGCTGCGGCTCGACGCGATGCGCGACCACCTGGCAGAGACTGAGGCGACCAACGGTCCGACCGACCCGGCCGCTGTCGCCGCGATCGCCGACTGGCTGGCCCGGTGACGGCGAGCATCGCCCACAGCATCCTCCTCGACGCCGAAGGGCTGAGCGCGATCGCCCGGCACGACACCGCGACACAGGCCTGGGAACGGTTCGCCGTCGAGACCGGTTCGACCTTCTACGTCAGTGCCGCCACCCTGGCTGAGGCGACCGACGGGTCAGCCCGGGACGCCGGTGTGCGGCGCGTGGTACGCACGATGTGCCGGCTCGAACCGGTCTCGGGCAGCATCGGCTACGTCGCAGGGGGCCTGCGGGCCCGGTCGGCGTCATCCCGCCGCAAACAGCGCGACCTCACCGTCGATGCGCTCGTCGCCGCGACAGCCACGACGCTGCCCCGCCCGGTCGTCGTGCTCACCAGCGACGCTGCCGATCTGACTTCGCTGCTCGACGGCACCGGTATCAAGGTCCACCAGCTGTGACAGAGCAGGAAGAACCCCCGCGTCGGCACGCCAGCGATCCGCGGGCCCTCCAACCCCGTGCTGTGACCAGGCCCTTCGCCTGAACAGCACGGACGCGACGGGCCGTGCCCGGCGCCGTCGCGTCCGTCCTGCTGTCGACCAGACGCTACCCGGCGACAGGGAAGTTGATCTCGGTGACCCAGCTCTCCGGGTCGGAGGTCTGGCCGGGGCTGACCACGTAGATGTTGAACATCGGCCCGGACACGGTCAGACCACGGTGGCTGACCCAGTCGCCGATGGCCTGGCATACCGCGCCAGCACCCTCGTACGAGCCGTACAGGGTCGCCCAGGCGACGCGCTGTTCCGGGATGGTGGTGCGCTGGAATCCTTCCGGCTCGTCGTCGCCGGTGTACTCCCACCACACGGCCATGTCGATATCGGACTCCCGGAAGTCGGCGTCGTAGAACGTCGCACCAGCGTGCGGGCCGAACTGCTCCCGGGGCAGCCCCGCTGATGTCTTGACGAGCTGGTCGAGCTCGGCCCAGAGGGCACCCTCGGCGCCATAGGTGGGGACAGTGCGGCGCAGGGCGATCACCTGCATCGCGGGGACGGTCCGTTCTTCGACGGTGACGGGCATGGTCGGCTCCTTGACCTGTTCGAGTATGGTGGTGAGAAGAGCTTGCTGGTCAGCGATCTGCTGAGCGGCGGCGTCCAGGCTGCGGGCGTGGTCGGCCAGCGCCTGGCGCAGCGCGTCAGCGTCGTCGAACAGCGGCAGCATCGTGGCGATCTGCGCGATCCCGCAGCCCGAGTCCCGCAGCACACGGATGCGCGCGGCGGTCTTGAGCTGGGCGGGCGCGTAGAACCGGTAGCCGTTGCCCGGATCGACGTGCCAGGGCACGAGCAGCCCTCGCTCGTCGTAGTGGCGCAGCATCCGCACCGACAGCATCGCGAACCGGGAGAAGTCCCCGATACCCAGCAGGTATGTCGACTCAGCATCGCTCATGGACCCACTCCACCACCTCGCACAGTGTGAGAGTCAAACGCTAGCCCTCGCCTGGTCGACGTATCGCCACGTTCGTCACGGCCAGCGCTGGATGGCCTTTCCGCCACCGCGCTCGTCGCGTGACGACGCGAGGTCGACCGGTCTTCAGAACCGGCGTCCGAGATGAACGGTGCTGCGGTCGTGGGGACCGCGCGCCCACACGACCTGGAAGACCGTCGGCGTTGTTCCGGGTTACGTTCCACAACCCAGAATGGCGGAACGACCAGTCCGGGTGGCCGCTTACTCGCGCACGCCCGCCAGGTCGACCGGTCGGCGGCGGGCCAGCAGGGCCGCCGGGACGACGCTGGACAGCACGGCGACGACCAGGCAGACCACGACGGTCCCGCCCAGGTACGGCCACGGCACCACCACCGTCACCTGCGGCGCCGATGCCGCCAGGGCGGGCAGGAGACCGGCCAGCGTCATGACGGTGACGCCGCCGCCCAGGCCGATCCCGACCCCGGCGACGAGCAGCGCCTCGAGGCCGACCACACCCACCACCTGGCGGCTGGTGGCCCCGGACAGCCGCATCGTCGCCAGCTCCCCGGCCCGGTTCCCGGTCGCCATGATCAGGGTGTTCGCCAGGGCGATGACGGTGTACAGCAGGGCCATGCCGAGCATCGCGACGACGATGAGGATGCCCCACCGGTTCTCCGCGGCGCTCTGGAAGGACAGATGGTCGTCGGTCGTCACGACCTGGCCGCCACCGGCAGCGGCCACGGCGGCCACCCGACCGCGGTCGGCGTCGGGCGCCAGGTCCAGGTAGACCTCGTCCGCCAGCGGGGCCGCGGTGTGCCCGCCGCGCAGGTCCCAGGGCAGCAGCACCGTGTCGATAGTGTCGATCTGGTCGTCGAGCACCGCCACGACCCGTAGGTCGACCAAGGCGGAGTCGGCCAGCCACAGGCTGACCGTCTGGCCCACCTCCCCGTTACCACGGGACACCGCGACCGTATCGGTACCCACCAGGTCGGCCACGTCGCCGTCGACCACCGGCAGGTCGAGCACGGTCGCGGCGGCGGGGCCGACGACGTACCGGCCGTTCCAGTCGGCGGCGCTGCTGGCCTCGGTCTTGACGTACACCGTCGTACCGGCGACGGGTACCGCGGCCCGCACACCCGGGACCTGGGCCAGCTCGGCCACGGTGACATCGGCGATACCCGCCGTACCGTCGGGTACGACGACGGTGGAAGCGGTCACCCGGGAGGCGGCCGCCGTCTGCGCGGTGCGGGTGAACGTCTGGAACCCGGCCAGGATGCCACCGACCAGCCCGACCGCGAGCAGGATCGGCGCGGCGGTGGAGGCGGTGCGCCGCACGGCCGCCAGGGTGCTGGCCCGGGCCAGCAGCGCGGTGGCACCGGGCAGCCGGTCCAGCGGGACGGTCAGCACCCGCACCACCGGGCCGACCAGGACCGGTGACAGCATGGCGAACCCGGTGACCAGCACGATCGAGATCCACATCAACGTGTTGACGGCGTCCTCCGGGTCGGACCGGGCGACAGCCGCCAGGCCTGGGACCGCCCCGACCAGGCAGCACACCCCGACGACCCAGCGGACCAGCGTCATCGGTCTGGAGTCGACAGCGGCCTCGCGCAGCGCCTCCACGGGTCGCACCCTGGCGGCCCGGCGGGCAGCGAACAACGCACCGAGCAGGGCGACGAGGATCCCGACCCCGGCGGCGACCGTGACCGGCCACCAGACGAACCGGGCGGTGAAACCTTCCGGGGCGAAGCCGATATCGGTCAGCCACCGCGCGAACCGCGGCGCCACCGCCGCCCCGACGACGCTGCCCACCGCTCCGGCCAGCACTCCCACCACCAGCGCCTCGCCGACCACCAGCCGACGGACCTGCCGTGGCAGGGCCCCCGCGGTGCGCAGCAGCCCGAACTCGCGGCGCCGGGCAGCCACCGCGTAGGCGAAGGTGCTGGACACGACGAACACCGAGACGAAGGCCGACACCCCCGCGGTGTAGCCCAGCAGGACGGCCGCCAGCTCGAACAGGTCGGACTCCGGATCAGGCTCCGCGGCCCGGCGGCCGTCACCGGTGAGCACCCGCACAGCGTCAGCGGTGGTGACCCGACGCACCTGCTCCACCAGGCCGGGAACTGCCCCGTCGCGGGCGGTCAGCGCCAGCGCGGCGATCCGGTGGTCGGCCAGCCCGGCCGCCCGTTCGTCGGTGGTGTACAGCGCGGGCAGGGCGTCGGTGCTGATGACGCCGCTGACGACCAGCTCCACCGGCCCAGCGACGGTCTGGGCGGTGACCCGGTCGCCCGGGGCGTGGTCGGTCGGGGCGGTCAGGACTACCTGGTCGTCACCGTCCGGGGCTCCGCCCGACTCCCAGGCGAACGGGTGCAGCGAGCTGGCCGACCAGGGGTGGACGCTGTCGCCCGGTGCGCCGACGACCGAGGCCGGTCCGGCGTAGTCCACGACCACGTCCGCGTCGACCTGCGCAGCCAGACGCCCAGCCAGGTCGGCGGGCACGGCCAGCGGTTCGACCGACGGCCGGGCCACGTTGCGCCCCGCCACCCGGTCGCCCCCGACCACCACCACGTCCGCGCTGACGAACCACTGGGGCTCGGTGCCGCGCGAGGTGATCGAGCTGACCAGGGTGAGCAGCGTCGCCGACAGCAGTCCCACCCCCAGCCCCAGCGCCACGAACGTGCCGACCAGGCTGCCGGCCCGGGCCCGGACCGTGTGCCACAGCAGCCCGGTCATGGCGCCGCCACCTCCAGCCTGGTCATCCGGGTGGCGATCTGGGCGGCGGTGGGCTGGTGCATCTCGTCGACGACCACGCCGTCGGCCAGGAAGACGACCCGGTCGGCGCGGGCGGCGATCACCGGGTCGTGGGTGACCATGACGATGGTCTGTCCTTGCTCGTCCACCAGAGAGCGCAGCAGCGTCAGGACCTCACGCCCGGTGGTCGAGTCCAGGGCGCCGGTCGGCTCGTCGGCGAACAGGACCTGCGGCCGGGTGATCAGCGCCCGGGCGATGGCCACCCGCTGCTGCTGCCCCCCGGACAGCTCGGTCGGCTTGTGCCGGGCCCGGTCGGCCAGCCCGACCGCGGCCAGCGCCTCGCGCACCTCGCGCCGGGCGGGCCGACGACCACCCAGCCGCAGCGGCAGCGCCACGTTCAGCTCGGCGCTCAACGACGGCAGCAGGTTGAACGACTGGAAGACGAACCCGATCCGGCTGCGGCGCAGCACCGTCAGCCGGGTCTCGCTGAGCCTGGCCAGGTCTTGCTCACCCAGGTAGACCGCGCCCGACGTGGGCCGGTCCAGCCCGGCCGCGCACTGCAGCAGCGTGGACTTGCCCGACCCGGACGGCCCCATCACCGCCGTGAACGTCCCCGTCCCGAAGTCCAGGGACACTCCGCCCAGGGCGGTCACCGCCGCCTGACCGGTGCCGTACACTTTCCGCACGTCGTGCAGCCGCACGGCCAGGCCGTGCGGATCCTGGGGATGAGCTCGCCTCGTCATGACCCTCAGGCTATGGACGCCGCCGCCCGGGCAGAACCAGGCTGCCTCCCCGTTCCGGGGTCGGGTTGTCCCTACCCCGAGGTGCGGTGCTCCCCGGACCGGGCTCAGTACCGGACCAGGGGAGGGCGTCGTCCGGTCGACGAGAGGAGCCCCAGTGAGGACAACCACCGTCGCCACCGCCCTGGTACTGATGCTCGCGGTCGGGGCGTGCGGCCCGGGTACCAGGACCACGAACTCCCAGGACCTCCGGCCCGGGGACTGTCTCGACGGCACCCTCGACAGCGTCGCGACCGCCGAGGGCGACGTGGCGACGATCTGGATGCGGACCATGGTCACGACCGTCGCCTGCGACCAGCCGCACAGCTCGGAGGTCGTACACCGCACCGAGGAGCGGGCCTGGACCGACGACGAGGCCAAGCAGACCTGTACCGAGGCCGCCGCCGACTACACGGGGACCACCGACCCCAAGGTCACCGTCAACGCCTCCTACCTCGGCGGCGCCAAGACCAGGCACATCATCTGCTATGTCACCACCGTCGACGGCGAGAAGTCGTTGACCAGGTCGGTCAGAGCCACCGAGTGACCAGCCAGCGTGGCAACGGTCCAGCTCAGCTGCTGGACGACCTGGCGACCCTGCCCTCCGTCGGCAGCCAACTTTGGCCGGGTTCGTCAACCCAAGTCGCCTTCAACCTGAATTCTGCAACAGGCTCTTGAACCGGCGGAACGGCGTGAAACTGGCACCCGGCTGAGAGCTACCGCACACGGGTCGATCTCCAGCAGGTCGCCGACGTCGGTGGTGCGCGTCGGTCACACCAGGCGTCGTGCCGGGGTCTCGCCTGGTGCGATCTGCCAGATCCCGACGGCGTCGAGCGGGTTGGCATAGCGAAAACCCACCTTGGCCAGGCAGGCGACCTCGGTGCCGCCGATCTGCTCGCGGTGCGCGACGTGCATGTGCCCGTGCAGGGACAGCGCCGGCCGGGACCTGACGATCAGGTCGCGCAGGTTCGGGTCGCCCTGGTGCCGGGTCCGGGCGGAATCCAGCCCGGAGGGCCAGTTGTGAGTGATGAGCACGTCGAACCTGCCCTGCTGGGTCGCTCTGCGCGTCGACGCCAGCTCTTCGGTGCTGTAGTAGGCCGCCGCCCGCTGGTCGCGCGAGCGGGCCTTCGGGCTAGGACTGGCAGTCGTCTCGCGCGCGATCCCCGAGAGGAACCCGACGCGCAGACCGGCGACCGTCACCGCCCCGGCCCGCCCCAGGTAGGTGACATCAGGTCCCCACCGGCCGTGACCGGCCACCAGTCCACCGTCGGCGTCGAGAGCCGCGAACGGCTCGTGGTTGCCCGCGACGAAGAACAGCGGCGCCGGGACGACGACCGTCCCGTCGAGCACCCGCGGGAAGTCACCCAGCCTGCGGTACTTCGCCGGGCCAGGCACCTGGGCGACCTGCGTCTCGTCGCGCAGCGCCTCGGCGTCACCGACCTGGAAGACGGCCGCCAGGTCGCTCGCGGCGACGCCCGCCTCGGCGCACGCCCACTCGACGAGCGTCACGGCTTCTCGCCACTGCCCGTGGACGTCTCCCAGAGCGGCGATGAGCACGAGCGGTCGGAACCTCCAGATATCAGCCAGGCCCAGCTCCGCACCGGTCCGCGGAACGCCCAGCCTGAGTGCGAAGCCATGGTAGGGGCCGCACCGCGGCGCTCCCGAGCGATTTCCGGAGCTGCCCAGCCTCGGCACCTTGTGAGGGGTGGGCTTCCAGGCGAGAGATGGGCTCCGGAGCCCATCTCTCGCCTGGAAGCCCACCCTTCACGGACAGAAGCTGTGCCGTCTCGGCTCAGCGGGTCTCAGAACCAACCGCCAGTCTGCCAGGATGGTGCAGGTGAGCCGACCGGAACCGCGCCGTTTCGCCGCCGAGGTCGCCGCGGGCCTGTCGGCGCTGCGGCGCGGCTTCTCCCTGTGGCGGCACAGCCCCCGGCTGATGCTGCTCGGCGCGGCCCCGGCGCTGGTCGTCGGGGCGGTCTTCCTCGCGGCCTTCGTCGCCCTGCTGGTGTCGCTGCCGAACCTGGTCGACTGGGCCACCCCGTTCGCCGACGACTGGCAGCCGGTCTTGCGCACCGGCACCCGGGTCATCCTCGGTGCGGGCATCGTCCTGCTGGTCGGCTGGGCGATGGTCGCCTGCTACGCCGCGACCACCCTGCTCGTCGGCGACCCGTTCTTCGAGAAGATCGCCCACCACGTCGAGCAGCAGCTCGGCAACCCGCCGCCCGGGCGCGACGAAGGCCGCTGGGCCGGTTTCGTCCGGCAGACCAGCGAGAGCCTGCGCCTGGCCGGCCTCGGCCTGGCACTGGCCGTCAGCCTGTTCCTCATCGGCTTGATCCCCGTGGTCGGTACCGTCACCGGGCTCGTCGTCGGGTCGGTCGTCGGCGGACGCCTGCTGGTCACCGAGCTCACCGGACGCGCCCTGGACGCCCGCGGCTTCGACCTCGACGACCGCCGACGCCTGCTGGCCGCCCGACGGGTCCGCTCCAACGCCTTCGGCGCCGCCGCCTACCTGCTGTTCGTCGTACCGATCGTGTCCGTCGTTGCCATGCCGTCGGTCGTGGCCGGGGCCACTGTCCTCACCCGAGACCTGCTGCCCGACCCGACCCCCGCTCCACAAGACGTGGACTCCGCGCCAGGTTCGGGTACCATCGTCCCGCCCGGAGGATTCGCCTAGTGGCCTATGGCGCACGCTTGGAAAGCGTGTTGGGGTAACACCCTCGGGGGTTCGAATCCCCCATCCTCCGCTCGCTCTGGGACACCTGTGCTCGGCAAGGCCGAGCCGCAGGTGCTCACCACACCGGTGTGGAATCAGACCCGATGGACACGGACCCGGTCTCCAACCAGTCGGTTCCAGTCGTCCGGGTCCGAGGTGACGACCACGACAGGAGCCGGGAGCCGCAGCGCCAGGGCAGCAACCAGCGCGTCGATGGCGTGGGTGTGGCCGTGCAGGCCACCAGCCTCGTGCAGCAGCCGTACGGCAGCGCGCGCGTCCGGTTCGGTCACAGGCTCAACCACGAGGCGCGACAGCAACCAGTCCAGGCGGCTCCGATCCGTGCCACGATGGACCGCCTCGACGATCGTCACGGGCGAGACCACCACAGGGGTCTCGGCACGCCGAGCAGCCAAGAGGAACGCGGTCATCGCCTCGTCGCGGTCGACGAGCAGCGACAGACCCTGGGCGTCGAGGACGACCGTCCGGGGAACGATCCGCATCAGTCGGGCTCATCACCGAAGACGTCACGTGTGAACCCCCGCACCATCGCCTCGTCCAGCGGGCCGCGCGTCGCCTCGTAGTCCCGGACGATGTCGTCCAGACCCTCCATAGCAAGCCTGTGCCGGACCGCCTCGGTGATGTATGCCGAAACACCCCGGGGACCAGCCCGAGCCTTCAGCATCCCCACCACGTCGGTCGGCAAGGAGACAGACAACGTCGATGTCGAACCTCCGCGCCCAGCCATGCCCATAGTGTACTACATCGACCAACACACGTTGCGTGCCTAGCCCTGGCCGGGCGCAGGCCCACGCGCACCCTGCGGCTCAACCCACCCGGACCTCACGTACCACCTCCGCCAGCCGCACCCAGGTTCGGACGGCGGACGACGCCTTCGCGCCCAGCGACGACGACCACCACGTCGTCGGTGCGGTCCAGGGCTTGTTGCGCGGCGGGCGTCTGCAAGGTCGTCCCGCCGGACACCCCTCGTCGGTCTGGGCGTCGATCATGGGCGGCAGGACGACCCTCACGCCAGGGCCTCGCCGATCAGGTCACGGGCACGGGCGGTCGGACGGGGTTGGTGATGGTCGGCCAGGTCGGCAGCGAGCAGCAACAACGGCACCGGGCTGGGCACGGTGACGGCGACAGGTGCCACATACAGGATGACCGAAGGCGTAGGGGGTGGGCGAGCTCAGGACATCCGCATCATCAACCCATGTGCCGCCTACTTGATATCAATCTTGACCAAGGCGCCGTCTTGGACTCTGTTTGCATCCTCATCCGAGAAGAGTACGATCTGCTTCAGGCCGTCTTCCTTCATCTCGCTAATGCAGCCATCGGGAGTGATCCCAATACATACGTACAAGGGGACGCCGTCAAACTTGTCCATTCCGTCGGAGGCTGCGTCCATGGACAAGAACGTTCCGGACGGAAAACCGCCGCCATACAGCTGTCGGATAACATTTGACGGCAACAGTCCTTCAGGAGCCTTGGAGCCGATGATCATGCCGTTGCTTCGCAGGTCGTCCATCGTGATGGGAAGGAGTTCCTCCAGCGCATAGAAGGCATAGTCATCCGGCAACGCGCCAGAGAGAAACGACTTGACGGGCTCCTCCATCATGACTTCGGCACTGCTGCCGTCACCGCTGCTTGGGCCACCGTTGCAGGCGGTCAACAGAAGCAGGGGCAGCATCGCCGACATAACAACGGCTAGGATACTTTTCACGGTCACACCTCTCAAACACTGGTGGAGCAGGAGTCGGTAGCATACCAATAACGGGTACTTGTGGTCAAATGAAAGGGCAGGAGGCTTCTTGGGGCAGTTCCCATGTCCTTGGACCGTTCCCGGTTTTGCGGGTTCCACAACCGAGAATAGCGAAGCGGCTGGTCCAGGTTGCGCCATCAGGAACCGGCAGCCGACGCAGCTGAGCTCATCCATCGAGCTTCTCGAAGCGAGCGCGGACTCTCTCCGTCGTCTTTTGCACCGGAGCCCTGCCGACCACGTAGTTGTCTGCGATCGGCTCTGCCCGCTGGTCAGCGCCTGTCTTGCTGTTCTCGCGCCCGCTCCTTCGCGAGCAGTGCTGCACGCTCGACGATGTCCTCGAACCACAGCTCTTGCGAGCCTAAGGCACCCGGACCGAAGTAGCGGCGGACAGCACGTTCGACCTGGGCCTCGGCCGTGATCCCGAGCGTGACGCACAGCAGGGCTGCGTCCTCGAGGTCGGAGGGAGACTTGCGCGAGACCATCGCTTTCATGGCGAGCAGGTACTGCGGCGAGGCGACCGAGACTGAGAGTCCGCCAAACTCACCGACAGTCCTGGGGTTGTCGTCCCTGTTCGGGGGCACCATCTCCACGACGGCGTCGTTGAGCCAGCTGGTGGGCAGACCCATCTGGCGGGCCATCGCGGCTGCCATGTCGAGCACGACGTCACGGGGACGCAGGATCGCGTCGATGTCGGCAGTCGTGCGCCGGTCGTCGTAGACGAGCGCCATCGCGGCACCACCGACGACGAACATCTCAGCGTGCACCCCGTCGGCGGCCATGCGACCGCCCAGCTCGGTCAGCAGGGCGCGCACATCATGCCCCCCCATGTCGGGCGTCGCAGTGCTCGTCACACCGCCTCCAGCCACGCGGTCGGGAAGATGACCCCGCGCTCGCGCAACGACGGTGGGGTGTGGACGAGGTTCCAGTCGCGCCAGCGCGACGGCACCGCACCAGGGGTCCACCACTGCTCCAGGGCGCGGACCTCCTGCGCCCACTCGAGCGGGGTCGCATGCCCCGACAGCGACCAGGTATGGGCAGCGACCCCGACGATCAGTGCGTTCCACCGCGCGTCTCCCGTCGTCGGTGGCTTGATGTGGTACGCGGCGAGATCTCGCTCGTCAGCGAGCAGGCCGAGCTGTTGCACCGTCTGCCGCACCAGCCGTGTGCAGTGGACCGGGTCAGTGCTCATGAGCCGCTTGACGGCCAGTGCCAGCTGCGGGAAGCACAGCAGGTGCTGGGCCGTGATGGGGCCGTCGGGATCCGTGCGTCCCGCGATCTCGATCCGACGGGCCACGACGGGCGACACGGGTTTGGACGCGTGCCGGTACGCGGACAGGTTCGACTTCGCGATCCCCGTCAACCACGACAGCGCCGAGTATGCGTGTCGCTGCGGCCACGGCATGCTCACCACCTCCATCCCAATTTTATAACCCCGTGCGGCGACGTGCTACCACCACGACCATACCGCGCCCTGGTCAGCCGTTCGCGGTCTGTACCACCACGGCGAGCCGCTCCCAGTCCAGGTCGGCACGGGTCGTCGGGTTCGGACGTTGACACACAAGGACCTTCGTCCTGATTTATAACCCCGGGTGACAACGTGCCACACGACAACCGGTCAGCGGTGGAACCAGCGTCTCTTGGGTGCTGGGGCGCCTGTCTCCAGGCGCAGCACGGTGCGATCGTCACCCAGCGCGGACGGCGCGTGGACGGCGACGGTCCTGGTGCCGTCGGCGGTGGCGCTGATCGTGTCGCCGTCACCGATCACCGGGCCGTTGTCCACCTGGTAGAAACAGATGCTCTGCAGCCGTTCGAACACCCAGTCCACACCTTCGGTGGTGTCGGGAATCTCCACGTCCATCAGACCCAGCATGTCCATGCCTTGGGAGAAACCAGAGGCCAGGCCGGACGACGGGTTGACACCACAGTTGAGCGCCACCCAGGCCATCAGCATGGGGTCAGGTAGCGTCTCGTGAGCCAGCTCGACGAACAGCTCGGGCACGATCACGTGGTTGGCGGCACCCCAGTACACCGCGACCACCGTGCTGGACACCCGGATCGCCGAGGCCATCACCTGGCTGAGCAGCGCGGTGTTCGCCACGGGGTTGGAACCCTCGGGGCTCAGCACCGTGACGATCGTGTGCGCCTGGTAGTCCGGCGCAGGGCGGGCGTTCGGCCACAGCCGCGACGGGCCGACGATCTGCGGCAGGTCGTCGCCGATCGTCGCCTCGACCGGCATCAGGGCCACGAAATCGTCGGCACAGCTGAAGGACAACGGCCCTCCTGGGTTGTCCTCCAGGCCGGTCGGCTCAGGGATGCCGGGCCAGTCCGCCTTCAGCTGGGCCACCAGAGCTTCTCCCTGCACCGGACCGGCCTGCGAGTGCAACAGCATCGCGAGTACGACAGACACGAACATCACTCCATTTACCGACAGGCCCCACCATTGCGGAGCAGACAATACATGACAGGGCAGCAACGCTACTGCACCCGAACGCCAGCAGGAACGGACTGCGTATAACGATCTCAACGTGTATGTGTCAGCCTGGCACACATGTCTCAGGCTGAAACTATTCTCCCCTTGTGCTGCCTCAGGTGTGCTCCTTGGCGAGCGATGCTGCTCGCTCGACGTCCTCGAACCACAGCTCTTGCGAACCGAGCGAACCAGGACCGAAGTAACGGCGGACAACCCGTTCGACTGATCGTCGCGAGTCCGGGTGACGCCCCCGGAGACAGCGAGGCCGTCAGCCCGCCGCTGGAGTGCCTGGTCTCCCGCCGGTCATCTGCGTGATGTTGCCGCTCGGGTCGGCTCGGACCACCGGGTTGTAGTAGCCGTCGCTGGTGGTGAGCTGGAACTGCAGAACCTTGTTGACCACCCCGCGGGAGACGAACACGTAGGTCTTGTCGGGGCTGTCGACGCCGGTGAGCTCCGGCATCCGGCGGGCGAGCACCTCGGCCTGCGACCAGCTCACGGTCGTGGCGTCGAACAGGTCGTCGGACTTCGGCTGGATAGGCGACAGCTTGTGCGTGACCTTTCCGCTGCGCCAGGTGAAGTCGTCGAACGTGGCCTCACCGGGCGCGGTCGGGGCCGTCGCGATGACGTACTCGGGGTAGAAGTTGACCTTGGTGAACTGCTTACCCCCGGTCGCTGCGTAGAGATCGTCGAGTATCTGATAGATGCGCGCCGCGGAATAGGTCGCACCGGTCACGGTCTGGCCCGGCGCGGGCTGGCCTGGCACGGTCTGGCCTGGCACGGTCTGGCCTGGCACGGTCTGGCCGGGGGCGACCACCTGGCCGGGCAAGCCCGCCGAGTCCTCTGGCTCAACCCCTGGGTCCTGCTGTTCGACGTCGTCGTCGTCGGGCTCGTCCGGGTCGGCAGCGGACTGGGAGGGCGCGGTCGACGGAGCGGTCCGGCCGGAGGTCGGCCCGGCCGCCGGTGCCACGGCGCGGTCGCGGCTCAGGGGTCCGGGCGCCCACAGGGCAGCAGCGACGACGGCCACCACGACCACGACGGCGATCGCGGCCACCCGCCTCCAGGTCCGCGAGAAGGACGGACGGTCGTCCAGGCCGAGCTCGAGGGAGTCCGTCGGCATCCCGGGGTGAGACTGCGGGTCGGTCGGGCCAGGCAGATCGTAAGACGGCGGCAGCGGTGGCGAACCGTAGGCGGGCCCGGCCAAGAGGCCGGTCGGTCCGCCGGTGAGACGGACGGTGGGCCCCGGTGCCTGGTCAGACGCAGTGGCGCCGGGCACGGCAGGTCCGAAAGTACTGGTCGCAGGCCCGGTCAGGTTGGCGCTGACCCGGCCCGCCGCCGCGTCGACCAGCACCGCCTGGGCCTGCCCCAGGTCCATCCGGCCCCGCGGGTCCGGCCAGCACAGGGACTGGATCACCGCGGTCACCTGCTCGCCGACCGCACCGTCCGGCAGGCCCGGCGGCAACCACCCCGGACCGTGCTGCGGACCCGGCGTCTGCCCGGTCAGCATCCACGCCAGCAACGACCCCAGGTACCACGCATCGGTGTACCGACCCACCGACGGGTCACCGGCCAGCATCTCCGGCGGCAGAGAAAAACCCCGGTTACCGACCAGCTGCGTATACGTCGAGGTCTGGTCCGAAGCCAGACCGTGCGCGATACCCCAGTCCGCCAGCAACAGCTGGTCGTCGGAGTCCACCAGCACGTTGTTCGGCGTGATGTCCCGGTGCACGATCCCCAGGTCCTGGTGCACCGCGTGCACCGTGGTCAGCACCGGCACGAACGCACCCAGCACCGCACCCGGCTCCCGGGAGGCCACCGGGACCGTCTGCGCCCAGCCGTTCAGGTCGTGCGGGCACCACGCCATCAGGTCGCACCACAGCTCGTACTCCGACTCCGGCGCCGTCACGGGAACATCGGCCCCGGGCACCACCAGTACGAACGACTCCAGCACCGGCAGCACCGCCGGGAACCGGTCCGGCTGGGCCCGAGCCGCCTCCGCCACCGTGGCCCGGTTGACCAGCCGTTCCATCTGCCGGGCCTTCTCCGCGTCCGACGACACCGCCTGCACCCGCAGCGCCAACGACACCCCTGTCTGGTCCACCGCCCGCGCCACCGCCGCCTGCCCACCGTGCACCACCGGCAGCACCACCCGCACCGGACGCGACTGCACATCCGAGACCCGCAGCAACCCACCCCGGCTCAACGAGACCAGCGACCCCCGCACCGTCGACCCGTGCTGGCGCTGCAACCACCGCGACAGCACATCTCCAGACGTCACCATCACATCCTAGAGCCCGATACCCTGCGACGATCCCGGTTTGTGGGTTTCACGCCGATCCACTGGTTCGAACCAGTGGATCGGCGTGGGAACCACGAACCAGCGCACCCTTATCGGTTTACAGGGAGAGAGTGCCTGCTTTGTGCCTGACGTTTCTGGCAGGACCGGAGTGGCCTGTGCTCACCGTGAGCCGGCGGCGGCGAACAGGGCGATCCCTGCGGCCACCCCGGCGTTGAGCGACTCCGTCGAGGTGGCGATCGGGATGGCGGCGACGGCGTCGCACTGCTCGCGGACCAGGCGGGACAGGCCTTTGCCCTCAGAGCCGACCACCAGGCACAACGGGTCGGGCGCGAACGGCAGGTCGCGCACGCTGGCGTCCCCGTGGCCGTCCAGGCCGACGACGAACACCCCGGCCCGACGCAGCTGGGCCAGTGCGCGGGACAGGTTCGGCACCCGGGCCACCGGTACCCGGGCCAGCGCCCCGGCCGAGACCTTCCAGGCCGCGGCCGTCACCCCGGCCGAGCGCCGGGTGGTCACGATGACGCCGTGCGCCCCGAACGCGCCGCCCGAGCGGATGACCGCACCCAGGTTCCGCGGGTCGGTCACCTGGTCCAGCGCCACCAGCAGCGGCGGCACCCCGGCCTCGGCGGCGGCGTCCAGCAGGTCGTCCAGATCGGCGTAGGCATACGGCGGGACGGTCAGCGCCACCCCCTGGTGCGCCCCGCCGTCGGTCATCTGGTCCAGCTCGGTGCGGCCCACCTCGCGCAGCCGCACGTCCTGGTCGGTGGCCAGGGCGAGGATCTCCCGCACCCGGTCGTCGGAGTCCAGCCACGACGCCAGGCACAGCGTCGTCGCCGGGATACCGGCCCGCAGCGCCTCCAGCACCGAGTTGCGACCCGCGACCACCTCGGGCGCGTCCGGGTCCCGCCGGCGCCGCTCCGACGCCCGGCTGGTCTGCCTCTTGGCCTCCGCGGCCAGCTTGCGCTGGTGCGCCGGGTGGTACACCCGGTCCTCGGCCTTCGGGGTGGGGCCACGACCTGCGAGCGCCTTGCGGCGCTGCCCGCCCGACCCGACGACGGCCCCCTTCTTCGACCCCGCCTTGCGCACCGCGCCGCGGCGCCCCGAGTTCCCTGGCATCGCTGTTCCTCCTGATCCTCGTCAGCCTGTCTGGGATGGCACCAGATCACGAGGTGCGACGTACGGCACGAGGTGCGGGGTCGCAACCTCGTATCTCCTGCCGCACCCCCCGCCCCGACGCGGGGCCCCCAC
>Ga0099364_10002688_pt1 | contig 28164 bp, 24 predicted proteins | sample TergutTh196P3_FD_73070 | JGI IMG/M metagenome (GOLD analysis project Ga0099364, IMG submission 73070) | Microcerotermes parvus P3 segment gut microbial communities from Pointe-Noire, Republic of the Congo - Th196 P3 | ecosystem: Host-associated > Arthropoda: Insects > Digestive system > Gut ... | reverse complement strand
TCTGCATATTTCAGCAGGGCTTGACGAAAGCGCATTGTTTGTGTTATAGTTGTCATAGCGGGTTTGGAAACCTCCCTGTTCCTTTTTTGTTTAGCAACTATAACTGTAACACAGGTTTCCTTTTTCCGCTATTCTTTTTTTGTGAAGTGTAACACTTCTATTGTAATCCTACAACCAAAGCAAACCCTTTTTCCCAAACCCCCTTGACAACCCCAAAACTTTATGCTATACTTATATCGAAATAATTCGATATGAGGGATTGATGCTGGCGAAAGTTTGAAAGACCCTGCACTAATCGGGGAACAAAACTTACAAACTTTCATTTGTGCAGGGAAGACAAGTTTGAAAACAATTAAGGAAGGCATGACCCATGCCGCAACTATCAGTGAAATTAGTGTTGCCGTGGGCGGCATGGTGGCGAAAAAGTGAGAATATACTTCGACAACCCCCTCGCAACCCGCGAGAACCCCGTCTGTGCCTACGAAAGCACCCGCGTGTTCTCGGCGTTCTGCGACGAGACCCGCCTGAAAGTCTTGGAGCTACTGCGGGGCGGCGAGAAATGCGCGAATGTTCTGCTTGAGCAGGTCAGTATTCGGCAGTCTACGCTGTCCCACCACATGAAAATCCTTGTGGAGAGCGGCGTTGTGCGGGCAAGGCGGGCAGGGAAACGGACTTATTACGCCATTTCCGAGAGCGGCGCGGAATACGCCGAGTATTTGCTGAAAAAACTAACAAATACTATCAACACCCAACCATTTCAAACAAGCCTCGTTACACAAAACATCTCAATTAACCAAAATTATACCATAAAGGACGGCGTTAAAATGAATCCAATTAATACCAACAACGAAAGCTTCGCAATCATGGCCGACACAAGCTGTGACCTGCCCGCGGAAATCCTCGCCGAATACGGCATTGAGCGGGTTCCGATTACCTACGAATTGGACGGCGCGCCCCACAACGGCGGCTATTGGCAGGAAATTTCCGGCAAGGATTTTTACGACACCCTGCGGCAAGGCGGCGTTGCAAAAACCGCGCAGATTAACCCCGAAGTCTTTGTTGAAGTTTTCACAAACCACGCCAAACAAGGCAAGGGCCTGATTTTTATAATCCTCAGCAGCGGGCTTTCCGGGACCTACCAAAGCGCGCAAATCGCCCTCACCCAAGTCCGTGAGACCTACCCCGACTGCCGCATTTTCCCGATTGACAGCATAAGCGCGTCGATTGGTCTGGGGCTACTGGCGATACTCGCGGGGAAAAAGCGGGCGGCAGGCGTTTCGGTGGAGGAGACCGCGGCGTTTCTTGAGGAGAAAAAACACAGCTGTTTCGGGCTGTTCACAGTAGACGACCTCATGTATCTGCACAGGGGCGGGCGGCTGAGTAAGCTATCGGCGGTGGCGGGTTCTGTGCTGAAAGTCAAGCCGATTCTGAACCTCGCCCCCGATGGTACACTCGCCGTAAAAGACAAAGCACGCGGCAGAAAAGCGTCCATGGAGACACTCGCGGCGCAGTTCAAGCGCAGTATCAAACCGGGCGCGGTCTTAGACACAGTCTTAGTAACCCACACCGACTGCGAAAGCGAAGCCGCCGCCTTAGCCGAAATGCTCAAAGCCAACGCCGACATCAAGCAAGTCGAGCTAATGCTGATGGGCCCGATAATCGGCGCGCATCTCGGGCCGGGCGCGTTGATTATACTGTTCGAGGCGGGGATGAGTCGGGGGGAATATGAGGGTAGGTTTTATTGATTTTTCACTGCTGTGAAAACGTCATGGACTGTAGGGGCGCGCATTGCGCGCCCGTAAAATTCACAGGCGCACGCATATTTCCACGGACGCGATATATCGCGTCCCTACATTCAAAACAACATCAAACCCACGGGCGAACACAGTTCGCCCCTACGTCGCATAATATTTTCATGTCGTTAATAATTTTTTCACGTAGGGACGACCGCCCCCGGTCGTCCGTAAATTCACGCAACCGCCGAAAACCCACACAACCGTGCATGCCCACGGAAACGCGACAAAACCCACGGGCGCGCAATGCGCGCCCCTACAGCAAAAATTTTCAACCACATAAAAATCTGCAACCACGTAGGGGCGAACTGTGTTCGCCCGTAATACCCACGGTTCGCCCGCATAATTCGTCGCGTTTCGGTTAATTCATGCCGTTCGTAAATTTTATTGTAGGGAACGGTTCATAACCGTTCCGCAAATTCACGCAACCGCCGAATCCCCACGGACGACCGAGGGCGGTCGTCCCTACAGCAAAAATTTTCAACCGCACAAACCCAAAAAACACAATAAAAATCAAAACCGCATAAAATAAAAGAACGGCCCACGCCGTTCTTAAATTTTTACGCCATTGTAGGGGCGGGCATTGCCCGCCCGCAACATGCGCGATAGCAATTCCGCTTGAAATTTGCACCGCAATCCGCGCACAAAACCGCATATATCAAAGCTTTTGCGCTCGTCTATCGGGCAATTTCTAACCGGAATTGCTATATTATTTCACAAAAAGGAGAACCCACCATGACCTCAATACTCGGAATCAACTCATCATACCCCTTCACCCTCCCGCCCCTCCCCTACCCCTACGACGCCCTCGAGCCGCACATCGACCAAGAAACCATGCACCTCCACCACGACAAACACTTCGCGACCTACATAAAGAATCTCAACGACGCGCTAAAGCCCTACCCGCACTTGCAGAGTCTGTCGCTTGAGCAGATTTTGTGTTGCAAGCGATTGCCGCTTGAATCCCGCGTGAAAATCCTCGAAAACGCAGGCGGTGTCTACAACCACGCGATTTTCTTCAGCAACCTTGCCCCCATGTCCGAGAAGGTCAACACACCCGAGGGCGAGTTGCTCGAGGCGATTGAGGGATTTTTCGGGAGCTTTGAAGAATTTAAGGAGCAATTCAGCAAGAGCGCGGCCGATGTCTTCGGGTCGGGCTGGACGATACTCGCGGCAGACCGCGCAGGCAACCTCTCAATCCGCAACGTCGCCAATCAAGAGGTACTGCTTTGCGAGGGTTTAGAGCCGGTAATCCTTTTCGATGTCTGGGAACACGCCTATTATCTAAAGTACAAAAATGTCCGGGCAGATTACGTTAAAAATTTGTGGGAAATCGTTCGTTTTCGGTAAATCAGAGGGGTTTGCAAAAATTTATTGAAAATTTAGCCCCTTTTTTCCTTATGGGGCTTGATTTTTTGCTAAAAATATGGTAAAATATATATGGCAGTTTGTTGTGCAATCGCGCGCTATATATGGTAGAAGAAATTTTATCGGCGTGAGGAAAGTCCGGGCGTCACAGAGCAGGGTAGCTGCTAACGGCAGCCGAAGGCGACTTTAGGGCGAGTGCAACAGAAATAGACTACCGACTATTTTAATAGTCGGTACAGGTGGAAAGGCGAGGTAAAAGCTCACCGGGGTGCAGGAGACTGCACTGCCATGTAAACCCTACCCGACGCAACGCTTAGTGTTTGAGAGACTTATCGCTTGCTCGGCGACTCTTTAGCGAAAGCGGCTTGAGCTTACAGGCGACTGTAAGCCCAGATAGATGATTGTACGCGACAGAACCCGGCTTACAGACAAACTGCCGATGAACAATTGACAATGGACAATTGACAATTGACAATTATTGAATAATTTAGAACCCGCAAATAGTTTTTTCACGGTCATTAGAGTCTAAAACCGTCCGCTGTGGCGGACACAACAATTGTCCATTTTCCATTGTCAATTGTCAATTGCCAACAGGAGTTTTCATGATTGACTACAAAAAATCAGACTGCCCGGTCTGCAACAAGGATTTCAAAGACGAAAAACCGGTCGTTTGCCCTGATTGCGGTGCGCCTTATCACCGCGATTGCTGGGCATTGACGGGCAAATGCAGTTTTGAGGACGTTCACGGCAACGGCTTCAGCTGGGCTATGCCTATGGTGAATCCGCAAAAGCAGGCTAATTCGGATAGCTCCGCTACTTCCGACAACCCCGCTAATCCCGACAACCCCGACATCCCGCAAGAAATTCACACCGCCATACTCGAGGCCGCCCAAAAGTCCCTCGATAACTTAAAAGCAATGCAGGATAGCCTGTTCGGCGACAAAACCAAAACGACCTTTGAAGGGCGATTTTTCGACAAACCCGACGAGACCGCTAAACCCCCGCCCGAAGAACGCCTTATATTCGGCGTGTCCGAGAAAGAAATCAACTTCTTTCAAGGCAACCCCGACCCGTTTCGCTTCATGAAGTACCGCAAAATCGCGGCAGGGCAGAAAATCTCGCTGAACATTTTCGCCGCCCTGCTCTCCCCGTTCTATTTCTTTTACACCCGCATGAGGGCGGCGGGTATCCTTGCCGCAATTGTCATATTTCTGCTGCGGCTGCCCGTGCTGTTCGGCGGTACGGAGTCTCTCGGCAAAATCGGGGTGCTTTTCACACTGCTCGGGTACGGCTTTCAGGTGGTCTTGGCGTTGTACTTCGATTATTTTTACCTGCTCTGGATGGTCTACCGAATCAAGATGATACGATACGAGTTTTTGGCGGACGAGATGTTTCAGCAATTGTTTGACGAGAACCCGAACGGCAACGTCGAGGATTTTGTCGAGACGGTTGTGGAGGAATTGGACGACAGGCTCTCCGAGACCTTTGAGAACACCTTCTTCAATGACGGCTCGCCCTTTGACCCCTCACATCTCGGCGAGGATTACTACGCGGCACTGCAAAGCGCGGGCAAGCCGGGCCTGCTATCGGTCGTAGAAGGCGTGGCGATTACCTTCCTGATGCTTTTGGCTACTCAGCTTGTCATCACGGTGACGTGATGACAATGGACAATGGACAATTGATAATGGACAATTGACGAACAATTGACGATGGACAATTGACAATGGACAATTATTGAATAATTTAGAACCCGCAAATAGTTTTTTCACGGTCATTAGAGTCTAAAACCGTCGCGGAGCGACTCCACAATTGTCCATTGTCCATTGTCCATTGTCAATTGTTCGTCAATTGTCCGCTGTCCATTATCGTCAATTTTTCTTTAAGGATTGTTATGCTTATAGGTATAAAATTAGACTTCTTCTACCGCAAATACGGCGACCGCGGTTTTTTGGTACTGCTGTTTATGTCGGGGCTTGTGTTGCAGATGATTTTCTCACTGCGTATGGCCGCGCCGTCGCTCTACCCCGAAGAATTTGTCACGGCGGCGTGGAGCGGGTTCTTGGCCGGGGCTTACGAGGTAGACACGGCGGATTTCAGCGTATTCGCCGATACCGGAACGCTTGTGTCGGAGTGGCTGTTACCCGCGCTCTACGCGCCCCTGCACTATCTTATACGAAGCCCGAATGTCCTCTATCACTCAATGCTCCTGCTGAACGGCGTTATCGCCGCCTTAGTACCGCTGTTCACCTACAAACTCACAGCCTTACTCGGCTTAGAGAAGGCGTGGCAACGGGTTCTCGCGGCAGTCACCGCCGCTGTAACCACCGCCGTCTTCGCCTACAGCAAGTTTCTGCTCACCGAAATACTCTCTGTGTTCCTGCCCCTGCTCACGATTTATCTACTGCTTACAACTGCAAAAACCAAACATCGCGCAGGGCTGTTTCTGTTATCTCTTTTGACTGCGTTTACGCTCGCCTTCGCGCCCGCCGCCGATAAGCGGCTGTGGATTCTCTGCATAGCCGTGTTTGTATTTGCAGTGTTCATGAAATATTTCTACAAGACAAACCTTGTCTATTATCGGGTTTTTATCCCTGCCTTTGTAATTTTCGTAATTGTGCAGATTGCTATCGGCGAGTATATTGCCTACTCGGCGATTGCAGATACAGCGGGGTTTACGCTGTTGGCGGTAATTTCCGCGCCGCTCAAGCTTTTCGCGAGTGGTTCTTTTGGCGGGTTCGGTAATTTTGTGCAGGGATTTTTCAGCGGGCTGTATTATCTTGCGGTGTCAACGTGGGGTTTGGGTATACTGGGGGCGTGTTTGTGTAAGGTTGCAATTTGGGATTCGCTGTACACGAAATCCCGCAAGAAAGACAAAGCCGTATTCGCAGGGTTCGGATTTTTTGCACTCGTCTATAACTTCCTCATGGTAATTGCAACTGCGTGGAATTACAATGGTGCAATTAACGGCCGCTACATAGACAGCGCGACTTTGCTACTGCTACTGTTCACGCTCTGCTATGTATTTATGCGGGGGCTGAATTTCAAGACCGTGCTGTATGCTACGATTGCGCTCGGGGTAATATTTGCACTGTTCTTTGTGTTCTCGGCGACTGCGCTGATTGAAACTGCGGGCGAGGTCTCTGTTGAACCATCTCGAATACAAGGCTTATCGCCACTGCTAATCGGCGCGAAGATTGACGCGCCGCTCACGTCTGAACAGCTATTCACCGCCGTCTCGGCGACCTTCTGTTTTATTGCGTTACTGCTATCTTTGGTCAGCTGTACCGAACGCCTGCGCGCTCATGTGGTATCGTTTGCAATCGCCTTAACGCTCCTGTATTCGGCGGGACACGCGGCGTTTGTCTTCCTGCCGTATGAGACCGGGCAGGGCGAGCTACGCAACCGCAACGCCTACGCCCTCTCCGAATACGTCTACAACTCCGCCGATGCCCCGCCGACCTACGTCGTCGATTTGCCCGGCAACCTAACCGCCTTCCTGCGATTCCAGAACCGCGAAACATATATCGCCAGTGCAAATTCGCTCAACGACCTCCCCGACGACTGCTTCGTAATTATCACCAGCCAAAATTTCCTCACCGCAATATCGAACCGAAACACAGTAGGCGAAATCGAGACGGTCATTGACGATATAGTGTTTGTCGCGATTGGGGAGCGGGCGATTGCGTACGCACACTCGCAGACAATGAATAGGGAATAATGAATAAGGAATAGTGAATAGGGAATAAGGAATAATTGAAATAATTTTTATGTGGTTAATAGTTTTAACATGGTAGGGGCGAGATTTCCACGGTTCGCCCGTGAACCCGCACGACCACCGCAATCCCCCGAAACGTGGCGCGGTGTTATGTAGGGAACGGTTCGTAACCGCCCCGCATGTTTCGGCGATTTATAGGGCGGAACGGTTAAGAACCGTTCCCTACACCAAAATATTTTCACAACAGGAAAACGGCAAACAGGGCGTGTGCGACACGCGGGCGAACGCAGTTCGCCCCTACGCTGAAAAAATTTACGGGCAACAGGAAAATTCACGCACAACCGTGCATGTTCACGGGCGGGCATGGAAGCCCGCCCCTACACTGAAATAATTTTTATGTGGTTAATAATTTTAACATGGTAGGGGCGAACTGTGTTCGCCCGCACACCGATAACCAACACAAAGGGGTGAACCTAAACAATGGACTTCAAACACTTCATATGGGACTTCGACGGTACCCTTTTCGACACCTACCCGCATATTGCGCGAACCTTTCAAATCTGCTTGAAGAAAGAGTATCTTGTCAGTGAAAACATATCGGATATTGAGCGGGAAATGCGGGTCTCCCTGCAACACGCCTACGACCATTACACCGAAAAATACGACTTGGACGCTCATTTTATCAGCCGATTTAACGACATGCGGGTGTTGCAAGAAAACGCAAACTCCCTCCCGTTTATCAACTCCCATATGACTTGTAAGTTCATCTATCAGCAGGGGCTGTTCAATTATCTGTGTACCCATAGGGACAAATCCGCCGAGTCTATGCTACAGAAATACGGCTTCCGCGAGCTGTTTACCGAGCTTGTCACCGAAGAAAACGGCTTCCCGCGTAAACCCGCCCCCGACGGCTTAAACTACCTTATAAATAAATACAACATGAACCGCGCCGAAGTCCTTTGTATAGGCGACCGCGCCTTAGACCTTGAGTCTGCACGGGCGGCAGGGGTCAAGTTCTGCCTGTTCACCGAGAAGATTGGCGATACTGTCAATTCCGAGGCCGATTTCGCGGTACAAAATTTCAGCGACTTGTACTATATTATAAGCTCGACAATTTCGGCAAAGGCGGCGCGGAATCAAGGCGATGATTTTGCGGACGAATGAGATGTTTGAGATATTCGAGATAGGCAGATACAAGCTGTGTGTCAGCAAGCAACACCGATTCGGCACGGATGCCTTGAAGTTAGCCGAGTTTGCGTTACCGCTCCGGAGCGGACAAGTTATCTGCGACCTTTGCACGGGTTGCGGAATCATACCATTCGCACTGCTCAACTTGTCGAAAGTCCATCAGCAGAAAATCTACGCCGTGGACATCAGCGACACAGCCATCGAGTTACTACAAGAGAGCGTGAAACTCAACAACCTCACAGACTTAGTTGTGCCGGTTCATGAGGACTTGAAAACTATCGAATCCATACCACGCGAATCAATCGACCTCGTCACCATGAACCCGCCTTATTACAAGAAAGAAGACGGCTACAAACGTGCTGACACAGCCTCGGCGCGGCATGAAATCCTCTGCAACTTAGACGATGCAATAGCGGCGGCGGCACGGCTTTTGAAGTACGGCGGCCGACTGAAAATGTGCCACGTCCCCGAACGCATGACCGACGTCCTCTGCACATTACGCCAACACAACTTAGAACCCAAGCGGGTGGAATTTCTCACAGGCAACAAAAGCGAACCGTGGCTAATGCTAATCGAGGCCAAAAAGGGCGGTAGAAGTGGCGTAAAAGTCTGCACACGCGAATAAAAGCAAACGGTTGATAAACTATAGAAAGTACTGCCCCATGCCGCAAAAGTCGGTGAATATTTGCACAACCGGGGGCGGCATGGAGTTGAAATATCATGGAAACAATAGCAATTACTACAGAATTTATAAAATTAGAGCAGTTCCTAAAGTTGGCGTCAGCAGTCTCATCAGGCGGCGAGGCCAAACTGCTCATACAAAATGGCGGGGTTCGGGTTAACGGCGAGATATGCCTAATGCGAGGCAAGAAATTATATGGCGGCGAGGAAGTTACAGCAGGGCAGGGGAAATTTAATGTAGCGAAAACAATTAATAAGGAATAATGAATAAGGAATAATTGTGGAGTCGCTCCGCGACCGTTTTAGACTCTAATGACCGTGAACCATCTGATTGCGAGTTGTAACTTCGATAATCGCGAGAGAACGACAACCGAGTTGTAAACTATTCAATCGGAAAACCGTCGCAACGCGACACCAAAATTATTCATTATTCCTTATTCACTATTCATTAAACTTATGGGGGTCGAAATGATTATAAGAAAAATCGAGGTCGAGAATTTTCGTAATATTAAATCAGCCGAGTTGGAGTTTTGCGAGGGCGTGAATGTCTTCTATGGTAATAATGCACAGGGTAAGACCAATCTGCTTGAAGCTATCTCGGTCTGCCTCGGGAAAGGCTTTCGCCGCTCGAGGACGGCTTTGCTGATTCCTTTCGACAGTGACAACGGCGATTCTGACAGCCGCCCCGATACCTCCTTGCGCCTTTATTACGAAATGGATTCCATGCCCGGCAAGGAGAACGTGGTGCATTATAAAATCACCAACGGCCGCTCCCACGTTGAGGTCAACGGCATGAGCTTAAAGAGCGCGTCGGACTTGTATGGCGACTTGAAACACGTCGTCTTCGCGCCCGAACATCTCGTGTTGGTAAAAGGCGCGTCCGAGCTGCGCCGTTACTATATAGACAATATTGCACTCATGCAAAACAAGGCACACAAGCGCATATTGACCGATTACACCGCCGCGATTAAACAGCTCGCCGCCCTCAACAACGAGATTATCGCCAGCCCCGATACCGTCAAGAATACCCGCGATATGATAGGTATTTGGAGCGATATTTTGATACGGCAAGGGATTAATTTAACATATGGCAGGGTGAAATATTTCGAGTGGTTACGCAAGGCCGCGATTAATTTATACGAAGAATTAACACTCGGCAACGAGCGGCTCGGCGTGATTTACAAGAGCAACGTCTTCGGCGAAATCGAGCATACCCTGCCCGACTTCTCCGACAAAAACGGCCTCTACAAAACCTATGTCGAAATGCTCAACAAGTATCAAATCTACGGCAAACGGCACGATTTCCGCGTAAATGTCGGCGCGCACAGGGACGATTTAGCCTTTACGATTAACGGCATAAACGCCCGCGATTTCGGCTCACAGGGCCAAGTCAAAAGCATATCGCTTATACTGAAACTCGCCGAAGCCGAGATTATCCGCACTCGTAATCGCGAGACCCCTGTAATCCTGCTTGACGAAGTCCTCGGCGAGCTTGACGCTTTGCGGCGGGATTACGTCATAAACCGCCTCGGCATGGCGCAGGTTTTTATAACTTCCTGCGATTACCGCGATTTTGTAACTGACAATACGGAGAATTTATGTGTCTACAATGTCAAACAAGGCAAGTTTCATTCATCTGGGGGGGGACGTTTCAATTTACTGTAGTGAATTGATTGGCGTCTTCGACCTTGAGCGGACGACGGTAAACCCCGCCGTGAACCGCTTCTTAGCCGCCGCCCAGAAACGCGGCGGGGTCTACTACTGCGCCGCCGACTTGGAGGCTATGCCTAAAAGTTTCGCCGTGACTAATGATACGGTTTTTGTTACTAATGTTGGGGTGGGGACTGTTAGGGGGAGGTTTGTAGGGAACGGTTCTTAACCGTTCCGTATGTTTCGGCGATTTATAGGGCGGAACGGTTACGAACCGTTCCCTGCATTAAAATGCCAATAAAATTTTCAACAACAGAAAACGCCCCGCCGTTGCGGAAATTTGCGGGCGAACGCAGTTCGCCCCTACGCTGAAAACCCCCACAAACAACAGGAAAATTTACGGACGACCAAGGGTGGTCGTCCCTACAAAACCCCACAACCGCCACCCCCCCACAACAACATCGCCCCCATTTGCATAATTTTTTTCACAAAAACTATTGCAATTTGAAAAAGTATGTGGTATACTATAACAGTTGTGTAATTCTAATTAAAGGGCAAAGGAGGGAAAACAATGCCTAATATTAAATCAGCCAAGAAAAGAGTTTTGGTTTCGAGCGCGCAAAATACCCGCAACAAAGCCAAAAGAAGCGAGCTGAAAACGCTTATGAAGAAAGCCACCGCCGATAACGCGGACAATGCGGCAATTATGGCGGCGATTGTGAAAATCGACCGTGCGGCGACCAAAGGGCTTATCCATAAAAATAAAGCGGCGCGTATTAAGAGCCGCTTGACTCGGAAGCTTTCTGCGTAGGATTAATGTACGGACGCCATATATGGCGTCCGTTTTTTTTGTGCGCCCCCCAAAAACAACCTTGACATTCCTCGACAAATGCTGTATAATAACACTAAAGAACACAATACAGATTGCGACAAAAACCAACGAATTAAAAGCGAGGTGCCTGCTAATGCCCCAACAAAGCGACTTTTTAGGTAGCTACGAAAGCAAAGTCACGAAACAAATCTGCAAGATACTGCGGTTCATGTTCCTGACCTTCCCGGTATTGCTCATACTTTCCTACGCCGGAATCTTCCCAATCGCGCTGAGTTATTTCAAGTTAGTAATCCCGCTCGGGTTTGCGGTGACGTTTTTCCCGACACTTTTGTTGAAGCTGAAAACCCCCGAAAGAATTATCAAGTATATCTCGGTGATTTCGGTGGGGGTAATTATCGGAATTTTGGCACTAAATATCGACGTCGGCATTTTCATTACTTATTTGCTAATGCCGCTGATTTCGGCGATGTATTTCGATAAAAAGTTCACTCGGCGTATCTGCGTTTTCGGTTTTGTGATAATGGCGATTGCGCTTTATGTCCGCAGTATCGGCTTGGTGGAATACGAGACTTTAGACCGCTCGGCGATGGAGTGGTACACCGCCAACCTCCCCGGGTATGGCATGGAATACATACTATCGTCGGTTGTTTTAGTCTCGGTCACGGGGCGGGCGAGAGGGCTTTTGGATAATCTCACAGAGGCCGAGAAGACGAGCTTGATTTCACGGGAGTTGTCGGCGGTGCTGAAAGTGCTTCGTAAAGCCATTACAGACAGTGGCGAGAACAACAAAACCGTCAAGACCTCCTCTGATTTAACCTTTGAAAAGTGCGGGGAAAATATGTCGCAAGTTCGTGCAACGGTTGACGGCGCGAATCTTTTGACTAATCTCATGGACAACGTCAAGGGCGAAACGACCGAGCTTGCCGCCATCTCAAACAAGGCGTACGACGCGACTTTGCAGTATGGCGAGGTCATGAGTTCGGCGGTTGTGAGTATGCAAAATATTGAAAGAGTTTCGGGGCAGACCGGCGATGCGGTTGTAATTTTGGCGGACAGAACCGAGGAAATCACAGGCTTCAGCAAAACCATTCGCGAGATTGCGTTCCAGACAAAAATCCTCTCGATTAACGCGTCAATAGAGTCGGCGCGGGCGGGTGAACACGGAAAAGGCTTTGCAATCGTGGCACAGCATGTCGGCGAATTGGCGGCAAAAAGCGAGGCGGCCGCAGAGCAGATTTCCGCGCGGATTGACGAGGTGCAAAAGCAGATTAAAATCGTGGAAGACTCGGTTCGCGCAAACGCAAGCTCGGCCTCGCACGGCATGGAGCAAATCAACGCCGCACGCAAGGAAGTGGACGTTATGGGCGGCCTTCAAAAGGAGCTGAATCATCTGACAAAGCAGGTTGCCGACAACTGCGAGCAGTCCGGGCAAGCGGGCGAGCGGATGATGCAAATGTCGGTGACAATGCAGGATTTGACCGCGGAATCACTCTCGGCCGTCGCCGATATAAAGGCCTCCGTCCTGAATCAGAGCAAGGCTATACAGAGTATCGAGGATGTGTTTGTTAAGGTTGAGAGGTTGGCGGAGGATTTGATGTAATGCAGAAATGATAATGCAGAATGCAGAAATGGTTTGGTTTTGGGGCGGGTGCAGAATTGCGGGCGCGATGTATCGCGCCCCTACGGTTGGTGATGTTTTGTAGGGACGCCATATATGGCGTCCGTTTTTTTGTGGGGATAGACCGCGTCCTCGGTTGTCCGTGGATTTTGCTGTTGTCTGTGGGGTTTTTCAGCGTAGGGGCGAACTGCGTTCGCCCGTGGGTTTTCGGCGTGGTTGCGCGGATTTGCGTGGTCGTGCGTATTCGCGGGCGGGCATGGAAACCCGCCCCTACAGCCAAGGAAAGTCCTGCGTACTAAAACGCAAGACTTTTCTTTTGGAGCAATATTCAAAAACCCTCAATAAACCCCGGTATTAATCACATAAACATCAACATTCCTCAACCCCCACTCATACGCCGCCTCGATATTATCGTGGGTACCTTTGAAGACGTCCACGACTATATCGGTATCGTGTATGAACCCGCCTGTGTCGGCGGCAATCGCCGCGCCGTAGACCTTTGAGCCGTCCCGCGTTACTATGTAAACCAACGAGCCGTAAGGGATAACCCGAGGATTGACCGCGACCGTGCCGATTTGCAGTTCCCTGCCGCTTGCCGTGCCCGAGAGTGACGCCGCGGTATAGGCGGTCGCCTTGCCCGAAATGAGATACTCGTAATTGACCGGCAGACCGTCTACCAAGACAATCTCGTCAAAGTCCCGCAGGCTGTAGGGTGTCGCCAAGGCCATGCCCACGTTTTGCACCTGTGTCACCGGTTCGCTGAGTATCTCGGTGAGAATAAGCGTTTCGTCCACGACCACGCCGTCCACGACCTTCTCGCGGATTACCACCCGCTTTTTGCCCGGTACACCCTCGACGACGACCTGTACCGCGCCGATTTCAAGCAGGTTCGACGGTATTTCCATTGTTTGAAACGGTAACTCGAAAAATTCTTCCCGCTCAACATATCGTATAGTGCTGATTGTCGCCTCCATACCGGGGTAGACATAAGCGTTCAGATTTTGGGTGAAGACCTCGTCGGAGTTAAGCACGATTCCCCTGTGAGACAGCACATCGGCGACAGTCGCCGAGCCGTCGGGGCTTGCGGGGAGCGTCATGGTCACGCCGTCCACATTCAGCGTTATGTCGAACGACCGCTGAATTATTATAGCCTGTGCGCCCTCGATAATCTCGTGCAAGGCGGGGGTAACTATGTCATATGGGTTGACTTTCACGTTTTCCCGCTCCAAAATCTCGCCAACCGTCTCGCCCGCAAAGGCCTCGGTGAAAAAGCTGACGCCGTCCGCCGAGATTCTGACCGAGTGCGACCGTGTAATCGAAAGGGCGGCGGAACTTTTAGAATTATTGCCCCCGTCAAGATTGCCGTAACTGTAAAAGTCCATCCCGCTCAAAGTTATGCCCTGCTCACTTAAAATCCCCTCGGGCGTGGTCTGCATGGTGAAGACCCGATAGGTGTTGCTGCCGTCGGTGATAACTACCTCATTGCGGAAATAGAGCGCGCCCGTCATCAAAAATATTGCCACACCGGTAATAAATATAGACAGGAGCGAAATTGCGGTGCGATGCTGCAAGATGTTCCTTACTTTTCCTATCCTTTCGCCGCTCTTAGCCACCAGCGCGTTTGTATAATGAAGCAAAAAATCATCCTCCTTATATTAATCGTAATGTGCTTTGTAATCGGGAATACCTGTGACCCGCTTGTGTATTGAAAGCACAAGCCCCACAAGATTTTCCATTGCTTTTTTATTATACCGCACTTTTTTGTGTATGTCAAATATAACAAAGAGGCGAATTTTGTGCAACATGCACAAAATTCGCCCTATCAGATTTTGTAACCGCTTTGTAACCTTTGTCAAAATTTGGGAGTTTTAGCGGAATGTCGAAAGTTTTTGGTTGAAATGACTAAGTCGTTTTTGTTATAGTATACAATCTTAGCACCGGGGAAAAGTTTGCAGATTTTGGCATAAATTATACGCTGTGTCTATTTAGCCAACGCCAACCTCTCGCTCAAATTCGTAATCAGCTCGGCGAGTTCGCTCCGCGAGTACTGCCCGTCCGCGCCTGCCGAGTCGCCCCTGCCGCGCATATTCTCGTGAATCAGCGACGAGAACATGTAGACCGGTATTTCCGAAAGCTCTTTATCGGCTTTAATCATCTTTGTGAGGGTATGGCCGTCCATTTGCGGCATTTCGATGTCGCTGATGACCGCGCCGATTTCGGCGATTTGCGGCGTGCCTTTCTTGGACTTGATGAAACTCCACGCATCCGCGCCGTTGTAGTAGACGTGAATGTTCTTGAATCCCACCGTCTTGAGTGCCTCGACCAACGCCTTGCACAAGAACGGGCTGTCCTCGGCGATGATGAGGTGTTTCGCGAAATCGGTCCCTTCCGACACCTCGATTGTGGACAAATCCGCGCCCTCGTTGTCGGGGTTAAGGTTCAAGTCGCAGATGATTTTCTCAAAGTCGAGAATCATGATAATCTTGTTGTCGTCCTCGATTTTCGCCATACCGGTGGTAATACTGTCGGTGTTGTCCTTGCTGACCGACGGCGGCTTTTCAATCGTAGACCAGCTGAGTTTCTTAATCCCGATAACGGTGGAAACGTGAAAAGCCACGACAAACTGCTCAAAGTCGCAGACAATCAACAGCCCGTTCCCGTGTTCCTCGTCCTTAATCGGTCTGCCCAAAACCACATGCAGGTCTATGACCGTGACTAATTTGTCGCGATGTGTGAAGACACCTTCGAGTGAGCCGGGCGAGTTCGGTATGGGCGTAAGCTCGGTAAACCTGATAATCTCGCTGACTTTGGCGATGTTTATCCCGAAATACTCGTCCCCCACCAAAAATTCAAGCAACCCGAGTTCGTCCGTAGAGGCGTCAAAAATGATTTCATTTTCCATATTGTCTGCGTTCCTTTCGTACTATTTGAGTGATAAAACGATAGTTCACCTTTCATTATACTATATATTTTTTGTAAATGCAAGGTTTTAGGAAAAATAATTTTGGGGTGGGGGGTAATGCACAAAACATCACCGGTATAAAAACCCCCAACCCGCAAACACTAACAAAAAACAAGGGGACACACCATGCTTTCCACCCAAATAAAACAAACCCTATCCCACTCCACCGACATAATCTTCACAGACCTAATAATAGGCGCAGATAGCCTTGCCGCCAAAAACGACCCCAGCACCCGCAAATTCCCGGCGGTGTTCGTGGGGGTTGACGGCTTGGTGAATCTGCGGGCGGTCGGGACTGAGATTTTAGAGCCGCTGTCACGCGGGGATTTCAGCAGTGCCGCCACCGCAACCGAAGCCGCCGAGCTGATTATGACGGGCGGGGTCTGGTTTGCGGCACGTGAGATTAACACCGCCGTGTCTGAAATAGTCGAGAAGATTTTGTCGGGGGACGGCGCGCTGATTATCGGGGACAAAGCAATCATCTTCGATGCGAAAGGCTTCGACAAACGCGGCATAACCGAGCCGGGCAGTGAAAACGTCATCAAAGGCCCGAAAGACTCGTTTATAGAGGCACTGCGGACTAATACTGCGCTGATTCGGCGCAGGATTAATTCGCCGAACTTGCATATTGCATCACTGCAAATCGGTACGGAAATCAAGACAAACGCCGCCGTAGTCTACCTTAGTGGCACAGCCGAACCCGAAAAAGTCGCCGAAGTAACCAAACGGCTTGAAAGTATCACCGAAAAGGCCATAAAATCCACCGGCAGTATCGAGGATTGCCTCAAGGATAATCTGCTCTCGCCGTTCCCGCAAGTCATGTACACCGAACGCCCCGACAAGCTTTGTGCAAATATATGCGAGGGCAAAATCGGCGTGCTTGTAGACGGCTTTCCCGTTGCGTTTGTCGTGCCTGCGGTCTTCAATATGCTGTTTCAGTCGAGCGAGGATTACTCCCAGAATTATATTCACGGCTCGTACGTGCGGCTTTTGAGATACGCGGGCGGCTTCCTGTCGCTGATTGTCCCCGCGTTTTATGTCGCAATCACGACTTTCCACCACGAAATGCTCCCGACAAATCTCATGCTCGCCATTATCAAAAGCAAGCAATCGGTCTCGTTCAGTACCTTTTTGGAGGTCTTTTGGCTGCTCATCGCCTTTGAAATCCTCATCGAGGCGGGCATACGACTGCCCAAGTCGATTGGGCAAGCGGTGTCAATCATAGGCGGCTTGGTGGTCGGCGAGGCGGCGGTCTCGGCAAAGCTGATTTCCCCCGCAATCGTAGTCGTAATCGCAGTTACCGGCATATGCGGCTTCGTAGTCTCCAACAGCGACCTTGCCAACTCATTCAGGTTGACACGTGTCCTACTACTAATCGCGGCAGGCTTCGCCGGCCTATACGGCCTATCAATAGGCGTAATCTTCCTACTATACTACCTCTCATCTCAAACCACCCTCGGCGAACCGTTCATGCGGGGGTATAAGGACGGGAGGGCGGCGGTGAGGGATGGGTTGTTGCGATTACCCGAAACATGACGCGGTGTTATGTAGGGAACGGTTCATAACCGTTCCGTCCTATAAATCGCACGACTTCATAAACGGAACGGTTTCATCAACGGAACGGTTAAGAACCGTTCCCTACAATAAAATTTTCCCACAACAGAAAAACATCAACAATGTAGGGGCGGGTTTCCACGCCCGCCCGCGAACAACATCGTAATTAACGGTCGGGCATGGAAGCCCGACCCTACAGCAAAAATTTTCCCACAACAGAAAAATTTAACCATTTCTGCATTCTGCATTATCATTTCTGCATTAAACGCGGGAGGATTACCCCAATGAAACGAACCCTACTAACCGCCATAATAACCCTCACAATCATCGCCATAGCCAACCGCGAACGCAATTTGCCCCGCATGACCGAAATCACCCTTGCCGAGCCTGTTTTTGCAATCGGGATTGACAGTGGCGGCGGCGATTCTGTGATTATGTCGTTGATTTATGAGAGAATTGAGGATGCTGATAGTGGTGAAAACGGCGGTGCGAAATTGGTCGAGAGTGCGGAGGATTCATCGGCGGCGGCGGCTTTTGAGGCGTTGAAACGGAAATTCTCGCGTGAAATCGCCGTTTCCACTGCCGATTATTTCCTAATCGGCGAGGCCGCCGCCCGCGAAAACCTCCGCAAATACACCGATTACCTTTCCCGCAACAACAACTTGAAACTCACCGCATCGATTTTTATAGTGCGTGGGAGTGCAAAACAAGCCGCGGAAATTCTCACCGAGACAAAATCGCTTGATATTCTGCGTAATTTCGGGCAAAATTCGGGGGTGAACGGCTACTCCGCGCCGATGTTTTTTTACGAGACATTAAGTAAATTGGAGCATGACATAACCCCATGTGCCTTTGCCGTACCCGCGCTTGAGATTGTCGGGGGAGAAGTAGTCGTGAACGGCTACGCGATTATATCCGATGGGCAATTAGTCGGTTTTTTGGACAACGAGATTTCGCGGGGGTATAATATAATCCGAGGCCACCCTGTTTATTCGGTGGTCGAGATTGCACAAAAGGGGATTGCGGTGCGGTTGGAGTCGGCAAGGTGCAAGGTGCAGTTTAATTTTGCGGGCGACGAATTAGCTGAAATAATCGTGCGGGTCAACCTGCGAATTTCCTCAATTGACCGCGGCACTCACGCCAAAGAAGACCTCAACACGCCCGAAAGTATCGCCGAAATCGAGCGAATCGCGGAGCAGGTGATACTAAGCGAGCTCCGCGCCGTCATCGCCGCATCTAAGCTCCACGACTGCGATTTCCTCAACCTCGGCGATGTTCTGCGCCTAAAACACCCCTACAAATGGGAGCAATTGAAAGATAACTGGCAGGAAATCTACGCCGAAACGCCTGTGAGAATCGTGGTTGATTCGAGACTCACAAAACCGTGACGAACAATTGACAATTGACAATGGACAATGGACGACGAACAATTGACAATTGAAAATGGACAATGGACAATTATGCAAGACCTTATAAGCGATTGCGAAATTCACGGACGCGCAATGCGCGCCCCTACATTTCATGATACATCTACCCATTGTAGGGGCGGGCATTGCCCGTCCGCAAATAACCTTAACAAGCGAGGAAAATTCATGCTACTGTTTGCAATAGTAACCGCAATCCTGATTACAAGCGACATCATCGAATTTTGCACACGAAAAACCCCCGCACCCCGGCGGGATTACGTGGTTTATTTTGCGTTGATGGGGGTGGTGGTTGGCGGGTATGTCTGTGGTGCGGTGTTGGCACCGTAGGGGCGGGCGTTGCCCGCCCGCAAATTCACCACAACCGCGAAAACCCACGGCAACGCCGAAAACCCGCACAACCGTGTAAACCCACAAACAAAAACCCCACAAAAAAAGGTAACCCAAATGCAAAACAAAAAAATCACCACCAACCAAGCCCTCACCCTATTCCTATTAGCCTCATTCTCCCCCCTAATCAGCCTTGTCGCGGTGCTGACCGCACGTTACGGCGGGCGGGCGGGCTGGGTGGCGGCGTTTATTTCATGCGGGGTGTTTTGCGGGTTTGCGATACTTGCGGGGCAGTGTTTCAGGCGCAATCGTGCAAAGGATTTGTATGAAATTTTCCAAGGCCGCAAAAGCCGCCCTGCCAAGTATACCGCGAAAATAATCGCCCTGCTCTACATGGCATGGCTTCTCGCGCTCGCGGGATATTATCTGCGCGCCTTCTCGGAGCGGTTCGCGGGGGCAATCATGCCGGGCGTGCCTGCGGAGTTCTTCGCAATCAGCCTTTTGGCACTGATTTATGTAATAATCGGCGGGAAATTGCAGGCGTTTGCAATCATGAGCGAGAAGTTTTTTTATGTGGTTTTGGTTGCAATTGCGATAATTTTCCTCGTTCAGCTCCCGAAAATCAGCCCCGAAAACTTCCTCCCCGTGACCATACACGACAGCCCCGCCATACTCAAAGCCGCCCTGCCCTCGCTTGCGGTCTTCGCCTATTTCACACCGCTGTTGTTTCTAATGGGCGATGTTGCCGATAACGAGCGGGAAAATTTCCGCAAGTTCAAAAAAGGCGGCCTCTACGCCGCAGTGGTGCTTTTAATTGCAAGCCTGATGATTTTCGCGGTCACAGTCGGGGTTTTCGGGAGCGGCTTCATTCAAAAAACCCCGCAACCGTTTCTGACGTCGGTCAAAACCGTCGGCGTGCTCGACTCGCTCGAGCGGCTCGAATCGCTGTTCCTGCTGCTCTGGGTCGTGACCGACTTGGCGTTGATTGTGATGCTGATGTACGCGTTCCTGAAACTCGCGGGATATTTCTGCGGGGACTTTGACAAAACAATCGTCTTCAAAACCCCGCTGATTCTTGGGGTCTACGTCTTAGCGACAAGTCTCGAGTGCGGCACGCACGAGGCCGAACGGCTGTTCGAGCGGGTCGGCGTGCCGTTGAATGTCTTTATGGGGTTTGTGTTGCCGCTAATTGGAATGAGTGTGTGGTGTTTTAGGGGGCGGGTGAAAAAGTTTTAAGGGGGTGTTGATTTTGTGGGTGCAATGTGGTATCATGTATGTAGGGGCGCGCAGTGCGCGTCCGCAAATCCGCACAAACACGGCGCGGTGTTTTGTAGGGAACGGTTCGTAACCGTTCCGCATGTTTCCGCAAACCTATAAAACGGAACGGTTAAGAACCGTTCCCTACAATAAATTTTCCCACAACAGAAAATACCCCGCGTAGGGACGACCGCCCCCGGTCGTCCGCAAATTCACCACAACCGCCGATAACCCACGGACGACCATGTAAATTCACGGGCGAACACAGTTCGCCCCTACGTTGAAAAAGAATACGAACAACAGAAAAATTCACGGACGACCGGGGGCGGTCGTCCCTACAGCAAAAATTTTCATGCCGTTAATAATTATCAATGTGGTAGGGGCGAACTGTGTTCGCCCGCAAATCCGCACGCCTGCCAAGAGGAGAACAACGATGCAAAAACATGAAAACCCCCGCAAATCCCTTGAAGAAATCCTTTATGAACGCGGTTGGGACGGAACAACCCCCGAATTAACCGAAGAAGACAGGCTATGGCTTAATATGCCGGCAGTTGGGGACGAAATAGAATGGTAGCAATCACCCCACCACCCGCCTTAAAATCCCCTTAATCAACGGATACCCCGCCGACAAAACCAACACCGTCACCACCTGTGAAAAATCAAGCGGCGCGGTCCTAAACACAGGCGACAGCACCCCCGACAACATCACGCAAAGTATAATCCCGAGCGAAATCAGCACCGCCCAAATCAGCTTCAAGTTATTGCCGTAATCCGCGCTGAACAGGCCCTTCTCGCTGTTCTTGCACTCGAAGACGAAGATTAACTGCGACAGCCCGAGTGTCGCTAACGCGGCAGTCCTTGCCGCCGAGAGGTCGCCGCCGATTAGTGAATTGCCGTTGAAAACGCCGCCTTGCAAGACGATATGAAAGGTCAACAGTGTAAAAAAGCCGATGCCTAAACCCCGAAACAAGATTTTCCACAACAGCCGCCCCGCAAAAATGCTCTCGGTGCTTTTGCGCGGGGGTTTTTTCATTATATCATCGTCGGGCGGCTCCATGCCGAGGGCGATTGCGGGGAGGCCGTCTGTAACGAGGTTAATCAGCAGTATCTGAATCGGCAACAGCGCGACAGGCATACCGAGCAGTAACGCAAAAAGCATGGTGATAATCTCGCCGATGTTGCAGGACAGCATGTATCGCACGAATTTGCGTATATTATTATAAATAGTGCGGCCCTGCTCGACCGCGCTGACTAATGTCGCGAAATTGTCGTCGAGCAGTACGATTTGTGCCGATTCTTTGGTTACGTCGGTACCTGTAATGCCCATTGCCGCGCCGATTGAGGCTTCCTTGACGGCGGGCGCGTCGTTAACGCCGTCGCCCGTCATTGCGACTACAAGGCCCTCGGCTTTGAGTTTGCGGACTAAGGTCAACTTATCGGTCGGGGTCATGCGGGCGTGCACTTCGTCAATTCCGGCTTGTCGCGCAATCTCCAAGGCGGTATTCTTGTGGTCGCCCGTGAGCATTACCACGCGAATCCCTGCCGCCCTGCATTTTTTGACTGCACTGCGGACTTCGGGGCGGAGCGGGTCTTGCAAGCCTTGTAACCCCAAGAAAACATACTCGGAAGTCTCGCTTGGCTTATACGCAAACGCCAACACTCGCAATGCCTTTGCGGTCATGCGGTCAACGGCAGTCGCGATTTCGCCGCGTTGCTTGCTGTTCAGGTTGCACTTTTGTAAAACCGCATCGGGTGCGCCTTTCATGAAGTCGAGAGTCCGCCCGCCGCCGTCTTTCACAGTCACCGCCATATACCGCACGGCATTGTCGAAGGGCAGTTCGGACACCCGCGTGTAACCCGTTGTAGAAACTCCCGCCTTTTCGGATGCGGCTAACAGCGCGGTCTCGGTCGGGTCGCCTATTAGACTGCCGTCGTTCTGCCGCAGTGCGTTGTTGCAGAGGGCGGCGCATAAATGCAATCGCGCAGAATCTCCTTGACCCTGCGTATAAATTTCGGTCACAGTCATCTTGTTCTGTGTCAACGTGCCTGTTTTGTCGGTGCAGATTACGTTTGTGCAACCGAGTGTCTCCACCGCGTGCAATTTATTGACAAGTGCTTTCTGCTTGTATATGCGCCGTACCGCCAACGCAAGCGAAATCGTCACAGTCGCGGGAAGGCCCTCCGGTATCGCCGCCACCGCAAGCGAGATTCCCGTAAGTACCATGTCGAACAGCGCGAACCCCCGCAAAATCCCCACAAGACTTACCAAAAAGCATATTGCAATGCAGGAAACGCCCATAATTTTGCCAAGCTCGGTGAGGCGTTTTTGCAGTGGGGTTCGCTCGGGTTCGATGTCGGACAACATGTCGGAAATTTTGCCCATTTCGGTGGATTTTCCGACCGCGAAAATCTCCGCGAACCCGTGACCTTTCGTGACACTTGTCCCCATGAAACACTCCGCGCCCGCCTTAGACTTCGCCACGCTCAAACTCTCGCCCGTCAGCATCGACTCATCGCACTCCAACGCCGACTGCTCCGTAACCCTGCAATCGGCGGGGATTCTCACACCCGCCTCAAGCCGTATCACATCGCCCTTGACCAGCTTTTCAGCCGCAAGTGTCACAAGCCTACCGTCCCTGTAGACACGCGCAGTAGGCGCGGCGATTTTCTTCAAGGCTTCAAGGGTTTTTTCAGTGCGGTATTCCTGATAAAACCCCAGACAAGCGTTGAGGATTACTATAATTATTATGATAATCGCGTCCCAAATTTCGCCCATAAGCAGGCTGAAACCCGTCGCCGCGAGCAGTATCAGCACCATCAAATCTTTGAACTGCCCTGCGAAGATTGCCAATCGCCCGGCTTTTTTGCTCTCGGCTAAGATATTCGGGCCGTCGCGTTCTAATATTTTTTCCGCTTGAATTGTAGAGAGACCTTTGTACAAGTTTTTCACCCCCGAAATAGCTTGTCTGATTATATGAATTTTCAGGGGGATTTAGAATTGACAAATGTTTGCGGGGGTGGTATAATGTAAGGGGGTGAGTTACATGATTAGACAATACGACCACGTCGTTCTGAAAACAGGCGAACACGCCGCCATTGTCGAAATATGGGAGCAGGGCGTCGCCTATGAAGCCGATGTCGAAACATCGCCGCATGATTACGAAACCCGCACAATAAACCACACCGATATTAAAAGCGTGTTTGTCGAAACACCTTTAGAGCGGGTGGTGTAATTTAAGGGAGCAAGTGAGTTACATGATTAGACAATACGACAAAATCAAAACCAAAGACGGCAAAATCGCAGTTATCGTCGAAGTTTTAGAGCCTCAAAAGGCCTTTATTGCCGATATTGAGGTTGCAGAAGATGATTTTACGACCGAGACTATATTTTATTCGGACATCATGAGTGTGTTTGTTGAGGTCGAAACGCCTTTAGAGCGGGTGGTGTAAATTTTTATGAACCCCCAAAAACCCCCTTGACAGGGGGTTTTTCCACGTTTTACAAGCCCTTGCAAAAAATTTTTTCAAAAAATTTTCAAAAACCCCTTGACAAATCAAAAACCACGAGTTATAATGTAACTGTATTAGTTCATATACTACAGATAACACAGTCAAGGAGGCAGGGTCTCCCTGCCCCGTGCAAGAAAACCCGCAGGGTTTGCGGAGTTAGATAGGGTCAAGGCGGCAGGGTCTCCCTGCCCCGCGAAGAAAACCCGCAAGGGTTTGCGGAGTATGTCAAGGAGGCAGGGTTCCCCTGCCCCGCGAAGCAAACCCGCAAGGGTTTGCGGAGTAAAAAGGAGGTGAAGCAAGCAATGTTCTCAATCAGCATCAAAGGCGGTCTGCCGATTTACGAGCAACTGAGTAACCGCATAACCGAGCTTATTTCCACGGGTATAATGGAAAAAGACGAAAAGCTCCCCGCCGTACGAGAGGTGGCGAAAGAGCTTGGCGTTAACCCCAACACGGTGCAAAAAGCATATCAGCTTTTGGAACAGCAAGGTTTGATTTACTCGGTGCCGGCGAAAGGCAGCTATGTAAACCCCGATGAAGACGGCGTAATCAGCCTGCGTAAACGCGCCATGACCGGCTTTTTGCAGTCGGCACGGTTCGCACTCGGCTGCGGAATAGAGCGCGACGCGCTTACAGAAGCAATTGCAACTATTTGATTTAGGAGGAAAAAATGATAAAGTTACAGAACGTAGTCAAAACTTTCGGCGACTTTGCCGCGCTCGATGGGATTGACTTAGAGATACCAAAAGGCAGTGCCTACGGGCTTATAGGCTCAAATGGCGCGGGTAAGTCCACGATTCTGCGAATACTTTCGGGGATTTACACTTTCGATTCGGGAACGGTCACAGTGGACGACCAAGTCGTCTTCGATAACCCCGCTATCAAGAGCAGAATCTTCTTCGTCAATGACGAAACGGTTCAATGGAATAATTATACCTTGAACGAAATGCGCGATATGTTCATGGTTTTCTACCCGAATTTCTCGGCTGAAAAATTCGACGAAATGCGTACCGCGCTCGGATTACCAATCGACAGACGGCTCTCGACATTCTCAAAAGGCATGAAGCGGCAAGCCTTTGCAATCTGCGGGATTTCCTGCCGCCCCGAATTTTTATACCTCGATGAAGCCTTCGACGGCTTAGACCCTACTATGAGAATTGTCGTCAAGAAAATGCTGGTGGATGCAATGTTGGACAATCAGATGACGGTTATAATTTCATCGCATAACCTGTTTGAAATCGACGAGTTTTGCGACAGGGCGGGGTTGTTACACAAAGGTAAAATCGTCTTCGACCGCGAACTTGACAGCTTGAAAAGCAACATTCAGAAAATCCAGACCGCGTTCGACAGGCAGTACGAGCGGGAGGATTTCGACGACATTGAAGTCCTGCACTTTGAGCGTAATCGCAGTGTCGTGTATATTATCGCAAAGGGCGAACCCGAAGACATTAAAACGAAAATCGCGGCGAAAAACCCCAAAATCTTGGACATTGTGCCGCTTAGTCTTGAGGAAATATTTATTTACGAATTGGAGGTGTTAGGGTATGATTTCAAGAATAACTAATATTAAGAACGATTTTCTGAAATACACCGCGTATCGGATTTACACCCAGAAAACACGCTTTATAATCCTGTGTGTGGCGGGGGCGTTGGGATTTCCGCTGTTTGGAGTTGCGGTGAGCGTGATGAGCGCGGCAGAACGCGCCATTGACTCCGGCATGGGTCAGGATAACCCCGCCATTCAAATCTTTTTCATGATTAGCTCGATACTGTTCGTGTTGTCTTGTGCGGTAATGGCGATAACTGCCTATTCGGGCGGGATAAACAACTACGACTATTTCAACAGGCGCGAACGTGTTGACCTCAATTTCTCACTGCCGGTCAAAGCCAAGCATAGATTCTGGGGTGACTTTGTCGCGGGGATACTGCCTGTTGCAGTCATTTACAGTTTCAGCGCGATTCTCGGCACTGTGATTATCTCAATAGGCACTCGGCATAGTTACGTTGTCAACCCGGGCGATTACACAACATCTATCGGCGTTTTTATCACCGCAATCATTGTCGGGTTGCTGTTCTTGATTGCGCTGTATATCATTTCGATTTTCTGTGCAACTTTGTGCGGGCGGGTCTATGATTCGTTTGTGTACCCTGTGCTGATTTGCATAATCATTCCGTCACTCATTGCGCTTGTCGGGGTCATGGTATTCAACGGGGCGTGGCAGGTTGACATTGTGTCGCAGTTGAGCACTGCATTATTTGCGACGTCGCCGTTTGGGTTCTTGGTAGGCGGCGGGGTTACTGTGGTCGGCGGGAACGCGCTCAACTGGACTGCGCCGATATATGACGAGACTACGACGATATTCACCGTCATTGCGGACACCGGGATATTCTTCAAGCCATCGGTGATGCTCCCGTTTGTGTTGATACACGGCGCGTTTCTCACAGCGGCCTACTGGTTTGCAAAGAGGCGCAAAGCCGAAAGCACCGGGCAAGCCTTTATTTCAAAAATAGCCTCGGAAATTTTGATTTCACTTGTGATGTTCTGCGTGGTGGCGGTTTTCGCCTATGCAATATCGCAAAATTCCGAACTGACGGGCGGGCTGTTGTTCGGCATGATTATCACCTCGGCAATATTATTCCTCTCGCTTGACGTGACGATTAAACGCCGCTTTACCAAGATGGGGTTGGCACTGTTGAGATACGCGATTATGATTGCGGTGTCGGGGGCGATTTCGGCGGCGATACTCGCGGCGAACGGCTTCGGTATCGGCGAATATGTCCCGCCGCTTGCCGACATTGAGAGCGTGAGCCTGTTTATCGACAGCACCTACGACCATGATGAATTAGGCATCTGGACACCCGACAGTTATTCATACTCGGAGCGTCAGCGGATTACTTTCACCGAGCCGCAGAATATCGAAGCACTGCGGAAGATTCACCTTGCAAGCAATTCGGCACGAGACAGGCATATGATAGGGGTTGCGAAGTACACCTATACCTTGAAAAGCGGTAGGATTGTCCAAAGGAACGTGTTGCTCTATGCAGATGAGGCTAATCTTACGCAAATTCTTGCAAGCAACGAGTACAAGCGGGGCAAGGTGAATTTGCAACGGGAAATACTCGCCTTGAGTGATTATTGCTCAATGTCGGTAACAATGAGCGACCTCACGGGTCAGACCGAGTTGTTTTCAAGCGACCGCAATTCTTTCATAGACACCGAAAGAATCTACGCGGCATTGATGCAGGACTATCTCGCCGAAACTTACGAGCAACGGTATTACACAACCGAAACGAACCTCGGGATTATCAATATATTCGGGCAGGTTTTTGAGGAGGTTCGTGTGAACCCGCATAGCGGAAGCCGTTCTGCAATGGGATTGGGCAATATTAGTACCCGCATGGTTGTGCGCCCGCACTTCACGAATCTAATCGCCGAGCTTGAGCGGCAAGGCTTGCAAATAACTTCCGACCCCGCCGATACCTTCACGGTATACAAGCACGAGTTGTACCTGAACAGGACACTAATTGGCTACAAGCATAATTGGTTTACGTGGTATAACGGCGACCTTCGCGAAGACAGGCAGGTCGTTTACACCGAGGAGACCGCGGCGTTGATTGCCGAGCTGTTCACGGTTGCACAACCCGCCTATATCGTCAACGGCGAGGGGTTCACGTTCAGTGTGTTCGGGTGTTTCTATGTAGTCCCGCCCCAGCACGAAGACGTCGCGAAACGGCTCTGGGACATGGCTTACGGCAATCCCGCACAGCCTGAATACTACTTCGACGGACGGCATTATTATGCGTTTGATTCGGTTGATGAATACGCTTATGGTGGGGATGATGATGTGGGGAGTGCGGAGATTCCGCAACCCGTAGTGCCGGAAATGCCGGAGCGGGCGGGGTTGGCGGCGTGATGGACAATTGACAATTGATAATTGACAATGGACAATTGCGTGGGGACACCGCACACGGTGTCCGCGTGAATGTGCAACCCTCGGACGCGATGTATCGCGGCTCTACGAAAAACCGCCCTTGGGGGGCGGTTTTTTGTAAAATTTTATGTAGGGGCGGGCAGTGCGCGCCCGCCTTTTTTGCGCGCAATATTATCAAACGGGCGAACGCAGTTCGCCCCTACGTGGTGCAATAATTTTCGCGTTGTTAATAATTATCAATGTGGTAGGGGGGAACTGTGTTCGCCCGGGGGTTTTTAGCGTTTGCGCGTATTCACGGGCGGGGCTTGGAAGGCCGCCCCCCCCAACAAATTTTGCCCACCAAAAAACCC
>Ga0099364_10002687_pt1 | contig 28173 bp, 12 predicted proteins | sample TergutTh196P3_FD_73070 | JGI IMG/M metagenome (GOLD analysis project Ga0099364, IMG submission 73070) | Microcerotermes parvus P3 segment gut microbial communities from Pointe-Noire, Republic of the Congo - Th196 P3 | ecosystem: Host-associated > Arthropoda: Insects > Digestive system > Gut ... | reverse complement strand
GATGCCGGAAACCCATTGTCGGAAGGGATATCACCCTCACAAGGCGCGGATATCAAAGGCCCAACGGCGGTGATTCGCTCGGCGGCAAAAATGGATCAACTGAACACCGGCGGGACATTACTCAACCAAAAATTCACCCCCAATCTCGTAGAGGGCGCAAAAGGGCTTAGTGACATGGCAGGCCTTGTAACAGCGTACTTCGATCTGGACGGCCATCATATCCAATTTAACGTCGTTAATAAAAAGACACTCCTCGCGGCACAGAAAAATCCGCAGGAGCACAGCGACCTCATAGTCCGCGTCGCCGGATACAGCGACTACTTCCGCAATTTGAGCAGAGCATTACAGGATGAAATCATCGCCCGCACAGAACAGGGAACGTGAGTTTCTTGTGGGAACTGAATAAAAAACACTACCCGCGAGCCTTGTGATAGCAAGACATCGCGGGTTTTTGAGTTTCCCGAAAAGGCGTACTTTCAGCCGTGGTCGAGCTGCTTGTCAGATAATATTTTGTGAATCTGCCGACCCCTGTTAAGTAAGTATTGTCCCATCTTTGAGGAAATTATTTTTGAAGAAAAAATGAAATACATATTGATTTATTGTGAAAATATGCCATCAAAAGTTTATATTCAACATTTCATAATGGAAAAAATATATCACACAAACGCTTTAATATCAGCGGGTTAGGCAGATATTTCGTGCTCAGAATTTTTATATTGAAACGTGTGCTCAAACGATTATTTACAGATACACTATGAGCATATTATACTGGAATAGTATCATAGGAATGTAGAATAATATGAGATTTTTGATTATTATTCGTGAAAAAATTTTCCGAAAGGATTACAAAAAATGAAACGATTCATAAGCGTATTAATAAGTTTTGCAGTAGTATTCAGTACACTCCCGGTCGGTGTTGCAATGGCATCAGGTGTCATTGAGACAGCCGACCCTTTTGCCGCTATGTATGACAGCGAGGCTGTTGTTTCGCGTGAGTTGAAACTTGAAACCCCTCGTATTGAATTGGAAGCGCGTGTAGAGGCTGAGAATGAAGTACGTCTTAACGCGCAACGGCAAAATGAAAACAAGGAACTTGATTCCGGCAGTAGAATTGGAAACCGCTTGGAAGAAACGGCTCTTGATATAAACACGCTTGAAAGCCGCGCTAAGAACCAAAAGACGGCAGAAGTAAGACAGGAGCTAAACGAGACCTATCAGCATGATAGGTATATCGTAAAATATAAATCAACCAACAGCAGGGCAATAGACAAAATACACAGCGGAAGAATCCAATCTGTTGAAGTAATAGGGAATGATATTAACAGGATCGAGCTGATTACATTACCCAACAAAATAAACCCGAAGACATTTGCGGAAGAACTCAGAAACGCGAATTTCGCGAAAGAAATCGAATACATCCAACCTGACTTTGTGTTGTCACCAGACGCTCTGGAACTTGAATTATTAGAAAGTGATGGCGAGAGTGACGATGATAACAGCGGCGATGACGGCTTTGAAGAAATAGTACAGCCCGAAGGTTCCGGAGAAAACGAAACACCTGAAGAAAACGAAAACACCGAACCCGATACGGAAGAATCAGAAGAAAGCGAAGAAACAGATGCGCCTGAATCCGAAGAATCGGAAGAAGTAGAAGAAACTGACGAAGTAACCGAAGAAGAACCTGAATTACCCGAACCCCAAGAACAACCAATCATTGTAGCAATCATCGACACCGGCATCGATTCATCTCATCCGATGATAGCGGAATATATGATTAGCGGATGGAATTTCACAGATAACACAGATATCACATATGATACGCAAAGACCCCGCGCGTCAGCGCATGGCACACATATAGCGGGTATAATCGCCGAAACCGCCCGTGAAACAGGCGCGGATATTCAGATATTACCTTTACAGGTATTTGAAAACGGCAAAGCGTATACGAGCGATATCTTAGCGGCGATCGAATACGCCCAAGAGCAAGGCGCGGGGATAATAAATTGTAGTTTTGGCTCCACCGCTGAAAATCCGGCATTATTTGACATAACACAGGAAACGTCAGCGTTATTTATCTGCGCTGTAGGCAATAATCGGCGTGATATGGCAGAAAACCCGTCCTATCCGGCTGCATACCGTTTGCCTAATATAATCTCGGTAGGTTCTGTAAACGCGGACGGCGGATTTTCATACTTTTCAAACTACAGTTCAAGTTTCGTGGATATCACAGCACAAGGCAGGGACGTAATGAGTGCATATCCTGAAAATGAAACCGGTCTAAAGAGCGGCACATCAATGTCAGCGGCATATGTAACGGGCGTAGCGGCATCGGTGTCGGCGTTTTCCGAATTGACCGCGATAGAATTGCGTGAACGCATCATAGAAGGAGCGGATAGATTAAGTAATCTGCAAAATAAATCCGCACAAGGCCGCAGGGTAAACCTAGCAAACGCGATAAACAATATCTCGGGGCAATACCTGAATTTGAACCCCGCCGATGATTTTGACGTACATGGCTATCAGCCAACGGCAAGTGAGCAATGGGAGCTGTATGAATCTGCGGGCAAGGTAGTTCAGGTCGCGGCAGGCGCGGCACATACGCTTGTGCTTAAACATGACGGCACGGTATGGTCATGGGGCGCAAACTGGTACGGACAGCTTGGCGATGGCACAACAGATGACAGTTCAATACCTGTACAAGTCGTAGGTTTGACTAATATCACGCACATTGTGGCGGGCGATTATCACAATCTGGCTGTTGATTCTGATGGGAGCATATGGGTATGGGGCTGGAATTCATCAGGGCAGTTGGGCACAGATGACACAAACGATAGGGAAACCGCGCAATTTACATATCTATATGGCGGCGTAACATCATCTCAAAATGTAGAAATGCCAATCGCTGCGGGATATAATCACAGCATGGCAATAGGTGAGATAGGCATATTATGGGTATGGGGAAATAACTATCTCAATCAATTAGGTACAAGTGGTGGAAACGCATATTATCCTGACGGATGGTATTGGGATAACTATGGTATGGATGCGCCGATATCGCTTGCGGCAGGTACTCAATACAGCATGGCGTTGACCGAAACCGGCGAAGTATGGGTATGGGGTTCACAATATTCGCCTTGTGCATCCCACGTGTTTATCGAGCAAACAAAGTTTCTTGATGGCGTGACAACTATCGCGGCGGGTTCATATAATCGGTTGGCGGCAAATTCCGGAAATATATGGACATGGCATTTCGAAACACAGCCTGAAAACTTGGATTTTACCGGTGTAGAATCAACCGCCTCAGGTGACTCTCATTATTTGGTGCTTAAAAATGATGGCACTGTGTGGTCTTGGGGCAGTAACAGTTATGGTCAATTAGGCATAGGCAACAATGGTATATATGACTCCGATGAACCGATAGAGATAAACGGCTTATCTGATATCGTATCAGTCGCGGCGGGGCAATATCACAGTGTTGCGCTAAGTGAAGACGGCACGGTATGGGCTTGGGGCGCGAATTGGTACGGGCAGCTTGGCGATGGTACGACTGATACCAGATGGCTGCCTGTACAAGTAATAGCGCCTGCGGAGCCATCAGTACCTACTACTCTGACTTTATCTATAGACACAATCGCGTTGCAGATATTAACAGGAGGCTTAACCGCGCAGGCTGAAATGAGCGCTACAATTTATGATCAATATGGCGGCAAGATGTCAGCCGATGTCACATATAGCCTCGAAACTCCATATTCAGGCGTTTTGGTGGATGAGGAGACCGGTGAGGTGACAGTCACATCAAACGCGCAAGATGGGATAGTCACGTTTGAGGCAGAGTATTTAGGTTTGATAGCGACAGCGGAGCTTAGTTTGTATAAGTTTTCAAGTAAAGTAATACAAATCGAGGCCGGAGATTACCATACAGTAGCACTAGAGGAAAATGGCACAGTATGGTCATGGGGGGCAAATTCTGACGGACTGCTTGGCGATGGAACTACGGTTGACAGGCAGATTCCCGGAAAAATATCCGGTCTTGAAGATATTGTCGAAATAAGCGTGGGAAGATTTCATAGTATAGCCCTCAAAAGCGATGGCACGGTATGGGCTTGGGGACATAACTGGTACGGGCAGCTTGGTGATGGAACAAGTGGAAGTGGTACAAGCAAGTCTATGCCTGTTCAAGTCCTTAATCTTACAGATGTGGCTCAAATCGCGGCAGGTACTAACCACAGTCTTGCGGCCAAGAATGACGGTACAGTATGGTCATGGGGTTGGAATTTGAATGGCCAGCTTGGCGATGGGGCATCAGGAAATGCGGCAGATAAGTCAACGCCCGTGCAAGTAATCAATCTCACGGATGTGATTGATATAGCGGCAGCAAGCACTCACAGTTTAGCGCTCAAAAACGATGGCACTTTATGGTCATGGGGCGGAAATACCATAGGTCAGCTTGGTATCGGGAACACTACGAGCAGTTCAACACCCGTGCAAATCACAAGCAATAATCTAGATGATGTGATTAGCATAGCGGCAGGCGATGGCCATAGTTTCGCGATTAAGGCTGATGGCACAGTATGGTCTTGGGGCGGAAACTGGTACGGGCAGCTTGGCGATGGGACTACGGCAGACAGGCAGAGCCCTGTGCAAGTAACAAATATATCCGATGCAATAGGCATCATGGCGGGTGAAAGCCATAGCATAGCGGTCAAGCATGACGGCAATGTATGGTCTTGGGGTAAAAACGATTTCGGTCAGCTTGGAGACGACACTATAGAAAGCAAGTCAACTCCCTCGCAAGTATATGATTTATCTGATGTAATAGCTGTTGGTGCCGGTACTTTCCACAGTTTTGCTATCGTTGAAGACGGCTCAGTCTGGGCTTGGGGTTGGAACGGCTACGGACAGCTTGGCGATGGTACGACAGACGACAGATGGCTGCCTGTACTCGTGATTCATGGAATAGCGGATGACCCGCCACCGGGTTCTCTATATTTAGACATTACAGCGGGGGATGAATATCTCATTGCGCTCAAAGGTTCAGAGATAACTTCTTTTGAAAATATTATTTATACGCTCACATACGATCCAAACATACTTCAACTCATAGACTTCGCGGCACAGACGAACACGGCGGCTACAACGCCCGCTCACATCGCCGGGACACCATTGACGATCATATCACATAGCGGCGGTGATTTGACGTTTAGCGTAGACAGAACGATCCCACAAGGATATACATGGAGCGGCACTCTGACGATACTAAGATTTGAGGCTTTAGATTCGGGAAGTACGGGGATAAGTGTTGAGTAGAAACAACTCATTCACATAAACACGAACACAAGCACTTTACTATATCTAATAAGGACGGATTATGCAATGTATATAAAACGACTTCTAAACCGGGTTATATCCATAATACTCGCGGCGGTGATTTTTCAATCGACGTTTAGCATGGGCTTGTCGGCGTTTGCTGTTGCGCCTATAGATCAGGAAATATGGGAATCGGTGCTTGATACGGAATTAGAAGTCGCTCAGCCCATAAATACAATCGACCAAATAAGCGAAGAAGATTTTCGTCAAAACATGGAATCCGGGCGTGTGCCGCTAGATAATGCCGCGCCAGTTATTGACGAAGATATTACGGTATATCGCGGAGAGCGTTTTATCATAAAATACCAAGACACCGCACAAAAAACGGCGGCACAGAATAAGTTCAAGACGATAAATAATATAGATATACGTCAGCAGATGGCAGAAGAATTTGCGGATGGGTTTGCGTATGCCTCGCCCCAAAGCGCGTCACGCAATGGCAGATCACGCGGATTCACAACTCCATCGGAGCAAATACGTGAATCATTGATGACTGAATTATCACTTACCGAACTGCTCACGACCACCGAAGTAACAACAGCGGACGAGTTAGCGTCAGAACTTGCCGCCGCAGGTATAATGGTTTCTTATGTACAGCCGGACTACGAAATGTATGTGTCCGGCATTGAGCCTAGCGAAACCTCAACTCTGAGTGAGAATGAGATTCCCGCCATCACTGACACGCAAGACCCTGAACCCGTTCAAATACAAGAAAATACATCGGGCACAGGCATAATAGTCGCGCTGCTTGATACAGGTATCGAAACGACACATCCCGCTTTGCAAGCTAAATTAGATTTAGATAACGCGTATGACTTTGTAAACAAAGATTCATCAGTTAATGATTCCGAATGGATATATGAGCAGGGGCACGCAACCCATTTGGCGGGTGTGATAGCGTCTGATGAATATGGCACGGCTACGGGAGCTACGGTATTGCCGCTGAAAGTATTTCAAGGCGGCATAGCGTACACCAGTGATATTATAGCGGCGATAGCATACGCGGAGCTAAAGGGTGCGCGAATCGCGAATTGCAGTTGGGGCAGCCGTTATGAAAATCAGGCGTTATATGAGGCGATAGAGCAAAGCGGTATGTTGTTTGTCACGGCAACGGGAAATCAGCTTGTGAATATAGAAAACTATCCTGTCTATCCGGCGAGTTTTGACCTGCCCAATGTGCTGTCGGTAAGCTCTGTAAGCGCGGAAGGAAAACTATCGCGCTTTTCAAACTATGGCGTGTCAACAGTGGATATCGCAGTACCGGGCGAAGACATTCCGGGACCGTGGATATTGAATGGCACTGTCACGCAAAGCGGGACGTCGGTGTCCGCAGCAGCGGCAACAGCGGGTGCGGCTGTGATTGCCGGAGCCTTAGCGGATTTAGACGCGTCTGAGCTAAGAACCCATATAATAGACTCAGCGGACACAATAACCGGTTTACTTGATAAAATCAGCGGCGGTAAACGGCTCAACACCACATACGCGCTTTCAGGCGGAATGTTTCCAAATCCAACGGTAATAGTAATAGACGATGATGAGCCGTTGCCTGATATAAACCCCGGTGAGCCTGCGGAAGATGAAGAATATGAGTTATATGGCGCGGATGGCTTGATAACATACCGGGCATCAATGCCGACAGGGCGCGAAGGCTTGGGTGTGGTCGCCGTAGGCGATAAGATATACGCGATAGGCGGTCAGGTAAATACTACATATTACAACAGGATAGAAGTATTCGACACGAAAACGAATACATGGGCTACGATAACTCCCACTTCGGGCAGTTTCACCGCGCGGAGCTACTTCGTTGCGGTAGCTGTCGGGACTAGGATATATTGTATCGGCGGCAGAATTAATCACGACATAAATACCGGATTATCCACTTATACAAATTCAGTTCAAATATTCAATACGGCAAACAACTCATGGAGCAACGGCGCGAGCCTCACTGTAAACGGGAGCGCGTATTCAGCGATGGCGATGGCGGGAGTGCATCATGATGGCAACATCTATGTTTCCGGTGGATTTAACAGTAGTTTCCGAAATAACGTATATCGCTATAATATATCGTCAAATTCTTGGGTTTCGATGTCCGCGCTTAATACCGCAAGGGCATTTCATGCCGCCTTTATATATGGTGGTTATATGTATATTGAAGGCGGATGTAATTCTCCTACAAATTCGTATGTAAACAGTGAAGAAAGATATACGCTAAGCGGCAATGGGTCGTCAGTCAACTCAGGTGTCAGCCGTTTTTCGGGTATGAACGGCGCGGTGATTGCGAGAGATGAGCGTGCTGTTTTTGTTGGCGGCAGCAAGCAGCTTAATTCGATATATATGCGTGATATAATGCAGTTTTCGATGACCGCGCCGAACAACGTAACTAATAAAATCAATACAATGCTGACAGCTCGCGCGGGCCACGGCGCGGTGATGGTTGACGGCTCGATATATATGATAGGCGGCAGGGACAACGATTATATATATAATACCGTTGAAGTATTAGAAGGCGGGTTTTCGTCTTTGCAGCAGACTTTCCCTAATGAACTAAAAGATGTCCGGGATTTTAAGACGGTAGAAATGCTTGGGAGTATCTATGTGCTGGGTGGAACGAGAAACTCGGTACCCTCAAGAGATATATTCGCGTATAATATCCATGATAAAACTTGGTCAAAGAAACCAATCCTACTACCTTTTAATTCAAATAATTTTGCCGCAGCGAGCCTTTACGGAAAACTATATACATCAAACGGCAGCGATGGGATAAATGAATATGATCCGCAATTAGGCAATTGGCGTAGCGTTATTTGGTTTAACCCACCGCCAGTACATAATTTAGATATTGGAGCGTTATTGGCGTTAAATGGGAAACTGTACTTTATAGTGTCAAACTCCACACAGGTGATTACTTTTAATCCGGTGACAGGGCAATGGGGTACGGCGGCGGATTTGCCGATGCCTGTGGATTTGAGCAAATCGACCGTATTAGCCGGTAAAATATATATTTTTGCCGACAATACCATTCTTGTATACGACCCAACACTCGATAGTTGGGAGACCAGAGCGAGGCAAACAGAGGATTGGCATTTAGCGCCTGTATATGATTCCATTTTTCTCTTACCCGCATGGGCAAAAACAGGTAGCATGATGAGCGTGTCCCGATATTGGCCTGACGCGAATACTATTACGGAATATTCAAGCTATTTGCATGGCTATAATAGAATAATAAATACCTGCACTGTTGGCAATGTGGTGTATAGTTTCGTAGGCAATGGAAATACCGCCCAAAACTTAATAGAGTATATGCCTACGGTTAACCCATGGTTGAATAAGAGCAACCCAACACTCAATAGTAACGGAGTAATAGGGCGCGGCATGGCAGGCGCTAAGATTAGCGATAAAATGTATATGATAGGGGGCTATGCGAAGACTGAACCGGAACCAACATTCGGATATCGAAACTTCATGCTTGAATACGATTTATTAAGTGATACTTGGACGCAGAGGGCGAATATGCCCACAGGACGCTCAAACCTTGCTGCGGCCACGGTAAACGGCAAAGTATACGCTATTGCCGGTCAAACCAATAGTAGCACCGCAACTAATGTCGTTGAGGAATTTACACCCGATTCAAGTAATGGCGTATGGTCTGCAAAAAACGTACTCCCATATTCAGCGCACAGCCTCGGTGCGGCGGCAAGTAATGGCAAAATATATACATTTGGCGGTAAAAACGGCTCGACTGTATATGATCATGTCTATGAGTACGACCCCGCGGCTAACAGCGCGTGGATATCAAAAAGCGATATGCCGAACGCCCGTTATGGCATGGGTGTTGTAGAGTATAGCGGTAAAATATATGTAATCGGCGGTTATGACACAAACGATGAGGCGCAAACAAGTGTCGATGTCTATGATCCCGCGATGGATAGTTGGAGCACAATCGCCGATTTACCGGAGCCTCGCGCCTACATGGGTATCGCCGCAGATAATGGGATATATGTAATCAACGGAACCGATGGATTCAGCGCGGCAAATACGGTATTTTACTATAATTTCGCAACCTTGAAATGGCATATATTGCCGGGTGCCGATCATGCTGTGGAAGGCTTGTTGGCATTTGCGGGTAATGATGGGGTATACTTTGTTAATGGCGAAACGGCAAGCTCTTTTCCATCATATTGCTATTTTGCCCCACCAAACTCAATTTCGGTAGCGGCAGAGTATTTGCACTATGGGAAAAAAGAAGTAAATATCTCCGGTAATATGTCACGCGCATACACAGATATGAGCTACTCCGCGCCGGGCTTTGACCTTGCGTTCAGCAGAACGTACAATTCGCGTGACGAGCGTGGCGCATCAGACGGCAATATCATCAGCCGGGGCTGGACGTTTGGTTTTCAGGGTAAAATAGATGATTCCGGCAATAATACAATCGCCCGTTTACCTAATGGTTCCGCGCTGACGTTCAGAGCTAACCCGAACGGCAGTTACACCGCGCTTGATTCACGCGCCGCGCTTGTAAAAAACGGCTCTCTATATACACTTACGACTAAAGATCAATATCAATACAGCTTTAACGCGTCGGGTTATTTGATTACGATGAGCGATCCGAACGGCAATGCGGTCACAATTACCTTAGACAGCGAGGGAAAACCGACAGAAATAACCGATCAGGCAGGGCGCGAAACGATTATTACATATATAGATGAGCGTATAGCTACAATCACAGACCCCATAGGGCGTGTTGTGACATATGATTATGATTCAAACAATCGGTTAAGTAAAGTCACAGACCCTACGGGTATGGATACGTATTATACATACGATTCAAACGGATATCTCAATTCAGTCAAAAACCATAACTCGGTTCAAGTCGAAGGGTTTACATATGAAACTGTTCAGGGTGACACACAATTAAGGCTTAAGACAGAAACAGGCCATTTGGGTCTTGTTCAAACCTATACTTATTATACATTCGAGGGCTATGTTCGAATGACCGACTCCAAGAGCCGCGTCACTACCACATGGTTTGACAAGTCATTGTACCCCATCCAATTCAGGGATGCCGAGGGTCGCATGAGCCGCACGGAGTATTTTTTGGATGGCAGCATAAACCGTTATGGTGAGATTTCCGTGCTTTACGACCGTAATGGAGGCGTCACGCATTACGAACGTGATGACAGAGGTAACATCATTAACGTTGTTGACCCTAACGGCAATTCGCGTTCATACACCTACGACGCGAAGAATAATGTAACATCAGAGACAGATGAATCAGGCAAAAGGACATATTTTGTATATGACGCAAACAATAACTTGCTCAAAACCGCAAAACCTCTTACAGATGCCACCCCTGCGTATACAGGTAGCAACGATTCGCAATATGCGATAACGGTGAATACATACACTAACATTGCGTTGCCATACGGCAGGACTATTTTTGGGTTATTAAACACGGTCACAGACCCTGAAAACGGCGTGACCTCATACAGTTATGACAATTATGGATATGTTTCAGAAATTTCAAACCCATTGGGGTATATTACTCAAACAGAATTTAATACGATTGGCTGGCTGAAACAAGAGACCACATCAAGAGGTTTTTCGACGAGCTATTATTATGATAAAGCCGGGCGTTTGTTGAAAAAAGCATACTACGGCGGTGAAACAGAGCGAAATGTATATAATATTCTGGGTCAGTTGACACAGCAAATAGGCCCGCGTCAATATGCGTCATCCTCTGATACTACTACATTTACGTCGCATCATATAGTAAACGCGGCGGGTGCTTACACAGACACAACGCATGGCACGCGAACTGATTATTTGACAAACGGACTTGTTGGTGCCGTAACAAACGAGCTTAATCATACTATATCATTTACATATGATTCTTATGGCAATATTCTGACAGAGACGCTTCCCAATGGCGCGGTGAATATTTTCACCTATGATGTATTGAACAGGCAAAAGTCAAAATCGTTCAGAGAGAGCGTGAGCTCCCCTTCGGTTTTATTGGAAGAAACTGAGTATTTGCATGAAAGTAGGTATGTCAATTCACCGTATATCGAAACACAAGTCCGTACCAAACAATATCTCAACGCCTCTCAGGCCGCTATTACCACAACGACTATGGATTGGGCGGGGCGTATTACACGGATAGAAAACCCTGACGGCACAGTTATGACTGCCGCATATAACGCGAATGGTACGAAACGGAACGAGACGAATGAGTTAAGACATACCACTTATTATGACTATGACGCGCTCAACCGGCTGATCGGCACATGGGTGCCGAGGATTCATCTTACACTTCCTGTGCTTACACTTTACTCGTATACCGGTCTTGAATATGATAAAGCGGGGCGCATTACACGTACCTTTTCAAGTAAAAACGTAACCGGTTCTACAAATACAATTCCTACGTTGGTAATTTCGTCAGACTCTGTATACAACGCAAACGGTATGCTTTCGGAAACTACAGATCCAAACGGCGGCAAGACGACATATTTCTATGACGCTGACGGCAATATGATCGAGCAGCGGAGTTTCTCGTCCGATACAGAATATCAGCGTGTCACCTATTCGCATAATCATCTGAATTTGTTAGTCTCGCAAACCCAATACGCGGCGGAGCGTGATATATACGGTATGCCTGACACGGATAACCCTGTTCCACTCACATCAACTTTTAGCTATGATTTGGCGGGTAATGTGGCGGAAAGCACAGACGCTTTGGGTATAAGCACATCATACACTTATGATTTATTGAACCGCCAAACCGCTCAATCACGCCCCGGCATCGACGAAAACGGTTCCCCCGTAACGATAACTACATCGCAAACGCTTGACTGGATGGGTAACGCCCAAACCGCCACAGACGAGCTTGGGAATATCACGCAATTTGAATATGATGTTCGCGGCAACTTGATAAAAACGACCAACGCGCTTGACGGCGTGTCGGTGTTTGGTTATGACCGCGCTGACAGGCTCATCGCCGAGGTTTCACCAAAACATTATGATTCTACTAAAACACTTACGCAAATGAACCGCACGGAATATGAATATGATTTGATGGGGCGGGTATCGCGCAAGATGCATAAATACATTGAGCCCGGCACATCGCAATTCATTGAGACGACTTTCGCGGCATATGAATATGATGCCGGAGGCAATGTCACAAAACAGATGGATGCCGAAGGTTATTTGGCAAACCCGAAATACGGCACGACTTACACTTATGCCCCGCAAGGGCGGGTATTGACCGTGCTTGACCCTGTATCGGCGGAGCGTAACCGTGATTATACCATCGAATATACCTATGATCCGCTTGGGCGAAAAACACAGGAACGAGACGCTGCAGGGTATATCACAACGTTTACCTATGACGACGCGAGCAATCTCTTGTCCGTAAGCGCGTCGGGCAACGGTGGCGGCGTTTTGAAAACCAACACATATGATAAACTTGGGCGTTTGCTCACCGAAACAGACGCGAATGGTTTTACGACAAGTTATACGTATAACGCGTTTTCGCAAGTCCGCACTGTCACTTTGCCGGGCGATACATCGGTTCCCGCGCATACGATTCAGCATGAATATGACAAGCTTGGCAGACCAAAAAGCCAAACCGATTCACTCGGTAAACAAAAACTCGCGTCTTATGATAGTTTCGGGCGCGTATTATCGGAAACGACACAAGCGTCTAACGGCACGGAAACGATAACAACTTCATATGCTTATGATAAGAAGGGCAATCTCCTAAAGCAAACTGACGCTTTGGGTAATATAGCGCAATTTACCTATGACGCGCTTGGGCGAGGGGTAACTAAGACGAACCCATTGAACCAAACCGCGACATACACCTACGACGCGAATGGCAATTTGCTCACAGAGACGGATTGGCGCGGGAATTCCATGTGTTACGCTTATGACCCGCTGAATCGGCTCATATCCACAACAGACCCGTATGATAATATCATTGAGTCACTGACCTATGACAAAAACGGGGCACAGATAACAAGCACAGACGCGCTTGGGCATACTACCACTTTCACGTTTGACAAAAACGGACGGCAGGTTGGAATGACAGACCCACTTGGTTATGCAGAGACAGTCGAGTATGATAATCGCGGCAATATATCTACAGCCACAGACCCCAATGGTAATATCACACACAATTTTTACGATAGGTTTAACCGTCTCATCAGGGTGGAAAGCCCGCTGAACACTGTCCTATCGTCATACAGTTATGACCTTATGGGTAATTTATTGACACAGACAGATGGCGCGGGTAAAACAGTCACGCATACATACAATGCCCGTAGCCAACTAATCACGCGCAACGCGCCGGGCAGCGCACCACCTGAAAGTTACACATATCGGGCAGACGGGCTTGGTGCGACTTCCACAGACCGCAATGGCTTGACGACGACATATCAATATGATATCCACGGGCGGCTTTTAGCCAAATCAGCCGGTAATCAAAGTGTCAGCTATACATACGACGCAAACGGAAACGAACTCTCAATGACTGACAACACGGGGACTACTACCCGCAACTATGACGTTTTGGGGCGCGTGGTTTCAAAATACTCACCAAATATCGGCACATCTACATTTACATACGATATTTTGGCGAACGTGGGCGCGGGGCATTTCCGCGAAAACAGCCTCGACCCTATGGGCAACATGGTCACTAAAGAATATGACAAGCTAGGGCGGCTGTACAGCGTGACTTCAGTTTCCGGGACGGCCACTTATGAGTATTACGCTAACGGCAGCCAAAAGAAGATTACATATCCAAATGATGCGACTGCGGAATATACATATTATGCCAATAACCGCTTGCACAAGCTGACTAACAAAATGCCAAACTCGTCTATCATCGACGCGTATCAATACACATATGACCCTGCGGGCAACCGTACACAGGTTTTAGACGCTAAAGGCACGACCACATACACTTATGACTATCTGAGCAGGCTTGAAACTGTCACGGAGCCTGACGGGCGCGTGACTTCGTATACATTCGATTCTTCCGGCAACCGCGCCACAGAGACGATGACACTCTCAGGGCAAACCACGGTATCGACATATTCTTATGATATGCAAAACCGCATGACATCAGTGTGGGCTGAGGAAGATATAAACGATACGATTAAAGTTACCGATTACTATTATGATGCCAACGGCAATATGACAGGTAAGCTCGGTTCTGTCCTCATGCCCGAAACACCGATTCCGCCGCTTGTAACGGTGGATGCAGAGTTGCCAAGCGGCGCGGATTCTGCCATTTACGAGTATGACGCTTGGAATAACTTGATTTCTTCATCACAAAATGGCATAATTGTCGAAAACACATACAATGGCAATAATCTTCGTGTATCAAAGTCCGTGGATCACGTATTGACGCGGTATCTATATGAATACGATGAAGTTATACTGGAACTCTCAGACTCAGGAGCTCAATTAGCGCAAAACGTCTATGGCATGAGGCTGCTTACACGTAACGGGCAGAGTATGCTGCGTAACGGTCACGGTGATGTCACGGCTATCGTCAACGGCAACGAAATAGTAGCATCTTACTACTATGATGCGTTTGGCGTACACAGGCAGTCTGACGAAAATGGCGTAAGCAACCCATTCAGATACAGCGGGTATATGTTCGATGACGAAACAGGGCTGTATTACCTCAAAGCAAGGTTCTACGACCCCGAAACAGCGCGGTTCTTGCAGGAAGATTCATTCCTCGGTTGGAAATCAGACCCGCTCAGCCTTAATAGATATACCTATGTTCATAACAACCCTGTGCGCTATTGGGATCCCACGGGGCATTATCTGTCGCCTACGGATATGGCGAATCTTTCAATCATTCAACTTCAGCAGTTGATGATATTGACAGATAATTGGAACGCCGCCAAAGCGAAAGGTGATACTGCAGGTATGGCAGCAGCTAATAACGCCGCAAATGCCATCCGGGCAACTGCCGGGTACTCCGGTGGCACTACAGGTAACGAAATCATAGTAAAAAGCAACCAGACTGTAAGTCATGTGGTTGCAAACAGTGGAACAACCCTGAAAAACAACGGCACAGTTAACAATTATACTGTACTCAGCAACACTAATACCGTTAGCAAAACCACTACCACTACCCCTACCACGACCACCGGTGTTACCATAAGCAAAACCGACACGCTAACAGTAGTTAATATAGCCAACGGCATTAAACTCGACTTTTATGAAAACAACGGCATTATAGGGACATTTACCAACAACGGTACGATAGGGGCGTTTACCAACAACGGTACGATAGGGGCGTTTACCAACAATGGCACGATTACAACGATGACTAACAACGGTACGATTGGGAAAGCAACTAATAGCGGAAAAATAACAACGCTTGTCAACCACGGAAATATAACAGAGATAAAGGTAACTAATAGCGGAAAGATAAATAAGATTGACAATAGAAATATTATTGACAGTATCGTTTTAGGTCAAAACAAGTCGACAACTATAATCAATACAGGCTTTATTAACGGCATCGCAACTGCGTCAGGTACTGTTATTAACGTAAGTAACCACGGATTGATAAATAACATTTTTATTGGAAGAAATGGAACTCTTGATGGAAGTAATTATGGATATGTCGGAGATGTAAATATCGAAGCCGGCGGCAAAGTTACGAATCAGTGGACAACATCAACAGCGGAACCAAGGCTTCTAATGACTAATGAGTTCATCAAAAACTCACTCTTAACAACTGCGGATCGCAATGCGGGTGTTGGTGTTTCTAGGATTGGCGGGATGATATATAAAGATTTTACTAATCCTGTAAATACTGCATTGTCAAATGCAGAGGCGGTTTTTGGCTCGTTCTTTTTTCGGAGAAATCATATTTGGTTTGTATTTCAAGTTGATCACGACAGACCTTGGGATATTAAAGTAGAAAGGCGGTGGAACGAACAAATAGGTCTAGACACATTCCCCGGAAGGAATAGTAACATAGTTGTAAATGGTCAGATTACCACACCGGATAGATTAGGAAATGTGACATATGGATATCTGGGTACAGCTTGTGGATTTAAGCAATATGAGTTACTTGCGGGCGGAGACTTCGCTGATGGCACTTCCGGTCAAACCGGTTTATGGAATAGAGCTCAAGGTGGTGTTATTGGCGTAATAACCAGCTCGGATTCTGAACAAGACAAAGCGGATATAAGAGCGGGCATCCAATGGTATAATAACAGTCGTAGATAGAGATAGAGGAATGTATAATGAAAACGCATATCCAAGTAATTCTCATCGTTTTAGCTGTTATTTGTCCGACAATAGTTCTGGGACAATCGTTTTTGAGAGTTCTGGTGCCACTTTCACAAGAGACTACAGTAAAGGCTTTTGAGAATAATAAATATAGTATTGAAACAGTCACCAATTACTTGCGTGATAGCAGTTATTCTATGATGGGCATTGATTGTAACGGTGATGGTAAGACTGTGTTTGCAAATGTGGATGGATATATTATCATTGATGATTTGCAAGTTCGTTATGCGATTAATCGGTTGTTTAGATATGGGTATATCACAATAGTCAAAAATAAAACCTATATTTATTTTCAGTATTCTTCAACATTGGATTTCGGTAGCGGAGTTGTCTATTCTATTGATGGTAGCCAACCACAGTTGCAATATCTAACTAAATTAATCCCATTGTCAGACCCAAACTGGTATTATTACGAAGAAGATTATAACGAATGGCGAAAACGAAATGGTACGTATTGATATCAGACACTTCTTAATGCCAACGTCTTCGAGGTGGTAAAATGAAAAAGTTTTTTATCGAGCATCGTTTGGTGATTATAATAGTGAGCATAATGATTCTTTTACCTCCCGCAGTAGGCGTTTGGACTCATTTTGAATTTCAATCGATTTATGCGGGTGAGTTTTCGCCGCGAAAATGGGATTGGTATCCTAGATTACGTCACCATATGGTTGGAGATATGGCGAGGAAAATTCGTATTAGGGAACTTTCGAAAAAAGAAATTCTAAGTATTCTTGGAACAAATGCCGCTCATGTTTACGAAACCGAGATTATATATATAGTTGATAAAGGGTTGTTTTTGTATTTTGAACAATATAACATTAAATTTACGGAAGATGGTGAAGAAGTAATTTCTGTATGGAGAAGTTCCCATTCATAATTTTGGGTTCAACTTCTAACAATATGTCAAAAACAGCGTGCTGATTTGTAAAAATATTTTACACGCAATGTTGACATATTTGCGGTGCTCATGATATAATAACCGCAAGACATGATATAATAATCGCAATAGTCAGTGTTTAGCGACAAAAGCGGTTATTATATTAATCGCAATAGTCAGTGTTTAGCAGCTAAAGGGGGGCGGAACAATGAGGGATGATATTTCAAACAACATTGAACAAGCTCGTTTGGCGTGTGGATATACACAAGAGCAAGTAGCTCATGCTATCGGACTTAGTCGCCCTACCTACATCAATATAGAATCGGGTAAAAAGGAGCTTACAGTCAGACAGGCGGAAGCGTTATCGTCTATGCTTCGCATTAGCATGGACGACATATTGGGCGTGTCCGACGGAACATCTGTATTTTCTGATGTCCTTAAATCCACCGAAAAGTACAAGCAAATGATTCTTAATTCGCTCAAAGCCGGAGCTGATGGGGATGGTAAGATTACAAAAACGAAACTTGCAAAGTTAGTGTATTTAGCTGACTTCATTTGGTACTACTTGAACTCCAAGCCAATGTCCGGCATGACATACCGCAAGTTGCCGCGTGGGCCGGTTGCGGATGTATATTTCCGTGCACTTGATGAACTTGAAGAAGACGGAACAATAATTCGTGAGTTAAAAGGAAAGGCGGTCTTATTTTCTCTCGTAGAACAAGGCGCACCATATAGTAGATTGTCAGTTGACGAACTCGATCTGATAGAAAAAATCGGAAAGGCGTGGAGTAGCAAGTCAACCAACGATATTGTAAGTTTTACACATGATCAATTACCATGGCAGATTTGCAGAGACGGCGAAGTGATTCCGTATGGTCTGATTACTCAGGAGGAGCCGGAGCGTGTCTATGGAACAATTCAATTATAGAGTTGCGTTTGAGCCTTTTACCGAACGTCACTATATAAAAAAATTCAAAAAGGCATATGGTGATAAATGGCTTGCTACCGAACGGACAATTATTGCAATTTGTGAACGTATAGACAATATGTTGAAATATAATCGCGCTGATCTCATATCAGCCATCGGTTGTCACAAGTTGGTAAAACTTGATTTTGCCATTGAAGGAACGCGCATATCGCCAAAAGCATCCGGTAATCGTTGCATATTATTTGTTGATGAGGATCTGAGGGCTGTCAAGATACTGCTTGTTTATTCAAAAAATGAAATCTCGCCACCAAATGAAACTCAAAAATGGAAAGTAATTATCAAAAATGAGTTCGCTGAGATTGCAGAGCTGTTTAGTTTGTAATTTGACCCGGAATTATATCTGCCTGCGCCGACCGACCCTGTCCCGTTGTTTAAGAAAGAATATCAAATATTCGGAAAGATGGCATCAGTGGGTAAAACGCTGTTGATGTCATCTTTGAATTGGGTAATTAGACTTGCGATCTACAAAGATGGGCAATTAAACTTACACTCTACAACTTTTCCCATATTTTCCTCTATTTTCTTGACATAAGGGTGAGAACAGTGTATATTTACATGAAGTTGACAATGAGAGAACTTAGAAGCAATTAACGTTTTGAAAAAAGGAGAAAGAAAATGAAAAGAACCATTGCAGTAATCCTTGCGTTGGTACTGGTGTTCGCGCTGGCTGTGGCTTGCGGCGAATCACCGCCCCCCGTAGCTCCGACCCCGGAGACCCCGCCCGCACCCACTCCTGAACCGACTCCCACGCCGGAACCTGACCCGACTCCTGTGCCGGATCCCGTTGATGCCGGCGATGACTTCAACCCGAATTGGAAAATCGCGATTGTTACAAACACAGTAGACCAGAACGAAGAAGAATTCCGTTCAGCACAGGCAATGCAGCTAAAATACGGTGAAGACAGGGTCATCCACAGGACTTGGCCGACCAATTTTGGCGCAGAAGGTGAACTTATGATCTCCGTCCTCGGCAACCTTGCGGCAGACCCCAATGTTCAGGCGATCATCATCAATCAGGCTGTTATCAACACCAATGCCGCTATTGACAGGGTTCGCGAGCTGCGCGGCGATGATGTATTCATCGTAGTGGCCTCACCGGCAGAAAACGTTGAAGACGTAGCTGTTAGGGCTGACCTTATTCTGCAACCGAATGATCCGTTGACGGGTACATTGACTGCCGATCAGGCTTTGGCTATGGGTGCGGATACCATTGGATTTTACTCATTTGAGAGACATCTTGCGGTTCCGACTATCGCGCTGCGCCGCGAGAACATGAAAATCAGAGCCGAACAATTAGGCATGACATTTGTTGACCTCGTTGCCCCCGATCCCTTAGGCGATGGCGGTACCCCGGCTACTCAGCTTCATATCATGCAAGACGTTCCAAGGCAAGTCGCGGAACTCGGTCCGAATACGGCGTTCTTTGGGACAAACTGCGCGATGCAGGCTCCGATGCAGCTCCAAGTTGTAGAGACCGGCGCTATCTATCCGATACCGTGCTGCCCTTCACCGTATCACCGTTTCCCCGAAACCTTCGGTATATCCGATAGGGTAGGCACCGGCGTTTTTGTTGAAAACCCGGAAACAGGCGAGGAAGAAGAAGTCACCGCACTGCGCGATATAGTCAGCCTTGTTGACGAAATCAAATCCGTTATCGCGGATGCGGGTATGACCGGAAGGCTCGCCACATGGCCTGTGCCCGCGAGCATGATGTGGACCCACATCGGCGCGGAATACGCAATCAAGTGGATATTAGGCGAGGCTCCTCAGGACATCGGTGTCATTGACCTTGTTCTGCTCAACGGACTTGCCGAAGAATACACCGAGACCCTCTATGGCGAGCGTATAGGTATGTCGTTTGAGCCCTTCACCTTCCAAGGTACGACTTATAACCAGTGGATCATGGGCGCTATGGATTTCCTCGTATTCTAATCTTGTATTTATTATGACCTATGTACTGCCGCAGAACGGTTTAATTGAGTCGTTTTGCGGCAGTCTTGATTCTCGGGATTTAGGGGCGCTGCCTCGTTAGACAACTATCAAACTAAAGGAAAGGAATGGTCATATATATGAGCCAAAACCTTTTAGAGTTCAAAAATGTTTCAAAGACCTATTCGGGTAATCAGGTACTCAAGGATATTAGTTTTGACATTAAAAAAGGTGAGATTCACGCCTTGCTTGGAGAAAACGGAGCGGGGAAATCCACGCTTATGAATATACTCTTTGGGATGCCGGTCATTCATTCGACAGGTGGTTTTGAAGGCACGGTCGAGCTTAACGGTTCGCAGGTGGATATTATGTCGCCATTTGACGCGATGGCACATGGGATAGGCATGGTGCATCAGGAGTTCATGCTGATTCCCGCCTTTACGATTACCGAAAACATCAAGATCAACAGAGAGATCATCGGAGACAATATATTTAACAAAATCACCGGTACTGTCTTTGGGAAACGGATGCAGACACTGGATTTCAAAACGATGAACCGCGATGCGAGGCAAGCTCTTGACAGGCTTGATATGAGTATCGAGGAGTTTACGATGGTTCAAGGTATGCCGATCGGATTTATGCAGTTTGTCGAAATCGCTCGGGAAATAGACAAGACAGGAATGCAGCTCCTTGTTTTGGATGAACCAACGGCGGTACTCACCGAGTCAGAAGCCGACAGCTTGCTTAAAGCTATGCGCAGTCTCGCGTCTGAAGGTATCGCGATTATTTTCATAAGCCATCGGCTTGATGAGATTATAAAAGTCGCTGACAGGCTTACTATACTGCGCGATGGAGAGCTTGTTATTACAAAAGATGTAAAAGACTCAAGTACTGTTGAGATAGCTGAGTATATGGTTGGCAGACAGGTCAGCATTGACAGGAGCCACGACACACGGCACTCGGTCAGTGATGAAGTAATGTTATCTGTCAGCAACCTCCATGTCGCAATGCCGAGCGAGAATGTCAGGGGTGTTGACTTTGAAGTGCGTAAGGGTGAGATTTTCGGCATCGGCGGTCTTGCGGGGCAAGGCAAGTTGGGTGTTGCTAACGGCATCATGGGTATGTATGAGGCTATGGGCGATGTCGTATTGGAGGGAAAACCCGTCAAACTCAACAATACCAAACAGATACTCAAAGAGGGCGTCGCTTTTCTTAGTGAAGACAGGAAAGGCGTCGGTCTTTTGCTTGATGAGCCTATCGACCTGAATATCGTGTTTTCTGATATGAGTATTCATAATAATTTCCTGAAATTTGGCGTAGCGGATGCGAAAGCGATACGCGCTCACGCTAAGAAGATGATAAAGGATTTAGATATTCGCTGCACTTCCGAAAAACAGCACACGGGCAGGCTCAGCGGCGGCAACCAACAGAAAGTCTGTGTCGCGCGCGCCCTGACACAAAAACCGAAAATGCTTTTTGTATCGGAGCCCACCAGAGGGATTGATATAGGCGCGAAGAAACTGATACTTGATTTATTGTTGGAACTCAGTAAAGAGGGAATGACTATTGTGATGACCTCCTCGGAACTCGCCGAATTGTGCAGTATTTGCGACAGGATCGCCATCGTGTGTGAGGGGCAGGTTATGGGTATATTGCCGCCTGACGCTACGCCGGCAGAGTTTGGCCTGATGATGTCCGGTGTAAGAGGGGAGGTGCCGATACAATGAGTGGAGCTACTGAAATAAAAGGCGAATGGAATGGAGTGCTTGACACATTAAAGCGGATTCCACTTACGACGATGCTTATCGGCGGGCTGCTTGTCATTATTATGACGGTAGGCGGTTTTGCGGGTATGTCGATTGCCACCGAGATAACAAACATACTTCAGCGTTTCAGTTATTGGGGTATACTCGTGCTTGCTATGGTTCCGTCGATACAGTCAGGTACGGGCCCGAACTTCGCGCTGCCAATAGGTATTTGCGCCGGGCTGTTGGCTTTGATAAACACTATGGAGTTGGGGCTCATGGGCGCGAGCTTCATAATTGTTTCAATCGTGATGGCAATCCCAATCGCTTGCATTTTTGGCTACATCTACGGCAAGCTGATGAATGCTGTTAAGGGTTCGGAAATGGCTATCGCCACATATACCGGCTTTGCGGTCACATTTTTGTTTAGTATGATATGGCTGCTCTATCCTGTTACTAACCCGAATATTGGTTTCTTCCTCGGGGATGGCCTGCGCATACTGATATCCTTAGACACCTTCGGAGCCGCCAAGATTCTTGAAACGCTCTTTGAGTTTAATGTGTTTGGCGTTGTAATACCAACGGGGACATTGTTGGTGTTCTTTGCCTGCTGTATTATAGTTTACCTGTTTTTCCGCGCCAAGTCAGGTATTGCGATATCTGCCGTTGGTATGAACCCTGTGTTCGCGAAAGCTACGGGTGTGAATGTTGACAGGAGCAGGATCATCGCCAATATGATTTCCACATCTTTGGGCGCGATAGGTATCATCGTGTACGCGCAGGGGTTTGGGTTTGTACAGCTTTATGACGCGCCGCTGATGATGGCGTTTCCGGCTGTTGCCGCTGTGTTGGTCGGCGGGGCTTCCGCGCTGAGGTCTAAAGTAATTCATGTCATTATCGGGTGCTTTTTGTTCCAAGGTTTGCTCACGACCGCGCCGCCCGTGATTGGAAGGCTGCTTCAGAACGTTGATGCCGACATAACTAACCCGATAAGGCTGATAGTCCAATACGGCGTTATCCTCTATGCGTTGACTAAAATGAGTGGAGGTGGCAAATAATGACGAATGATATGACTTTAGACAAGAAAATCCGCTCATTCCTTTTGGATCATATCGTAACGATAGTTTTCCTCGCGTTTGCGGTTTTCGGTTATTTTGCCTCCGGTGACTTCACTCCGAGTTCATTTGTGAACGAGATTTCTATCCGTTTTTTCCGCAACGCCATGCTTGTGCTTTCGCTGATAATCCCCGTTATCGCGGGGCTTGGGCTTAACTTCGGTATTGTTGTCGGGGCTTTTGCAGGGATGCTTGCGGTCGTTTTTGTCCGCTACAATATGCTCACGGGGCTCTTTACCTCGCCATTTGGGTCGCTAATGCTCTGTTTCTTAATAGCTTTACCGATTGCTATGCTTTTTGGCTGGCTCACGGGCAGGCTTTACAATAAAACAAGAGGGCAGGAGATGATAGCGAGCCTTATGGTCGGGTTCTTTGCGGAAGGTATCTACATGATTATCCTCCTGTTTGTGGTGGGGACTATCATCCCTGTTACGGCGGGTCATCCGATGGTCAATCCTTCCGGTGTGGGAATACGCGCCGCCTTTGACATGGGTTTGCCGTTGAGCGAGATCAACCTTGCAAGGGGCGGGCATCAACTTCCGGGTATGTCGCGAGCGTTGACGGGGCTGTGGCGTGTGGAATTTATCTACGCGCTTATAGCGATCATGTCAGCGGCATTGATTTATCTCATCGCTCGCCGTATCATCGCGAGCAAAAATCCGGGCATCGCGCAGACTCCGATTTGGAAGTTCTGCCTGCTCACCGCTATTAGCACATTTGCGCTGATATTTGGCATTGTCAACTTGATCAACCCCGGCCCGGAAATAAGCCAAATGCGCCCGATACCTGTTGCGACCGCGCTGGTAATACTCGCGTTTTGCCTGTTCAACACGTATTTCCTCAAAACGAAACTAGGTCAGGACTGCAGAAGCGTTGGGCAGAGCCAACCCATAGCAAACGCATCGGGCATAAACGTTGACCGCACCAGAATCATTGCTACCATGATATCTACTGTACTTGCCGCATGGGGTATGATAATATACTTACAGGACATGGGTACTGTGAGCACATATACCGCGCAGAGGCAGATAGGAATGTTTTCTGTAGCCGCGCTGCTTGTGGGCGGGGCAACCGCCGCAAAGGCGAGCGCAAAGAATGCTTTGATTGGCCTGATTCTGTTCCATTCCATGTTTATCGTCTCTCCCGGAATTGGCAGACTGTTCCCGACCACCAACGAAAATGTGGGCGAGTATATCCGCTCGTTTATGGTCTACTCTGTCATCGGCCTGTCGCTGGGCCTTCATGTCTGGAAGACCCTCAAAGCGTCAAGAGACAAGCAAAAACTAGACCGCAAAGAGGTCGCGAGGCTGACGGAACTGAAACTGAGAATGGACGATTAGCATGGAGCTTACTATAATAATTGGATTTGTGATAATCGCGCTTTTGTTGGTGGTTATCGGGTTGTTGATTGCCGGGGCAAAGAAGTCGGGGACAGGTGATATGCTTGACTTGCTTAAACGCTCCGGTGAGGAACAGCGCGACAGCGTTTCTAAGCAGATATCGGCGGGCGCGACAGAGCAGTTTCAACGCTTTGGTGTGATTCAGGAGAGTATTCAAAACACCCTCAAAGGAAACCGTGATGAGGTAAATAAGCAGCTCCGCGATTTTCAGGAACAGCTCGACAATCGAATGTCGTCAATGATTCGCCAGAGTTCTGATAATTCGGAGAAACTTGCCGCTACACTTGAAAGTAAAATGAAAGCCCTGCAGGAAAGCAACGAAAAACGGCTTGATCAAATGCAGGGTATAGTGGATGAGAAACTCCAGAAAACACTGGAAACCCGTCTATCCCAATCATTCGAGCTGGTCAGCAAACAGCTTGACAGCGTCCAACAGGGTTTGGGCGAAATGAAAAATCTTGCCGCTGACGCGAAGAGCCTCAAAAACGCGCTGACTAATGTAAAAGAGCGCGGTACTTATGGAGAGGTGAGGCTCGAACGTCTGCTTGCGGATATCCTTGCCCCGAGCCAATATGAGGTCAATGTTGAAATTGCCGCGAACAAACGCGTAGAGTTCGCGATAAAACTTCCGGGTAATGATGATGTGCCGCTCCTGCTCCCGATAGACAGCAAATTCCCGATTGAGGATTATAATCGCTTACTGGAGGCTGAAGACAAGCAGACGATTGACGAAGTGCGGAAATCGCTTGCCCGTGGGATCAGGGAATCCGCCAAGAGCATCAGCGAGAAATACATCGCCCCGCCAAAAACAACGGACTTTGCGCTAATGTTTCTTCCGACCGAAGGTTTATTCGCCGAAGTGGTGCAAAACCCCGCTTTGTTTGAGGAGCTTCGTGACAAGTATAAGGTCACGGCTGTAGGCGCGACTACGCTGTCGGCATTTCTCTCGTCGCTTCAAATGGGCTTTAAGACGCTTGCTATCGAACAACGCTCACAAGAGGTATGGGACACTCTGCGCTCGGTGAAGAAACAGTTCAGCGAGTTTGAGAAAATGCTTGCTTTGGCGCATAAACAGCTTCAGACCGCCGATAATACGATCGAGCAAATAGTCGGCGTCAGAACAAGGCAGATAAACAAAGCACTGCGTGGGGTAGAGATGCTGACGGACGCGGATGAGGAAATAACAGGGGCGGAATTAGGAATTAGGAGTGAGGAGTTACTGAATTAGGAGTTAGGAATGAGGAGTTAGGAGTTGGGGGTTAGGCGTGTCATTCTGAGCCGATAATTAAGATTCTTCACTGCGTTCAGAATGACAACTGCGAAGGATATTGAAAGACATCGGCGAAGAATCTTGAATTAGGTAGTTAGCTCTCAAATTTGAACAAAAAAGTCACAAATTTCTTTCGAATCCTTCGCCTACTGACCACTGACCACTAATCACTGCGGCTTGTCCCCGGGAGGAGTTATCAATAAAAAAATTAAAATATAGGGAGGAACAGTATGAAAGACAGGAAGAAACTTATCAGGGCGGGGGTCCTTATTGGGGCGTTGGTGGTATTTTTTGTTGTAGGGCTTATTATGCGCGGCTCGGGTGAGGGCAACAATTTTACCGCTACGTTTTGGGCGTTGATCCCGCCGATCGTTGCCATTGCTCTGGCGCTGATAACACGAGAGGTCTATGTCTCGTTGTTTGTCGGTATTTTGGCAGGCGCGTTGCTCTACGCGAATTTTAACGTTGAACTCGCGGTCAACGCAATCTTTAACGAAGGTTTCATAGGCAGCTTGAAAGACGAATGGAATATTGGTATCCTTATTTTCCTCGTCTTGCTCGGCATTATGGTTTCGCTTGTGAATAAGGCAGGCGGAGCTGCGGCATACGGGAGATGGGCGTCTCAGAAAATCAAAACAAGACGCGGTGCGTTGCTTTCCACAACGGGGCTTGGTGTCTTGATTTTTGTTGACGACTATTTCAACTGCCTGACTGTCGGCAGCGTTATGCGTCCGCTGACTGACAAGCATCGTATTTCACGCGCGAAATTGGCGTATATCATCGACTCGACTGCCGCTCCGATCTGTATCATCGCCCCTATCTCGTCATGGGCGGCCGCTGTGTCGGGTGTTGTGGATGATAGCGATGGATTTCTCTGGTTCGTCAGATCAATACCTTATAATTTCTATGCGATACTTGCAATCGTAATGATAGTCGCGATTACAATTATGAAGTTCGACTTCGGACCGATGAAAGTCCATGAGGATAACGCGATAAATAATAATGACCTTTATACAACAGAAGACCGTCCTTTTGATAACGTGGATGCCGAAGTCGAAAATTCTAAGGGCAGCGTTATTGATTTAGTCCTGCCCATCATAGTGCTGATTATTTCCTGTATCATTGGCATGGCATACACGGGCGGTATTTTTGAGGGCGCGGGTATCATAGAGGCGTTTGCCGATTGCGACCCATCGCTTGGCCTGCCGCTCGGCGCTTTTGTCACCCTTATCTTCACATTCGTGTTTTATATGTTACGCAGAGTTATGACGCTGAAAGACTTTAACAATGCTATACCGAGAGGTTTTATCGCTATGGTCCCCGCGATATTGATTCTTGTATTTGCGTGGACGCTCAGCGGAATGACAGGGCTTTTGGGCGCGGATGAATATGTCAGCGGGCTTTTGGAAAGCGGCGCGGCAGGTTTGCTGAACTTCATGCCGGTAATAGTTTTCCTCGTAGCCTGTTTCCTTGCGTTTGCGACGGGCACGTCTTGGGGTACATTTGGAATTTTGCTCCCGATAGTTGTGGGCGTATTGAACCCATCTTCCGAGCTTATGATTATTTCGATGTCGGCTTGTTTGGCGGGCGCGGTATTCGGAGATCATTGCTCACCTATCTCCGATACTACCATCATGGCATCGGCAGGGGCGCAGTGCGACCACATGGCGCACGTTACGACTCAGGTTCCTTATGCGGTTTTCGTAGCAGCTATTTCCGCAGGTATGTATGTGATTGCGGGATTCATCCAAAGCGCGGTAATAATGCTGCCAATCGCAATCCTTGTTACCATTGGACTTCTTGTTGCAATGAAAAGAATGACCGATAAGCAAACCGTCGCATAGATTACATAACGCCGCAAGTATAATCGAGGGCGGGGAGTTTCGTGCTCTCCGCCCTAGTTAGGGATTAGGGATTAGGGCGTGAGGAATTAGGAGTTAGGAGTTAGGAGTTAGGAGTTGTGGTTAGATTCTTCACGGAGTTTATCCTGAGCCGTTGGCTAAGATTCTTCGCTTCGCTCAGAATGACATGGGGGGCGAAGGATCTTGAATGACATTTTAATTAGTTAGGAGGCGGGCTATGTGATTCCGGAAAGCGGAGCATGGATGCGGAGCGAGCCTTTTATCGCATGGATGACGATAATGGGCGGTGGTGGAACAC
>Ga0099364_10002686_pt1 | contig 28176 bp, 26 predicted proteins | sample TergutTh196P3_FD_73070 | JGI IMG/M metagenome (GOLD analysis project Ga0099364, IMG submission 73070) | Microcerotermes parvus P3 segment gut microbial communities from Pointe-Noire, Republic of the Congo - Th196 P3 | ecosystem: Host-associated > Arthropoda: Insects > Digestive system > Gut ... | reverse complement strand
GCCGTAAAGGGGAAGTACACCTTGATGCCCCCGGAGATGAAGGCCTACATGGATGCCAACGGCCTGGCCTATGACCATCAATCGAACGACGATTACCATAGTGCGGACGATTGGGAGGTGGCCATCACCTCCCTCAAGGCCCACCAGGATCAACTGGGCACCAACACCCAGCAGTTGATGGTCTATATTCAGGATTTCATGGGCCAGTATAACTCCTACCTCCAAGGGGCCAATTCGTCCGTGCAGCAATCCAACCAGACCCTGGCGGATCTGGCCCGCCTGCGCTAGAGCCTAAACCGCCAGAGAGCGCGATATAGAAAGGAGAAAAGCCATGACTCAGGTAAACACCTTTAGCCCAGTTGGAAGCATCGCCAACGTCTCTGGCGGGGATCCCTCCAACATGAGCCTTCAGCTCCGCTTCGCCCAACTGCAAATGGCCCTGGCCGAAACAGCCAAGCAGGGCGCTCTGGATAACATGGACGCCATCGAGCAAATCCAGAAAGAGCAGCAGGAGGTGGCCGGCTATCTGCAAGAGGCCCGCCAGGCCCAAGCTGACGCCAAAAGCACGGGTCAACCCACCCCCATGTCTCCGGAAACGCAGGCCTATATGGATGAAAACGGCCTGGCCTACGACAAGACCGCCGAGAAACAGCGGGAAGCGGATATCGCCTCCTGCCAGGATCAGATTGATAAAAACAACACGTATATAGCCAACAAGCAGGATCAGATTGATAGAAACAACGCGGAGATAGCCAAAAAGCAGGAGCAGGTTGATAAAAACAGTCAAGAGATCCAGGCTATCATGGATAAGTATCCCAACAAGTCTCCGGTTACTGGAATGCCGATTGGTATGTTGTTGCCAAGCGATATGATAAAGCTCAACCAGCTTCAGAGCGATAATGCTAACTTGAAGAATGAGATTCACAACCTGAGCAGCACTAATGTCAACCATCAGAGGAACATTAACGATGCGCAGAACAAGAATGACCAACTGGAGAAAGACATTGCCAAGCTGGAGACAGACCCCATCAGCTACACTGCGGATCAGTGGGACGTGGCCATAACCTCCCTCAAGGCCCGGCAGGACAGCCTGGGCACCAACACCCAGCAGATGATGGTCTATATCCAGGATTTCATGGGCCAGTATAATTCCTACCTGCAAGGGGCCAATTCGTCCGTGCAGCAATCCAACCAAACCCTGGCGGACCTGGCCCGCCTGCGCTAAGCGCGCCCCGGCCGTCAAAACTATTATAAGGAGCAAAGAACATGAGCGAAGAAATGAACACCGCGGAAATGAACAAAGAAGAACTGGATGCCTTTCTGAAAGGCGTGTTCGCGGGCCTGCCCTTGGGCGAGGCGGCGGGCGTGAAGCCGGAAACCATCGAGGCGGGCTACGGCCTGGCTTTTTCCCTTTACAATTCCGGCAATTTCAAAGACGCGGAAACCATGTTCCAGGCCCTGTGCCTTTACAACCACCAGGACGAACGCTTCTGGATGGGCCTGGGCGGCTGCCGGCAGGTGAACGGCGATTTGGACGGGGCCATTGACGCCTACGGCATGGCCACCTTCACCGGAAACCTGGCCAACCCCGGCCCTTCGGTTCATGCCGGGCTGTGCTACCTGAAAAAGGGCGACAAGGAAAACGCCCGCGCCCTTTTTGACGCCGCCATTGAACTGGGCGATTCCAAAAGCAAGGATCACCAGGCCTACCACGAACGGGCCCGGGCCATGCTGGATCTTTTAAAGAAAGAGGTGTCATTATGAGCCAGATAGTATTAAATCCCAATGCGGGCCAAATGGACCCGCTGGCCCAGGTTCAAAACGGCCCGGGCTCCCCTCCGTCTTCCACCACCCACGCCGCGACCCCGCCGCCGGTCACCAGCACGGGGGGGGGCACCGCCAACCAGGACATCCCGGCCCTGCCTCCGCCGGTGGGGCCCCTTTCCCTGGAACAGCTCGTCCAGGCCATCAACGCCAAAGGGCGGCAGCAGAACGTGCAGCAGGGCCTGGAGGCCGTAAACGCCAAGGCCGCGGAAATCAAGGAAACGAACGACAAAAAAATAGCCGAGGTCCAGAGCCAGCTTGAGAGCCTCAAGAAGCAGCAGAAGCTGGGCCCCTTTCTCAAGGCCTTCAAAGTTATCGGCATGATCGTCGGCGCCGTCGCCTCGGTGGCTTCCGTCGTGGCCGGGGTCATGACCGGCAACCCCTTTCTCATTGCCGGCGGCGCCGTGGGCTTGACCATGGTCGCCAACAGCATAGTCAAAGAGGCCACCGGGGGCAAGGTCAGCATCGCCGCGGGCTTCGGGAACATTGCCAAGGCCTGCGGGGCCAGCGAGGAAGTCGCCAAGTGGGTCGGCTTCGCCATTGAGCTGGCCGTCACCCTGGCGGGCATATTCCTCTCCCTGGGCGGGGTGGCCTACGGCATGGCCGCCAGCAAGGCCGTCACCGCCGCCGCCAGGATTACCACCACCGTGGCCACGACCGCCAGCATAATCGGCGGAGCCAATACCGTAGCCATGGGCGGCACGCAGATTGCCAGCTCGGTCTATGGCTACCAGGTGGCCCAGTCCCAGGCGGATATGAAAGAGCTGCAGGCCATTCTGGAAAGGCTCCAGACAGCCTTGGAATCAGACCAGGACCTCGTGGAATCCATCATGGAAAAGTTCCAGGATCTCCTGGGCTCGGTCAGGGACATCATCACGGACAACGTCAATGCCCAGACCGTCATCCTTACGGGAACCCCCAGCATGGCCTAAGGGCCGGCCGGAAAAGAAAGGGATGTAATCATGACCGGAATAAACAGCATCACCCAAGCCCCCGGCTTTGACCAAGCGCGTTATGACAGCCTTATCCAGCAGGCCCAGGCCGAAAAGGTGGACACCGGGCTGGTGGACAACCTGCTTCTCAACGCCGTCAAGGGCGGCAAGAGCTTTGACCAGGCCCTGGCCATGGTGGGATCGGATGTGCCCAGCCTGCCCCCGCCAAAGGCCACCAAGGCCACCAGCCAGGATGAAGTCAAAAAATTGTATGGCATACCCTCGCCCGGAGCCTTGATCATGAGCGCCACCACGGAATTCGCCGCCGAGCAGCGCCGGATGAACCAGGAAATCATGTGGCAGGAAACCGAGGCCGTGGCCGCCTCCATTAAGGCCCAGGCCAAGGAAATGCACAACGCGGCCGTGACCCAGCTTGTGCTGGGCTGCGTGGCCGGGGCCGCGCAGATTGCCATGGGCGTGGTGCAGGTAGGCATGAGCGTCGGCGCGGCCACTTACGCCAATAAGACCGCCAACGCGGCCGCCTTGAAGCAGGGAGGAATCAAGACGACGGCGGGAAGCGATGCCTATATGACCACTTACCACTCCAACATGATGAAGGCCAACTTGTATATAGGAGCCGCGGGGGAGATGGGCAAAGGCGCGTCCAGCATGATCGAGGCCGGCGGCCAATACGTCGGCATTGATATGCAGGCCAGGGCCAAGGAAATGGAGGCGGACCAGGAAAAAATGCGCGCCGTGCGCGAATCGGTCAAGAACCTCGATGAGGGCCTGCGCGATCTTATCCGCAAGTCCCTGGCGGCCCAGCAGGAAATCCAGGCCTCCACCAACCAGGCCAGGGCCAGGATTCTGGCCTGATGAGAGCATCAAACAATTTAAAAGCCAGCAGAGAGCTGGCTTTTAAATTGTTTGGCTCTAAAGGCAGGCGATTATTTTTAATTGCCGGTTTTTTTCGGCGCCTGGGCGAAAACCAGGGCGGTCGCGGCCGTAAACGCCCCCACGCAGAGAAAGGTTAAGCGAAACACGCTAAGCGAAATGACACCGGATTCCACGCCGCCCAAAGCGACGTTGAATCCATTTAGTAGAGCGGCGGCCATGGCCACTCCGGAAGACAGGGCAATCTGCATTGTCACGGAAAGCAGGCTGTTGCCGCTGCCGGCCTCTTCGTTGCTCAGGTCGATGAGAGTCACGGTGTTCATGGCTGTATACTGCAATGAGTTAAACACGCCGAAGAGGGCCAGGTGCAGCAAGAGGAAGACCAGGGATGTCTGGGCCGTGACCGCGGCGAAGCCGGCGATTAAGGCGCCGACCAGAACGGTATTCAGCGATAGAAAGCACCTGTAGCCCATCAGGCGGATCAGCCGGGCTATGATGCTCTTGCCGATGATGCCCGCAAGGGCCGAGGGGATCATGACCATTCCAGCCTTGAAGGGCGAATAGCCCAACCCAAGCTGCAAAAACAGCGGTATCAGGAAGGGCATGCTGCCGACGCCGAGCCTGGAAAAAAAGTTGCCTAAAATGCCAACCGTGAAACTGCGGACCAGAAAAATGCGCGGGTGAAACAGAGGGTGCGGCGTACACACGGAGCGCAGCCAGTAAACCGCTTGCAACAGCAGCCCGGTTACGCACAAAAGCGTAACCTGGATTCTCGGAAGATGCAGCTCTCCCAGCCCCTCCATGGAAAGAGTGATCAGAAGCATGGAGGCGCCGAAGAGAAGAAAGCCCGGGCCGTCGAATTTCTCGCGCTCGGAAGAGGCGAAATCCGGCATGTGCCGGTAAGCCAGCCAGAGGCCGATACCGCCCACCGGCAGGTTAATCAGGAATATACAGTGCCACGAGGCATACTCTACGAGAAAACCGCCGACGGCGGGGCCGATCAAAAGCCCTATAAGCCCGGGAATCGCGACGAAGCTCAAAACCTGCACAAGTTCCCGGCGCGAATAGGCCTTGATGATCGCAAGCCGGCCCACGGGCACCATCAGCGCGCCGCCGATCCCCTGTACCACGCGGCTGAACACGAGGATGCCCAGGTCAGGCGAGACCGCGCACAAAAAAGAGCCCAGGGTGAACAGGAGCAAAGACAGAAAAAACACACGGCGGATCCCGAAACGTTCCCCAAGCCAGCCCGAGACGGGAATGATAAGGGCCGCGGTCAGCAAGTAGGCAATAATCGCCGACTGCATCCTTAGGGGGCTGACGTCCAGGTCTTTGGCCATCATAGGCAGAGCCGTGTTTAAAATGGTGCCGTCGAGCATCTGCATAAAGAAAGCCACGGCGACCACCCAGCGCAATATGGGCACGGGCCGCCCGGGAGCGGCGAGGGGCGCCGTTTCCGTTGGGGCTGGCGGAATTGACCAGTCGTGGCTTTTTACATCCATTGTCAAAAGGGGGGAGGCCTTCCGGCTGAAACGCCTGTCCGTAAACGCCTATCTAAGCATAACCAAGTCAGTATAACATAAATCCCAGTTTCCGCTGAAATTTGTTCTTTGTAAAATAGCCGTATTAATGGTATATTTTCCCGTTCCCCAAAAGGCAAAGGCGCCGCGGGTTGCCGTCTGCCAACTATCGTTGGCGGCAAGCGGCGCCGGAAAAATTGTCTTTTTAGTAATGGATTGTTTTTATTGATTATATTCTATGGCACGAGTGTTGCAGTAACATCGAAAAGACCCGCGGAAACGCCCCCTGTCAACCCTTAAGCCTAAGAGAGAGGAGAGAAGATATGCCCCCCATTACCATAAGCGACTTCAGCAACCTGGCGGCCGGAATCAAGGACAGCCAAAGCCTGAAAGTTACCGACAGCGGCAACCTGGCCAAAACCCACATTTTTACCTTTCAGTCGCGCAAGCGGGAGGCCATTAACGCCTTTGTGGGCGCCCTGCGCAACCAATTCGGCGACAACATCGCCAATATGCTCGACCAAACCAAGCTCAGCGGCCTAAAGGCGGCGGGCAAGCCCCTCACCGCCCGCCTGGTCAAGGACTTCATCAGCCAGGCTGCACAGGCCAAATACAATGAACAACAGGAAGCAATACGGACGCGGGAGCAAGCGGCAATAGACACGAACAACCGGGCCGCGGTGAATAAATTCCTGAGCGGCGAAGATCCGAAAAACAGCCTGGACAAGGCCGTGGACGAGTTTTGCGCCAAATTCAAAGTTACTCATGAAGGCGACAAGGCCGCGCTGAAGGAAAACTTGCGGAACGTTCTGACCCAAGAGGCCCAGAGGGGCGGCTATTACGGGCCCATGAGGCCAGAGGATTTCCAGCGCGGCATTGCTACGGGCAACTCGCTCGTTACGGGATACTGCTCGCTGGAAGATTTGGCCCCCCCCTCGCCCGGCGCGCTGCGGGATATGATGCGCCTGGAGGATAGCCTGAAGGAGCTGGGGCTTGACGGCAAGGCCCGTGAAAGGGCCTTGGGAGGAGGCGCACTGGGTGAAATGCGTAAAATCCAGCCTGAAGGGGATTTGACCCTGCAAACCGTTTACAAGGCCCTGATGAAGGATGACCCGCCCGCGGGCCTTAGCGAGGCCAAACTGGCCGGGGCGCTAAAAACGTTTTGCAGTTACGACAAGGCGGTCTGGCCCTCCATAAGGCAGATGACCGGAACAGTGGCCAATACTTTCAAGACCATACTGACCGCGCAAGACGGGCGCGCGGTTGCGGACCTGCTGAACAGCCTGGCCTTCTCCATGCGCTCAACCACCAGCCTTAATCCGAAGTTCGTCAGAGGATTCGCCGGAGCGGACGAGGGTTTTTTCACGGCAGCCCAAACGCTGGCCATGCGCATGGGCCTCTTGAAGCTCATGGACGGGGATAAGCCGGCAACCTTCCAGGCCCTCACCCGACCCGGCCCCTTCCGCGACATGCTTTATGACCTGGCCCGCGATCAGTCGGAAGAGGGCGGAAATGTCCGGCAGGCTCTGGACTGGTTCAAAGGCGGCCTGGCCGGGATACTGCCGGATGGGACCCTGGCCAAACTGGACCCCCAGGACATCCGCGAGCGCGACCTTTCCCTGCCCCGCCAGCGGGAAATCCTGGGAGAGGGGAATTACACCGTGCGCGGGGCGGAAGGAGCCATGCCGGGACTGGCCGGCCTCAACGCGGCTTTGAGACGGGACATGCCGGCTATGCAAGACTATCTCCACGGCTTTGCCGGAAGACTGTTGCGCCAGGAGCACGGCTCTTCCGGAGAGTTGGGCCTGAGCACGCAGTTCCACAAAGATTTCCACAGAGATGGGGTTTTTGTGAATGGCCGCTATTATAGCCCGAAGCCTGTCACAAACGCGGATCCGACAGCAAGAGGCACCGCAACCTCGGCGCAGGACTTCATTGATCTTTTCCCCGATGCGCGCACGGCCGTGCTGCTTTCCAGGCTGGCCACGCAAAGCATGAGGGTGAACGTTCAGGGCGACACGATATCGGCGGCACCGAAGGCGACTCAGGATATGCTCGAACACCTCTTATTAAATCCGCTGCTGGTTTTTAAAGAACATAGCGCAATAGAGCAGAACACGCGCATTGACACCTTGAACGCCGCCCAGGGGCAGTACCGGGTTACCGGCTTCTTTGCCCGCGCCACAACCAATCCCAACTCCGGCGTGGAACGCTTCATGTACGAGATCGCGGTGGATGTGAACCTGGGCGCGCCGGGGGCGGATCCCCCGCCTGAACCCACGGTGGAGAACACGCGCCTGGACTGGCTGATCCGCGGCCGGGAAGCGGCGCCGGGCGAATAAATAAATATAAAGCGCGGGCGGCCCAGGCTGTAAGGGGCCTGGCCGCCAACCCTGACCCCAACCCTGGCCCCAACCCTAACCCCAAGCGAGGATATTATGGAAGATTATTTCACCCCCATTCTAGAGGCCTTCGGCGCATCCATAGGCGTGGAGGGGCTGGCGCTGGATGAGCATCAGAGCTGCACCCTGGCCATAGACGAGGTGATGCTCACCATGCAATGGATAGAGGATTCGGAAGTCCTCCTGGTCTATGCCCCTGTGGGCATGATCGACAACAAAGTTGGCGACAACCGCCAACTCCTCCAACTGCTGGAAGCCAACTGCCTGGGCCAGGGCACGGGCGGCCTGACCCTGGGAGTGCAGCCGGAATTCGGCGCAATCATTCTGTCCGGCCAGCTTCCCACCCAGAATCTGAACCCGGTCGGGCTGGAACGCTTCATGGAATTTTTCACCTCCATGGCCGAAGAATGGAGCAGGCGGCTGGCGGAGACGCGGCCGGAAGAAGCCCCCGATACCTCCGGCATACCGGCCGGCGGCATCTTGATATAGGCTTGGTATTAAATCGCTTTGCTCTGCCGAATTCAACCCACTTGTCAGGCCATTGTCATGACGTTATAATGATGCAAAGGAGGAAATACCATGCCTTTTGCACAGCACGCCAAAACAGAGCGCATAGACGTTCGTGCCAGCGGACAGGTAAAGGCGCTGCTCCAGGAAGCGGCCAAGGCCGCCCATAAAAATGTCAGCGAATTCCTTTTGGACGCAGGCCTGGCCAAGGCCCATGAGACCTTGGCGGAGCAACGCTTTTTGGGGCTGACAGAGGAGCAATGGAATAAGTTTCAGGCCGCCCTGGACCGGCCTGTTCAGGATAAGCCTCAACTGCGTGAGCTTCTAACGACACCAGGGGTGCTTGGGTGACACCTGCCTTCGCCCCGGTCCGAAAACTGGCGGCGGACGACCCTATCGACGCATTTGACTGCGGCCAGCCTGACCTGAATCGTTATTTGCAACGCCGCGCATGGAACAATCAAAAAGCGAACAGCGCCCAAACCTATGTCGCTTGCGCCGGGTTCATAATTGCCGGATATCATACCCTGAGCGTGGCCGGAGTGGACTACTCACATACGCCCGCCCGCGTCGCCAAAGGCCTGGCCAGGCATCCTGTGCCGGTAATGCTTTTGGCCCGCCTGGCCGTCGATCGCGCTTTCCAAGGGCAAGGCTTGGGCAGAGCCCTGCTAAAAGATGCCCTGTTACGCACTTTGCAGGCGGCGGATATCGCGGGAATACGCGCGGTGATTGTGTATGCGAAAAATGAAGCGGCACGGCGGTGGTATTTGCGCTTTGGCTTTGAACCTGGTCCGATCATTCCGATGCATTTGTTTCTTTTGCTAAAGGACATACAGCACACGATACGCTGATTTCAATCCAGGGACGGGCAGTAATAAGCCCAAGAAATTCAGTCTTCCATGACGCGCGGCACGGATTTTGCAGTTTCTGTTTACAAGTCCATACAATGGCAACCGCCCACCCGGCCCGCCGGACCGGCCGGCGGCATCTTGATATAAATAACGCGGGAGGACCGACTATGACCGTGAATATGAATACCACCTTGACGGTTCAGGATTTCAGAACCCAAAGCGCCCAGTTGAGCAACGCCAACCTTGAGGTGAACCAGGATAGAACCGCCGTGAGGCAGAGGGGTTCATTTGCCTGGATCAGATCGCTTCTCAATATCGGAGACGGGGATACGACGGTCCGCACCCTCGTGGCCCTGCGCTCCGCCGTGTTCAATGACCAGCACTACGCGCGGATTAAAGAGCAGGCTGACGCCATGATTGGCCGTCTGGTAGGCAATTTAACCCTGAAGGGCAGACAGATCACCCAGGTATTGGACCAACTGGATGCGATGGCGACAACGGCGAATGAGCAGGCGAATGCGGAGGAGGACGCGCGGACGATTACCGCCAACAAGAACCTGGTTTACAGCCGCTCCATACACTTTCTCTCCAACGACAGCGCCCTTGGCATTGGCCAAGTAGTCGCGACGGCGGTCACGAACGGAGATATAGACCAAGGCTTCACGCTGGGCCAGGCTGACGAGAAAAAGCTGCGATCTTTGATCTCCAAGAAAATTCTTGAGCAGGCGGGCGATTTCAGAACCCCTCTGAGCTATGACGACATTAAAAACATCTCCGAAGACACCACATACAGATTCGCGGTCTTGCGCTCCGATCTGGATAAGGCGGGCTTGCCGCCAAACTACAAGGAAGTCCTAGAAGGCGGGTTGATCAAAAACAACGCCCTTATCAGCCGAGAACAGCTCAATGGGCAGATCGAGAACTATAAGAACCTGGCGGCCAACGCGCAACTGCAGAAAAGCCTGACTGACATCTCCAACCCCCTCTCCCCCCTGCGAGCGGCTCTGGCCCAGGGCATGACGGAGGCGGGCATAGAGGCTGAAGTTAGCCTCGAAGCTCTTAAAGGCCTGGGCAACGCCATCTCCAAAGCCATAAAGAAGGCGGAGGGCTATGATGCGCCCTGCCACCGGGTCAGCGCTGAAGAGGGCGCGGCCATGGTGAAAACTTGCGTGAACACACTCCTCGACGCCTACCGGCACGCCGGCGGCTTGGGGCAATCCCCGGCGGAAACCGCCACTTTGCAGCGCCTGGCGCTGACCAGCCCGACCCCTGTCACCGCGGCCTATCTGGAGGCTCTGGCGGAACGCGCCGGAAATATCCCCCCTGCCGCCCTCACGGCCTTGGGCAGGGCCTCCACTCCGGCGCAGCTGCTGACGGCGGTTGCGAATTTGACCGCCCTTGTGGATGAGGGCCTTGAAACACTTCCCCCTTCACTTAGAGCGGAAGGCGCTGACGGCTACTCCCAATACCGGGAGCATTGCCTGGATCTGGTGCTGGCGCGTACGGGGTTGGACCCCCCTGGCGCAAGAGCGCTGCTTGACAGCCTGAACACGCCCATGGCCAAAGAAGTGCGGGATTTGTTACAGTTTAAATTCGTCTCCTCCGCTTTCGATAAAAGCTCGGCCTCCTCCATGGAAGTCTTTCGTAAAACCGTGCAGGTTCTCGCCCAAGCGGCGGGCATTGATGTTGACGCATTCATGCAGGCGGAAGCCCAGCGGCCCATCCCGGACAACGCCAGCGCGTTTTCCGTTGACGTGCGTTCCTGCCTGCCGGACTTTCAGTATTGCAGCGGCAACGTCCCGGTGACGGCGTACCCTGATGCGGCGGCGAGGCTGAAGGCCGCCGTCCCCGATTTTGCGGCGGACGTGTCGCGGAAAACCCAGATACAAATGGGGCTTCACACGAAAAAATTGGACGGGACAAGCACGATACTGCCTGGCTTTGAGGGTGATATTGTTCGCGACGGCCTTGCGATTACCCTTGGCGGCATCACCTTGCGGAAAGTAGGCGACATACCTGAGTCCGAACTGCTCCAGCCCGGAGAAAGCGGTCTGGATGCGGGTACGCTCAACCAAAGGCGTGAGCAGGCTGCCCTGGACAACGGCTACAACGCCTTCACTGGCTTGGTTGCCGGCCAGGGCGCGCGCTTCAACGACCTGGAACCCCAGGACAAGGTGAAGGTCTTGATTCTGACCAGTCTGGCGAATCAGGAGCCGGAGAAAGCAATGGGCATAGCGGCCCAGCGGGCCGTCTCTCCGCAAGCCATGAGTACTGAGCCGGGCGGGTTTGTGCCATCCTATCACCATGCCGCGGCGCAACGCGCATTGGATATTCATATAAACCCCAACGGCGATTTCGTCCTCCGGCTGCATAACCACATACCTGTGAGACAGATATCGTGGAGCGGCACTAGTAACATGCAGAACATGGATACAGGCCGCAGCGGCATGGACTATGCGGCCACGCTGACCATAAGCGGGGCGGAAATGGACCGGCTTTCGCAGTTGAATTGGAACGGCGCAATGACCCCGGATCATGATATCGCCTTCAGCGACGTCAGTCTGGCAGGCTCAATGCAACTGTACAGCTAAATCGTCGCCCTTTGCTATTAAACAGCTTGGCTCTGACGTTCCACGAAAGGGAAATCATCATGGCTGAATTTATTACGGACTATGCCCGCTCGCGGAGCGCCGTCGCCTTAGGGACGCAGCCGCAGGCGGCGGTTTCCGGGCCAGATAAGCTTCTCAGGTCTCTTGAGGATAACCAAACCGCAACCACCAGCGAGAGCAAGGCCAATGCCTTCGCCCGGTTGTGGAAAATGGCCGAGCGCATGCTGGGCAAGGAGCAAAAAAATATCTCCCTGCCGGATGATTTTCGGGCCGCGCTCCCCCGTCCCGCAGGCCCGGAATTCGGCAAAAAAGAGCAAAAGCAATGGGACGCCGCGGCCGCGGCCGCGAAGAAGGCCCAAACCAGCCTGGCCGAACTGGGCAAAATGCCCGCCTCCGCTTTCATCCATCCCACCGAAGGCGGGAATAAGGGGTCATACGACAAGGCCATGAAGGTGCTGAAAGAAGCGGTGGCCAACCAGATGGCGCTGAAAAAGGCCATAAGCGACTATGACGGCAAGCCCGCCTCCCCGGCCGAGGTTGAGGCCAGGCTGGAGCTGATGGGCGACTGCGACCGGCGCGCCGGGCAAATGCTCTCCATGGCCGCCCAACTGAGATCCCGCCAGGGGGAAGATTTGAAACAGGTCACGGCCAAGGATGCCATGCGCGCCCTTTCCCTGGAAATGCACGGCCACAAGGAAATCCTTGAAGCCGGCTGGGACAAGGCGGAAACGCTGTTTCAGGAGATGGACGCCCTGGCCGCGGGAAGCGAAGCCCCAGACGCGGAATTCGCGCCAAAAGCGGATAACCTCAAGGCCCGCTTTCAGAGTTTGAAAAACGAACTTCAAGCCGCCCTGGAAGACGCGCCGGATACGCCCATAGCCGGGCCGCCCACAGAGGCCGCAGACGAACCCGGCGCGTCCATAGCGGTCTCCGCGGGCGCGCTCAAGCGCGACGCGGCCGCTTTCCTGCCCCTAATGCACAGCCTGGACGGCGCCATGGCGCGCCTGGACGAACTGCATAGGCCCCCGGCGGAACATGTGTCCGCGTATAAGCTCTTAAACCAGCTCATGGATATCGACTCCCTGGAGGGCGTTATCGGCACGTTTAAAAAGGCGCTCGGCGAAAATGACGCGCTGGTCCGGCTTTTGGAAAATACGAGTACGCATCTCAGCATGATAAAAGCGCAACTGCTCACTGTGTTACACGCAGGCCGCGCCATACCCGAGGCGGCCTTGAGAGAAGTCTGCGACCGGCTGAAGGATTTGGGCGACGCCCTGGCCAGGCCTTTGAAGGCGGCCCGGTACCATTCCGCCTTAGGGCCTCATACTATGGGGGCTATGGAGAACACGCTGTTCGCCCTGGGCCTGATTTCCGAGCGGCGCGGGCAATTCGAGGGCATATGGATGCGGGAAATGCGGGATATCAACGCCGTGGTGGAGGGCGCCCAAAACGCTCCGGCCTTCTACCAGACTGAACAGTATATCGCCCTGGCCGCCCGGAGCCCCATAAGCCTGCCCTCTCTCGTGGAGTGCTCCCTAAGGGGCATAAACCCGGCCGGCATGGAAAAACGGAACACCACTGAAGTGCTGGAGGCCAAGGCGCTGGGAGCGGGCGCCTGCAACACCGTGACCCTATATACATTCTTTCAGGGCGACAATCAGAGCGGCAAACCCGTCAGCCTGGTCTTCAAACCGGAGATTGACGCCAAGTTAGGCATGACAAAATTGTTCCTCAGCCGCCTTGGCTACAGCCCCATGACCCGGGTGGTGGATCTCAATACGGCCAGTTGTTTCGTGGCCGATCAGATCGGATGCGGCAACGTTCTGGCCCAGTCCACCGCCGGCTGTGTTGACGGCCGCTTCGGCCTGTTCATGGAACTGGCGCCCGGGCACACCGCCTATGACTGGATGTCCAGAGCTGACAACACCTCGGAATCGAAAATCGTGAGCCAGTTGAAACAGAACGGCAAGCTGGACGCGGCCAGAGCCAGCCTGCAAAAGGAACTCTGCAAACTGGAATGGGCCGATCTTCTGAGCGGCCAGCTTGACCGCCACGGACAGAACTATCTTCTGGACATCAATCCCCATACGGGGGAGGTGAAGGTTACCGGCATTGACAACGACGCCAGTTTCAGCCACGGTATGCTTGGCCCGGGTAAGTTCATGCTCCAGCGCGCCATGCACGCGGCCTCGCCTCCCGGCCAGAGGGTGGAAGCCGTTGACGCGTTTATCCCGGCTCTCAAAAAAGATGCGTTGGAAAGGCTGCAAAATGTGATCGGCATAAACCAGTCCAATATGCCCGAACTAATCGACAGGGACATCTATGACAGGCTCATGGCCATCAATACCGCCAACTACAGGGAACAGTTGCGGGTTCTCCTGCGCGGCGACGAGGCGGCGCTGGGGGCCGCCATGAGCCGCTTGGCGCAGGCCAGGGCACTGGCCACGGAACTGTTTGACAAGGGCAGGGTTATAGGCGGCTGGCCCGCTGCCAGGGTGGATGGAATGTCCATTCATGATTTTTATGTGAAACAGGATAAGGCACAGCAGAAAAAGCTGGGCGGCTTGAGTGTCTTGCGGCTGGGGTTTTATGCCCGTGACTGTTTGAACCTGCTGCGCTGAACAGGTTTTCAAAAATACCGTGGAGGTGCGGGATGACTATGACCCTGCCCGTGGAAGTATTGCTCTGGTTTGAGGAAGGGGGCCTGCCGCTGCCGCCCCTGCCCGCCGATTTAACCGGCGGCCTGGAGCCGGTCGACGATTTTCTGTACGCCTCCGAGGCGCCGCCCGGAAAAACGCTGCTTATGGGTTTTGTCGGCCGCGGCCTGCAAAGCTGGCGCTTTGAGTACAGACTGCGCGTACCCGGATTGGCCTTTGCCTTGTCCCTGCCCTATGGCGGGGCCTTCAGCGACAGAGAGGCGGAAAAGGAATCGCTCGGGCATGGCTTTACCCTGGCCCGCCTTTGCCTTAAGGCCGCGGAAAAGGGGCTGGCCCGGCCTGGCCTGGAAAATGGCCTCCTTGAGGTGATCTACGACGAAGACGTCTGTTCCTCCAGCTACTTGGCGCCGGGGGGAGAAATACTTTTCGAGGGCGCGGATTTAGACGCCCTCCTGGATATTCTGGAATCATCCCGGCCTTTTGACGCGGAAAACGCGGATATCATGCTGCGGGTATAGCCATAAATACCAGGCCGCCTTCAGCGACATCAGCCTGACAGGCCAAATGCAACTGTTCAAATAGGAGTAAGACTTTCATGACCATATCAATCAAAGACTTTACCAGCCTGGCCAATCAGGTCGAGGGCGACCAAAGCCTAAGAGTCACCTTTGGCGGCAATGTTGCCAAAACCCACATCTTATCCTTAGATTCGCGCAAGCGGGAGGCCATTAATCAATTTGTGACCGCCCTTAGAACCGAATACGGTGATAATATCGCCAACATGATTGAGGGTAGTATGCTAAACGGCCTAAGGGCCGCCGGCAAGCCCCTCACCGCCCGCATGGTGAAGGAATTTGTAAATCTGGCCGATACCGAAAGAGAACAGGTGCGGACGGCACAGGCGGCACAGGCGGCACAGATGGCACTGTGGCGGGAAGAGGTAAAAGAGACGGAAATAGAGAGGCTGGACTTGGAAAGGGCGAGCAAAGGACTCGCCGAGGCCCAAGTGGAACATTTCGTGCATAGCAGTGACCGGGTAACGTTTAGCACTGAACAGGCAGAAAATACAAACAACCTGGCCTGGGCCGTGGACCGACTCTGCGTCAAGTACAAGATACAGGATGAAGACATCAAGGCCATGATTCTGGAGAGAGTGGGGAGCTTTCTTTTGAAAAAGGCCGAGAAGGGCGGCTTTACCCTCGATCAAGCCAGCTACGAGGCCCTCAAAAATGGCGTCTCCGAGGGCGATCCCTCCTACGTGGGACGGTTCTTGCACAAGAAATTTGGCGCGGACGCGCTGAAAGAGAATCACCCGCCCCCCAACCCCGGGGCGCTGAAAGATTACATGATCAAGGAAGTTTTTGTCGGAAAAGGCCAGGCCTGGACACACTTCCGCAAAGAACTTGTCGAGATCAAAAATTCGATCGGCGATTATAATGGGGCGCAGTTGGCCGCCTTAGACCAGTGTGCCGACAGTGTGACCGGCGCCTTAAAGTCGATCCTGGCCGCCGATGACGGGCAAGGGGCCCTGGATGAGCTGCTCAAGCTGGATAACTTCATAAATACCATCACCGCTGACGTAGAACGAAGTAGGAGCCAGGTCATCGAAGATAGGAGGCCCGGGGAACCAAACGGGGCCGGCGGGAATACAAATTTAACTCTGTTCCGGGTTAATGCCATGCGTCTCGGCGTCTTAAGGTTCATAGGCGAGCTTGGCCCCGAGCTTTTAGGCCTGTCGTTCGCCCGCTCCAGGGCCTTTCGCGACATGATCTATAACTTAAGATATCCCTCCCAAGTCGTGAATGCTCAAGATGTTGAAATTACAAGGGCCAGGCGACTATACGGAGAGCTCTTGCTCGACATGAAGAAACACGTGCCGGAAAAAACCGGGGCGATACTGGAACCCTGGTCGGTCCGCGAGCGCGACCTTACCCTCTCCCGCCAGCGGGAGATTCTGGCCCTGCCTTTCGGCACGCACATTGCCCGCGTGGATGAGAGCAGGCCGTTGCGTAAGAGCGTGCAGACGAATCCGCCGGATAAGCACGACCATATGTCGGATCCGATACGGGCCGACTTATTAAATAAGTTGGAGGCATCGAATATCCCGCTCGTTGAAGAGCACTTCCGCCAGGGATTAGAGAATGACCTGCGCCGGGGACCGGCCGGCGAGCCCGCGCCCAAGGGCCATGTGAGCAAGCAATTTATAAAAGATTACACCCGGGATGGGATGGTTGTGAACGGAATTTATTATCATCCAAAAACAACCGGCACTTCCGTGGCGGATTTCATCGCCCTCTTTCCCGATGCCGATACGGCCGGGCGTCTTTCCAACATTGCCAACCAAGCCTTTCCAGGCATCTACTTTACCGCCATGAAAAAAGCGGATAATGCGCTCGTTCTAGTTCACGGCGGGATGAGTATTCCGATGTTGGGCGGCACAAGGGAACAAGAAATGAGCATTACCACCCTGGACGCCGACCAGGGTCGTTACCGGATCAGCTACTTCCAGTCGATCATCGCTAACCGTAATTCCGACTCCGACTGGGAGCGCTACACCTACGAGATTTCCGCGGAGGTCAACCTGGGGCCTAACGTGCCGGGCCTCCTCCAGGGCCGGGCCGATTCCGAGGTGACGGTGGAAAACGTGCGTGTGGATTTCCTGTTCCGCGGCTGGGAAAATGTTCCGAACGACTTATTGGTAACGCTTTGAAAACAGTATAAGGAGAGCGCCTATGGAAAGCGTCTTTACGGGCCTGATTCAGGCCTTGTCCGGCCAGGTTAAGGCCAAGCTGGAAATCAGGAACAACAACAAGGTGCATGTCAACTTTGACGACATCGCCCTCTTAATTGAGCACCTGCCCGATGCGGAGCAGCTTCTCCTGGCGGCGCCCGTGGCCGAGGTTCCGGTCGCAGGCCGGGAGGAACTCTACCGGCTTCTTTTGCAGGGGCAGCATATTTTTGCCGAAACCGGAGGCGCGACTTTGGCCCTGGACCAGGAGGAAAGTTTTGTAAGCCTCCAGATGGCGCCCTCCCTGCGCGCCCTGACCCGGGAAAATTTCCCCGCCCTGGTGGAAAATTTTTTGAATATGGTGGATTATTGGCGGACGCGCTGTTTGGAAATAACGGAAGGGGAAACCCCGGGCGAAACCCCGCCGGAACCGGCGCCGGATACGGGCATGCTGCGCATTTGAGAGCGGGTGATATGAAAAAACGACTTATCCAAATTTGCGGCGCGATAATGCTTGCGGCCGGCCTGGCTTTAGCGCCGCCGGCCGCGGCCGCCCCCCAGCCTTGGCGCGTCGCCCTGGTTGCGGGGGGGCCCTTCTTTGACTACCAGATAGTCCTTAAAGGCCTGGCGGAAAGGCTGGCCGAACGGGGCATCATCGCCAACGGCGCCGTGCCCAGGCCCGAGAACGATGAAAGCCTGGCCCCCATGTGGCAATGGCTGGCCGAAAACGCCGGGGGCGATACCTTGGTCTTTGCGGCCGACGCCTTTTATTCGCCGGAATGGAACCAGGACAAGCGGCCGGAGGTGAAACGCGATCTCCTGGAACGCCTAAGGGAAAGGGGCGATATTGACTGCGTCCTGGCCCTCGGCACCTGGGCCGGCCAGGATATCAAAGACCTCGAAATCCCCGTATTGGCCATCTCGGCCTCCAATGCCGTGGAAGCGGGGATCATCCCTTCCCCGGATGATTCCGGCCGCGACAATCTTATGGCGACCATCGAGCCGGACAGATATAAACGCCAAATACGGATTTTTCGTGATATAATAGGCTTTTCCAAGTTGGGCTTGGCCTATGAGGATACCCCCTCCTGGAGGGCCGGCATCGCCCTGGGGGAGATTGAGGCCGCGGCCGCGGAAATGGGGGTGGAGCTTTTGCGCTGCACCAATATCGACTCTAACATCACAGATGCCGCCCTGTCCGCGAACCTCTGGCGCGCCTGCTACGAAGACCTCGCCAAAGAGGGGGCGGACGCCGTTTACGTTGCCTACATGCGCGGCCTGGGCGGCGAGCGCGTGGCCGACGCCCTTGAGCCCCTGATCAAGGCCGGCGTGCCCACCTTCGCCCAGGAGGGAACCAACCTGGTAAGAGAGGGGGTCATGCTGGGCATGTCCGGCGACAACGTCAAGGAGGAAGGTTTTTTCGCGGCCGAGGCCCTGGAGAAAATTTTGGGCGGCGCCCTTCCCCGCTCCCTTCCCCAGCGCTATCAAAGCGGCACCAGCCTGGCCGTGAACCTGCGCACCGCCGTCCTCATAGGCTGGAACCCGCCCATGGAGGTTCTGGCCGTCTTGGATGAAGTTTACCGGGATTTTTAAGACCATGCGTTTTTCCCTTTCAGCCAAGCTCGCCCTCCTGTTCATGGCCGGCTTAATCTCCGCGCTCGCGTTGGCCCTGGCCGTCACCTATGTCCATGTGGGCGAAAGCGCCCTTCGGGCGGACAGGGAAAACTTCATGGGCACCCTAAGGGTGATGGAAGAGAATATTACCGCGGGTTTTATGTTCCTCAGCATGACCAAGCTGAACGAGGTCACCCAGGCCAAGGAAAGGCTGCGGGGCGCGGCGCGGCGCTTTTCGGCCCTGTTGGCCAAGGATGGCGAATCCGGCGCCATAGCGGAGCTGCGCCGTGAACTGGAATACCAGCAAGGGAGGGAAGGGCTGATCCTGGATTCCTTCCTCCCTGCCTCCCTGGAAGAAGGGCCGCGGACCAAGCTGGGCCTCTACCCGGAACTGACCGACTTCAAGGGCCAAAGCCTCCGCGAGGCCGTCGCCGGCCTGCCCGCGGCCGGCAAGTTCAAAATCTACCGCCTGCCCGGCCATGGCCCCATGCTGGTCTATTTTCTGCCCGCCCTTGGAAAGGCGCAAGGGGAGGTGGCCGTCGGCGCCATCTCCATCCAGTCACTGGAAGACGAGGCCGAAGAGTCCGTCCAGGCCATTGCGCGAACCCTGGAAAGGCGCATAAACTCCCTGGCTCTCTACCCCAACGGCTTCATCGCCCTATTGGACAGCTCGGGGGCGCCCCTGGCCGGCCAGGGCGTTTTCGCCTCCTCCGAGGCGGCCTCCCTGGCCCCCCTTCTGGAGCAGGCCCGCGCCCCCGGCGCCTCGGTCCAGGAAGGCGTGCTGAGGGTTAGGCGCACCGACGGAACCGAAGAGGATTATTTCGCGGCGGTGGAATTATCCCGCCCCTTTCGCTGGTTCATAGTCATGGCCGCGCCCCTGGCTGAAATCAACGCCTCTTCCCGCGGCCTGCTCAGAAGGCTGTCGGCGCAGAGCCTGGGCATAGGTCTCGCGGCGCTTATGGTATCCCTGTTCATGCTCCGGCGCGCCATCCGCCCTTTGCGCCTGCTCCTGCCGAAAATCTCCGCCCTGGCGGACATGGATTTTTCCTCCCCCCAAAAGGCCGTTCCAGCCTTGGACCTGCCCCTGGCCAGGAACGACGAGGTGGGGGACCTGGCCCGTTCCTTCTCGGCCATGGGGGAAAAACTGCGGGTGAATATCCAGGCCCTCATGGAATCCCTGGCCGCCCAGGAACGCATGCGGGGCGAGTTGGACGCGGCGCGGGAAATCCAGCGGGGCATACTGCCCCCCCCCGAACTCGCGCCCAACATCTTCGGCGTCTCTTCCTCGGCCATGCTGGTGCCGGCCAGGGAGGTCGGGGGGGATTTGTACTCCTTCTTCAAGCTGCCGGACGGGCGGCACGTCTTCGCCATAGGCGACGTTTCCGGCAAGGGCGTCCCGGCGGCGCTCTTCATGGCCGTCACCGTCACCCTGGCCCGCTACACCCTGGCCGCCGAAAGCGACCCGGGCGCGGCCCTGACCCGGATAAACGCCCTTTTGGAGGCCCACAACCCCCAGACCATGTTCGTCACCCTTTTTTTGGCCCTGTATGATCCGGCCGACGGACGCCTCTACTATGCCAATGGCGGCCACGACCAGCCCCTTTTGGTCGGCGGCGGCGCCGTCGCCCCCCTGGAAGGCCGGAGCGGCCCCATGGTCGGCGTCATTCCGGGCGCGCAATACCGAACCTTCAGCCGCACCCTCAAAGAAGGCGAACTCTGCCTCTTATATACCGACGGCGTTACCGAGGCCGTTGACGAAGCGCAGGAAGCCTACGGCGAAGGGCGCCTTCGAGCCTTTTTGGAGGCCCACGGCGCCGAACACCCCAAAGAGCTTCTCAATGGAATTTTCGCGGATGTGAAACTTTTTCGCGGCCGGGCCGCGCCCTTCGACGACATCACCATGCTGGCCTTTGCCAGGAGATGACCCATAAATTTTTAGCGAGGCGCCATGGATATCGCTGTCAGCATTGAAAAGGAATATAGCCTGGTTCGCCTGTCGGGGCGTCTGGATGCCACCCAGGCCGCCAAACTGACCGAGGCCCTTCAGAAGGCGCTCAGGGAAGGCCCGCCCAGCCTGGTCCTGGACTGCACCGACTTAAGCTACGTGGCCAGCATGGGCCTGCGCTGTTTTCTCCTGGCCCAGAAAGGAACCCAGGAGGCCGGGGGGAATCTGGTTTTTTTCGGCTTAAACGATAACGTGCGTTCGGTTTTTTCCATGACCGCCTTTGACAAGATCGTCCTGGTGCGGGCGAACCTCCAGGACAGCCTGGCCTCTCTAGGGGAAAAGCCATGCGGCGCGTTTTCAACTCCTTAAGCGAACTGGCCGAACTTCTGGACCTGGCGGAAGAGCTCTGCCGCCGGTCGGGCATGTCCGATTCCCTGGCCTTCAAGGCCCAGGTGGTGCTGGAAGAGATTTTTGTGAACATTTTCAAACATGCCTACCAAGACGGCGGAGGCTCGTTGGAAATCAGCCTGGAAGCGGAACAGGCGGCCCTGTTCATACGCATAACCGACCAGGGGCCGGCCTTTGATCCCCTGGCCGGGGAAACGCCGGATCTGCAAAAACGCTTTGCGGACGGCATACCCGGCGCCGCCGGGCTGGTCTTATTGAGAGCCATGGTCCAGGAACTGCGGTACGCCCGCCAAGGCGGCCGCAACATATTGGAAGTTCGGATAACGGACTGAAGCGGGGGGCCGGAAAAACGGCGGGAACGATGACGAATTCGCCCCAAGATATTGTCATTGAATTTTGCGGCCGGGTGGCCTCGGGGCGCCGCGAGGAGGCCCGGGCCCTTTTGGGCGATCTCTCCGCGCCGTCCGATGGCCGGCTTTTGCGCGCCTTGGAGGGACTGCTGAATTCCATTGAAGAACGCGAAACGAAGCTGACCGAGCTCATAGCCGAACTCGCCGCCTTGCGGGCCCACCAGGAGAGCCGCGCGGAAAAGCTCACCCGCGAGAACAGCAATCTGCGCGCCGGGCTCAATGGCGGCTTCAAAGAGGCCGCCGCCCTTACCCGCGACCCCGCCATGCGCCAGGTCTTCAAGCAGGCGGCCCGCATCGCCTCCGTGCCGGTGCCCGTGTTGATCACCGGCGAAACGGGCGCCGGCAAGGGCCTCATCGCCAAGTATATCCACCATACCGGTTCGCGGGCCAAGTTCCCCTTGATCAGCTTAAATTGCGCGGCCATTCCGGCCACCCTCCTGGAAAGCGAGCTATTCGGCATAGAAAAGGGCGTGGCTTCGGGGGTGAGCGAGCGCATGGGGCATTTTGAAAGCGCCTCCAACGGCACCCTCTTCTTAGATGAAATAGGCGACATGCCCCTGGAATGCCAGGCCAAGATACTGACGGCCATTGAAAGCAAAACCATCACCAGGCTGGGGGGGAGAAAGCCCGTCCCCGTGGATGCCCGCCTCATCTCGGCCACCCACCGCAATCTTGAGGAGGCCTGCGCCAAGGGCCAATTCCGCCAGGACCTTTTTTACCGCCTGGAGGTCATTCATATACACATCCCCCCTTTACGCGAACGGCGCGGGGATATTCTCCCCCTGGCCGAGCATTTTCTTCAAGCCGCCGCCGGACGTTACGGCCTGGCCGCCCCGGTCTTCGCCCCGGAGAGCCGGCGCCTCCTGGAAAGCGGCGACTGGCCGGGCAACGTGCGCGAACTGGAGCATGAAGTGGAGCGGGCGGTTCTCCTGGCGGCCGATCCCGTTATACGGCCCGGTGATTTTTCCCCGCGGCTCGCGGCCTCCCATCCTTTCTCCCGGGCGGCCGGGCCGGACGAAAACCTGGCCGGGAAACTCCGCTCCCATCCGGATCTCCTGGAGGGCCTCATGCGGCGTATGGCCGCCGACAGCCTCAAGGCCGCTCCCTTTGACCTTGCCGGGGCCTTCCGGCCGCCCTCCTTTTCGCCTCCCAAAATGGAGGCCGCCGCTTTCCCCAGCCTCTTGGAAGCGGAAAGGGAACTGGTCAAAAGAGCGCTGAACGACTGCCGGGGCAACAAGACCCACACGGCCCTAAAACTGGGCCTCAGCCGCGAGGGCTTGCGCAAGAAGCTGAAGCGCCTGGGCTTGTAATCGCGAAGGAAGGATACGAACATGACCATACAATCCACGCAGTTCACCGAAAAGGCGCCCCTGGCCGCCTCCCTGGCCGAGGCCGGCAATGCCTTGGGCGCGGGCCAGCTCATGGGGGCGAAAGTCAAGCCGGCGGCCAACCCCATGTCCCTTCTGGCCGACGCGGCGGAAGAGCTTACCTTCAGCCTGATGGAAGGCGAGGAATCCCGCCTGGACGAACGCAAGGAAAAGCCGGCGGCCGGGGAGGAAAGACTCAATTACTTCATCGAGGTGGCGCGTAAACAGGCCCTGGAAGCCGGCGAAAAATTCGGCCGCCCCTTAAGCTTCCTGGAAAGGCTCTTCAAGGCCCGCAGCAATGCGGACCTGGTCGAACTCATGCTCAGCGTGAAACAGGCCCTCTCCGGGGAAGGGAAGGCGCCGGACCCGGCGGACCAGTTCATACTTCTGGCGGGGTTGAAAGACCGCCTGGGCGGGGGGCATCCCCTGGCCGGGCTCATCGACCAGGCCCTGGATAACCTGGCCGCGGAAGAGCCTTTTTCCGTGGCCTCCGGGCTGGCCGCGGATAAGGCCGCGCCCGATTTCGCCGATATCGGGGACCGGGATTTAAGGGGAACCTACCGGAGCATGGTGGCGGACTTCGCCTCCCCGCGCGAGACCCTGTCCTTTTTGCGCGTGCGTTTCGGCGATAACCGGCTGGATAGGGGGCTGGATTTTCTCATGACGGTTCTCGGGGGCGAATTGTCTTCGTCCGGTCCTTCGGTGGAGAAATCACATCTCAAGGCCCTGACCGGCGATCTGGCCGTGGTGCGCGTCCTGGGCCTTGTCCACACCGGCTGCGCGGCCGTCCTGGAACGCCTGGATAAGGCGCACGGGGTAAAGAGCCGAATGGAATCGGAGCAACTGCTGGACGCGGTGCTGGCGGCGCGCGATAATCAATTCGTCGGCAGCCGGGATTTTAAAAACATGGTTCAAAAGGCGGGCGCGCCGGATACGGAGCGCGAAGTGCTTTTCCTGCAGGACCTCCTCCAAGAGCTGAGGAACCTGCCGGATTTGTTTTATGAAGGCCACGAAGCGCGCCAACGCCTCCAGGACGCCTTGCAAGGCGCCTTGGATGACGCGGTGCGCCGCGAGGAAGTGGAACTGGGGTTCTGAACATGACGCATGAACATGTCATAGCCGAATTCGGGCGCCGCATGGGCCTGGGGTCCCTGGCCGTGACCGGGGACAGGCCGGCGCAGCTATACATGGAGGGCCTGGGCTCGCTTTTCATTGAAGAGGTCGGGGAGGAAATCCTGCTATACCTGGCCGGGGACTTCCCCCCCCACGACCGGGAAGCGCCGCGCCGGGCCCTGGCCTTGTGCCGTCCCGAGATAGCGCGGCCTTTCTTGGTTTATGCCGGGCTGTACAAGGACCATACCCTGGTCTTTCTGACCCGCTTTACGACCAAGACCCTTTCCCTGCAAAGCCTGGAACAGGCCGTGCCCGTCCTGGCCGGCCTCTTGAGCGAAGCCCTAAGCGCATAAATTCAAACGAAAGGGAACATTCATGGCGACCACCATACCCAGCGGCGTTTACGAACTGAACCGGGGCATCGGGGATATACTGCCCTTTGAGCCTTCGGCCCTGCCGGGCCAGGCGAACCTGGCCCCCACCGACGCCGCGCGTTCCGCCATGCTAAATACCCTGTATGACGCCCGCAACTGCGAAACCATCATCAACGCCTTCCTGCGCCCTAATGTGCGCAACCTGGAAAACTTAAAGCCCGACCGCTATCGCCGCAGCCTCTCCCGCGCCAAGAACGCTCTTAAGGAAGCCGACGACCCCGCCCTGGCCGCCCTTAGGGAACTGTTGGAGGAGGAAGACGAGCGGGCCGTTTTGCTTTCCTCTTTCCAGGGCCTCCTCTTGGCCGGGTGAATTCATGGCCGTTTTGGACCGGGAAAGCCTGGAAGCCCTGGAAATTCTGGGACATGTCTATTTTCTCCAGGGCCGCCGAAAAGAGGCGCGCATTGTCTTCAGCGGCCTATTGGCCTTAGATGAAGGCAATCAATGCGCTCTTGGGCACCTGGCGGCCCTGGGCCTGGAGGAAGGCGAGGGCGAAGAGGCCCTGGCCCGCCTGGAAGACCTTGACTTTTCGGCGGAAAAGGCCGATCCGCGCCTGTGGCTTATGCGCGCCCAGGCCTTGAGCCTTCTGGGCAGAGGCGAGGAGGCTGCGGAAAATTTGGCTGAATATGTTCGGAGGATAAAGGGCTAGCAATGTTTTCACCCAGGCCCCTGGTGAACAGCATCACCCGGCACACGGATATCTTCATGGTCGTCGTGCTGGTCTTAGTCTTCACCATGATGATCGTGCCCCTCCCCACCCCGCTGGTGGACTTGCTCATCGGCATAAATATCGGCAGCTCCTTCATAGTCTTGATGATGGCCATGTATGTGGCCTCGGCCCTTCATTTTTCCGTTTTTCCCACCATTTTGCTCTTTACCACCCTTTTCCGGGTGGGCCTGAACATCACCACCACCCGCCTCATCCTGCTTGACGCCGATGCCGGCGCCATAATCGACACCTTCGGCGAGTTCATGGTCGGCGGCAACTTCGTGGTGGGCTGCGTGGTCTTCCTGGTCCTGACCGTTGTGCAGTTCATCGTCATCGCCAAGGGCGCGGAGCGGGTGGCCGAAGTGGGGGCCCGTTTCACCTTGGACGCCATGCCGGGCAAGCAGATGAGCATTGACGCCGATTTGCGCGCCGGGGCCATAGACATGGAGGAAGCCAAAAGCCGCCGGGACAAGGTGGCCAATGAGAGCAGCCTCTACGGCGCCATGGACGGGGCCATGAAGTTCGTCAAGGGCGATGCCATTGCCGGCATATTCATCGTCATCGTCAATATCGTCGGCGGCATAATCATCGGCCTCACCCAGATGGGCATGACCGCCGGCGAGGCCGTGCGGCGCTTCGGCGTACTCTCCATCGGCGACGGCCTGGTTTCGCAGATTCCTTCCCTCCTCATTTCCATCTCGGCGGGCATCTTAATCACCCGAACCGGGGGCGAGAGCGCCGAAGGCCTGGGCAGCCAGGTGGGTGTGCAGATTTTCTCCCAGCCCAAGGCCCTGACCCTGGCCGGGGGCCTGGTGGCCCTGATGGCCGTGATACCGGGCTTCCCCAAGCCCCAGCTCATTATGCTGGGCGCCTCGATCTGCGGCGTGGGCTATATTCTCCTGCGCATGAGCCGCGAAAAGCCCTCGCCGGACGCCTGGGAGGATATTTCCCGCACCCTGGCCCCCCAGGCCGACCCCAAGGTTCCCCGCCAGAAGCCGGGCGAGGATTTTACCCCCACGGTGCCGATCTTATTGGATATATCCCCGGATATTGGCGAATCCCTAAGCTATGACGCCTTAAACGAGGAGCTCCTTTCCCTGCGCCGGGCCCTGTATTTCGACCTGGGCGTGCCCTTCCCCGGCATAAACTTACGCAACAACGATTCCCTGCCCGCCCTTTCCTACGCCCTCCTCATCCATGAAGTGCCCGTGGCCAAGGGAACGCTGGAGAGGAACATGCTTCTGGCCAGGGAGTCGCGGGCCAACCTGGAAATGCTCTCGCTGGAGGTTCGGGAAACCGAGCAGTTCCTCCCCGGCGTGCCTTCCATCTGGGTGGAGGAGGCCAAGGGGGCCCTTCTGGCCCAGGCCGGCATAGGCTGCATGACCCATCCCCGCGTCCTGGCCTTTCATCTCTCCCTGATGCTTACGCGCCACGCCTCCGAATTCATCGGCCTCCAGCAGGCCAAGTTCCTCCTGGACCGCATGGAGACCCTGGCCCCCGACCTGGTGCGCGAGGCCACCAGGCTTCTGCCCGTGCAGAAGATCGCGGAAATCTTCCAGCGCCTGGTGCGGGAGCGCGTTTCCATCCGCAATTTAAGCGTCATCCTGGAGGCCCTGGTGGATTGGGCGGGCCGCGAAAAGGATATCGTCCTCCTTACCGAGCAGGTGCGCGGCGCCTTAAAGCGGCAGATCAGCTACATGCATTCCGGGGGGCTGAACATACTCCCGGTGGTGCTGCTCCAGCCCGATGTGGAGGATATCATGCGCAAGGCCATACGCCAGACTTCCTCCGGGGCCTACCTGGCCCTGGCCCCCGAATCCAGCGCCGCCTTTCTCGCGGCCCTCCAAAAGGAAACGGAGGCGGCCGTCAAGCGCAAGCAGGCCCCGGTGCTGCTCACCTCCATGGATATACGCCGCTATGTGCGGCGCTTGATCGAACAGGATTTCTATGAACTGCCGGTGCTTTCCTACCAGGAACTGACCCCGGAAATAACCACCCAGCCCATTGCCAGGATCAAACTATGAACACGCCCATAGAGCTGGCCATCCACCTTTGCTACCTGGTGCTCCTGCTTTCCATGCCCGTCATCGCGGTAGCCTCCCTGACCGGGCTTTTGGTGAGCCTTTTCCAGGCCGTCACCCAGCTCCAGGAGCAGACCTTGAGCTTCGGGGTCAAGCTGGCCAGCGTCATCGTCACCATCCTCTTTACGGCCGGCTGGCTGGGCGAGGAACTGGCCCTTTTTTCCAAGCACATTTTTGATACCTTCTACCTCATACCCAGGTAAGGCCCGTGCTTGAGCTCTTAAGCGAAATACCCGGCGGACGGGGGGTCGTTTTCTTCCTGGGCTGTGTCCGTCTCCTGGTCTTTTTTTCCATGGTCTCCTTTTTGAGCGGCGAGGCCGTGCCCCGCCAGCTGCGCTTTTCCCTGTCCGTGCTTTCAGCCTTTTTTGTTTACCCCGTCTTTGCCGGGCTCTCTCCGCCCCAATCCGGGAGCTTCATCTGGATACTCGGCGTTTTGGTCAAGGAAGTGCTGATCGGCTTCCTTCTGGCCTATACGGCGAGCGTGGTCTTCTGGGCCATGCTTTCGGTGGGCTTCATCATGGATAACCAGCGCGGCGCGGGCATGGCCCCGGCCAACGACCCGGCCACCGGGGAATCCACCTCGCTTTTCGGCGGCTTCCTCCACCAGGCCGCCATCTACATTCTCTTCTCCAGCGGCGCCTTTCTGCAGATGCTCCTCCTTTTGCTCTCCAGTTACGGCGTCTGTCCGCCCGGTTTTGAAGCGCCGGACGGGATTAGGGGGGGGATACCCCTCTTTCTCCTGGGCCAGTTTTCCCGCCTTATGACCATGACCGTGCTTTTCGCCGCCCCCGTCATGCTGGTCTGCCTCTTAACCGATGTCAGCCTGGGCATAGTCAACCGCATTTCCCCGCAGTTGAACGTCTTCTTTCTCTCCATGCCCATCAAGAGCGCCTTGGGGCTGTTCATGATCATGCTCTATATGGGCGTTTTGCTGCCCCTTGTCGGCCGGGAGCTTTTTTCCTTCGGCGGGCATATGGAAGGCCTGTGGAACGTGATGAAGCATGAGTGATAAGACCGAGCAGCCCACCCCCAAGCGGCTGCGCGAGGCGCGGGAAAAGGGCCAGGTCTGCAAAAGCCAGGAAGTGGGCGCCACGGCGGTGCTCCTGGCGGTGTTCGGGATTTTCATGGGCGCGGGCCTCTTCATCTGGGAGACTCTCCTGGCCATCTTCGACG
>Ga0099364_10002685_pt1 | contig 28178 bp, 17 predicted proteins | sample TergutTh196P3_FD_73070 | JGI IMG/M metagenome (GOLD analysis project Ga0099364, IMG submission 73070) | Microcerotermes parvus P3 segment gut microbial communities from Pointe-Noire, Republic of the Congo - Th196 P3 | ecosystem: Host-associated > Arthropoda: Insects > Digestive system > Gut ... | reverse complement strand
CGCCATGGGGCTTGTCATGCGCAGCGGCGCATATGGCGGACCCGGTTATTCTCCCGCGACGACCTGTAGCAATACCGAACCTGCAGGCGAAACCAATGCTGGCGGTGTAGCCTATGCCTCTGGCAAAACCGAAACCGCCTCCGCTGTAGTGCTGCACAACGACGGCGCCCAGATTTACGAAATGGACGGCGCAAACATTAAGCAATTACTGTGGGGCGAGTGCGACTACGGCACGACAGTCTCCTACGCCATCGAATGGACGGACGGCGATCCATACGCAGCCATGCTGGACTACCAGTATGATGCTATTGAAGCCCCCGGTTCGCCCATTGCCGATGCGCCTACAGTAGACGCGCAAAACGTCTGGATAAGCAGCATTCGCTTGATCGGCGGCGAAATGTTCATACGTCTGGTGGAAACAGGCGGAAAGGCGTGCAAAACCACCCTGCGCCCTAACAGGCCTGTCGCCCGCGCGGAGTACGTCGACCTGCTCGGAGAGACTCAAAGCCCCGCAGTAGCCATCGCGGACGGCTGCATCGATGTCCCCCTCGGTCGCCACGGTGTCCGTACGATCAAGTTGATATTATAGGATATTATAGCTACGGCGAAAATCGTAAGTGGCTTCCTTGCGCCCCTGATATATGATATGATGATAAGCGGCTTATGTTTTCGCGAATATGCATCGCATCTATTATTATATGTATATAAAGGGGATCGGGCATGGCATACAGTATGACCGGTTTCGGCAGGGGGGAGGCGTCGTCCGACAGCCGCAGGCTGATCGTGGAAATACGCTCGGTCAACCACCGCTACTGCGACATCTCTATTCGCACGCCCAGGATGCTGTCCGGGCACGAAGACCGTCTGAGGCGCCTAATATCGCAAAGGGTCAACAGGGGTAAGATCGACGCTTTTGTCAACTACGAGGAGCATGGCGAGCGCGAGCGTAAAATCACAGTGGACGCCGGGCTGGCAGCAGCATATATCGAGGCGTCGGCAACATTGAAAGGGCGCTTTGGTATCAACGGGGACTTGTCGCTGTCGGAGCTGTTGCGCCTGCCCGACGTGTTTCGCGCGGACGATCCCAAGCCCGACGAAGACGAAGTTTGGGCGTTGCTAGGCCAGGCGGCGGCGGACGCCCTGGACGCGCTGGTGTCCATGCGTTCAGCCGAGGGCGACAAGCTGGTGGGCGACATATCCGGCAAGCTGGCGTCATTAAAGGCGCATCTTATGCAGATAGAGGAGCGGGCGCCGTTTATTGTCTCGGAATACAGGGAAAGATTAAACGACAGGCTAAAGGAGCTGCTTGGCCAAAACATGCCCGACGAATCAAGGGTGGCCGCAGAGATAGCGCTGTTTGCCGACAGGTGCGCTATCGACGAGGAGATCACGCGTTTTAAAAGCCACCTGGCGCAGGCCGCGAGCTGCTGCGCGTCAAAGGAGCCGATTGGGCGGAAACTGGATTTCATACTGCAGGAAATAAACAGGGAAGTCAACACAATCGGCTCTAAAGCGAATGACCTATCAATCAGCGAAACGGTCGTCGAAATGAAATCCGACGCGGAAAAAATACGGGAGCAGATACAAAACCTGGAATGACGGGTCGAGCGGCCCCGTCGCCAAGGGGCCGCGTGTACACGCGCATACAAGGGTAAAATCGCATTTTATCTGCCGATTCAAGTTGAATATGAACTCTGTATCGGTTAGGTGTGAATTGTTAATATTAATAAAAAGGCGGGCGCCCGGTGAAATTGATAAATATTGGTTTTGGCAATATAGTTTTCGCCAACAGGCTTATAGCCATAGTGAGCCCGGAATCGGCCCCTGTAAAACGGTTGGTTCAGGACGCCCGCGACAGGGGCATGCTGATAGACGCGACATACGGCAGGCGCACTAGAGCCGTTTTGATCACGGACAGCGACCATGTGATCCTGTCGGCGGTTCAGCCGGAGACGGTCGCTAACCGCTTGAACACGCAGGACAGCGATCAGCAGCAGCAGTCAGGCGAAGATAAATACGATCATTTTGACGATCCGGGAGATGATGCTTGATATGAGCCGGGGTATGATGTTTTTGTTGTTGGCAAAAAGGTGTGCAGCATGAACGGCGGGGGCATTCTTGTCGTTTCCGCGCCTTCCGGATCGGGCAAGGGCACTGTGATTGGCAAACTGTTGACGGTCAACCCTCGTTTGTCCCTGTCGATTTCGTACACTTCCCGCCGCCCGCGCCAAGGCGAGCGCGAGGGCGTCCATTACTATTTTGTTTCCCGCGAGCGGTTCGACGATATGGCTAAGAGCGGCGAGTTCGTCGAATGGGACGAATACCAGGGAGACTGTTACGGCACCTCGAAAGCCAAAATAAACGAGATCCTGGCCAGGGGCGAAGACGTCGTCTTCGACATAACTATAAAAGGCGCGTATGCGATGCGCGAGCACTTCCCGAGAGCCGCGCTGGTGTTTCTGCTCCCCCCGACGATGGAAGAGCTGGAGCGGCGGCTCCGGAACAGGGGCACGGAAACCGAGGAAAAAATCCTGGGCAGGCTCAAAGAGGCGAAGCGCGAGATCAATTCGTTGGAGCGATTCGACTACTATATAGTAAACGACGATGTTTCGTTGTCGGCGGAAAAGCTGAACGCAATCCTCACGGCGCATAAAAGCCGTGTCTGCGCAGACGAGGCCCAAGCCATCTTGAAGCTTATTGCCGGATAGAGCGCATGTCGGCATACCTGGCGCTCACATGCTTGACATACCCTGTATGCTTTTTTCTATTTTATGGTTTTTGTTAGTTTAATCGTTTTTGATAGTTTTAATGTTTTTTTAGTTTTATATTTTTGTTAGTTTAATGTTTTTGATAGTTTTATTGTTTGGATATTTTTATTGTTTTTGCTGCCCACTAATGGATTTTCGGCATAGGAGGTTTTCAGTGATATCACCGGACATAAAGGACCTTATGCGCAATATGGACTCCAGGTACACGCTGGTCATTACTGCGGCCAAGCGGGCTCGCCAGCTCACCGGCGGCGCCGAGCCCCTTACCAGGTTCCGCTCGGACAAGCCGGTCACGCTGGCGATACATGAAATCGCCGAGGGCAAGGTTGACTATTTCCGCGAGGGTGCGGCCCTGTCCGACTATATTGGCGCGGACATGCAAGGCCGGGTGGGCGCCAGCGCCTATGCTTCTGTGTTTTACGACGACGCAGACGGCAGTGATGCGCCGCCATATATGGACGGCGACGAGCAGCATTATATCAGCGGTGGCAGCGCAGGCGCGCGAGGGTTTGGCGAAGACGATCTTTCGGACGGCGACGGTATCGTCGGTGCGGGCGCCGACTTGGACGACGATGGCATCGTCGGTACGGGCGCCGACCTGGACGACGATGACGAAATCGACGGCATCGACGACGTTGAGGGCGGCGACATGGAAGATGGCGAGGGCGATGATATAGACAATGAAGAAGACAGCGTGGACGGCATAGGCGACGCGGACGGCGTGGACGGCGTGGACGACGTGGACGACATATAGCAATATGTCAATATAACAATATATGAGGACGAAATGTGAGGACGAACAGTGTTCGTCTGCGGCTTTTATAATTGCCAAAGTTTGAATTTTGTGAGGGGGTGGACGCATTGGGCGATAACAGCACGGACAAGGAAAATACAGCGGCGCGCGGCGACGATAAACTGATGGACAAGATTGTGGCGCTGGCAAAGAACAGGGGGTTTGTCTTCCAGGGCTCGGAGATATACGGGGGCCTTGCGAATACATGGGACTATGGGCCGCTCGGCGTCGAGCTCAAAAACAATGTCAAGCAGGCCTGGTGGCAAAAGTTCGTCCGGGAGAGCGAACACAACGTTGGCGTCGACTGCGCCATACTGATGAACCCACAGGTCTGGGTCGCCTCGGGGCATGTGGCGGGGTTCGCCGATCCACTGATCGACTGCCGTTCCTGCAAGACCAGGCACAGGGCCGACCACTTAATCGAAGGCTGGACGACGGAGGCGGCTGCTGCGGGCGCCGGGGGCATCGACGCGCCTGTCAATGCCGGCGGCTGGGGCGACGAGCAGCTATTGGCGTTCATTAGGGAGCACGGCGTCCCGTGCCCGGACTGCGGCGCGTCCGACTTCACGGACGTGCGGAAGTTCAACATGATGTTCAAGACGTTCCAGGGCGTGACGGAGGACTCGCAGGCCCAGATATACCTGCGTCCGGAAACCGCGCAAGGCATCTTCGTGAACTTCAGGAACGTGCTGCGTTCCACCAGGCGCAAGATGCCCATGGGCATCGGGCAAATCGGCAAGGCGTTCAGGAACGAGATAACGCCCGGCAACTTTACGTTCCGCACCAGGGAGTTCGAGCAGATGGAGCTCGAGTTCTTCTGCGAGCCGGGGACCGATCTCGAATGGTTTGCATATTGGAAGGAATTCTGCAAAAACTGGCTGCTGTCGCTCGGCATGAGGGAGGAGAACCTGCGCCTGCGCGACCACTCGGAGCAGGAGCTCTCGCACTACAGCAATGCGACGACGGACTTTGAGTACCTGTTCCCGTTTGGCTGGGGCGAGCTGTGGGGCATAGCCGACAGGACCAATTTCGATCTCGCGCAGCATATAGAGCATTCGAAAGACGACCTCTCATATTTCGACCCAACCAGCAATAAAAAATATGTGCCGTACTGCATCGAACCGTCGCTCGGCGCCGACAGGGCGGCGCTCGCGTTCCTGTGCGACGCCTACGGCGAGGAAGCCGTCGGCGAAGGCGACGTGCGCACGGTGCTACGCTTCCACCCGGCGCTGGCGCCGGTGAAAGTGGGCGTCCTGCCGCTCTCTAAAAAGCTCTCCGAAGCGGCGTCCGCCATATACAGGGACCTGTCGCGCTCGTTCGTCTGCGAGTTCGACGACACGGGCAGCATTGGCAAGCGCTACAGGAGGCAGGACGAGATCGGGACGCCTTACTGCGTCACATACGACTTTGAGTCCGAAAACGACAAAAGCGTGACAATCCGCGAGCGCGACTCCATGGACCAGGTGCGCGTGCCAATAGGCGAGCTTGCTTCCTGGTTCTCCGGCAAGTTCGTATTTTAGCAGGCGAATAACCATTGCTAAAACTAAAACCGTTACCAAAATTATAACCGTTACCAAAACTAAAACCGTTGTACTAATTATTAACCGTTATTCAATTTTTCGTAATGTGTTGCTATAATATATAAGGTATCTTAATTTTTGCCAAGAAAGGAGAATAGGCCGGTTAAGGCCTAATGAAGAAATGGCGAAATATGTATACATGTTTGAGGAGGGCAACGCGAAGATGCGCGAGCTCCTTGGCGGCAAGGGCGCGAACCTGTGCGAGATGACGGGGCTCGGGCTGCCTGTCCCCAGGGGCTTTGTCGTCACGACGGAGGCTTGCACGCGTTACTACCAGGATGGAGAAAAGATAGCGGGCGACATTGAAAAAGAGATTTTTGAGCAGCTCGCCAATCTGGAGAAGAAAACAGGGAAGACGCTGGGGGACAAGGGCGCGCCGCTGCTCGTTTCGGTGCGTTCGGGGTCGCGCGCGTCCATGCCCGGCATGATGGACACGGTGCTGAACCTCGGGCTGAACGACGAGGTCGTCGCCGGGCTCGTCGTGCTGACGGAGAACGAGCGCTTTGCCTTTGACAGTTACCGCCGTTTCATCACAATGTTTTCCGATGTCGTCATGGAGATTTCAAAAGCGCATTTCGATAAGGCATTTGACGCTGTCAAGGAAGAAAACGGCGCGCATTTGGACACGGACCTCACTGCGGACAACCTAAAAGAGGTAGTAAAGCGCTTCAAAGCCATCTACCGCGAGCACAAATCCGCCGATTTCCCGCAGGACCCGCGCGAGCAGTTGTTCGAGGCCGTTAAGGCCGTGTTCCGCTCGTGGAACAACAACCGCGCCATCACATACCGCCGCCTAAACGACATCCCCAGCGACTGGGGTACGGCCGTGAACATACAAGAAATGGTCTATGGCAACATGGGCGACGACTCCGGCACCGGCGTCGCGTTCACGAGGGACCCGAGTACGGGCGAGAACAAGCTGTACGGGGAGTTTCTGATGAACGCGCAAGGCGAGGACGTGGTCGCCGGCATACGCACGCCGCAGTCGCTTGAGCAGCTAAATTCGGTCAACCCGCAGGTGTACGACGAATTCGTGGGGTACGCGCGCAAGCTCGAGGACCATTACAAAGACATGCAGGACATGGAGTTCACTATCGAAAAGGGCAAGCTCTTCATGCTGCAGACGCGCAACGGCAAGCGCACGGCGCAGGCCGCGCTGAAAATTGCCGTGGACTTCGTGCGCGAGGGCGTGGTCTCGGAGGAGGACGCCATCCTGATGGTCGACCCGCGCCAGCTCGACGCCCTGCTGCACCCCAACTTCGAGCCCAAGGCGCTCGCGGCGGCCAAGCCCGTGGCGAAGGGCCTGCCGGCGTCGCCCGGCGCCGCTTCCGGTAAAATATACTTCGAGGCGAAGGACGCCGTTGACGCCCACAAGGGCGGCGAGGAGCTGGTGATCCTGGTTCGCGAGGAGACCTCCCCGGAGGACATAGAGGGCATGAGCGTCGCGCAGGGCATACTGACGTCGCGGGGCGGCATGACGTCGCACGCGGCGGTCGTCGCGCGCGGCATGGGCACGTGCTGCGTGGCGGGCTGCAGCGAGGTGACTATCGACGAGGCCAGCAAGACATTGACGGACAAAAACGGGAAAAAATACGCGGAGGGCGACTACATTTCGCTCGACGGCTCCACGGGCAATGTCTACGACGGCAGGATCGCGACCGTCGATGCGGAGCTGACCGGTGATTTCGAAGTGTTCATATCATGGACGGACAAAGTCCGCCAGCTGCGTGTGCGGACAAACGCCGACACGCCGCACGACGCCGAGACGGCGATCAAGTTCGGGGCGGAGGGGATCGGCCTGTGCCGGACCGAGCACATGTTCTTCGAGGAGGACAGAATCGCGGCTATGCGCGAGATGATCGTCTCAAAGACGGAAGAGCAGCGCCGCCGCGCCTTAGAAAAGATCCTCCCGATGCAGCGCAAGGACTTCGAGGGCATCTTCGTGGCGATGGACGGGAAGCCGGTTACGATACGGCTGCTCGACCCGCCCCTGCACGAGTTCCTGCCCCAGGCGGACGGCGACATCGCGTCGATAGCCAAGGAGCTGAACATGGAAAACGACGAGCTCCGCTCCGTCATCCGCAGCCTGCACGAGATCAACCCAATGCTCGGCAACCGGGGCTGCCGCCTGGCCATCATCTTCCCGGAAATCCCCGAAGTGCAGACGCGCGCGATAATAGAGGCAGCCGTCAACGTCGGCAAAAAGGGCGTGAAGGTGCTACCGGAGATCATGATACCGCTCATCGGCGACATTAAAGAGTTTGTCTATGTAAAGAATACGGTCAAAGAAACGGCCGCAAAGGTGTTAAAAGAGCTGGGCGCGGAGCTTGACTATCTGGTCGGCACGATGATCGAGATACCGAGGGCGTGCCTGACCGCCGACGAGATCGCAAGCGAGGCCGAATTCTTCTCGTTCGGGACGAACGATCTCACGCAGATGGCATACGGCCTCAGCAGGGACGACGCGGGCAAGATTTTGGATACATATTTTGATAAAAATATCTATGAATTCGACCCGACCGCGCGCATCGACACGCGCGGCGTCGGCAAGCTGATGGAAATGGCTGTCAAGCTCGGGCGCGAGGCAAGGGCGGACATTCACCTCGGCATCTGCGGCGAGCACGGCGGCGACCCGTCGTCGGTCGAGTTCTGCCACTACGCGGGCCTCGACTACGTGTCCTGCTCGCCGTTCCGCGTGCCTATCGCGCGGCTGGCGGCGGCGCAGGCGGCCATAAAGGACAAAAGCGGAGTAAAAGTCATACACGGATAACGGATAATGAGCACTGAGGGCGGCATAACGCCGCCCTCGGCGCTTTTTTGTGCGCCGATTAGGTATTGAAAGATTTAACTATGATGTTTCGTTCGGCTATGTGCCCCAACTGCGACAGCTTCATAAAGCTCGACAGCGAGAGCGAGTCCATTTATTGCGCCAAATGCGGCATACAGATGCAGGCGCAGGACGCGTTCGTCTACTACGAGCTGAAAACGGGCGGAAAGCCGGACATCGGCGCCATTGGCAGCTACAGTATCCTGCTAAAATGTGGGACGGGTTTCCTCGAGCAGCAAAAGCACGACTTGGCGGATGCCTGCTTTGCCAACATATTAAAAAACGCGCCCGACGACTACCAGATTTGGAAGCTGCGCGCGCTCACATGGGAGTCGCAGGTCGTCAACGAATATAAAAAGTCCTTTTACGAATTCAGCCGCAAGAATGGGCTTGTGGAAAACAAGGAATACATCGAAAAATACAGGGAGTACTGCGACAACGCCGTGCGCCACAGCCCGGGCGAAATTTCGGACGAACTCGCCGAAGAGTTCAACGACCACATTCGCGGGCACTTCAACATCGCCTACCGCGCGTATAAACTGGAAAAGCGCCGCTCCACGACCTTCACCGCCCTCACCGCAGCATCAATGCTGGCCCTGGTAGCCCTGGCGCTCAACGCCTGCCGCATGTGAGTCATACTGAAACTACACGCCTAACTACACACGTTGGGTGTATTATATTGGGCTATATTGGGATTGATAGGTCTAAGATATAGGCATCAAAAAACCCTATAGCCTTTGCGGTTACAGGGTTTGCGGGTAAAGCTGGTGGACGGACTTGAACCCCCGACCTGGTGATTACAAATCACCTGCTCTACCAGCTGAGCTACACCAGCACATTTTACATAAAAGAGAAAGACGACCCGGAAGGGGCTCGAACCCTCGACCTCCAGCGTGACAGGCTGGCATTCTAACCAACTGAACTACCGGGCCAATTTGGGGATGGTTATCCCCGTATGGTCAAATGATGACCCATAGGGGACTCGAACCCCTGTTACCGCCGTGAAAGGGCGGTGTCTTAACCGCTTGACCAATGGGCCATAATCAAAAACCATTGCGGCTGTGCGAAATCCGCAAAGCTGATGTATCGCGTATTAGCCAGCAAAGTTTATTCTAACCTCAACGCCACTTTTTGTCAAGCAAAATTTCATTAGCCTTCCCACAGTGAAAACCCATTGGAAATTTCATTGGCCTTACAAAATGCGAAATTTTTATGACCTTGCCACATGTTTGTAAATCGGCTATGCTTTTGCGTATGGCTATTTTTTTGACACCAAGGCTGCGGGCAGTAGCTGATGAAATAGCGAAACTGGGCTGCCAGGACATCGTGTACGACATCGGCGCCGATCACGCCTATTTGGCTATACATCTGGTGCAGTCTGGGCTGTGCGCCGCCGTCGCAGCGACCGACATAAGCCGGCCATCACTGGGGCGCGCGCGCCGCAACGCCGAAAGGCACGGCGTGTCCGGAAATATTATTTTCTACGCCGGCGACGGTTTTTCGGCAATCCCCGCATATGCGCCCGGCAAGGCCGTCGTCATTGCCGGCATCGGTGGGAAGAACCTGATAAACATCATCGACGGGGGAATTGAGAAGGCCAGGGCCGCGTCGCTGCTGCTCTTGCAACCCATGAGCGGGCAGGAGGACTTGCGCGGATGGCTGTTCGGCAACGCGTTTGAGATCATGTACGAGCGTCTGGCGCTGGAAGGCGGCAGGGTCTACAATGTGCTCGCTTGCAGGCGCGCGGATGCGCCGGTGCCGTATGCCCCCGAGGAGCTGTATCTGGGCAAGCGCGTGCTTTATGTATCGGACGACGAATATCGCCAGTTTTTGCGCTTCACGCGCCTGAAGGTCGCAAACAGATATGGCGGGCTTAAAGCTGCTGGGCTAATTGGCGATAATATACATAGTTGCGGCAATATTTATATGGAAGCGGCCCTTCTAAAAAATGTGCTCGAATGCATTGACGAACGCTTGCAACTGCTATGTGACGGGAAGGGCAATGGAGAAAAAGCGTGAAAAATAACAGAAAGGGCAGTACTGTGACGCGAGGGCAAGCAATTGGGATTAAGGCTTGCCATTGCCATTGCATTATTCATGCAAATTTGTGCGCAGTCTGTGCATAGCTTTTTTATGATTAAAATCAGCGATATCATTGAATGCATGCAGGAAATGGCGCCGGAGGAGCTGGCTGAGCCCTGGGACAACTGCGGCCTGCTTGTAGCGTCCGAAAATGAGAGCGCGGAGCGCGTGATTGTGTGCCTGGACGTGACCCGCGCCGTAGTCGACGAGGCCATAAAGTCTGGCGCCCAACTGATTGTCGCCCACCACCCGCTGATATTTACGCCAATAAAGCGCATAGACATGGGCAGCGTGCAGGGCGCCTTGCTGCTTTCACTGATCCGCAACAATATTGCCCTTTATGCTGCGCACACAAACGTCGACAAGACATACGGGGGGCTCAACGATTTGCTCGCGGGCCTAGTTGGGCTGGACGTACCGCCGCCGCCGCCGGACGAACACGCGCCGCTGGACTATTATCGCATCGGCGAATTTCAAAGCGCGATGTCGGCGGAGGCCTTTAACGAGCGCGTCCGGTCGCGGCTCAAATTGGGCAGCCTCATCGTATCCGCGCCGAACGGCGATCCAGGCGGCGCGCAAAATGGGCAGATGGATACGGGCGGGCGCGCAAAGACAATAAAAAAGGTCGTCGTAATGTGCGGATCATACAGCCTTGAGGCGGAAAAGTTTGCAACCACGGGCGCTGACGCCCTGCTGTGCGGCGAAATTCGACACCACGAGGCGCTTGAACTGGCTGGTATGGGGGTACATATAATCCAAGCGGGCCATCACGGAACCGAGCGGTTCTTTATCAGTTTGGTTGAAAAATGGATTGCCGACAGGTATCCCGAGGCGGCCATACAGGGCGTGGGGTTTTCGTCCCCGCCGACGACGTTCTACCATGGCGGCGGCGGGCTTAATGATGTATAATTAGTGCATGCGGTGAGCAGGACGGGCGGCCGCGTGCGCGAAACGAAAGGCCGCGCACGAGGAAAGTCCGGGCTCCGCGCGGCAAGGGTGCCGGGTAACCCCCGGTGGAGGCGACTCTAAGGAAAGTGCAACAGAAATATACCGCCAGGCAGCCGCCAGGCGGCTGGCATGCGGTCGCAATGTGGCCGGCATGTGGTCGTCGTCAGGCGGTTCGCCGAGGCAAGGGTGGAAAAGTGAGGTAAGGGCTCACTGCCGGCCTGGCAACTAGCCGGCTCTGTAAACCCCGCCCGGAGCAACACCGCGGAGGGACGCAAGGGCGCCGCGCCCGTCCCGAGGAGGTGGCTGGAGCCGCGCCGAGACGCGTGGCCACAGACAGATGACCGCCAGATACAGAACCCGGCTTACAGTCCTGCTCATTGTCATTAATTTGTCATTTTGCGCGGTATGATGTAGAATAAATAAATCAAAATACCATGAAGGAAACGGAGGAAATTTGAATGGGGCTTCTTAACTCAGTTGAAATGTTCAAGAAGGCTTATGACGGCGGTTACGCAATCGGCGCGTTTAACGTGAACAACATGGAGATCATCCAGGGCATCACGGAAGCCGCCAAGGCGGAAAACGCCCCGTTGATTTTGCAAGTTTCGGCTGGCGCCAGGAAATACGCGAACCATACGTATTTAATGAAGCTTATCGAAGCGGCGATCATCGAGACCGATCTACCGATTTGCGTCCACCTCGACCACGGCGACACGTTCGAGCTGTGCAAGTCATGCATAGACGGCGGTTTCACGTCCGTCATGATAGACGGCTCGCATTTGGCGTTTAAGGACAATATCGCGCTCACAAAACAGGTAGTCGACTATGCACATGCCCAGAAGGAGTACATAACCGTGGAGGGCGAGCTCGGCAGGCTAGCCGGCGTCGAGGACGACATCAACGTTTCCGCCGAAGACTCCTCATATACGGACCCCAACGACGTCGAGGAGTTCGTGAAGTCGACGGGCGTCGACTCGCTCGCGATAGCCATTGGGACGAGCCACGGGGCGTATAAGTTCAAAGGCGAGGCCAAGCTCAGGTTCGACATCCTTGAAGAGGTTTCGAAGCGCCTGCCCGGGTTCCCGATAGTGCTGCACGGCGCCTCGTCGGTCATCCCGGAATATGTCGACGACATCAACAAATACGGCGGGGAGATGCCAGGCGCGAAGGGCGTGCCCGAAGAAATGCTGCGCAAAGCCGCGTCGATGGCCGTATGCAAAATCAATATCGACTCCGATATCAGGCTCGCCGTCACGGCGACCATCCGCAAGTATTTTAGCGAGAACCCTTCGCATTTCGACCCAAGGCAGTATCTAAAACCGGCGCGCGACGAAATTGTCAAGCTCGTGAGTAACAAGCTGGTCAACGTGCTGGGCTGCAACAACAAGGCGTAGATGCAAACTGGGGGCGGCCATTTGTGGCCGCCCCTGTTGAACGCTAACGGGGCGCAGAGGACTGCGTGACGCGCAATTCATCCGCGTCACGTATAATTCCTTTGCGTCCCGTTCTGTCCTCTGCGCCCTGCGGCTATTTATTCGAAAATTTTTGTTGCGCGCGCCATCCTCTCTGTGACTTTAACGTCGAACGGGCAGCGCTCAATGCACGCGCTGCACTTGATGCAGGCCGAGGCTTTTACCGGCATGGCGCCATAAATATCGGATGAACCCGCCATACTCGCTGCGCCCGTCTTGCCTGCAGCGCCCGCCATATTCGCTGCGCCCGACTTGCCCGCAGCTTCTGCCGCGCCCAGCTTTTCGGCGTCCTCATATGCGTCCAGCAGTCTGTTGACCTGTGCGATGTTGATTCCGACTGCGCAAGGAAGGCAGTGGTTGCAATACACGCAGTTCCCGGAAACGGACCAGCGCGAACCGGCCACGGCGGCGCTGTAGTCGCGCTCTGCGTCCGCGCTGGTATTGTACGCGAGGATCTGTTCGATCTCCTGCGGCTTGGTGCAGCCGGGTATGACCGACGAGACGCCGTTCTGCGCCAACACGTACGATATGAGGTTCACCGGCGTGAACCCGGCGCTTTGCTCTGCCCGGAAAATATATCCGCCGCCAAAAGGCTTCATTGCCACCAGCCCGACGCCCTTGCGGGCGCATTCGCCATACAGCCCCTTGCGCGGCTGCGGCCCCGCCTTTCCCGCCGCGTCGAAACCGTCGGCCGCGTCCCACAGCGTCTCGAGCGTCCCGGTGTCATACATGATCCCGTCCGTGACCACGTCGAACGCCGGGTTTATCGGATATAATATGACATCGAACGCGCCGTTTTCGATGGCTCTGTACGCAATGTCGGTGCTGTGCGTGCTGATGCCGATGGATTTGGCCTGGCCCCCGCGCTTCAGCGCCTGAGCATATTCAAGTATGCCGCCGTCGCCGGTGACCTGTTCATAGTCCGTCGCCTTGTCGCAGAACTGGATGATGAAGACGTCAACATGGTCCGTGCCCAGCGCCCGCAGGAAATACTCGAACCGGGGGCGCGCGTCTTCCGGTGCACGCGCCTGCCAGTAGGCCATGTAGGTCAGGCAGAGGCTGTCCCGCTTCCCGCTTATGGCTTTGCCGAGTTTATCATAGCCTTGATAGTTTATGGAGTCCTCCCGGTAGTCGTGCCCCGGGTGGCAGTCGAAGAACGTCACGCCGCCCCGTATGGCAGCGCCGATCGTATCTATGACCACGCTTTCTTCCTTGTCCAGCAGGTGCTCGAGCCCCATGCCGATTTCGCTGACCACAAGGCCCGTCTTGCCTAAATTTCGATAGTTCATACTCATGATACTCATGCCCCTTTTCCGCGAAAAATTATCATCTTTCATTTTATTATATGAGGGTGTAATATAATATATTATAAATTGATACCAATTGCCAAGGAGAGGGGCCTGTGATACTTTCGGAACGTTATAACTACCCGACGGATTTTTATGAGCGCTCGAAGTCTACATTCGAGACTGCGCTTTCGACCGCGCCGGCCTACGGCGCATGGCAGGCGCTCGACCCCGGCGCGGGCGCGCCCATCTGCGAGCGCTACGGCGCCGTGCCGGAGCTGACGAAACAGATGATCAGGGATCATTTCCCGTTCGGGCTGGTTCCGAACCATCGCGACGTGGAAGCGGCGCTGCGCAGCGGGGAGGTCGAGCACACCTACACGAGCGGCACGACGGGCGAGCGGGTCATCAATATATGGGACCAGGACTGGTGGGACAGGGCGGAGGCGGCTTCATGGAAGCTCAACGCCCATACGGCGGGGCTTTCGTACCCACAAAAAAACGCGAAGCTCTCCAGCTCGTTGAACTTCGGCATCAGTTGCGAAGAGGATCTGCCCATCGAGTACCGCCTTTGGGGCGACAGGCTGTATTTGAGCGAAAAAATAAATCTCATACAGTGGCAGCCCCGGCATTTCGAGCGAATGGCCAAGGAGCTTAAAAGCTTTCAGCCGGTCGTGCTGGAGGCCAACCCCTCTCTGCTCGCCAGGCTTGCTTACTGGGCGATGGACGAGGGGGTCGAAATGTATTCGCCCGCCATTATAATGTTTACTTTCGAGTTTACCTCGAAGATTCACCTCGCCGCCATACGAAAGGTGTTCTCGTCCCCGCTGATCAGCTCGTTCGGCACGACGGAGACCGGTTTCGTGCTGGAGGAGTGCGAGGCCGGGCGCATGCACCAGAACATCGGGTTCTGCAGGATAGACTATCACCCGTTGAAGGACGCGTACGGCGGCCCGGAGCTGGGCAGGATGCTCGTAACGACGTTCGGCAACCCATGGAACACCGTCATTAAGTTCGATACAGGCGACCTTATTCGTCTACACCCGTCCGGCACGTGCGAATGCGGCCGCAACGAGGGGCTGATAGCGGAAGCGGTGGAGGGGCGCGTGACAAACGTAACATTCACGACGAGCGGCGGCCTTGTCACGACCATGGCGCTGGACGACGCACTGGCGATCGTCCCCGGGATACGCGACTACAATTTTATACAGCATGGGACAGCGAGCTACGAGTTGCAACTGATGCTCGCGCCCGATCTTGCGCTTGATGCCGTAGGCGGCGCGGGCAGTGCAAGCGGCGGAAGCGGCGTGGGTAGTGGAAGCGGCGCTGGTCGTACAAGCGGCTCGGGCAGCCAGACGGCTGACTGCGCGCTGGAAGCGCTCCGAGCGCTGTACGGCGCGGACGGGGCGTTTGATATTAAGATTATGAAAAACATATACCCCGGCCCCGCCGGGAAGTTCCGCCGCACGCAGGCGAATTTCGACTATGATGTAGGGGGGCTGTTTGCATGAGCGCAGGACCCATCGGAACGCCTGCCGTACTGATATCGGGCGGACAGCCGCTGGACGCGGCCGTGTTTAGCGCAGCGATAGCGCCAGCGCTGGCCAGGTTCCACAAGCCGAAAGTGGCGTATATCGGCGCAGCCAACGGCGATCGGGAAGGTTTCTTCGAAACCGTAAACACCATGTTCCGCAGCGCCGGAGCAAGCTCAATGGACTTTTTGCGCCTTGCCCGCGACGATGCGGATGTGGTCGCCGCCAGGGCGGTGCTCTCGGCTGCCGACGTGATATTTTTCTCCGGCGGCGAGGTGGAGGACGGCATCAATTGGATACGCAGACACGGGCTGGACGGCATGTTATCGGAGCTGTTTGCCCAGGGCAGGCAGTTCATGGGCATATCGGCCGGCGCCATCATGATAGGCGCGCACTGGGTGCGTTGGGACGTCCCGGGGGACGATTCCACAGCGGCGCTCTTTGATTGCCTTGGGCTCGTCCCCGCAACATTCGACACCCACGCGGAGGACGAAGACTGGGTCGAGCTGAAAGCTACGCTGCGGCTGATGGGGGACGGCGCCTCGGGCTACGGCATTCCACGCGGCGGCGCCATCAGCGCTGACAGCGGCGGCCGTCTTGTAAACCTGACAAAAGAATATTTGACATACACATATAAAAATGGGCATTATATAATAAAGTAGGGGACGGGCCCCCGCCATCCCGGCGCCCCGTAACCGATATGCAGGGAACGGCGCCTTCGCCGCCCCGCACATGGACTGTTTTGCATCGCCACCGACGAGCAAGAAGGAGTTGAACCAACCGATTGGACGAACTGGGGCAAAAGAATGACGACGCCGTACCGCTGGGGCGGTTGCGCGTCGGTTTGATATATAACCTGAAGAAAAACATCATATCGTACCCGCCAGACGCCGAAGCGGAGTTCGACGACATCGACACCATATCTGCGCTTAAAGGCGCCATCGAGAGCTCTGGCTACGCGGTCGAGCTGCTGGAAGCCGACGAGCGGCTCCCCGTGCGCCTGTCGCGCAACAGGCCCGACATTGCGTTCAACATCGCGGAGGGCGTTGGGGGCCGGGGCAGGGAAGCCCAAGTCCCCGCAATTTGTAATTTTTTTGGCATCCCCTACACCGGCTCGGACGAGGCCACGATGTGCATTGCCATGGACAAGGCGCTCGCCAAGAAGCTGCTTTCCGCCCACCGCGTCCCGACCCCAAATTTCCGTATAATAAAACCGGGGGATCGCCTGTCCGTGCGCGGCCTGGGCTACCCCGTCATCGTCAAGCCTGTCGCGGAAGGCTCCGGCAAAGGCATAACGGGCCTTTCCATAGCCGGGGACGCCGACGCGCTCCGCGCCGCGTTGCAAAAAGCCCTGGACGACTACAGCCAGGATATGCTGGTAGAGGAATTTATCGCGGGCAGGGAGTTCACGGTGGGGATACTGGGCAACGGGCGGAGCGCGCGCGTTTTTGCCCCCATGGAGATCATTTTCCGGGACAGGGCGCGCGAAATATACAGCTACGAAGTTAAGCGGAATTTCAAGGACCATGTCGACTATAAATGCCCGCCCGATTTAAGCGCGGGCGAGCAAGCGGAAATTATGCGGCTCGCGCAGCGCATATATGATATACTCGCATGCAGGGACTGCGCGCGGATCGACTTTCGCATGGACGGGAGCGGTCGCTTTTATTTTATTGAAATCAACCCGCTGCCCGGCCTGGCCCCCGGCTACAGCGATTTCCCGATATTGGCGGAGTTTTGCGGCGTCGGCTACAACGAATTGATTGCCGGCATATTGGAAAGCGCCCTGGAGCGGCATGGCTTGCTTCCGGCGCGACGATGAAATGTTAACCGAGGCGCGTATGAAAATGAGTATAAATACCCGAGTATTTTCATATTTTAATGTAACGCCGGACAGCCCGGAGTGGCTGGACTGGAAATGGCAGTTCAAGCACCGTATCACCGACGCGGATACGCTGTCGCGCCTCGTTGCGCTGGACAGCGGTGAAATTTCGGGGATACGGCAAAGCCTTGACAATTTTAAAATGGCGCTGACCCCGTACTTCGCTTCCATTATGGATCCCGGCGACGCGTGCTGCCCCATACGCATGCAGTCCGTGCCCTCCGCCTACGAGATGGGCGTGCTGCCCTGGGAGGCGAAGGACCCGTTGGACGAGGAACATGACAGCCCCGTGGAAAATATTATCCACCGCTACCCCGACAGGGCGGTCTTCCTGGTCGCGAGGCAGTGCGCGATGTATTGCCGCCATTGCGTCAGAAAGGCGCACATGGGCGAGGAGGGCTTCGCGTTAAGCAGCGATGATATGGCAAAGGCCATAGGGTATATAGCAAATACGCCACAAATAAGGGATGTGCTGGTGTCGGGCGGCGATCCGCTCATGCTGGACGACGCACACCTGGAAAGCGTCATCGCCGGCCTGCGCGCAATTGAGCACGTGGAGATCATACGCATAGGCACGCGCGCGCCGTCCGCCCTCCCGATGCGGATAACGCCGGCGCTGCTCGCCATGCTTAAAAAATACCACCCTATATGGATCAACACCCAGTTCAACCACCCGGCGGAGCTGACGCGCGAGGCCCTGCAGGCATGCGCGGACATAGTCGACGCGGGCATCCCGCTGGGGAACCAGAGCGTCCTGCTCAAAGGCGTCAACGACGACACGGAAACGATGAAGGCCCTCCTGCTCGGCCTCGTGAAAGCGAGGGTCAGGCCGTATTACCTGTACCAGTGCGATCTGTGCGAGGGCGCCGGGCACTTCCGGACGAAGGTGGAGGCCGGCATTGAGATTATCCGGCAGTTGACCGGCGCCATATCAGGGTTCGCCATCCCCAAGCTCGTGATAGACGTCCCGGGCGGCGGCGGGAAGGTGCCGATTGGCCCGGATTACATCGAATCCATTGACGACGAAAAGATAGTGCTGCGCAATTATCAGGGAAAGCAGTATTCGTACCACCAGCCCTGACCGCGCCGACGCGCTGCGCTACATCATCGTCACATTAACCGCCATGCGCCAACGGCGTGCTAATCGCACGTGTAATAATTTATTATCGTCGTGCCTTGTTGCGGCGCGCTGAGGACAGCGCGCCCTACGATGACAGCGTGCAATGCGGAGGCGGCGCGCCCTACATTGCTATTTTTTTTACCTATTTTTAATTGACCTTGCGGACGATAAATATTATTATAGTCATAACTTCTGCTGCCTAAAGCAAACATTAAATGTGGCTCGGCATCTTATGACGACATTTCATATTAACCATTGATCAATGCGCCATTATTAAATCTATTTATTATACAGCGATGTAATGCCCCGCGGATTCAAGAACCAGGATTGGTCCACAAAAATGATCGGGAGGTCATATCCATGAAAAGAACCAGCCAAAAGCATTTTAAGCGCATCATAAAAAGGCTTATATCAGTTTCACTGACGCTCGCGCTAACGATTGGCCAATTTCCTCTGTCAGCGGTGCGCGCGGCGCCGGGCGACGTCTTCGAAATATGGCGGGACGGCTCGCGCATAGGCGGCTACGTTGAGCTGGACGACGCGCTGCAGATGTTGCAAAACGAGGACACCCTGAAAATGCTTGCGGACCTGGATTATGAGGACTGCCTGACTATGCCGGGCTCCGAGGCTGGACCGCTCGCCTTTACCCTCGACCTCGACGGTCATACGCTGAACATATTGGGCGACGCCGATACGCTCAATATGGAAAGGGCCGCACTGGTTTTATCTTATACATACATGACAGTTACTGGCGTCGGTTCCGGCGGCGGCGGCGGCGGTGGAGGCTCTGCCGGCGGCGCGTTGAATATAGTACTGACCCCAGAGCCTGACGAATATGGGATATACCACGCGGTCAGCGCCCTCGCCATGAGCCATTCTTCTGTTACAATCAGCGACATTATCGTCAATTACGTCAGCGAGGAGGCCAACCGGCACGGCGGCTGCTTGATAGGCGCGTCAAACTCCACATTGGAAGTGACAGGCGGTGTCTCTGCTCCTCAGACGTTTACCGGCGGCGCCGGCGGCGACTACTATATAATTGCGGACTACTGGGCGACCATATCGGTCGCCGGCAGCCTTGACTGCCGCATCGACGCTTATACGAACTCCAGCATAGACATCGGCGGCAGCGTAAGCGGCAGCGCCTCCGTAAACTACAGCAGCCGGCTCGAAGTCGGCGGCGACATCGTCTGCGACAGCGCCGAAGCGGCGCTGACCGTCAGCGGGGAAGCCGAAGCGGAAGTGCTCGGCGACGTTAAAAACCTGAACGCAAGCGGCGCGGGCATTGAAGTAACAAGCTGGCCTTCATCGAACATAAGGGGGCCGGAAATTACGGTTCATGGCGACGTGGACGCGGGCGGCCCGGGCATAGTCGCGCATAGCGCGACGTTTGCGACCATAAACGGGAGCATTAACGGCGACCCCTACATCATCTTTGCGGATCAACCCGAGGACGCACGGGACTATGGCGACTACGACCGGAACTCCGGCACCGGCTATTTCATCTACGAGCATGAGTTCGGCCCCGGCGAAATGGGCGAGGTATGGGTAAAAGACTCCGCGTCGGGCAGCATGGCGGGTATATACAACACGCTGCTTACCAATGCTACCGACGCAACCAAGGCATATTACGACCCCGGCGACACGATGAGAATCTCGATATACGGCGAAGCCGGCGGGGCGGCGAGCGCGCTCGTCTCATTCGACGATCCCTCGCGTGGGCTGATCGGGGCGACGGAAGTGGTCGTCCTGGCGGAGGGCGCGGAGGCCGGCTTGTACAAAGGTGATTTCCTCGTGGCTGGGGGCATTTCAGCCATCAGCGGCGTCGTGTTTTCGTTGGACGGCATTCCTGGTAAAACCCGCGCCGAAACACAGATTCGTGCGAATAGGCTCCCGCAGATAAGCGGCGTGCTGGTGGTCACTATTATAAACGATTTCTACGCAACGCGCCCTGATCTCCGGATATCCGGGACGCTTTTTGCGGAGTCACCGGAGCGCGGCAATGGCGTCGAGGTGGATTTTGTCGGCGCGGACAGTGTGTATGCCATCGCAGGGCTGCCTTCGGGTGACGGATATGAGATCAGTTTATATAACGAGGATCACGAATTGCTAGCCAGCCAGGGCGACATCACAATCTTGGCAGGGCAGAAAGCCTCGGCCAGCATATCGCCGTCATTCAATGCATCTCTGTCCGTCGAGTTCATCTTCGACAGCGATTTGGAAAAAATGTTGTGGCCGCAGACGTCAGTGTTAGTCAAAGATGCGCAGACAGGAAAAGCGGTCGGCACAATCCAAGTCATAAACGGCGGCCCGTCGTCTACTCTGGGCAGCCTTGTCACCGGGCGCGAATACGAACTGAGTTTCAGGGGCGGAATCAAGCTTTTATATGACGAGCAAAATGCTCCTCCCAAGTATCTTTACTATCCGATAAATATCGTAACTTCGATCTTTCTTGAGCCGGGCGCCAACATTGAAACGATACGTTTGCAGGATCATGCTGTCTTTTATAACGCGGAACTGCGAGGGACAGTGACGATGGAAGGGGAAAGCGCCCCGGTTCAAAGAGCGAAAGTCCATGTAACGCAGGTCCTCGACGATTACGGTTATAAAAATACACTGCATTTTTATGTGACGACCGACAGCTCCGGAAGCTACAGCCTACCGGTTTTTGCGGGCTGCGAGACGAAGGTCAGCGTCAGCGGCATACCGGGGGGCCGGGCCAACCATTTTATAGAGGAATCATTTATTCCCACAGTCGGGCAAAATACGCGGAATCTTACCGCAGGCATTGGCCAAATCTTGCAAACTAACATCCGCCTATTCACCAAATATGTCGGCGACGACGGGTTCTCCGAATGGATTTGGGATACGAGGGCATTGCTGCAGCCCCAAATACAGCTGACCAATATGGAAACAAACAACTCGGCATATTATCGGGGCGATGAATCTGTATATCTTGTGGTGAAACCCGGCGACCGCATTCATTTATCCATAGATACAAAATTCAATGACTTATATTCCCAGCTTCCATATACTGAATACACCCTGATAGTTGACAGCGGCTATTCCGTCTACCATGAAGCTTACCTGGAGCAGGCAGGCGCGATACTAAATGTCCGGCCGGTCGGCCCGGACGGAAGGGCATTAATGACCGAGCAAAATACGCGCGCGCGTGTCAATGTCTCTATAAAAGACAGCCTGTCCAATCAGCCGGTAGCATACCATGATATTTATACAAGCGAAAATAGCTACCAATTACTCATTGAACGGCCTGGGACATTTGAAGTGACATTCAGGTGCTCCACGTTGGCGCATAATTTTTTCAGCGATACGCATGGAAATTACGAGGCGACGCGGCAGTTCGCCGTATCCGGGGGGTCAGTCAATGATTTTGGCGATGTCGTGCTGACGCCAATTGGCGCCAGCATAGCCTTGGGCTCCGTCGCCGCATCGCCGGTCGCCTCCGCGCCGGGCGGTGCGGTCACTATCACAACACGCTATGAAAATCTGCATGCGCCTGCGGGCGCCGACAGCATCATACTGCAGGTCCCGCCGGGGACTTCGTATATGCCCGGAAGCCTTACATTGAACAGCTCCGGTCTGCCCGATCCGGCGATCGATCCCGTGACGGGCCGCTTCGAGGTTCCGGTCGCGGCGGCCGATCCGCAATCGGGGTTCGCCGCATTCCGGGCCACAGTGCTCGCTGACGCGGGCGTTGTACGGACATTCACGACCTCGCTATACAAATCGGGGGCGATGTCCAGTACGCTTGGGACCGCCCAGATCAATATTGAAACATTGACCATTGAGGCGCCGGACTATACGGGCCGGCGCGAGATCGTAGTCAGCGGGCTGGCGCCGGCCGGCGCGCTTGTGAGGGTATTCGACCGGGGGGCGCCGCTGGGCGAGTCGACCGCGAATGGCGCCGGCGCCTGGGGGATGAACGTCGCGCTTCCGGGCGAGGACGGCGTCAGGTACAGGCACGAGCTGACCGCGTCGGCCGAGCATGCGGGAGAGGCGCTGTATACCGATAGGCGGGTGGTAATGTATGACCCGTACTTCCCGCATCTGACAAAGTTGACAGTCGGCGATAAAAATGGATATTCCTGGGAGCTAAATTTAATGGGGGGCGCGCTGTATTTCCCCTATACGCTTAACACAAACTCGATGAACCTGAAGGTATCGGCGGTTTTCGACAACAACCCGGGGGTGGAGGACGCGTGGATCGTCATTGAAGGCAGCAACGGGGGGATCGCAGAGGCGCAAGCGGCATATAACCCTGCAACGGGGGCCTGGGACGCTGTCGTGATCGACGCGCTCAGGATAGTAGGCGCCGCAAATGGCGATCAAGCGATCATATACGTCAAATATACCCCAAACTACGCTTTCTATAATCTGGCCAGCCCGCCGACCGAAGAGCAGCTCCGGAACCAGTTGCCCAGCGAGGCGAGCGGTTTTGTGCTGACGTGGATCGACGAGGGGACGCCCGCAGAGGACCCGGATCTAGGCATGGAGGATCCCGAGCTTGATATCGCAGATCTCGGCCATGGCGTCGTCGAATATGAAATCATGCAAGGCAGCTCGTTCAATGTATCCTATCTAATAGAGGGCATTCACGACAGCAACGCCTCGGTTCGCATTAGTATGACGGAGATGCGTAGATTCACGCCCCCGCAGGACGTTGGCGAGTTCAACCGCAGGCACAGGGGGTTCCAGGTATATAATTATAGATACAAGTTCAACTTTTTAGGCAGATTTGCTTCCAGTAAATTCTATGCGGTGGTATACCTGCCCCCGCAGTATGGATCCGGCTCTACTGCTGGCAAAGCTTTTTACGTGGTAGGCGAATATACGGACAAATATTCGGAGCAGACGATATTCTACACAGACGCCTGGAGAATTTTTCACAATATGGATCAATTGATAAGAAGCCTTTGTGACGAAGCGTTTGCGAATCGCCTTGACACATATGATGTTTTATACAACAGGAGCGTACAGCGCCATATTGTGAAGCAGGGCATGTCCGTTGCATTGACTGCGGGCACATTGTTTAAGGATCGGGAAGATGCTAGCCTGGCATTGTACGGCTTGGGCCTCTTTATGGACTGGGAGGCCAATGAAGCCAGCAAAAAGGATTTGGCGACTATTGAGAGAATGGTCAGAGGGGACAGGCATGTATTTTGCCCTGATGATGGCGGCGGGTCCGGCGGGGGCTACGACCCGCGTAGAAGAAGCCCTGCCATCAAGCCTGCTTGGATCATTGACCCCAGCGGAGTCGTGTACGAGGTGGCGATGGACGAGCCGCTGGAGGGCGTCACCGCCACGCTGCTCTTCGAGGAGGGCTCGGAGCAGGGCGCTGGCGCGGGTACGGGCACTGGCACTGGCGCAGGCACTGGCTCGGGCGAGTGGTCGGTTTTCGACATGGAGTGGTACGGACAGGTGAACCCGTATGTCACGATGCGCGACGGCTGGTACGCGTGGGATGTGCCAAAAGGGAACTGGATGGTCATGTATGAGAAAGAAGGTTATCGAACGGCGTACAGCGAGGAGATGTACGTCCCGCCGATACGCCTGGACGTGCACCAGGCGCTGGAGTACATGGGCCCGGCGCTGCCGGTCGGCGCATATTGGACAGAGGCGCCCGACACTATTGAGATCGTTTTTGACAGGTATGTTACGGAAGCCAGCGTAAATTCCGGCAACGTCAGCGTTTACACAGAAGCGCTTGCCGACGGCGGGGCGCCGCTGGGGGGCTACGAATTCCTGATGGGTTCGTTCCGACCGGTAGACCCCGTGGAATACAAGCAAAATACCGTCGCAAAGTCGTTCAGGTTCGTCCTGGACGGGGAACCCGGCAACCCGGGCGGTGGCTCGTTCGAACCGGGCAAAACCTATCATGTCGGCTTTATGCCCGTCGTCAGAAGTTACGCCGGGGTCCCGCTCGGGTTCGACAACAGCGGTAGCGGCGGCAGCGGTGGCGGCGGTGGCGGAAGCGGCGGCGGTAGCGGTGGCGGCGGGGCAAAGTATGTCCTGACGGTTACCGCCCCTCCGCCCGTGCCGGTCAAAGGCGTCCAAATGAATGCGGAGCGGTTTTTCCTTGATGTGGGCGAGACCGCGCAGGCTGAGGCGCGGATATTGCCGCAAAACGCGGCGAACCAAAGCGTAATATGGGCGTCGTCAGACGGCGATGTTGCGCAGGTCAACTCCGGCGGGCTTATCACGGCCATCGGGAACGGCGTCTGTTATGTGACTGCAGCGACTGTCGATGGCAGTTTCGAGGCCGACGTCAACGTGTATGTGGCAGGGCCTGCGCCGGACGTTGGCGAAGTGCCGGTAACGGGCGTTACGCTCAGCCAAACGGAATTGCAATTGTATATTGGGGGCTCGGCGCAGCTTACGGCCACCGTGCAGCCCCCGGAAGCGACAAACAAAAACGTGGAATGGTCCGCCGGCTGCGGCTCGACCGTCGCCACCGTTAGCCCGACAGGGCTTGTCACAGCAATCGCCGAGGGGACGTGCGTCGTGACAGCCAGGACGCAGGAAGGCGGTTTTTATGCCGACTGCATAGTCCGCGTTACGGCGGCGGACGACGGTACGACGGACGGCGATACGACAGACAGTGGGGCGACAGGCGGTGGCACATCGAGCGGCGGCGGTAATGCGGGCGGTATCGTGCCTGTCGGCGCGGCGCCGGGCGGCGAAACACAGGCTGGCCCTGGCGTCGGCGGTACCATAACTGTTCACGGCGCGGATATTCCGTACTTAATCAACGAGAGCGGCGTCCTGGCCATCAAGCTGGACGAGGCTGTCGCAATAAAAATAGTCGAAGGCTGCGACTGCGGCAATATACGGTTCGACTTTAGCAATATCAACGGCGTTAATGGGTTGCTGCTGGATTTAAAGCCCGAGTGGTTCATAAGCAGCGATCATATAGTGTCGCTGACCATCACACTTCGGGGCGTCGGCAGCGTGACCCTCGGCGTCAAAGTGCTGGTGAACCTCGCCAAGCTCAACAGGGAGCTGCGGTTCAGCCTCAAAAAGGCCTCCATGGACTTTGACATCCTCACGGCGTCGGACGAGAAGAGCATTGGCTATGACGACCCGGCCAACCCGATTATCTATAGGATGACGGTGTCGTCGGCGGCGCAGGCCCTGCCTGCGGACGACTTTGCAGGGCATGGGCTGGTTGCCGCCAGGAAAGGCGCACAAGGTGGCGCCGAAGGCGCTGGCGGAAGCAGCATAGCAGGTTCCGGTGCAGGCGCTGGCGAAAGCGGTGTAGCGGGTTCAGGCGCAGGCGCCGCTTCCGGCGCCTTGGTTCCCATCGGCAGATACAAGAACGGCGAGCTTGTTTTTGTCTCGCCTGCCACAGGCGTCTATGAGGTTTTATACAATGGAATGCGGTTTACCGACACAAGCGGCCATTGGGCTGCGGGCAACATAATCTTTGTGTCGGCGCGCGGCTTGTTCAGCGGCGTCGGCGGTGGCCTTTTCAGCCCCGACGCCCCAATGACCCGCGCCATGTTCGCCACGGTGCTGGCGCGGCTGGACGGCGCCGACCTCGATGCATATGCCGTATCCGCCGAATCCCGGTTCAGCGACGTCGCGGTCGGGGAATGGTACGCAGAAGCGGTTGAATGGGCGGCCGATTTGGGCATCGTCAATGGCTATGGCGACGGCAGCTTCGGCCCGGACGACAATATCAGCCGCGAGCAAATGGCGGTAATGCTTCAAAATTATTTGGATTATATAGGGGTCGCGTTGCCCGTTATTGGGGGCAATGATACAGAAAATCCCGGAAACGCCGACGGCTCGCTGGGAGCAGCCGGAACCGGCAGGGCGGGCGGCAGCCTCATGGCATTTGGCGACGAAGCGAGCATCTCGCCGTGGGCGCTCGAGGCCGTAAAAAAGGCGCGCGCTGCAGGCATTATTAACGGCAAGCTGGGGAATGTTTTCGACCCGCAAGGCCTGGCGAGCCGCGCGGAGGTTGCGACTATATACGCAAACTATATAGAAGCCTGCATTGACAGCTATTTAATACAATAAATTAAAATGTGGTGCGGGGGCGCCACGCGCCCGCACCGCGCGTTTCGTATAGCGCTATAACTTTTACAACTCGTTTTATTGGCGTTATGAGTCATTAAGTTAGTAATTATCGGCTGCTGCCTCGCCGCCCAGCATCGAAGCAGCGAGCGCCCGGCTTTGTTCAGCGTCGTGGATATAGTAAGAGACGCCCCCGATATACTTGGCTTCGCCCGGCAGCGTGGCGGTCTGGAAACTGTCCGACGATATGCCGGGCAGCCCGCGCGCTAGCTTTAGCATTTCAGACAGCGGCAGATCGGTTTGTATATTCGAATACACGGTGTCTATAATCTCGCTTACCTTGGTGACATATTTTACGTTGAGCTTTTGCCTTATCATTTCGCTGAAGAAATCGTGCTGGCGCTCGATGCGCTTGATGTCCGAGCCGTCGTAGAATTGGCGGACCTCCCGCGTCCACGAGTTCGGCATGCGGAAGCGCAGCAGGCCTTCCACCTGCTTGCCCGTGAGCGTCCGGCGGCCCTTTTTCAGGTTTATGTGCAGGTTCTGATCCGGGTCGTCATATACCATGTCGCAAGGCACGTCGTAATCCACGCCACCGAGCAGATCCACGATTTCGCGGACTGTCTTGAGGTTCACATTTACATAGTAGTCTATTTTTTGCCCAAGCATGCCCTCCAGCAGCGCCTTTAAGCGCTCGGGCCCGTCTTTAACCTTATATACGCTGTTTACTTTGTGGAATGTATAGCCCTGCAGCGTTATGTATGTGTCCCTAGGTATGGAGATTATGTTAAAATCCGAAGTTTTTGGATCATAACGCATAACCATCACCGCGTCTGTGTTGTCGCCCGAATCGCCGACGAGAACCAAAATGTTAATGGAATCGCCCGTTTCCTGCTTGAAACCGCGCAGCACGTCCATAAAGTCGTATGACGCGTTGGCATTGAAAGGCGCGAAGAACGAAAAGCCCGGCAGGCCCACGCGGAAATCGGGGTCGCCCGGCGCCGGGTCCGCCCCGCCGCCATCGCCATCGCCGGCGCCGACGTCGATTTGAGCGGGGTCCAGCGTGTCCGACAGCGCGACCAGGTCCAACAGATAACTGCCCGAAAAAAACAGTAGCCCCGTCATCAATATGGTGCAGAAAAGCAAAAACAGTGTTTTTTTCATTAAATAGTCCCTTTACCAGCCCCGCCGCCCGGCGCCGCGATGAAGCCCGCCAGCGGGTTGCTATCTGCGGCTTCTTTTAGCTGGCGCGCGTCTAAATGCGTGTATATCTCCGTCGTGGATATGCTCTCGTGCCCGAGGATGGCCTGCAGGGCGCGTATATCCACGTTGCCGTGCTGGTACATGAGCGTGGCTGCCGTGTGCCGCAGTTTGTGCGTTGAATATTTAGTGGTGTCTATCCCGGCTAGCCCGAGCGACTGCTTGACGATGCGCTGGACCATGTTCTTGCCGATCCGCGCGCCCCGGCAACTGAGGAACAGGGCGTTTATGTCCGAAGCCCTCGCTTTTGGCCTGACTTTTAAATACTGGTCGATAGCATGTTTGCACGCGGCGTTCAAATAGATCGCGCGCTCCTTGTCGCCTTTCCCTATGATGGTCAACGTGTCGCCCCTGATGCCGGACAGATTTATACCGACGAGCTCGGACAGGCGCATCCCGCAGTTGAGGAAAAGGGTGAGCATCGCATAGTTGCGCTCCCGCTGCGACGACTCCGACTCGCCCGCCGTTTGCAAAAGCTGCTTGCTCTCGTCGATGTTCAAATAGCGCGGGAGCCGCTTGACGATTTTCGGCGACTCCAGCTCAGAGGCGGGGGTCGTTTCGACGAGGCCTGCCTTGGTTTCTGCGTAT